>Ga0070668_100000258_pt1 | contig 35205 bp, 33 predicted proteins | sample KBSS43metaG_FD_64661 | JGI IMG/M metagenome (GOLD analysis project Ga0070668, IMG submission 64661) | Switchgrass rhizosphere microbial communities from Kellogg Biological Station, Michigan, USA - KBS S4-3 metaG | ecosystem: Host-associated > Plants > Roots > Rhizosphere > Soil ...
CGGGACAGGCCGTCGTCCATGGTGAAGCGGTCGCGGCTCCAGTCGACGCCGTCGCCAATCGCGCGCATTTGCCAGCCGATGGTTCCGCCCGATTCGCGCTTCCAGTCCCAGACCTTGTCGACGAAGAGTTCGCGGCCGAAGTCCTCCTTGGTCTTCCCGTCGGCGGCGAGTTGCTTCTCGACGACGCTCTGGGTGGCGATGCCCGCGTGGTCCATGCCGGGCAGCCACAGCACCTCGTAGCCCTGCATTCGCTTGCGGCGCGTCAACGCGTCCATGAGCGTGTGGTCCAGCGCGTGGCCCATGTGCAGGTTGCCCGTGACGTTCGGCGGGGGAAGCACGATCGAATACGGCGGCTTGCCGCTGGTGGCGTCCGCGGTGAAGTAGCCGGCGTCCACCCAACCCTGGTACAGGTCGGCCTCTACCGCGCTCGGGTCCCACGTCTTGGGCAGCGATTGCGCCCCGGGGTTTTCGGCGGGCTTGGAGGTGGCGGTCACCTCGACATTCTAGGAAGTAGTGGCGAGCAGACGTAAAAGCCCCTCAATCGGGCCGATTGAGGGGCTTTTACGTCTGCTCGTGCTGGGTTACTTCTTGCCGCCGAGCAACCCGCCGAGGATGTCGCCGAGCCCGCCGCCACCCTGGCCGCCGCCCCCGAGCACGCTGCCGAGGATGCTGCCCAGCGGATTGTTGCCGCCGCCTCCGCCAGCACCGCCGAGGATGCTGCCAAGAACGTCGCCGAGCCCGCCGCCACCGGACGCCTGAGCCTCGGCCGGTGCGGCTGCGCCTCCCCCACCCTTCGTCAGCTGCTTGCCGATGTAGGCCAACACGATCGGCGCCAGGATCGGCAGCAGCTGCTTGAGCAGACTACTGCTGCCCGCCCCGCCGCCAGCCAATGCCGAAGCTACGGTGTTGGTGTCGTTGCCGCCGAAGATGTTGGCAACGATCTTGTCGCCTTCCTTGGCGTCGACCTGGTCGACGCTCACGCCGCCGTCGAGCAGCCCGCTGGCCGCCTGCTCGGTGACTGCGGACTCGAGCTTGCTCGAATCGATGTCGTCAGCCGCGACGTTGTGCTGAAGGCCGCCGACGAGCGCAGGCACCAATGTCCTGATGGCGGTGTTCACCTCGCCTTCGTCTGCACCTAACTGGGCCGCAATTTGTTGTACCGGTATCTCGTTGAAGAGCTCGTCGAGACCAGCCATGACATGTCCACCTTCGTCGCTGGGATGTTTGCGCAATCGCGCTTTCGACACTAGCCGCTTCGATCTTGGCTGACAGGTGTTCGGCGCGCGGTGATCAGGACAGCCGCACGGTTTCCAACGTGACGCCCGCCGCGGGCAGGCGGTTCAGCAAAGCATCGCCGAGCGCCGCCGCGGGGGTCAGCACGCCCGTGAGCTCGGAGAGCTCGACGCGGTCGAAGGCCAGCGCCAGCCCGCACTCCCCGAGCAGTACCGCAGTGGCCTTGTAGCCGAAATCACCTCGCTGCGCCATCGTTGCCCGGTAGCGCGCGCCGGTGGACGTAGTGGTGTAAGTCTCGACGCGGTAGTGGCCGTTGTCCCTGACGCGCTCGCTCGGCCCGGTGCCCGGTTTGGGGGCGATGCGCTCGAGCAGGCGCCGTGGCAACTTGTTGAAGTAGCGGCTACCCAACCCGACCACGGCCGCGTTCCCGGCGGTGCCCATCGCGGCGGCAATGGGTGCCACGACTGAGCGGCCCATGCTCATCGTCTCCGAATAGCGAAGCGCGCGGCCGTAGGCCCAGCCGAGCAGTGCGTTGCTGCGGCGCACGATTCGCGCGTTCGGCGCCCCCATCACGAAGGCGCCGACCCAGATGCCGTCGAGTTCTGGCGCGATGTCCCTGCCTCGTCGCCACGGGGTGTCCGACTGATGGCCGAGCTCTGGTTCGGCGCTCCGGTCGGTGGTCAGCGTGTAGGGGTCCGTCAGCTCGCGCCGTACGGCGGGATCGGCCGACGCCTCCGACAGCACCTCCATCATCGAGGCGATGGTGCCGCCCGAAACTCCTCCGACCATCTCGCGCATGACGAACGTCGTGTCGCCGAGCTGACCCGTGCCGTCGGCGAGTGCCCGCTTGTAGAGCGCATACACGGTGAGATCCGAAGGGATGGAATCAAATCCGCACGAATGGACGATTCTCGCTCCCGTGTCGGCGGCCTGCTCGTGGTACAGGTCGATGCTCTCGCGGATGAACATCGTCTCACCGGTGAGGTCGGCGTAGTCGGTGCCCGCCTTGGCGCACGCGGCGACCATCGGCAGCCCGTACTTCGTGTAGGGCCCGACGGTGGTGATCACCACCCGCGTCCGCTCAGCCACGGCGTCCAGCGTCTCCGGCGACGACGCGTCGGCGGCGATCAGCGGCCATTCCCCTGCCGCCTCGGGCAGTGCGTCGCGCACGGCGCGCAGCCGTTCGACGGACCGACCGGCCAGCGCGATTCGCGCGGTGCCGCCGGCCTGGGCGAGGTACTGCGCGGTCAGTTTCCCGACGAAGCCCGTCGCGCCGTACAGGACGATGTCGAACTCACGCTGCTCTGCGGCCATGCTCCCAACCTACCGGTCGGTGGAGCTCTGTTGCGAAGGTCAGCCGAGGGCTTCGGGGAGCTCCCCCTGCTCCCCCAACAGGTGTCTGCCGAGGAACGCGGTGACCACCTGGTACCAGATCTTGGCGTGCCCAGGAGCGAGCACCCAGTGGCCCTCGGTCGGGAAGTACAGGAATTGGTGCGGGCTGGTGCCGTCGTCGGCCGCGGGTAGCGCCGACTCCGCGAGCAACTGGTACCACAGCCGTAATCCCTCACCGATGGGCACGCGATAGTCCTTGTCGCCGTGGATCACCAGCATCGGGGTCGCGATGGCGCCGACGTGGCGGTGCGGCGAGTTCCGGTCGGCCATCTCGGTGGTCATCTCGCGGGCCCACCAGTACGCGCCGTCGGTGGTCGGTCCGAACTGGTCGAGTGCCCACAGGCTGGCGTGCGTCACGATCGCGTCGAACCGGGTGGTCTGGCCCGCGATCCAGTTTGCCATGTAACCGCCGAAGGACCCGCCCATCGCGGCGGTCCTGGTCTCGTCGACTCGGGGGTGAGCGCACGCGGCGTCTGTGGCCGCCATGAGGTCGGTGTACGGCGCGAAACCCCAGGCGCCCCAGCCTCGTTGGATGAACTCCTGCCCGTAGCCGGTCGACAGCGCCGGATCGGGCATCAGCACCGCGTACCCCCGCGCGGTGAGCAGCCACGGGTTCCATCGCCAGTGCCAGGCATTCCAACTGGCCAGTGGGCCGCCGTGAATCCACAGCACCAAAGGCGCCGGTTGGTCGCCTTCGGGCAGCGTCAACCACGACCGGACGACGGTGCCGTCGTCGGTGGTGGCCGTCACCTCGGCCAACTCGCCTGGCAGCGTGGGCAATTCGACGCATGGCAGCACCGAAACGGTGCCGTCGCGATCGATGCGCACCGGGTGCGGCGGCGTCGCATAGGAGTTGCGCAGCGCATAGCTGACCCCGCCCGGCGCGGTGTGCACGTCGGTGTAGCCGAAGTCGTCGTGGGTCAGTCGCGTCACCGTCGAGGTGACCGGATCCACCGTGAAGACCGGCCCGCGGCCACCCTCGTCGGCCGTCACGACCAAACTCGCCCCGTCTTCAGCCCACGAGACCGAGGTGGGCCACCTGTCCCAGTCGGTGGCGATCTCGGCGAACGCTTCACCGAAGCGCATGACGCACAACGTGACTCGCGGGGCGTGGGTCGGCGTCGAGATGGTCTCGCGCACGAACGCCACCGATGTCCCGTCCGGCGAGATCGCCGGCGCGGACAGGTCCGCACCGGGATCGTCGGCCACGACGGTGCGCTCGGCGGTCGCGACGTCGATGCGCATCAACACCGACCGAATGGCGGCGCGCGGCGCGGGCACCTGCCACGACGTGACGATGAAGCGGCCGTCTCGGCTGACGTCGAGGTCCGCGTCGCGCAGCGCCTGGCCCGGGTCGGGCGTGAGATCCCGCCGTCCGGTGGAGTCGAGCAGATGCGGTTGCGCGGGCCCGATGTCGTGATCCCAGTGCCGCACTGGATAACCCGTGTGCAGCACCGCCGACACCTTGGCGTCCTTGCGCACGGCCCGCAACCGCTTGTCGTCGTCGACGTCAGCGGCCGACGGCAACAGCGCGGCGCTGACCACGGTGATGTCGGCGGCGCGCGCGGCGTGCACCCCGTCGACGCCACCGGCGAGCGCGAGCACTTCGACGGCCTCGCCGCCCGCCGCGGGCAGTCGCCACAGGGAGGCGAGCGGCTTGTCGTCCTGCTCGGCGCCGTCGGCCCTGGGCCGCACCGCGGTGAACAACAGGTCGCCGTCGGCGGTGAAGGTGGGCGAGGCCTCCCCCTTGGCGCCGCGCGTCAAGCGTCGGGCGGGCGCCGCCCCCGCGGGGTCGAGTTCCCATAGCGCGCTGACGTATTCGGTGCGCTTCTCGTTCAGTTCGGCGATCGCCGTCACCACCCGCGATCCGTCGGGCGAGACCGCCAACCCGGAGACCCGGGGCAGAGCGAAGTAGGTGTCGAGGTCGTCGAACGGCGTCGTGGTCACGTGCCGTTGGTAGCACACGCCGCGACACTCGACCTCGCCGAGACAGTAACCAGGGTCGTCAACACCGTCGCTCAACGACCGGGAACGGGATTTCGGCGGTGCGACGACAGAGTTTGATTATCAAACTGACTTCTGGCAACCTGGTCTGGTGACCACTGCCCCACTCGCCACGCTGCCCGGCCGGCCGTGCCCCATCGCCGCCGCGCTGGACCTCGTCGGCGAGCGCTGGGCGCTTCTGGTGGTGCGGGAGATCGCCCTCGGGGCCAACCGGTTCGGCACCATCGTGCGCGGCACCGGAGCACCCCGGGACCGCATCGCGGCGCGGCTCAAGGCGCTCGAGCACGCCGGCGTCGTCGTTCGGGTGCCGTATCAGACGCATCCGCCGCGCGATGAGTACCGGCTCACCGAATCCGGTCACGCCCTGCTCCCCGTGCTCGACGCGCTGCTCGACTGGGGCAAGACGTACGCCGTCGATGCCGACGATCCCGACCGGCAACGCAGGTATTCGACCTTCACCGACCGCAAGGAGACCCCGTGACCGCCGAGTTCACCGAAACCGCCATCGACAACGGCTGGGGCGAGCGTCGCTCCAAGGTCGTCGAATGGCACGACCCAGCGCCGACGACCGAGCGCGGGCTTTCGATGGCCGGAGTCGACTACTTGAACGCCATGATCGACGGCACGTTGCCCCCGCCGCCGATCTCCGGGCTGATGGAGTTCTCGTTGGTGTCGGCCACACCCGGCAAGGTGGTGTTCACCTGCCGGCCCGACGAGTCCGCGTACAACCCGATCGGCGCCATCCACGGCGGCCTGGTGTGCACGTTGCTTGACTCGGTCGCCGGTTGCGCACTGCACAGCACGCTGCCAAAGGGCAAGGGCTACACGTCGATCGAGATCAAGGTGAACTACCTCAAGGCGGTTCGACTGGGCAGCGGGCAGCTGACCGCGACGGGCACGGTGATCAAGTCCGGGTCGCGCGTCGGCTTCACCGAGGGCGTCGTGACCGACGCCAGCGGCGCCGTCGTCGCCACGGCGACCAGCACGCTGCTCGTATTCGACCTTTGACCCCGACCGCTAGTTTGATCATGTGACGCATCGGATCCTTGTCATCGGCGCAGGCATCGCAGGGCTGGCCGCGGCGGTCGGCCTGCAACGGCGCGGCCATGACGTGACGATCGTCGAAGAACGCAGCGATACGTCGTCCGGCGCGGGAATCAGCATCTGGCCCAACGCATTGGCAGCGCTCGACGAACTCGGCCTCGGGGACGCCGTGCGCGGCGCGGGCGGCCGCGTCACTGCGGGCGCGATGCGCTGGCACGACGGTTCGTGGCTGCGCCGCCCATCCGCCGAGCGGTTCGTCACCGCACTCGGCGAACCATTGGTGGTGGTGCGACGGGTGGTGTTGATGAAGCTGCTCGCCGACGCGCTCGCGGTCGGAACCATCGAGTCCGGCGTAGCGGCGAGCGCACTCGTCGCGACGGAATCGGGGGTACGGGTCACGTTGTCGGACAACACGACTCGCGATGTCGACGCGGTCGTGGGCGCCGACGGGGTCGGCTCGGTGGTGGCCCGTCAGCTCAACGGCCCGTTGAACCGCCGCTACGCGGGCTACACCGCGTGGCGCGGAGTCGCCACCCACGACCTCTATCCCGCGTTATCGGGCGAAACCATGGGCTCGGGAACCGAGTTCGGCCACGTACCGCTCGGGCCGGACCACACCTACTGGTTCGCCACCGAACGAGGCCCCGAGGGCCGCACCTCCCCCGAAGGCGAACTGGCATACCTGCAGTCGAAGTACGGGTCATGGGCCGACCCCATCCCGGCGCTGCTGGCGGCGACCGACTCGGCCGGCGTGCTACGCAACGACCTCTACGACCGCGACGAGGCCCGCCAATGGGCGCACGGGCCGATCGTGCTCGTCGGCGACGCGGCGCATCCGATGCGCCCGCACCTCGGCCAGGGCGGATGCCAGGGCCTGGAGGACGCCGCGATCCTCATGCACTGCTTGGGGCCGAGCATCGATCCGGCAACGGCATTCGCCCGGTTCGTCGCAGCGCGCAGGCCGCGGGCGCGGGCTCTGGCCCGGGAGTCGAAGCTGATCGGGCAGCTCGTCAACGTGCGGCCGGCGTTCCTCGGCGCGGCGGCGATGCGCGCGTCGAGCCTGGTGCCCGAGGCGGTGCTGACGCGGCATCTGGCGTCCATCGCCGCGCGGTCCGCGTTCGTGTTGCCGGACGAACGGTGACCGTCGAACTGGGCCCGTTGCTCGTCGATGCGGCCGACCCGACCGCCGTGGCCCGCTTCTGGACGGCCGCGCTGGGAGCCGACGCGTTTGATCGTCATCTCGTCGTGCGGGCGCAGCGGGGGCCGAAGGTCGTCAAGAACAGGGTGCACCTCGACGTATACGTCCGCGACCCGCAGCACCTGCTCGCCCTTGGCGCGAGCGTGCTCGCGGAGTACCTACCGCAGCGGGTCACCCTGGCCGACGTCGAGGGCAACGAGTTCTGTGCGTTCATCGAACCCACGATGAACGACGACGCCGTCGCACGGGCATTCGCGGTGTGCACCGACAGTGCGCGGCCCGAGGACATCGCGGCGTGGTGGGCTCCCCTGGTCGGCGCGGAGGTACGGAACGGGCCGGATGGCACGCCGCGCTGGCTGTACGGGCCTGCGGGGTGGGAGCAGCTGATCTGGAAGTTCGTGAGGGTGACCGACGAGCGCGTCGGGCCCAACAGGTGGCAGTGGAGCATTCGGACAGCGACCGAGGCCGTCACGGCCGCCGGCGCGGTCAGATCGGGCGACGGTTCGTACGTCGACCCTGACGGCAATTCGTTCAGCGTGGCGTCGCCAGGTTGGTCAACGGGGCGAGGAACGTCGTGCAGATCTGGCGGAGATCGATGATCCCGAGGATGCCGCCCGATCGGATCGCGCCGCAGCCCGTGGCGGGAGTTGGTGTGCTCGGCAGGCTCCACAGGGCCGGCGCACCACCGCGCGAGCCGCACGTCGGCCAGGCGCCGGGACCCTGGCTCGCCAGGACGTTCTCTGCGACGCGGATCTGCTCCTCGCGCGACGCGGTGACGGGCGAGCCGAAACCACCGTTGGACGTCCAGGTGGCCTGCTTGAACTGAAGACCGCCGTAATGACCGTTTCCGGTGTTGGCGGCCCAGTTGCCACCCGACTCACATTGAGCGACGGCGTCCCAGTTCATGCTGTCGGCGTGCGCGGAGCCCGCGGCGAACAGCGTGGACATCCCCATCGCGACGACGCTGAATGCGCCGGTCAACACGACGAACTGGAGTGCCTTGCGGATGGTGCGACGAACGTTCATCTCTAGGGTCCTTCCCCGACCTTTGACACGAGGACCGCTGCAATGCACTGCGTTATTGACGCGGTCATCCGATAATTCGTGTGACTGATCTCACGCGTTACAGAAGCGACGAAAGTTCTTTATCGGGGCGTGACGGAATTCAGAGAAAGCTGAGGTAGAGGGGGCAGACGAGGGGCAAGAGAAAGGCGGTGCCGGGCCATGGGCCCGACACCGCCTTCGACAAACGTTGACCGAGACTTAGCCCCGTCGACCGCAGACCGGCCACGCGCCGATCCCCTGCGTCTTCAGGACGTTGTTGGCGACCCGGATCTGCTCCTCACGGCTGGCCTGGTGCGGCGAGCCGGTGCCACCGTTGGAACGCCAGGTGCCCATGGTGAACTGCAGGCCACCGTAGTAGCCGTTGCCGGTGGCGATGTGCCAGTTGCCGCCCGACTCGCAGGCCGCGACGGCATCCCAGTTCACCCCGTCCGCATTGGCGGTACCGGTTCCCAGGACCATGGGTGCGACCGCGATCGCCCCGGCCATGGTGGCCAGCCCAAACGTCTTGCGGATGTTCTTCAACTTCGATCCTTTCGCCAAGCGCGCGCCAACAACGCCCGCGCAGACGCGCGGAGCGCAGATTGCCTGCCAAACAGGCGGAAGGGTTGGGTCGCACCGTCTCGGTCGGGCACGACAGCGGGAGGCAAGATCCGCCTCACCGAGTGAGAACACCCGGCGGCCGCCCTGGCGCCGGGATCAACCCGGGCCGGCCGCGGCCCCACTCACACTCAGGTTCGTGGTTTTGAAATTATTTGCTCCATTTGGAGACCCCGGAACCGTACAAACATTTCTGGGCAAAGTCATGTTTGACTCGCCGCGTGTCGTGGGTAGATAACAGACAGATCACGGTCGAACCTGAGAATCATCTATGCAGGTCACCACGCGCTTTTGCGTGGGTGCCGAAACCGCACGTCAGGCGTGTCGCCGTGAGCCATATCACCATGATTCTGTGACGTGGCACACAGGCGCCGCACCACACACGCATCAACTGTCACTGAAATCGACTGTGCGACAACATGGAAGTCGCTGGATGGACACGCAGGCGAATATCGTTCGCCAGCGGCCTGTAGCAACGTGATTCAAGCGCCCATGTACGGAAGTCATTGTGGAAAAGCATCTTCCGCAATCGATGCGGCCCCAGCCCAGCCGAGCCGCTTGGAATCGTCGCGGTTCCCGAAGCGATGGCGAATTCTGCTCTATATCGTTGCACGACAAGGTATTTCATCAACACACGACCGCTGGAACTGACTCAGTAACGAGCCCCCGACAGCCGTAAGACTGTCTCACCCCACCAGCGCGCCGACAGCAGGCCGCCGACTGGCGTCGTGCGCACATTCAGCTCCGTCGCAGCTCCCCAAATGGCAAGGTATTGGACCAGAATTGACGTAACGAACCGTCAGATACCCACTCTGCCAACGGATCTCGCCACTCACGTAGGCGCAACGCCGTCGACGGGTCGGGCAATTAATGCGCCAACACCACGCCACATCCGTAACAAACAATGCGAATTGGCGATGACCGCTTTAATTCAGCAGAATTGACGTCCTAATTCGGTATTTGCTGGATTAATTCAGACGAGATCTGCGGCGGTGTTCACGTTGGTGAGCGAGCGTTGTTCTGGCATCACCACGCGCTGGGTGTCCGACACCGTCACCAACGACCGCATGCTGCGCTCCCCCGCCGCGACGAGCGCGTCGGCGCGCGCCGCCAGCGCGGTGCGATAGACGCCCGCCAGATAGTGATCGCGCCCGTCCCATGGCAGCACGACGTCGGCGCCCAGCCGCACCGCGGGCCCGACGAGCTCATCGATCAGTTCGACGTCCAAGTACGGCATGTCGACCGCACACACGAACGCCAGGTCCCGGCCCGCTTCGGCGGCGGCCCGCAGACCCCGTGCCGTTGCCAGCAGCGGCCCCACCCCACGGATGTCGTCGCGCAGCACCTCGGCGTCGAGCTCGGGCAGGGGCTGGCCGGGCGCGGCGACCACGAACACCGGCGCGCATCGCGCGCGCAGCGTCGTCACCGCGCGTTCGACGAGCGTCGTGTCGCCGGATTCGCTTGCAAACGGCAGCGTGGCCTTGTCGCGGCCCATGCGCCGAGACGCGCCACCCGCCAGCACGATCGCGGCGAGCGGAGGGCTCACGTCGGGCCTTGAATTATTCGACGGTCCAGGTGTCTTTCCCACGCAGCAAGGATTGCAGAGCCGCCGTGTCATGGGGCTTGGAATCCATTGCCGAGCTGACCTGATTGCGCGCCATCTCGTCGTACGTCGGCCGGTTCACCTGACGGAAGATGCCCATCACGGTGTGCTCGAGGTTCTGCTCGGACAGCCGCGACAGCGCGAACGCGTACGCGGGGTCGTCGACCTGAGCGTTGTGGATCACGATCTCGCCGGGGTCCACGTCACCGGTCTTGGCGACCTCGAGGCCGTATCCGGACTTCACCACGCAGTACTCGCCCTCGGCGCCGAACGTGATCGGCTGTCCGTGAGTGACGTTGATGAGGCGCTCCTCGGCGCCTTCCTTGCGCAGCGCGTCGAACGAGCCGTCGTTGAAGATCGGGCAGTCCTGCAAGATCTCGACGAGCGCCGCACCGCGATGTGCCGCCGCGGCGCGCAGCACCTCGGTGAGGCCCTTGCGGTCGGAGTCCAGCGCGCGCCCGACGAAGCTCGCCTCGGCGCCCAGGGCCAGCGAGACCGGGTTGAAGGGGTAGTCCAGCGAGCCCATCGGCGTCGACTTGGTGACCTTGCCGACCTCCGAGGTGGGCGAGTACTGGCCCTTGGTGAGGCCGTAGATCCGGTTGTTGAACAGCAGGATCGTGAGGTTCATGTTGCGGCGCAGCGCATGGATCAGGTGATTGCCGCCGATGGACAGCGCGTCGCCGTCACCGGTCACCACCCACACCGACAGATCCTCGCGAGCCAGCGCCAGGCCCGTCGCGATGGTCGGGGCACGGCCGTGGATCGAGTGGAAGCCGTAGGTCTCCAGGTAGTACGGGAAGCGGCTGGAGCAGCCGATGCCGCTGACGAACACCATGTTCTCGCGACGCAGGCCCAGCTCCGGCAGGAAGTTGCGGATGGTGTTGAGGATGACGTAGTCGCCGCAGCCGGGGCACCAACGCACCTCTTGGTCGCTGGTGAAGTCCTTGGCCTTCTGCGGCTCGTCGGTGGTCGGCACCGCGCTGGTCTTCGTCAAGCCAACGGAGGTGAGCCCGAGGTCGGCCCCGATCAACTGGGCCGATGCGCGATCCGCTTCGCTTCTCGCTGTTGTCATGCGTCAACTCCCACACCAGTATCCACCGTGGCTGCTGCCAGCCGCGCGAACTTGGCCTTGTCGGTTTCCTTTTCGGCGAGCGTTCCGTCCAGCGCGGCATCGATGATGCCCTCGACTTCGTCGGCGAGGAACGCCATGCCCTCGACCTTGGTGACCGACTGGACGTCGACCAGGTACTTGCCGCGCAACAGAAGCGCCAACTGACCGAGGTTCATCTCTGGAAGGACGACCTTCGGGTAACGCTTCAGCACCTCGCCGAGGTTCGCGGGGAACGGGTTGAGGTGACGAACGTGCGCGTGCGCGACCTTGAGTCCGTTGCGCCGGGCGCGCCGGCACGCCTCGCCGATCGGACCGTACGAACTGCCCCAGCCGACGAGTAGCAGCTCGGCGTCGCCGGTCGGGTCGTCGACTTCGAGGTCGGGCACCTTGACGCCGTCGACCTTGGCCTGCCGCAGCCGCACCATGAGGTCGTGGTTCTTGGGCTCGTAGGAGATGTTGCCCGAGCCGTTGGCCGCTTCGAGGCCGCCAATGCGGTGCTCCAAACCGGGAGTCCCGGGGACCGCGAACTGCCGGGCCAGGGTTTCCGGGTTGCGGGCGTACGGCTGGAACGGCTCACCGGACTTGGCGAAGGTGTGCTCGATGGGCGCGTACTGGCTCACGTCGGGGATGCGCCACGGCTCCGAGCCGTTGGCGATCGCTCCGTCGGACAGGATGATCACCGGGGTGTGGTAGGTCACCGCGATCCGCGCGGCCTCGACGGCGACGTCGAAGCAATCCGACGGGGTTGCCGGCGCAAGCACGACGACAGGCGATTCACCGTTGCGGCCGTACAGCACCTGGAGCAGGTCCGCCTGCTCGGTCTTGGTGGGCAAACCGGTCGACGGACCACCACGCTGCACGTCGATGATGATCAGCGGGAGTTCGGTCATCACGGCCAGGCCGATGGCCTCGGATTTCAGCGAGATGCCCGGGCCGGAAGTGCTGGTGATGCCGAGCGCGCCGCCGTAGGACGCGCCGATGGCCGCGCCGATGCCCGCGATCTCGTCCTCGGCCTGGAAGGTCAGCACGTTGAAGTGCTTGTACTTGGACAGCTCGTGCAGGATGTCCGACGCGGGCGTGATGGGGTAGGTGCCCAGCACGATCTGCGTATTGGCCAGCTGACCAGCCGTCACCAGCCCGTAGGCGAGCGCAGTGTTGCCGGAGATCTGCCGGTAGTCGCCGGACTTCAGCTTGGCCGGGGACACCTCGTAGGTGACGGCGAACGCCTCGGTGGTCTCGCCGTAGTTCCAGCCGGCCTTGAGCGCCAACACGTTGGCCTCGGCCACCTCGGGCTTGCGGGCGAACTTCTCGCGAATGAACGCCTCGCTGGCCTCGAGCTCGCGACCGTACATCCACGACAGCAGTCCGAGCGCGAACATGTTCTTCGCCCGCTGGCCGTCCTTCTTGCTCGCGCCGATGGGCTCGACGGCGCCCAGCGTCAGCGACGTCATTGCCACGGCCTGGACGACGTAGTCGGAGAGCTCGTCGCCCTCCAGCGGGTTGGTCTCGTAACCGACCTTGGCGAGGTTGCGCTTGGTGAACTCGTCGGCGTTGGCGATGATCAGGCCGCCACGTGGCAGATCCTCGACGTTGGCCTTGAGCGCCGCGGGGTTCATCGCGACGAGCACGTCGGGCCGGTCACCGGCGGTGAGGATGTCGTAGTCGGCAATCTGGATCTGGAACGACGACACCCCGGGCAGCGTGCCCTGTGGCGCGCGGATCTCGGCAGGGTAATTCGGTTGCGTCGCAAGGTCATTGCCGAAGAGTGCGGCTTCGGAGGTGAACCGGTCGCCGGTCAGCTGCATGCCGTCTCCGGAGTCACCGGCAAAGCGGATGACGACCTTCTCGAGCTTCTGCCGCGGCGTTGAGCCGTTTGGGGCGACATCGCTGTTCAAACCCACGACCCCTGCCTTTCACGTTTGGTCAGGTCACGTCATTCCGCGTCGCGATCGAGGGCTGTTACGAGACGATGCGCCGCCGGGATGGCGTCCACCCAGTTATTGTCTGTCACTGGCAGTACCGATTATTGCACTTCTCTTAGGCTGACCTGGTCGGGACTCGCCGGTTACCGGCAGGTAAAGCTCGATGAAGTACGCAGGTCAACCGCGTGAACTCGGGCAACCGTCGACGTAATTGTGGTTTTCGTCACGTTTTAGAGAACAGCGTTCTCTAAGGTTCGGTTACCGGCCAGTAGCCACCAGCCAGCGCTTTCGAGCGGGGCCACTACACGCGGTTCGTCACGCCGACGCGGGGCCGCTTGTCGAGCTCCCGAGCGACGAGCGCGCTGGCCACTTCGACGGCGCGACGAGGGTCGGCGCCCGCCGCACGGTTGGCCACGTAACAGGCGGTGAACATGTCGCCCGCACCCGTGGTCTGCACGCCGTCCACGCGCCAAGCTGCGGGCACCCGGACCACCTCGCCGTCGGTATAGATGTCGCACCCAGCGGAACCGAAGGTGACCAGGATCTCGGGCACCCCCAGGCGCGCCGCGGTGGCTGCGTCGAAGTCACCGTCGGCCACGACGACCGCCTCGTCCTCGGCCAGCTTGAGCACGCTGACGTCGGCGAGCAGGGCGGGCGCGAAGTCGCGGTTCTCCACCAGTGGCCCCAGCCGATCGGCGCGGACCAAACCCTGTCCGTCGTAGGCGACGCGATGGCCGCGCGCCGCGAGGTGCGCCAGCGTCGCCGCCGGAAAGTCAGTGCGGAGCAGCGGCGCCAGGTGCACCCACGTGGTGTCGGGATCAGCCGCGTCGACTTCGGGCTCGCCCCACACGGGACCGATCGCCTCGACGAACATGTGTCGGTGGTCGAGGTCGTCGTAGTCCAGCCGAAATGCGCTGGTCCGATCGCTCGGCAGGATGCGGACGAGGTCGCCGAACCGCTCGAGCAGCGGGTCGAAGAGCGCGTGGTCCGCCTCGGCGCCCATCGCGACGATTCGACCGGGGCCACCCGAAGCCTCCAGCGCCACCCCAGCGAACGACGCACAGCCACCCGGACTCCTCGGCGCGCCGTCGATGACGTCGATCGCCAGGTTGCCCAGCACGGTCACACCGTGGACGAGCGTGTCTGGCTGTCGCCGCACCGATCGAGTCTCCCGGTCTACCCATGGTTCGCCTCGGCGCGAAGTCGTCGCCTTGGGCGGAAATCGTAACCGGGATCGCTGTCAATGAGCGATCCCGAGCTCATGCGGGCAGGTTGTACGGCGTGATCACCTGGATGGGCACGGGCCGGGCCGGTTCCGGGGGCAGGGCTCCGCGCTCCTGCAGGATGAGGCGCATCGCGAGCCGCGCGTCGGCGCGCAGGTCGTTGTGCAGCACCGCCGAGATCCGGCCGTCGCGGAGCAGTCGTCGGTTGTCGGCGTCCAGGTCGTGGGCGATAAACACCTTGCAGACCCTTCCGAGTCGCTCGAACGCGGCGACGGTGGCGGTGTTGCCGCCGCCAACCGAGTAGACGGCCTCGATCGCCGGGTGCCGTTCGAGCGCGTCGAGCACCAGCCGCTCGTTGGTGGCGTCGATGCCGTCACTGTCGCTCACCTCGACGATGACACGACCCGATCCACGCAATCCGGCGCGGAATCCCACTTCGCGTTCGCCCTCGCCGCGGAACACCGTGCGGCTCAGCGTGATCAGTACATCGGAGGATGCCGAGCCGAGCCATTGGTCCATCAGGTAGGCCGCGGTCATCCCGGCTCCATGGTTGTCGATGCCGACGTAGGCACACCGCGCGCTCGCCGGCACGTCGGTCGTGTAGGTCACCACCGGCACGCCGGCGTCGACCAGGCGGTCGACGGCCTCGACGACCTCGGGCTCGTCCTGGGCCTTGAGCACGACGCCGTGGCTGCCCCGGATTCGGGCCAGGACGTCGACCATCTGCGCCGTCGAGCCGGACTCCCACAGGTGGAAGCGTGCCCGCACCATCGCCGGGGCGAACGCCGGGAGCTCCGCCTCGACCGCCGCCCGAAACGCGTCCGAGAACCGATGCGGCGTCTGCATCACCACGTCGAGCAGGTAGCGGCGCCCGTTGAGCCGCAGCTGCGCGCGCTGCTTGTCCAGGTCGGCGATCGCCTGCGCGACCTCGGCCCGCGTGTTCTCCCGTACGCCAGGGCGATCGTTGAGCACGCGGTCGACGGTGGCCTCGCTGAGCCCGGCCTGCTGGGCGATCTCGCGGATCTTGTAGCGATGCGGCATCTTCGTCGCCTCCCTGTTGGCCTTTCCTGGCGATCCTGAGGTTTTTTTGATGGGTTTCTGGTGTTGATTGCGGTCCAAGTCACAACAAGACTAGCGACCATGACTGCAGCGGCGACCGCAACCGGCGGAGCGTGGATCGAGCCGTCGGACTGCGACGTCGATGACTTCCGGGCCCAGGTCTCCCGTGACACCGCACTCGCCGACTACCCGTTCGCGACCGACGTCCGCGAGAACGTGCTCGTCTACTCCGCCGCTGCGTTGGCCCGGGCCGACCGCCGCGCCCTGCAGGCCGAACTCATCCACGCCCTCGCCGACGGCCCAGGCGTGGTCGTGTTCGAGGGAGCTGTCGCCGATGACGTCGTGGATCGGGCCAGCGCCGCATTCACGACGCTCATCGACGCCCAGCGCGCCGCGGGGACTGCCGCAGGAGATCACTTCGGCAAGGCCGGGGCCAACGACCGCATCTGGAACGCCGCGCAGAAGCTCGCCATCCACGCGCCGGAGGTGTTCGCCGACTACTACGCGACCGATGCGCTGGCGCTCGTGTCACAGGCCTGGCTCGGTCCGCGCTACCAAGTCACGTCACAGGTCAACGTCGTCAATCCCGGTGGTGCAGCACAGGTTCCGCACCGCGACTACCACCTCGGCTTCGTCGACGAGGGCCAGCTGACCGCATATCCGGCACACATGCATCGGATGTCGACGGCACTGACCCTGCAGGGCGCGATCGCACACTGCGACATGCCACTGGCCAGCGGCCCGACGATGCTGTTGCCGTACTCGCAGCGCTTCGTGGGCGGCTACGTGGCGTTCTACCGCCCCGAGTTCATCGAGTTCTTCGCCGCGCACCACGTCCAGGTGCCGCTACGCAAGGGCGACGCCGTCTTCTTCAACCCCGCGCTCTACCACGGGGCCGGCACCAACACGTCGAAGGACATCCACCGGATGGCCAACCTGTTGCAGCTCTCGTCGCCGTTCGGGCGAGCGATGGAGTCGCTCGACCGCACGGCGATGGTGCGCGCGGTCTACCCCGCGCTGCTCGCGATGAAGGCGGCGGGTCGTTCCGAGCGGGACCTCGCCAACGTCGTCAACGCCACCGCCGAGGGCTACGCCTTCCCCACCAACCTCGACCACGACCAACCCATCGGCAGCCTGGCGCCGCCGAGCCAGGTCGACACCGTGTTGGCCGCGCTGGCCGACACGATTTCGCCAGAAGCACTCGACGTCGCGCTCAGCGCACAGAACGAACGGAGAATCCCATGACCACCCTCGGCGTAATCGGGCTCGGACGCATCGGCGCCTTCCACACCGAAACCCTCAGTGGCCTAGCCGGTCTCGATGGTTTGGTGATCACCGACGAGCGCACCGACGTCGCGGCCGCCGTGGCCGCCAAGCACGGCGCCAAGGCCGTGGACACGGTCGAGGAACTGCTGTCCTCCGGCGTCGACGGAGTGGTGGTAGCCGCCGCGACGCCCGCCCATGCCGAGCTCACGCTGGCGGCCGTCGAGCGCGGCATCCCGACCTTCTGCGAGAAGCCCATCGCCTCGACGGCCGCCGAGAGTGCGCGCGTCGCAGAGGTGATCCTCAAGTCCGGCGTGCCCGTGCAGGTGGGCTACCAGCGCCGCTTCGATGCCGCGTTCGCGGCGGCCAAGCGCGCCGTCGACGACGGATCGCTCGGCACCCTGCACACCGTGCGCAGCACCACGATGGACCCCGCTCCCCCGCCGATGGATTACATCAAGGGCTCTGGCGGCATCTTCCGCGACTGCGCGGTGCACGACCTCGACATCCTGAACTGGATCACCGGGCAGCGCGCGGTCGAGGTGTACGCAACCGGCACCGTGCAGGGCGACCCGCTGTTCGCCGAGTACGACGACGTCGACACCGCCGCCGTGGTCGTCAAGTTCGACGGTGGCGCGATGGGCATCGTGTCGGCGGCCAGGTACAACGCGCGCGGATACGACTGCCGACTCGAGGTCCACGGCTTCGACGACAGCGTCGCGGCGGGTTGGGATCAGGGCGTGCCGCTGCGGAACATGGACCCGCGCAACGACTTCCCGCAGGGTCCGGCCCACCACTTCTTCATGGACCGCTTCACCGAGGCCTTCCGCACCGAGCTGGCCGCGTTCGTCGGCGTCACCAAGGGCGAGGCGATCCCCGGTGCCACGGTCGCGGAGGCGGTCGAAGTGGCGTGGTTGGCCGAAGCCGCCACCGAGTCGCTGCGCCGTGGTGCGCCGGTGCGTCTGGACGAGGTGAGGAACTGATGAACACGATCAAGATTGCCGGAGCGCCGATCTCCTGGGGCGTCTGCGAAGTCCCCGGCTGGGGTTACCAGCTGACGCCCGACCGGGTGCTGAGCGAGATGCGTGGCGCCGGGCTGAGCGCGACGGAGCTCGGCCCGGACGGCTTCCTCCCCACGAACGCCGCCGAGCTGCGGGACGTGTTGCGCGCCAACGAGTTGGACTGCGTTGGCGGGTTCGTTCCCGTCATGCTGCACGACGCCGACCACGATCCGGCCGGCGACCTGGCCGGGCCACTGGACGCATTGGTCGCGGCGGGCGCGGGCGTGGTGGTGCTCGCGGCGGCCACCGGCGCCGACGGCTACGACTCGCGGCCGGTGCTCGACGACGGCCAGTGGGCCACACTGCTGGCCAATCTGGACCGGCTGGCGGGCATCGTCGCGGCGCGCGGCCTGCTCGCGGTGCTGCACCCGCACGTCGGCACCATGGTCGAGACGCGCTCCGACGTCGATCGCGTGCTGGCGGGCTCGACGATCGCGCTGTGCCTGGACACCGGGCATCTGCTGATCGGCGGCACCGATCCGCTGGAGCTGGCGAAGGCGGTGCCCAACCGGATCGCACACACGCACCTGAAGGACGTCGACGCGAGGTTGGCGGCCAAGGTTCAGTCGGGCGAGCTGACCTACACCGATGCGGTGAAGGCCGGCATGTACACGCCGTTGGGCACCGGCGACGTCGACATCGCAGGCATTGTTTCAGTGTTGCGGGACAACGGCTTCGACGGCTGGTTCGTGCTCGAGCAGGACACCATCCTGGACGGTGAGCCCACCGGCGAAGGCCCGGTCCGCGACGTGGTGGCGAGCGTCGGGTACCTCAACGCCGTCACGTCATGAGCCTGCGCATCGGGGTGTTGGGTGCCTCACGCATCGCCGAGTCGTCGATCGTCGGGCCCGCCGCCGAACTCGGGCACCGCCTGGTGGCGGTGGCGGCGCGGGATCCGCAGCGCGCCGCCGCGTTCGCCGGCAAGTACGGCGTGGAGCGGGTCGTCGCGTCGTACCAGGACGTCGTCGACGATCCCGAGGTGGACGTCGTCTACAACCCGCTGGCCAACTCGCTCCATGCGCCGTGGAACCTGGCCGCGATCGCGGCGGGCAAGCCGGTGTTGAGTGAGAAGCCGTTCGCCCGTGACCAATCCGAGGCCCGAACGGTCGCCGACGCCGCAGCCGCGGCAGGCGTCACCGTGCTGGAGGGGTTTCACTACTACTTCCACCCCGTCACGCAGCGCGCGTTCACACTGGCGGCCGATGGCGCGGTCGGCGAGGTCACCCACGTCGAGGTGCGGATGGCCATGCCCGCCCCCGACGACGACGATCCCCGTTGGTCGTTCGACATGGCCGGCGGCGCGTTGATGGACCTCGGCTGCTACGGCCTGCACATCATGCGCACGTTGGGTCGACTGTCGGTACCCGGCCTCGACGGCCGCCCATCCGTCACGCAGGCCCACGCCGAACAGCGCACCCCCGACGTCGACGCCTGGTGTGACGTCCAACTCGGCTTCCCCGGCGGCGGCACCGGACTGTCCGCGAATTCCATGGTGGCCGACGACTATTCGTTCACGATCCGCATCGTCGGTAGGGCGGGCGAGCTGTTCGTGCACGACTTCATCCGGCCGAACCGGGATGACGGGCTGACCGTGCGCACCCCGACCGGAGCCACCGTCGAACGGCTCGGCACCCGCTCGTCGTACACCTACCAATTGGAGGCGTTCGCCGATCACGTGCAGCGCGGCAGTGCGCTGCCGTTCGGCACCGAGGACGCGGTCGCCAACATGGTGATGGTGGATTCGGCCTATCGTGCGGCCGGGCTAAACCCCCGCTAGCCCCCGCGCCTACGGGCGGTGTTCGGCGCGCCGGACCCGGCTCAGCGGGCGCCGACGATCCGTCGCCGCGTCCCGGCGCGCGTGCCACCGCAGCTTCATCAGCAGCACCTGGCGATGCGCCCGGAACGACAGCGACAGCGGGTCACGCCAGAGCGGGGTGCCCGGCGCTGCGTCGCGTTCGATTTCCACGGTTCCATTGTGACGGGTCTTCGGCATCTGTCGACTTGACGTGCTCACCCGTGTCGATGTCGTGATGGTGAACAGCGATCCAACTGGCTGGGACGCCACCGCGGTCGGCGCCCGCGTGGTGACGTTCAACGGGGCGGGCGGTTGGGCGCAACGCCGAGTCGCCGCGAGCAGCAACGTCGCCGTGCTCCCGGACTCCGTGGACTTCGTCTCCGCCGCCGCACTGCCCGTCGCCGGCGTCACCGCGCGCTGGGACCTGTCGTCGACTGAGTGCGTCCACGAAGTTAACGCCATTGCGCGCGAAGGAGATCGAGTTGCCGAACGTGCGGTCAGGGCGGAAATCTTGACGAGAATTCGCCCTCACCGCACGTTGGACGACATTCGACGTGCGTCAGCCGCTACTTGTTGCCGCGCAGTTCGTGCGACAGCGCCTCCAGCTCGTCTCCGCCGGCCATCTCCTGAGTGAGGTGCTCCAGGGTGATGTCGTCGTAGGTGCAGTCGAGTTTCTGCTTGCCGCGGTTGAGCAGCACGAAGTGATCGCCCACCATGTGCGCGTGATGCGGGTTGTGGGTGATGAAGACGACGCCGAAGCCGGCCTCCTTGGCCGCGGTGACGTACTTGAGCACCACACCCGACTGCTTGACGCCGAGTGCGGCGGTCGGCTCGTCGAGGATCAACACCCGCGCCCCGAAGAACACCGCTCGCGCGATTGCCACGCATTGACGTTGACCGCCGGACAGCGATCCGATGGGTACGTCGACGTCGGGCAGGTCGATGCCCATCTTGGCCAACTCGGTGAGCGTGGTGGCCCGCATCCCGTTGGCATCCAACGAGAACGGGAACGACTTCTTGCGCAGCTCCTGGCCGAGGAAGAAGTTGCGCCACACCGGCATCAACGGCACGACGGCAAGGTTCTGATACACCGTGGCGATGCCCTTTTCCAGCGCCTCGGCCGGCGACGCGAAGCGTGTCGGCTCGCCGTCGACCAGCAGCTCACCTTCAGTCTGCTGATGCAGCCCGGAGATGATCTTGATCAGCGTGGACTTGCCAGCGCCGTTGTCACCGAGGATGCCGGTGACCTCACCTGCGTGCACCCTTAGGCAAATATCCTGCAGCGCAGCGATGTTGCCGTAGGACTTGCCGACGTGCTTCAACTCGACGAGGGGGACCTTGCCCCCGGACGGGGCGTCGTGCTCCGGACGTTCCACTGTTGCGGTCATTCGGTCACCTCTTGGCGGCGTAGTTACGGAAGGCGTTGTTGGCGAGGACGGCGAACAGCAGCATCGCGCCGAGGAAGAACTTGAACCAGTCGGGATTCCACCCGGCGTAGACGATGCCCTTCTCGGTCATGCCATAGATGAACGCGCCGATTGCCGCGCCGACGGCGGTGCCATACCCGCCGGTCAGCAGACAGCCGCCGACCACCGCGGCGATGATGTACAGGAACTCGTTGCCGAGGCCCTGGCCGGACTGGACGGTGTTGAACGAGAACAGCAGGTGCATGCCGACGAACCAGGCGGCGAATCCGACGAACATGAACAGCCCGATCTTCACCTTCGTCACCGGCACGCCGACGGCACGGGCGCTGTCTTGGTCGCCACCAACGGCGAAGATCCAGTTGCCGATGCGCGTCTTGAACAGCACGTACGTCGCCACCAGGGTGAAGGCGAGCCACCACACCACCGTGATGCGGATGTCGAAGCTACCGACGTGAAACGACGACGCGAATACGGCCTGTCCCGAGTCCCAGCCAGCCATGTCGCTGACGCTCTTGGTTGCGACGGCACCCGAAATCAGCTTCGTCACGGCAAGATTGATGCCAGACAGCATGAACAGGGAGCCCAGGGTGATCAAGAAGCTAGGAATCTTCGTCTTGACCACGAGGTAGCCGTTGAGAAAGCCGACCGACAGTGCCAGCACCAACGCGAGCGCCGCGCCAATCCACAGGTTGAGGTGCAGGTTGTAAGCCAACATCGACGCGGCCAGTGAACTGAAGGTCACTGCCACACCTGACGAGAGGTCGAATTCGCCACCGATCATCAGCACCGCCACGGCACAGGCCATGATGCCGATGGTCGAGCTCCCGTACAGGATGGTGGAGATGGACGCCGCCTCGAAGAACGGCCCGGCGATGATCGAGAACAAGATGAAGATCGCCACGGCGCCGACGAGGGCACCCATCTCGGGCCGGATAAGAAGCCGCTGAAGGCGATTGCGTTCCTTCACACGTTCGTCGTGTACGACCTTGTGTTCGCCGAGGCCGACGGCTGCATCGGTACTCATCAGTGCCCTTCCTTCTTCGCGCGAGCGCTCATCAGCGCGTGCCGGCCTTCGCGTACTCCGCCACCGCTTCGATGTTCGACTTGTCGATGAACGCAGGTCCGGTCAGCGTTGCCTGGCCGCCACCGATCACGTTGGCGTTGCTCAGGTACAGCCACAGTGAGTCGACCGCGAGATAGCCCTGCAAGTACGGCTGCTGATCGACGGCCCACTGGACGTCGCCGCTCTCGATTGCACTCACCAGCGCGGCATTGGTGTCGAATGTGCCGATCTTGGCCTTGCTGCCCGCGGTCTTCACCGACTGCACGGCCGTCAACGCGAACGGTGCGCCGAGAGTGACGACCATGTCGACCGCTGGGTCCTGCTGGAGTTTGGCGGTGATCGTGGACTCGACCGACGGCATGTCCTTGCCGTTGACGTTGAGGATCTCGGTGGCCGGGAAGGTGTTCTTCAGGCCGGCGCAGCGTGCTTCGAGGTCGACGTGACCCTGCTCCTGGATCACGCACAACGCCTTGGTGGCCCCGTCCTTCTTGAGCCGATCGCCTGCGCCCTGACCGGCGATGTATCCGTCCTGACCGAAGAACTCCTTGACGCCCATCTTCTGCCAGGCGTCCATCCCTGCGTTGAAGGCCACGACCGGAATGCCCTTGGCCTCAGCGGCTTCCACTGCTGCCTGCATCGCATCCGGCTTGGCCAGAGTGACCGCAATGCCCTGAACGCCACTGTCGATGGCTGCCTGAACCAGGTTGGCCTGATTCGGCGCCTCTGGATCGTTGGAGTACCGCAGTTCGATGTTGTCCTTCTTGGCGGCCGCCTCGGCTCCCTTGCGGATGAGATCCCAGAACGAGTCCCCAGGAACTTCGTGGGTGATCATCGCAATGGTCATTCGCGGCGTGTCGACCGTGCCGCCGCCGCCACCTCCGTCACCCGATCCCTCGGGCTTGCCGCCCGTGGACGAACACGCCACCATCCCGAGGGCGATTACGCCCGCTCCGGCCACTGCCGCGAGCCGCTTGAACACCATTGTTTCTCCTGTTCTCGACGTCGCCGTGCCGTCTCGATCGACCCGACGGGTCAGTGCCCGGCGACACGCCTCAGTGCTGATGTAATACGGCTCACACTCGAAAGTCAAGACTTTGTTCGGACATTAGGACTGCATATCAAATGCTAGGGTGCGTCCATCCAGGTCAGAAAGAGAGAGGTGACGATCATGACCACCTTCGACCTCGCGGTGTCCTCCGAGATGGTCTTCACCGACATGCCCATCCTCGATCGCGTCAAGCGGATCGACCAACTCGGCTTCGCCGTCGAGATCTGGAGTTGGCACGACAAGGACCTGGAGGCACTGGCTGCCACCGGTGCGCGGTTCTCGTCGATGACGGGCTACCTCCATGGTGACCTGATCGATCGCGACGGCGCCGACGAGGTCATCCGCACCGCCGAACTGAGCATTAAAGCCGCTGAGCTACTTGGTGTTCCGCGGCTGAACCTGCACACCGCCGAGCTCGTCGACGGGCAGGCCGCGCGACCTCGGCAGCGCGCCACCGGGACCATGTGGTTGACCGCCGCGCGGGCGTTGGAGCGCATTGGGCAGCTCGGCGCCGCAGCCGGCGTCACGTTCTGCGTCGAGAACCTCAACACCATCGTCGATCACCCGGGGGTACCCCTGGCCCGCGCCAAGGACACGCTGGCGTTGGTGGAGGCCGTCGATCATCCGAACGTGAAGATGATGCTCGACCTCTACCACGCGCAGATCGGCGAGGGGAACCTCGTCGAGTTGGTGCGCCGTTGCGGTGACGCCATCGGTGAGGTTCAGGTGGCCGACGTACCAGGGCGGTGCGAACCGGGCACCGGCGAGATCTACTACCCCGCCATCGCGAAGGCATTGCGCGACATCGGGTTCCGCGGGACCGTCGGACTGGAGGCGTACGCCGCAGGCGACAGCACCGTCGCCCTGGAAGCGTTCCGCACCGCATTCAGCTAGGTCGGCCATCTCCGCCGCGCAAGGAAATTGCTCGCGGGAGCGAGTCAGCGGTCGACGAGTGTCGTCTCGAAGTAGTACCGGGACGCCCGGTAGCAGTGGTTGCCCAACTCGACGGCCCGGCCCGAGTCGTCGAAGGCCGTGCGGCTCATCGTCAGCAGCGGCGCGCCAGCCTTCTCGTCGAGCAACCGGGCTTCGGTCTTGGTCGCAGGCTTGGCCCCGATGCGTTGTCGGGCCAGCCGGATGTGCACCCCGCGGGCGCGGAGCGCTTGATAGAGGCCGTTGGCCTCGAGCTCGTCGGCGTCGGGCGCCAGTTCGATCGGCAGGTAGTTCGTCATGACCGCGAGCGGCTCGCCATTGGCGCAGCGCAGGCGCTGGATGGTGACGAGCTCGTGGTCGCGGTCGAGGTTCAACTCACCAGCGATCTCTTCGCCCGCGGCACCGGTGTGGTACTCCAGCAATTGCGTGGTGGGCTCCTGGCCGGCCCGCGCCAGGTCGTCGAACAGGCTGGTCAGCTCGACCCGGCGATGGACGGGGTTCTGGACCACCTGGGTGCCGACGCCACGCTTGCGCACCAGCATTCCCTTGTCGACCAGTTCCTGGATCGCGCGTCGCGTCGTCGGCCGGGACAAGGTCAGCCGGCTCGCGAGCGCGAGTTCGTTCTCGAACCGATCGCCGGGCGCCAGCTCGCCGTTGCGGATGGCGGCTTCGATGGCTTGGGCAAGCTGATAGTAGAGAGGGACAGGGCTGGACCTGTCGAGCTCAACGGCCAGTGGCACGTCCACTCCGATCTCGGTCGGTGATCAGAAAAGAGTAGCTGCATGTTAGCACCGGATTGATTGTAAGTCAGAATGTCAGGACAAACTATTGACAGGGCCGAGTGACGCGAGGCACAGTCTTAGGCAAGTACCGCCCACGATTTCTTGGGAGCCAAATTGAGTAGCGCCGAACCGTTCGACGTCGTCGCCATCGGGCGCAGCGGCGTCGACGTCTACCCCCTGCAGACGGGCGTCGGCCTCGAGGACGTCGAGACTTTCGGCAAGTTCCTCGGAGGAAGCGCCGCCAACGTCGCGGTAGCTGCCGCGCGACTGGGCAACCGCACCGCGTTGATCTCCGGCGTCGGCGCCGATCCGTTCGGCAAGTTCGTCCGCGCGGAGCTGGCCAAGCTCGGAGTCGACAACCGCTTCGTCGCCGTGCACGGCGAGTACCCCACCCCGGTCACGTTCTGCGAGATCTTCCCGCCCGACGACTTTCCGCTGTACTTCTACCGCAAACCGTCGGCTCCCGACCTGCAGATCCGACCCGACGAGCTCGACGCCGACGCGATTCGGGCTGCCCGGCTGTACTGGTCGACCGTCACCGGACTGTCCGAAGAACCCAGCCGCAGTGCACATTTCGCGGCCTGGACCGCTCGGGAGCGGGCGCCGCTGACGGTGCTCGACCTCGACTACCGGCCGATGTTCTGGGACTCCCCCGCAGCCGCCACCGAGCAGGTCCGGCGTGCGCTCGGACACGTCACCGTCGCCGTCGGCAACCGCGAAGAATGCCAGATCGCCGTTGGCGAGACCAATCCCCACAAGGCCGCCGACGCGCTGCTGGACCTCGGCGTCGAACTCGCGATCGTCAAGCAGGGGCCCCGCGGCGTACTCGGCAAGACCCGCCACAGTTCGGTCACTGTGCCGCCCAACGACGTCGACGTGGTCAATGGCCTCGGCGCCGGAGATGCCTTCGGCGGCAGCCTGATCCACGGCCTGCTGCGCGGCTGGCCGTTGGAGAAGACCCTGCGCTACGCCAACGCCGCCGGGGCCATCGTGGCCTCGCGGCTGGAGTGCTCGACGGCGATGCCGCGGGCCGACGAGGTCGCCGCACTGGCCGAGCTGACCGCCGTGGGGGCCGTCAATGTCTAGTGCCACGTGCAAGGACTACAACGACGTCACCGACCTGCGGGCCGCCGATCCGGGCGCCATCGCCAAGGCATGGAACTCCCGCACCACCCGACCGACCGTGCGGGGCAACGGCAGACTGATGATCGTCGCCGCCGATCACCCGGCGCGCGGCGCGCTCGCGGTCGGCAACCGTCCGACGGCGATGAACAGTCGGGTCGACCTGCTCGACCGGCTGCGCGCGGCATTGGCCGACCCCGGCGTCGACGGCGTACTCGCCACGTCCGACATCCTCGACGACCTGCTGCTGCTTGGTGCGCTCGAGGACAAGGTGGTGTTCTCGTCGTTCAACCGCGGTGGGCTGGCTGGGGCCAGCTTCGAACTGGACGACCGCATGACGGCGGCCACCGCCGCGTCCACCGCCGCCGCGAAGATGAACGGCGGAAAGATGCTGTGCCGCATCGATCTCGACGATCCCGGCACCGTTGCGACGATGACGGCATGCGCGCAGGCCGTCGACGAACTCGCCGCCCTCGGCCTCATCGCGATGCTCGAGCCGTTCATGTCCAGCCGCGTGAACGGCAAGGTGCGCAACGACCTCTCCCCCGATGCCGTGATCAAGTCGATCCACATCGGCCAGGGGCTCGGTTCGACCTCGGCGTACACGTGGATGAAGCTGCCCGTCGTCGACGAGATGGACAGGGTCATGGAGGCGACGACGTTGCCAACGCTGCTGCTCGGCGGCGATCCCGCCGACCCCGACGAGGCCTTCGCCAGTTGGGAGAAGGCGCTCGCGCTGCCATCGGTGCGCGGACTGATCGTCGGTCGCACCCTGCTGTACCCGCCCGATGGCGACGTCGCATCCGCCGTCGCCACGGCCGCGTCGATGGTGAGGTGAGCCGGTGCACAGCAAGCTCTACATCCCGGCCCGCAGCGCCACCCTGCCGTACGTCGTCGACGTCACCCCGGAGTCGGCCGGCTGGAGCGAATCGTCGCTGCAGATCATCGAACTCGACGACACCCAGACCGCCGAGCTTCACACCGCAGACACCGAGGTGATGATTCTGCCGCTGACCGGCGGCGGCACCATCGAATGCGATGGAGCGACGTTCGAATTGTCGCCGCGGGCTTCGGTTTTCGACGGCCCGGCCGACATGGTCTACCTCGGCATCGGCCAGACGTACGTCATCTCCGGCGAGGGCCGCTTCGCGATCTGCGGGGCCCGTGCCAAGCGCTCGCTCCCCAACCGGCGCGTCGCCGCCGCGGACGTCTCCGTCGAACTGCGTGGTGCGGGCAACTGCAGCCGCCAGGTGCACAACTTCGGCACCGCGGACGTCTTCGAGGCGGACTCGCTGATCGCCTGCGAGGTCATCACGCCAGGAGGCAACTGGTCGAGCTATCCTGCGCACAAGCACGACGAGAACACCCCGACGGAAAGTGAACTCGAGGAGATCTACTACTTCGAGATCGCCAGCGGCCCGGACGGAAGCAGGGGCTTCGGGTACCACCGCGTGTACGGCACACCGGACCGGCCCATCGAGGTGCTCGAGGAGGTGCGCACCGGCGACGTCGTCCTGGTACCGCACGGCTACCACGGCCCGTCGGTCGCTGCGCCCGGCTACCACATGTACTACCTGAACGTCATGGCCGGACCAGGCGCCGAGCGCGCATGGAAGATCGTCGACGATCCGGAGCACGCGTGGCTCCGCGGAACCTGGGCCGACCAGGCCGTGGATCCGCGCCTGCCCCTGCACGACCCGAGAGGAGCCTGATCGTGGTTTCCACCGCACCGAAGCGGGCTGAGAAGACGCCGGATTCCGAGCCGACCATCCGACTCACGGTGGCGCAGGCGACCATTCGCTTTCTCGGCAACCAGTACGTCGAACGCGACGGCGACCGTAACAAGTTCTTCGCGGGCTGCTTCGGCATCTTCGGCCACGGCAACGTGGCCGGACTCGGCCAGGCGCTGCTGGAGGACGAGGTATCCGCGGCCGAGGCGGGCAGCCAGCCGCTGCTGCCGTACGTGCTCGGCCGCAACGAGCAGGCCATGGTGCACAGCGCCGTCGCCTACGCGCGCCAGAAGGACCGCCTGCAGACCTGGGCGGTCAGCGCCAGCGTCGGTCCCGGCTCGACCAACATGCTCACCGGTGCGGCCCTCGCGACGATCAACCGGTTGCCGGTGCTGCTGCTGCCCGCCGACACCTTCGCCACCCGCGTGAGTTCGCCGGTGCTGCAGGAGTTGGAGCTTCCGTCGAGCGGCGACGTCACCGTCAACGACGCGTTCAAGCCGCTGTCGCGCTACTTCGACCGGGTGTGGCGGCCCGAGCAGCTGCCCGCCGCGCTGCTCGGCGCAATGCGAGTGCTCACCGACCCCGTCGAAACCGGTGCCGCCACCGTCGCGATCCCCCAGGACGTCCAGGCCGAGGCGCACGACTGGCCGGAATCGCTCTTCGCCGAACGCACCTGGCACGTCGCCCGCCCGCTGCCGGAACGCTCGGTGATCGAACGCGCCGCCGAGGTCATCCGCTCGGCCAGCAAGCCCCTGATCGTGGCCGGCGGAGGCGTCGTCTACTCGGGCGCCACCGAGGCGCTCGCCGCGTTGTGCGCGCACACCGGGATTCCGGTCGGGATGAGCCAGGCCGGCAAGGGCGCGCTGTCATACGATCACCCGCAGTGCGTCGGCGCGATCGGATCGACGGGCACCACCGCCGCCAACGCACTGGCCACCGAGGCCGACGTCGTGATCGGAATCGGCACCCGCTACAGCGATTTCACCTCTGCGTCGCGCACCGCGTTCAACAACCCGGACGTGAAGTTCGTCAACGTCAACGTCGCATCGCTCGACTCGGTCAAACAGGGCGGCATCAGCGTCGTCTCCGACGCCCGCGAGGCCATCGAGGCACTGAGCGTAGCGCTGGCCGACTACTCGGTGAGCGACGACTACCGGGCCCGCACCGCAGCGCTGGCCAAGGAATGGGACGACACGGTGTCCGCGGTCTACGCCGTCGAGGACGGGGTCGCGCTGAACCAGAACCAGGTCATCGGGCTGGCCAACACGCTGAGCGACCCGCGCGATGTCGTCGTCTGCGCCGCGGGCTCGATGCCCGGTGATCTGCACAAGCTCTGGCGGACAAGGGATCCCAAGGGATACCACGTCGAGTACGGCTACTCCTGCATGGGCTACGAGGTCGCGGGCGGGCTCGGGGTCCGCATGGCCGATCCCAGCCGCGACGTGTTCGTCATGGTCGGCGACGGCTCCTACCTGATGATGGCCACCGAGTTGGTGACCGCCGTGCAGGAGCGCATCAAGGTCATCGTCGTGCTGGTGCAGAACCACGGCTTCGCCTCCATCGGCTCGCTGTCGGAAGCCCTTGGCTCGCAGCGGTTCGGGACGTCGTACCGATACCGCAGCGACGACGGCAGGCTCGACGGCGGAAAGCTTCCGATCGACCTCGCCGCCAATGCGGCCAGCCTTGGCGTCGACGTCGTCAAGGTGGCGACGGCAGCCGAGTTCGGCGATGCGGTCAAGGTGGCCAAGGCCAGCGACCGCACCACCGTCATCCACGTCGAGACCGACCCGCTGATCCCGGCCCCCGACAGCGAGTCGTGGTGGGACGTCCCCGTCAGCGAGGTGTCCGCGCTCGAATCCACCCAGACCGCATACCAGAAGTACGCCGACTGGAAGACCATCCAGCGCCCCCACGTCCGTCCCTCAGACCGATAACGAGAAAGCAGAATGAGCAAGATCTTGGTGGGGTCCGCCCCCGACTCCTGGGGCGTCTGGTTCCCCGACGACCCGCAGCAGACGCCGTACACCCGTTTCCTCGACGAGGTGGCGGCGTCCGGCTACGAGTGGATCGAACTCGGTCCGTTCGGCTACCTGCCCACCGATCCGCAGAAGTTGTCCGACGAGCTGGCCGCGCGCGGCCTCAAGCTCTCGGCGGGAACGGTTTTCGAGCATCTGCACCAGGATGATTCGTGGGACGCCGTGTGGTCCCAGATCGAGCACGTCGCCAAGCTGACGGCCGCCGTCGGCGGCAAGCACGTCGTGGTCATCCCCGAGATGTGGCGTGATCCGGCGACGGGCGCGGTGCTCGAGGACCGCAACCTGACGCCCGCACAGTGGCGCAAGAAGACCCAGGGCATGAACGAGCTCGGCAAGGCGATGTTCGAAAAGTACGGCGTGCGTGCGCAATACCATCCGCACGCGGACAGCCACGTCGACACCGAAGCGAACGTCTACCGGTTCCTCGACGGCACCGACGGAGACTTCGTCAACCTGTGCCTGGACACGGGACACATCAGCTACTGCGGGGGCGACAACATCGCCATCATCCGGCGCGCGCCCGAACGCATCGGCTACCTGCACCTCAAGCAGGTCGATCCCGAGGTCCGCGCGAAGGTCGAAGCCGAGGACCTGCCGTTCGGTGAGGCCGTCAAGCTCGGCGCGATGATCGAGCCGCCGCTGGGCATTCCGGACATGCCGCCGCTGCTCGCCGAGATCGAACGGCTCGGCATCGACGTGTTCGCGATCGTCGAACAGGACATGTACCCGTGCGAAGCCGACGCTCCGCTGCCCATCGCCAAGCGCACCCAGTCCTACCTCGGGTCCTGCGGCGTCCCGTCCGTCCGCTTCAACTAGGAGATCGAAAAGCCATGCCCGACTTGCGTGTAGCCGTCCTCGGCGTGGGCGTCATGGGTGCCGACCACGTCGCCCGGTTGACCTCGAGGATCACCGGTGCCCGAGTATCCGTCGTCAACGACTACGTCACCGAGAAGGCCGAGCAGATCGCCGCCGACATCCCGGCATGCCGCGCCATCGCCGACCCGCTCGACGCGATCGCCGAGCCCAGCGTCGACGCCGTCGTGCTCGCCACTCCCGGGCCCACCCACGAGAAGCAGCTGCTGGCGTGTCTGGAGCACGGCAAGCCGGTGCTGTGCGAGAAGCCGCTGACCACCGACGTCGCAACGTCTTTGGAGGTCGTCAAGCGGGAGGCCGAGCTTGGCCAGCGGCTCATTCAGGTGGGCTTCATGCGCCGGTTCGACGACGAGTACGCCCAGCTCAAGGCGCTCATCGACTCGGGCGACCTGGGTCGTGCGCTCGTCCTGCATTGCGCCCACCGCAACCCGGCCGTACCGCCGTCGTTCGACAGCGCGATGGTGGTGCGGGATTCCCTCGTCCACGAGGTCGACGTGACGCGCTTCCTGTTCGACGAGGAGATCACGTCGATCCAGCTCATCAAGCCGGCGGCCAATCCCGGTGCACCGCAAGGACTCGCGGATCCACAGATCGCGATTTTGAGGACAGTCACGGGCATCCATGTCGATGTCGAGCTCTTCGTCACCACCGGCGTCGCCTACGAGGTACGCACCGAGGTCGTCGCCGAGAGGGGCAGCGCGATGATCGGCCTCGACGTCGGCCTGGTGCGCAAGAGTGCGCCGGGCACGTGGGGCGGACAGCTTGCGCCGGGGTTCCGCGAGCGCTTCGGGCAGGCCTACGACTCGGAGTTCCAGCGCTGGGTCGACGCCATTCACGCCGGGACCAACGTCGACGGACCGACCGCCTGGGACGGATACGCCGCATCCGCGGTGTGCGAGGCGGGTGTCGAGTCGCTCAACAGCGGGCTGCCCGTCGAGGTGAAGATGGTCGACCGCGCGTCGATCAAGGGGGCGTGACGTGAAGATCGCCCTCGATCCCACGCCGTTCCACCACGACTACGACCTGCTGGACTTCCCGAAGCTGGTCGCCGAACTCGGTTACGGATACCTGCAACTCACCCCGCACCGGGACTTCATCCCGTTCTTCAACCACCCGAGGGCCGACGACGACCTGGTGGCCAAGTTCCGCAAGGCCTGCGCCGATGCCGGTGTCGGCATCGCGTCGGTGCTGCCGGTGCTGCGGTGGTCGGGGCCGGACGAGGACGCCCGCGAGGCGGCGGTGCGGAACTGGAAGCGCGTCGTCCAGATCACCGTCGACCTCGGCGTCAACGTGATCAACACCGAGTTCTCCGGCCGTCCCGAGAAGGCCGAGGAGTCGGAGCGGGCGTTCTTCCGTTCGATGGAGGAACTGCTGCCGTTGTTCGAGCGCGAGGGCATCGACGTCCGAATCGACCCGCACCCCGACGACTTCGTCGAGGACGGGATGGAGGCGGTGCGCATCATCCGCGGCGTCAACTCGCCCAACGTCGGCATGGTCTACGTGGCCTGCCATACGTTTCACATGGGCGGCAGCATGACGGAGATCATGCGCGCCGCAGGCGACAAGCTGCGCCTCGTGCACGTCGCCGACACCATGGACCATCACCGCAGCCACGGCCTGCGGTACATCACCAACCCGCCGGGCAACCCGGTCCGGGTGCATCAGCACCTGAAGATCGGCGACGGCGACGTCGACTGGGAGGAGTTCTTCGGCGGTCTGGCCGAAATCGGCTTCTACGACCGACACGATACCGTGATGGTGTCATCGGTCTTCGCCGAGGACGAGACCGCGCACGAAGTGTCCCGCTACCAACTGAAGACCATGACCGAATACGTCACCAAGTACGGAAGATGACCATGAGCAACGTGATTTCACACTGGATCAACAACGAATCGTTCGCGGGCACCAGCAGCAACACCGCGCCGGTGACCAACCCGGCGACCGGCGAGGTGACCGGCAAGGTCGCACTGGCCACCGTCGAGGACGCCCGCGCAGTCATCGACGCCGCGGCCGCCGCCTTCCCGGACTGGCGCGACACGTCGCTGGCCAAGAGGACCGCCGTACTGTTCTCCTTCAGAGAGCTGCTCAACGAGCGCAAGGGTGAACTCGCCGAGATCATCACTGCCGAGCACGGCAAGGTCGTCTCCGACGCCCTTGGCGAGGTCTCCCGCGGCCAGGAGGTCGTCGAATTCGCTTGCGGTATACCGCATCTGCTCAAGGGCGGGTTCACCGAGAACGCCTCAACCAAGGTCGACGTCTACTCGATCCGCCAGCCGCTCGGCGTGGTCGGCGTCATCAGCCCGTTCAACTTCCCCGCCATGGTCCCGATGTGGTTCTTCCCGATCGCCATCGCGACCGGCAACACCGTCGTGCTCAAGCCCTCGGAGAAGGACCCCAGCGCGTCGCTGTGGATCGCCAAGCTGTGGGCCGAAGCCGGGTTGCCGCCCGGAGTGTTCAACGTGCTGCAGGGTGACAAGACCGCCGTCGACGAACTGCTGACCAACAAGGCCGTCAAGTCGGTGTCGTTCGTTGGGTCCACCCCGATAGCCCAGTACGTCTACGCCACCGGCACCGCCAATGACAAGCGCGTGCAGGCCCTCGGCGGCGCCAAGAACCATGCGGTAATCCTGCCCGACGCCGACCTGGACCTCGCCGCGGACGCGATGGTCAACGCCGGCTTCGGCTCGGCGGGCGAACGCTGCATGGCCATCAGCGCATGCGTGGCGGTCGGCCCCATTGCCGACGACCTCGTCGCCAAGATCGCCGAGCGCACAACGCCATTGAAGATCGGTGACGGCACCAAGGACTCCGACATGGGCCCGTTGGTCACCAAGGCCCACCGCGACAAGGTGGCGTCCTACATCGACGCCGGCGAGGCCGACGGCGCCAAGATCGTCGTCGACGGCCGCAACGTGCAGGCCAACGGCGGTCAAGATGGCTTCTGGCTCGGTCCGACGCTGATCGATCAGGTCACACCCGAGATGAGCATCTACACCGACGAGATCTTCGGCCCCGTGCTGTCGGTCGTGCGCGTCGAGACCTACGACGAGGCACTCGAATTGGTGAACTCGAACCCGTACGGCAACGGCACCGCGATCTTCACCAACGACGGCGGTGCCGCGCGACGCTTCCAGAACGAGGTGCAGGTCGGCATGGTCGGCATCAACGTGCCGATCCCGGTTCCGATGGCGTACTACAGCTTCGGCGGTTGGAAGGCCTCACTGTTCGGCGACAGCCACGCCCACGGCATGGACGGCGTGCAGTTCTTCACGCGGCAAAAGGCCATCACCCAACGCTGGCTCGACCCCAGCCACGGCGGCATCGAACTCGGCTTCCCCCAAAACAAGTAACCCGCTGCGCCGAGACTGCTGACAGATCGTGGAATCCGACGATTTCGCGATCTGGCCGCAGTCTCGGCGACCGTCTGTCATGTTCCACGTCCGCGCTCTGACGCACGACGACGCGGCAATCGTCGCCGGGTGGCACTACGACGGCCGATGGGCGACCTATGATCTGGCGAGCATCGACACCCTCGTCGACGAACTCGAGATGTACTCGGCAATCGTCGACGCAGACGGAGTACTGCACGGCTTCTTCTGCGTCGGCGCGGCCGCCCGGGTGCCGGGACTCGAACCCGACCCACGGTTTCTCGACGTCGGCATCGGGCTCGACCCAGCGCTCGTTGGCAAAGGTTGGGGCAACGAGCTCGGGCACGTCGTCACGCGGCACCTGAACGAGGTGCATCCCACGCTGAGGCTAAGGGCGGCGGTTCAGTCGTGGAACGAACGCAGCCTGAAAGTCGCACGACGGCTCGGATTCAGCGAAGTTTTCCGTCATACGTCCGGGGGCGTCGAGTACACCGTCTTGGTGGTGTCTCCGTAAGCACGCCGCGGTTCCAGCCCAGGTAAGTCCCGTTATGCCCTTAGAATAATCCGCGCTGGCATCCGCCGATCCTCCGGACCCCGGGATTTGCGTCTAATCGGGGAGGATCGCGCGTGAGCCGCTTTACCAGCACGATGTACGCCAACGCCCATTGGAGCCTCAAGGGGATGGTGACGGGGGAACCCCACGACCCCGTCCGCCACACCTGGCGAGAGGTCCACGAACGTGCCCGTCGGGTGGCAGGCGGACTGGCCGCCGCGGGTGTCGGGCCCGGTGACGCCATCGGTGTACTCGCCGGCGCTCCGGTCGAGATCGCCCCGACCGCGCAGGGCCTGTGGATGCGGGGCGCGAGCATCACGATGCTTCACCAACCGACCCCGCGCACCGACCTCGTGTCGTGGGCGGAGGACACGATCGGTGTCATCGACATGATCGCCGCCAAGGCCGTCATCGTCTCCGAACCGTTCCTCGCCGCCGCGCCAGTGCTGGAGGAACACGGGCTCACGGTGCTGACGGTGGCCGAACTCCTCGAAGCGGCACCGATCAAGCCGCTCGAGACCGCCGAGGACGACGTTGCGCTGATGCAACTGACCTCTGGGTCGACGGGGTCACCCAAGGCCGTGCAGATCACCTACGACAATCTCGTCTCGAACGCCGAGGCGATGTTCGCCGGGGCGGAGGTCGACGCGGACGCTGATGTGATCGTCAGCTGGCTGCCGCTGTTCCACGACATGGGCATGAC
>Ga0070668_100000263_pt1 | contig 34782 bp, 30 predicted proteins | sample KBSS43metaG_FD_64661 | JGI IMG/M metagenome (GOLD analysis project Ga0070668, IMG submission 64661) | Switchgrass rhizosphere microbial communities from Kellogg Biological Station, Michigan, USA - KBS S4-3 metaG | ecosystem: Host-associated > Plants > Roots > Rhizosphere > Soil ...
CCCCGCGCCCGCGCTGCTGCCCCGCGCCCGCGCTGCTGCCCCGCGCCCGCGCTGCTGCCCCGCGCCCGCGCTGCTGCCCCGCGCCCGCGCTGCTGCCCCGCGCCCGCGCTGACCACCCCTGCGCCCGTGCTGGCCGGCCCCGCGCCCGCTGACCCTGCTGGCGTTGCCCCGCTGGCCGCCGTCCAGGCCTGCTGATCGCGCAGGCGCTGCTTGCTGGCCGTAGCTGACGTCCCAGCGCTGATCACCCGCGCCCGCGCTGATCACCCGCGCCCGCGCTGATCACCTCGCGCCCGCGCTGATCACCTCGCGCCCGCGCTGATCACCCCGCGCCCGCGTTGATCACCCGCGCGCCCGCGTGGTTCTACTGGCCACCCGCGCGCCGCGTGTTCCAGCAGAACGAGACCCGGCGCGGGCACGCCAGGACGGATTCGAGCCAGCCGGCCCAAGCGGGCTCCGTGTGCACGAGCACAGCCGGCCGGGCCGCGGAGGGTGCGGGAGGGGCGTTTGACGCGGGCTGGCCAGCTTTTATTGGGACGGCCGCACATCCGACACATGCCGTGGATCGGCTTTTTTCCGGCAGGGGATGATCGAAAGGGCCGGACGCAGGTCGTTCTTCCACCGAACGGGCTACCGGAGCGGGTCGCGGCGCTCATGGAAGCGCTCCCACGCGAGTGGATCGGAACGCTGCGAAAGCGGTTGCCTACGCAGTGGTAACAACCGCACCGGGTGTGCGTCCGCGCAGCTCAACGAGATATTTCGTACCGCGCATATGACTGAGTATTATTCGGCTGCCCCGGCAGTCATATCGGTGCAGATGGATGAATTTGATCGTCTGCCGATGGCTCGTGCCGCTCCCGCTCAAGACCGGAGGACCGTTGAGAACCGAAATCCCGGAAGTTTTTCCGCCGACGTTGATCCCGGCCGGTGCCCCCAGCCGTATCTCAGGCGACGGAGAAAGCTCCGGGCGGAGGTATCGATGCATGCGGTGGCCGTGGAACGGCTGGCGCCGGGCGGGGTGTGCCTGATGACACAGCAACGTGCCGGTGGACGGTGGCAGTCACTCGACGGAGGCCGTGGTGGTGCGGACGACGGTGGTGCTTTGATCGGGCGGCGAGCCCCTCGGCATGGCGCAGCCGAGCCGAGTGGCGCGAGCCACGAGGACACGCTGGTTCGGATGCTCTACGAGGAGCACGCCGGACCGCTGCTGATGTTCGTGCTGCGGCTGACCGGGGGGGACCGGCAGCGAGCCGAGGACATTGTGCAGGAGACCCTGCTCCGGGCCTGGCGCAACGCGCACCGGCTCGGCGCACAGGGCCAGCAGTCGCTGCGGCCGTGGCTCGTGACCGTCGCTCGGCGGATCGCGATCGACGACCACCGCAGCGCCAGCGCTCGGCCGGCTGAGACCTACGACCGTGAGCTGGAGAGCTTCCCCAGCACGGCGGACGACACCGACCGGGTTCTCCAGTCGATGACCGTGTCCGACGCGTTGCGTGAACTCAGCCAGTCGCACCGGGAAATTTTGATCGAGACGTACTTCCGGGGCCGGACGGTGCCGGAGGCGGCGGAGAAGCTCAACCTTCCGTTGGGTACCGCCAAGTCACGGGTGTATTACGCTCTGCGTGCGCTTCGTACAGCGCTGCAGCAGCGGGGGGTGACGGAATGACACAGGAAGAGCACCTGGATGTCGCGTCGTACGCCTTGGGCGTGCTCGACGCGCGGGATGCTGCCCGCTTCGAGGACCATCTGATTGAGTGCCCGCGCTGCGCGTACGAACTCGAGTCTTTTGTCGAGGTGGCCGACCTCCTCGCGGAGGTGGACGCGGACGCGGTGATCGCCGCCGACGAGTCCCGCCGCGACGGCGTCGTGCTGCAGAACATCATGGGCGAGGTCAAGCACGAGCGGCGCCGGGCGGACAGTCGCCGCCTCTACTCACTGGCCGCCGCGGTGGTCATCTTTGCGATGCTGTCGATCGGTGCGTTCTTCGTCGGTGGCCGAGTGATCTCGGGCGACGACAAGAAGGCGCCGGCCACCGCCACTCGCGACAGCAGCCGGCTGGACGCGTTGCCGATCACCGGCACCGGGTCCGGCGTCGGCGGCCCGGATCTCCCCGGCCAGCGGTCCAGCGGCAGCGACCCGCGCACCGGCGTGAAGGCCGACGTCGGCATGGAGAAGAAGGACTGGGGCACCCAGATCTACTTCGCCATCTCCAACATCAAGGGCCCGAAGGTGTGCCGCCTCATCCTGGTGCACACCGACGGCACCTCGGAGCCGCTCGCCTCCTGGTCCGTGGGCGAGCAGGGCTGGGGCACCGCGGCCCATCCGGAGCCTCTGATGCTCCCGGCGGTCACCGCGACGCCGCGCGAGAACATCGCGCACATCCAAGTGCAGGAGGTCACCGCGAATGGTGCGGGCGACACATTGGTGCGCGTACCGTAAGGACACGATCTTGCGCGTAGCGTGAGATAGAAGGGCCCGGCCATATCGGCCGGGCCCTTCTTCTTGTGCGGCTGAAGACCTGGATACGTACGCCGCGGCCGAACGGTTCAATCGAAATTCTCAGAAATTGATTGGGCCGATTCTTCAACCGTGGCGGCCCCGCCCTCGTACTACTGCCCGGAAACGCCAAGTGGATGAAACACCTGGAGGGCACGTGGTACCGGAGAAGCGAAAGTTGGCGGTCATCGGCGCCGCTATTGCCGCGGCGTTCGTACTGTCCGGCTGCGCCCCGGCCGGAGTCACCAACGCCGCGGACTACGGCAACTCGACGGAGCCTGTCGCGGACACGGCCGACGTCACCCCAGGTGCGACCGCCGACCCGGCGGCCACGTCGGACCCGGCCGCCGCTGCGGACCCGGACGCCACCGCGCCTCCCGGCTCGGGGGACGCCGCCGAGGGCAGCGGCGAGGACATCACCACGGAGCTGACCGCCGCGGCGGTGAAGCGGATGGGTAAGACCGTCCAGAACAAGGACGGCTTCGTCCTGTACCGCTTCGACAAGGACGGGGACAACCCGTCCAAGTCCAACTGCAACGGCGACTGCGAGAAGATCTGGCCGCCGGCATTCACCAAGGACGGCCAGAAGCCGAAGCTCAAGGGCATCGACCCGAAGCTGGTCGGCACGGTCGTCCGGGCGGACGGCTCGAAGCAGCTCACCCTCAAGGGCTGGCCGCTCTACACCTACATCGGTGACACCAAGCCGGGCCAGTGGAAGGGCCAGAACGTCGCCGGCACCTGGTTCGTGATCCAGCCGGACGGCAAGAAGAACCTGACCTGTCTGCCGAAGATCTCGAAGCCCGTCGCCCCGCCGGCTGACGGAGCCGAAGGAAAAGAGGGTGGCAGCGCCGGCAGTGACTACAGCTACTGACTTAATCGCAATTTAAGAATTCGCTCGCAGGGGAGGTTCGAAGAAATGGTTTCCGTTCGCTCCGCGCGCCGGTTGTCCCGCTTGTTGGTGGGGACGTCGGCAGTGGTACTGGCGTTCCTTTTGGCGCCAGTCTCGCCGGCTCATGCCGCCGGAGACGTGCCGGTACCTACGACGAGCCTCAGCAACAAGGGTGTCGGCGCGGTGAGCGACGCCGACAAGGACTTCGTCGTCAAGGTCCGGCTCGCCGGACTCTGGGAGATCCCGGCCGGCAACATGGCCGTCGAGAAGTCCAAAAACCCGCGTGTGGTCAGCATCGGCAAGTCGATCGCGGCCCAGCACGTGGTGCTCGACAGCCTGGACCGGGCGGCCGCCAAGAGGCTCGGCATCATGTTGCCGAGCGATCCGAACAGCGACCAGCAGTTGTGGTTGAGCGAGATGCGCAACGCCGCCACGCCGGAGCAGTTCGACCAGATCTTCGTCGACCGGCTCCGCGCCGCGCACGGGAAGATCTTCCCGGCGATTGCGACGATCCGGGCCAGCACGCGCAACGACAGCGTTCGCAAGCTGGCCCAGGAATCCAACCAGTTCGTCATGACGCACATGACGCTGCTGGAGAGCAGCACCCTCGTGGACTACGGCTCGCTGCCCACGGCTCCCGCCCCCGCGGCGGCGAACGGAGGGCCGGTACCGGTGGATGGTCAGATGATCATCAACGCCCGGAGCAACGAAGGCATGCCCGGCGTCAGCACCACGGTGGTTCTCCTTGTCCTCGCCGCTGCCCTTGTGGCCGGCGTCATCACGACCATGCGCATCTTCCGGGCGCGGTAGCCCCGATCGCGTCCTGATCGCGTAAGAGAAAGGTGTCCCCCATGCGAAGGTCCCAGTACCGGCGCGCAAACAAGAGCACGGGATGGTTCAGCGGCCGTCGCCGGATCGTCGCGGTGGTTGCGACGCTGGTCGCGTTCGGTGGCATCGTCACCGTCACCCAGGTCTCCAACGCCGCCACGAACAGCAAGAACCAGAAGAAGGCGCTGACGGCGTGTGACCGGATCTCCGCGCCGCCGCCGGCGAAGCTGTCGACGCAGACGCGCAAGGGCACCTGGACGGAGAACAACGGCCGGGTGACCCAGCACGCGGACGACGGTGCCGGCGCCACGGTCAGCACGGCGGAGCTGCGCAACCGGTGCCGCCAGTGGGTGGCGAACAACGTCGGCAACAGCACCAAGGCCGGCCAGGGCAACAACGGCGGCCAGAACCAGGGCGGCCAGAACCAGGGTGGCCAGAACCAGGGTGGCCAGAACCAGGGCGGCCAGAACGGTGGCCAGAACCAGGGCGGCCAGAACCAGGGCGGCCAGCAGGGCAACAACAACGGTGGCCAGCAGGGCAACAACAACGGTGGCCAGCAGGGCAACAACAACGGCGGCCAGCAGGGCAACAACGGTGGGAACAACGGCGGCAACAACCAGGCCCCGCCCCCCGGTGCCGGCCTCGGCGTCCTGACCAACAGCTGCGCCACCAGCAAGCTCCAGGCGCACGACGGTTTCCAGAAGGGCAACCGGTGCGTGTCCACCGAGTTCGGTGAGGTCGGCAACGCCGCGAACAACCCGTCGCTGCTGATCGTCAAGGCGCCGCAGCGAGTCAACGTGGGCCAGGCGTTCACCTTCACGGTGAGCACCCGCAACCTGATCCGGGACCGCTTCCTCGCGGCCGGCCAGGGTGGCTACTACGTGGAGAGCTCCGTCCTGCAGGGCGGCCTGGTTCGCGGTCACTTCCACTCCTCCTGCCGGATCCTGAACAACACCAACGAGGCCCCCGCCCCTGACCCGGTGCCGGAGTTCTTCGTCGCGACCGAGGACAAGAAGGGCAGCGCCCGCCCGGACTTCGTCAACATCCAGGTCCCCGGTATCCCGAAGGCAGGCACTCTGCAGTGCACCTCCTGGGCCGGTGACGGCTCGCACCGCATCCCGATGATGGAGCGCGCCAACCAGACCCCGGCCATCGACTCGGTGCGCATCCAGGTCGGCGGCCAGGGCGGCGGCGGCAACAACAACGGCGGCAACAACAACGGCGGCAACCAGCAGCAGGGTGGCAACCAGCAGCAGGGTGGCAACCAGCAGCAGGGTGGCAACCAGCAGCAGGGCGGCAACCAGCAGCAGGGCGGCAACCAGCAGCAGGGCGGCAACAACAACGGTGGCCGCCGCCGGTAACAACGACTGATCGCGGAGCAACGCCGCGTTGACCGGCGCCGAACCTGGGCCGGACGAGGTCGCCGACACGACCTCGTCCGACCGGGACCCCCCGTCGGCGCCGGGGGTCGCCCTTCCCCCTGATGGGCGACAAACGCGGCACGCTCCGGACGGACGGACCACTCGGGTGTCCGACCGTCCCTTGGAACCGATGGCCCTGACCGGGAGCGCGGTCAGGGCCATCGGCATGCCCGGAGGTAGGCAACCGGCGGCGGAGGTGGCACAGTGTCCGGGGTGAGTTCCGCGGCGGTACGCCGGCTGACCCCGCCGGCGCGTTATCACTTCGGCGCCTCGGTCGGCCCGCTGCTGGTGCCCAAGCACGACCCCTGCGGGCGGTTCGGCGGCGACGACTTCTGGCTCGCCGCCCGTACGCCGGAGGGCCCCGCCACCCTGCACCTGGCCCGCGCCGGGGGCGAGATCGTGGCCACCGGTTACGGCCCGGCCGCCGGCTGGATCGTCGACCGGGCCGACGCGATCGCCGGGCTGCGCGACGACCTCACCGGCTTCCCGGAACTCGCCGCCCGCCATCCGCTGGTCCAGCGGCTGGCCAAGACCTTTTCCGGGGTACGCATGCCGGCCACCGGACTGGTCTTCCACCGGCTGCTGCGGGCCGTCCTGGAGCAGAAGGTCAGCGGCGTGGAGGCGCACCGGGCGTACCGGAAGATCTGCCGGCATTTCGGCGAGCCGGCGCCCGGCCCGGCGGACCTGGTGTTGCCGCCCGACCCCGACGCGATCGCCGGCACCTCGTATTGGGTGTTCCACCCGTTCGGCGTCGAGCAGCGCCGCACCCAGGCGTTGCAGCGGGTGGCGCTGATCGCCGGCCGGCTGGAGCGTTGCACCGGCTCGGCCGACGCGACCCGGCGGCTGGTCGCGGTGTCCGGCATCGGGCCGTGGACGGCGGCCGAGGTGGTGCGTACGGTCTATGGCGACGCCGACGCGGTGAGCGTCGGCGACCTGCACATCCCCAACTCGGTGGCCTGGGCGCTGGCCGGCGAGCCGCGCGGCACCGACGCCCGGATGCTGGAGCTGCTGGAGCCGTTCCGCGGGCACCGCGGCCGGGTCTGTGACCTGCTCGCCCACGGTGGCATCGGTGCCCCGCGGTTCGGTCACCGGATGCCCATCCGCTCGTTCGCCCGGTTCTGACCCGGCCTGCCGCCGCGCGTGCGGGCCCGGCTCTGGGTACGTTGTTTCCTCCTGATCGATTTGTCCCAGGGGCGTGGCGATGGGTGGCACAGGCGGAGAGATCGTCCTGGTGCTTGTACTGGTATTGGTCAACGCGGCGTTCTCGGGCAGCGAGATGGCGCTCGTCTCGCTGCGGGACAGCCAGGTGCAGCGGCTGGAGCGGCAGTCGCGCAGCGGCAAGGTGCTGGGGCGGCTCACCCGCGACCCGAACCGGTTTCTCGCCACCATCCAGATCGGCATCACGCTGGCCGGCTTTCTGGCGTCGGCGGCGGCCGCCGTCTCGCTGTCCCAGCCGCTGGTGAAGCCGCTGAGCTTCCTGGGTTCGGCCGCCCAGCCGGTCGCCATCGTCCTGGTCACCATCGCGCTGACCTTCGTCACGCTGGTGATCGGCGAGCTGGCCCCGAAGCGGATCGCGATGCAACGTACGGAGGGTTGGGCCCTGCTGGTGGCCCGCCCGCTGGACCTGCTCTCGATGATCTCCCGGCCGGCGGTGTGGCTGCTCGGCGCCGCCACGAACATGGTGGTCCGGCTGGCCGGCGGCGACCCGACCGCCCAGCGCGAGGAGGTCACCACCGAGGAGATCCGCGACATGGTGGCCGCTCAGCAGGACTTCTCGGCCGAGCAGCGGACCATCATCAGCGGCGCGTTCGAGATCGCCGACCGGATCCTGCGGGAGATCCTGGTGCCCCGCCGCGACGTGCTGAGCCTGCCCACCGGCACGCCGGCGCACGAGGCGCTGCGGATGCTGATCGCCGGCGGTCACTCCCGCGCCCCGGTGGTCGGCCCGGCCGGCCTGGACGACGTGATCGGCACGGTGCACCTGCGCGACCTGGTGGACGCCGACGGCCCGGTCGACGAGCTGAGCCGGCCCGGCCTGTTCCTGCCCGAGACGTTGCGGGTGTCGGACGCGCTGCGGCAGATGCGTGGCGAGCGCCAGCAGCTCGCCATGGTGGTCGACGAGCGCGGCGCGATCGACGGCATCATCACCATGGAGGACCTGGTCGAGGAGATCGTCGGGGAGATCTACGACGAGACCGACCGGGACGTGGCCGGCGTGATCCACGAGCCGGACGGCGGGCTGCTGATGCCCGGCTCGTTCCCGATCCACGACCTGCCGGACATCGGCTTCGACGGCGACCCGCCGGCCCACGACGAGGGCGATTACACCACCGTGGCGGGGATGATGCTGGCCGCGCTCGGGCACATCCCGACGGCGCCGGGCGAGGTGGTCGAGTTGCCGCAGTTCACCGCGGAGGTGGTCGAGGTGACCGGCCGGGCGATCACCCGGGTGCGCCTTCGTCCGCGGGTCTCGGCCGCCGACTAGCCTGCCGCGTCGCCTCGTAGAGCACCACCGTCGCGGCCGCCGCGGCGTTCAGCGAGCTGGCCGCCCCGGTGATCGGGATCCGCACCATCGCGTCGGCCGCCTGCCGCCATCCGGCGCTGAGCCCGCCGGTCTCGTTGCCGATGAGCAGCACCCGCGGCCCCGTGAGGTCGTAGTCGGCCACGTCGACCGACCCGTGCTCGTCCGTGCCCACCAGCTGCACCGGGAGGCCGGCCGCGCGCATGCCGGAGATCCAGGGCAGCACGTCGCCGGGGCCGTCGGCGCGGATCACCGGCAGCGCGAAGAGCGACCCCGTGCTGGCCCGCACCGCCCGGGGATCGTAGGGGTCCGCCGCGTGCCCCGTGATGATCACCGCCGAGGCGCCGAAGGCGTCCGCCGAGCGGATCAGCGTGCCCACGTTCCCGGGCGTCGACGGGCGGTCGAAGACCACGACCAGCAGGTGCGGGTCGGCGCCGAGGTCGTCCAGGCGGGGCGGCGCCGGCAGGCCGACCACCGCGATGAGCTCGGCCGACTCCTTGCCGGCCAGCTCCGCCACCAGTTCCGGGTCCATCGCCACCGGCCGGGCTCCGGTGCGTTCCAGCATCGAGCGCGCCCAGCCGGAGAGCGCCTGCCGATCCGGGTAGATCAGCGCTCGTACCTCCCAGCCGTGATCGACCGCGAGCGATATCGGCCGCACCCCCTGCACCAGGAACTCGCCGGCCCGGTGCCGCTTGGTGCGGTTGGCCAGCAGGGCCTGCCACTGCTGGAAGCTGGCGTTCCGCGTCGTCACGCGTAGGGTCCTGGACATCGCAGTGACGATACGCACGGGGCACAATTACTGGGCGAGGAGGTGTCCGCCATGCAAACTGGCCGCGTGGCTTTCACCCTGACGATCGACTGTGGCGGCGGCGGCATCAAGGGATCGGTGCTCGATGAGGCCGGCACCATGCGCGCGCAGCCGCTCCGCGTGCCCACGCCGTACCCGCTGCCGCCCGACCTGTTCGTCAAGACGCTCGTGCAGCTCGGCGAGCGACTGCCCAGCGCCGACCGGGTGACCGTGGGCATGCCCGGCATGCTGCGGCACGGCGTGGTGGTGGCCACCCCGCATTACGTGACGCTCCGCGGCCCGCGCACCAAGGTCGACCCCGAGCTGGTGGATGCCTGGCACGGTTTCGACGCGCGGACCGCCCTGGCCGACGCGTTCGGCCTGCCCACGCTGGTGCTCAACGACGCCGAGGTGCACGGCGCCGGCGTGGTGGCCGGCACCGGCTGCGAGCTGATGATCACGCTGGGGACGGGGCTGGGCTGCGCGCTGTTCGACGGCGGCGTGCTGGCTCCGCATCTGGAGATGTCGCAGGCCCCGGTGCGCTGGGGGATGTCCTACGACACCTACATCGGCGAGCACGAGCGCCGCCGGCTGGGCGACGCGCTCTGGTCGCGCCGGGTCCGCAACGTCGTCGACGGCCTGCGCCCGGTCTTCCTGTGGGACCGGCTCTATCTGGGCGGCGGCAATTCTCGTCTGATCACGGCCACCCAGCTGGCCCGGATGGGCGACGATGTGGTCGTGGTGCCGAACACGGCGGGCATCGTCGGCGGGGTGCGCGCCTGGACGCTGGGTTCGTCCGCCTGACATGCGCCCCGCTGCCCTGCTCCTCGACTTCGGGGGCGTGCTGGCGGACGCGCCATCGCAGCGTGCCGCCCCACCCGAGCTGGTGCTGCGGATCTACAACCTGTGCCACGGCGAGCTCACTCCCGGCCGGATCCAGCGGTCCCTGACCGAGGGCGCCGAGGCGTACGCCGGGTGGCGCGACGAGGACTGGCCGGACGAGCTGAGCCAGGCCGAGGTCTGGGACCGGTTCGTCCTGCCCGGCTGGCCGGCGGCCGCGCGGGCCCGGGTGCGCGGCGCGGTGAAACGCCTCAGCTACGACTGGGCCTGGCGCAACAACTGGGCGCTGCGGCCCGGCATCCCCGAGGCCCTCGAAGCCGCCGCCGACGCGGGCATCCCGCTCGCCGTCGTGAGCAACACCCTCAGCGGCGCCGCGCACCGCGACTTCCTCGCCAAGGCCGGTGTCGGCCCGCTCTTCGCGGTGCAGATCTACAGCGACGAGGCCGGCGTCCGCAAACCCAATCCGCAGATGATCTGGAACGCCACCGACGAGCTCGGCGTCCCGCCGGCGGACTGCTGGTTCGTCGGGGACACGCCCCGCCGGGACATCGTGTGCGCCCGCCGTGCCGACGTGGCCAAGGCCATCCTGATGCGCTCGCCGCGCACCGCCGGCGAGGATCCGGGCCGGTGGCCGGCGCCGGACGAGACCGTCGAGGACGGCTTCGGCCTGCTGGAGCTCCTCACACGGTTCAACCGCACCGCCGCGGGTACCGCCTGATACATGCGTGTTGTGATCGTCGGAGCCACCGGGAACGCCGGCACCGCCCTGCTGCGCCGCCTGCGCTCGGAGCCAGACCTGGAGCTCGCCGGGGTGGCCCGGCGGCTGCCCGACCCGGTCGGGGTCTATGCCACGGCCGACTGGCACGCGGTGGACGTCGGCGCGGACGACGCGGCCGAGCGGCTCACCGAGGTCTTCGCCGGTGCCGCCGCGGTGGTGCACCTGGCCTGGCAGATCCAGCCCAGCCACGACGGGCGCCGGCTCTATCGCACCAACGTACTGGGCAGCCGGGCGGTGACCCGGGCGGTGCTGCGCGCCGGGGTGCCGTCGCTGGTCTACGCCTCGTCAGTCGGGGTCTACTCGCCGGGGCCGAAGGACGCCTTCGTGCGGGAGAGCTGGCCGCGGTCGGGGGTGCTGCCCTCGTCGTACAGCCGGCACAAGGCGCTGGTCGAGCGGATGCTGGACCTGGTCGAGTCGGACCATCCGACGTTGCGGGTGGTGCGGATGCGACCCGGGTTGATGTTCCAGCGGGCGGTCGGCACCGAGATCGCCCGGTATTTCGCGGGCCCGCTGCTGCCGGCCCGGCTGCTGCGCTTCGGGTGGATCCCGGCGGTGCCGGCGCATCCGCGGCTGCGGCTGCAGGCGGTGCACGCGGACGACGTGGCCGAGGCCTACCTGCGGGCGCTGCGGTCGGATGCCCGGGGCGCGTTCAACCTCGCGGCCGCGCCGGTGCTCGACCCGGCCGTGGCGGCCGGCACCTTCCACGGGGTGCGGGTGCCCGTGCCGGGCTTCGCGCTGACCGGTGCGGCGGCCGCGAGCTGGTGGCTGCGCCTGCAGCCGATCGACGCCGGCTGGGTGCGGCTGGCCCTGAAAGCGCCGCTGATGGCCTGCGACCGGGCCGAGGCCGAGCTGGGCTGGCGGCCGGAGCGGGACGCGGTGGCCGCGCTCAAGGAACTGGTCGCCGGGATGGCCGACCGGACCCACGAGGAGGGGCCGCCGCTGTCGGCCGACCCGTCGCTGCCCGGCCGGATGGGCGGGCTGCTGCGCGGCCGCTTCCCGGGCCAGGGCGACCCGTACTAGGCCGTCGCGGCCAGCGAACCGAGCCGGGACAGCGCCTGGGCGCTCGCCGACCCGGCCTCGGCATGGTAGATCACCAGCAGCAGCCCGTCCGAGTCGGCGAGCGGCAGCTTTTCCCGGTAGAGGTCGAGCACGCCCAGCTCGGGGTGGCTCACCCGGGCCGGTGCGCCGGCCAGCGGCTGTACGTCGTGGCGCGCCCACAGCTGCCGGAAGTGCTCGCTGGCCAGCGACAACTCACCCACCAGCCGGGCCGTCCGGGGATCCGCCACGTCGGTGCCCAGCGAGGCGCGGAACGCGGCCACCATGGCGCCGATGTCCCGCTCCCAGTCCGGGTAGCGGTGGCGTTCCTCCTCGTCGAGGAACATCGTCCGGAGCCGGTTGAGGCCCGGCCGGATGGTCGGCGACAGGGCGGTGGCGAGCCGGTTGGCGGCGAGCACGTCGAACATCCGGCTCTCCACGAACGCCGGCAGGCCGAGGACGTCGAGCAACTGGCGGATGGATGGCGGCACCTCGCCGCGCGGCCGGCGGGCCGGCGCGGGCCGGGCGGCGGCGAAGCTCAGCAGGTATTCGGTCGCGGCCGGGTCCAGCCGGAACACCCGGGCCAGCGCCGCGAGCACCTGCGGCGACGGGTTGCGGTCGCGACCCTGCTCCAGGCGCAGGTAGTAGTCGGCGCTGATGCCAGCCAGCGTCGCCACCTCCTCGCGGCGCAGGCCCGGCGTGCGCCGCACCCCGACGACGCTCAGCCCGGCCGCCGCGGGCTCGGTCAGCTCGCGGCGCGCCCGCAGATATTCGCCCAACGCGTTCGACCTCGGCACCGGTCCAGCTTAAGAGCGGTGCCTGGTCCTGACAGTCCCAGGAACGGCGGGGCACTGCCTGGCGCGCGCCGGCCGGCGGAAGGTGGACGACGTACGCGGCAGACTGCCGCGACCGGAAAGGAAACATGGTTTCGCAGGCACTCCCCGGCGGTACCTACCAGGTCGCCGATCTCGAACTGACTCGCTTCGGATACGGCGCCATGCAGCTGGCGGGCCCGCACGTGTTCGGGCCGCCGAAGGATCCCGAGGGGGCGATCGCGGTGCTGCGGGCCGCCGTCGAGCTGGGCATCCGGCACATCGACACGGCCGACTTCTACGGCCCGCACGTGACCAACGAACTGATCCGCAAGGCCCTGGCGCCCTACCCGGCGGACCTGCACATCGTCACCAAGGTCGGCGCCCGCCGCGACGAGCACGGCGGCTGGCCGCCCGCCCGCACCCCGGCCGAGCTGCGTGAGCAGGTCCACGACAACCTGCGCCACCTGGGCCTCGACGTGCTCGACGTGGTGAACCTGCGGGTCGGCGGCTTCGACACGCCGGAGCCGGGTTCGATCGCCGAGCAGTTCGCGGCGCTCGCCGAGTTGCGGCAGCAGGGCCTCATCCGGCACCTGGGCCTCAGCACCGTGAACGCCGACCAGCTGGCCGAGGCGCAGTCGATCGCCCCGGTGGTCTGCGTGCAGAACTTCTACAACATCGCCAACCGGCAGGACGACGCGCTGGTCGACGAGACCGCGCGGCAGGGCATCGCCTACGTCCCGTACTTCCCTTTGGGCGGCTTCTCCCCGCTGCAGTCGGACCGCCTGCGGGCGGTGGCCGACCGCCTCGGCGCCACCCCGCTGGCGGTGGCGCTGGCCTGGCTGCTGCGCCGCTCGCCGAACATGCTGCTCATCCCGGGCACGTCGGCGGTGGCCCACCTGCGCGACAACATCGCCGGCGCGGGCATCGATCTCACCGGCGTGGAGATCTAACGCACCTGCCAGACCGTGGTGTGCCGGATCGGGACGCTCTCCAGGGACTCGAGCACGGGCACGTCGTACGCCGCCTGTTTGATCATGCCGTCGGTGGGCAGGTAGGCCCGGCCCGGGTCGCCGACCAGTACCAGCGCGCCGCGGCGGGCGGCCCGCCGTAGGAACGGCAGGACCCGGGCGGCCATCGCCCGGCTGTAGAACACGTCGCCGGCCAGGATCACCCCGTGATCGTCGTCGGTGTCCAGCAGGTCGCCCTCGACGGTGCGCACGCCGACCTGGTTGGCCGCGGCGTTCGTGGCGGCCGCGGCCAGCGACAGCGGGTCGACGTCGTTGGCCGTGACCGGGCGGGCCCCGGCCCGGGCGGCCGCCACCGCGACCAGGCCGGACCCGGTGGCCAGGTCGAGCACGCCGCGGCCCTCGACCAGGCCGGGGTGGTCGAGCACGTGCCGGGCCAGCGCCTGGCCGCCCGCCCAGGCGAACGCCCAGAACGGCGGCGGTTGTTCGGTGCCGGACTCCTCGGTCTTCTCCCACAACGCGATCGGCTCGTCCGCCTGGTGCAGCAGCACCTCGGGGACGAACGGGACGGGTGCCAGCACGGTGTTCGTACGGATGAAGTCCAGGAGCACCACCCGATTGTGCCGCTATCGCTCAGATGGGCGGTGCTCGGGCCGATCTGCACCTCGACGGCTGCACGAGGGGAGACGGATGCCGGCACGGTTGGCGGCCGTTCTGTTCGGCGGCTGGATGGTGCTGCTGGGGGTCGCGTTCGCGCTGGCGCCGGGCGGTCAGACGCCGCTGCGCCTCGCCGCCGGGCTGTCCGCGACGGCCGCGGTGGCCCTCGGCGCACGGCGGCACCGGCCCGCCGACCGCCTGCCCTGGCGGCTGCTGATCGTGGCGATCGTCCTCTCCACCCTGGGCAGCGTCGCCTACACCGCGCCCGACCTGGTGCCCGGCTTCGGCGTCCTCGGCGACGTGCTGCTGATCGCCGCCTACCCGGCGCTGGCCGCCGTCCTGCTGGCCGTGATCCGGCGGCGCACCGACCGGATGCGGGACCGTGCGGCGCTGCTGGACGCGCTCATCGTGACCGCCGGGGTCGCGATGCTGGCCTGGAGCCTGCTGCTCGGGCCGCACCTGCCGGAGCGGTCACTCGCGGCCGTCGCGTACCCGCTCGGCGACCTGCTCTGCCTCGTCGTGCTGACCTGGCTGCTGACCATGCCCGGCCGCCGGCCGGTGGCCGCCGACCTGCTCGCCGCCGGGCTCGCGGCGATGCTCGCGGCCGACGTCGGCTACGAACTGTCGCTGCTCGACGGCGACACCCGGTACGTCGCCGGGCTGGGCCGCTTCGCGCTGTACGCGGCGGCCGGTCTGGCCGCCCTGCATCCGTCGATGGCTGCGGTGAGCCGGCCGGGCGAGGGGCCGCCGGCCGAGCTGAGCCGCCGGCGGCTGAACCTGCTCGGGGTGGCCGCGATGACCGGCCCGGCGGTGCTGCTGATCCGGCTCGCCGCCGATGGGGCGGTCCCCGACCTCGTGGTGGCCGTGTTGAGCGCGACCACCGTGCTGCTGGTGCTGGTGCGGATGGCCGGGATCATGGCGAACCACCGGCTCGCCCTGACTCGCGAGCGGGCGCTGCGGGAGGCCTCGGCGGCGCTGGTCTCGGCGGCCGACACGGAGGCCGTCAACGCGGCGGTCCGGGTCGCGGTCGCGGCGCTGCTGCCCGCCGACACCCCGCACGGCGTCGTCCTGGCCATGGCGATCGCGCAGGCCGAGCCGCTCTCCGCGGAGGCCGCCGAGCAGGCCGCGGTGGACCGCGCCGCCGGCACGGCCGCCCGGCTGGTCGCCACCCGCAACATCGACTGGGCGGTCGCGGTGCGGCTCAGCCAGTTCCCCACGACGCTGCGCTGCCCGATGGTGCTGACCGACCGGCCGACCGGCGACCCGCTGGTCGGCGTGCTGCACGTGGGCGCGCCGCCCACCGAACTGCCCGGTCTGCTGCGCGCGGTCGAGGTGCTGGCCGGGCAGGGCGCGCTCGCCCTGGAGCGGATCGCGCTGAGCCAGGAGGTGATCCGGCGCAACAGCGAGACCTACTTCCGCACGCTGATCCAGAACACCTCGGACGTCATTCTCATCGTCGACGACGAGGACCGGATCCGGTATGCGAGCCCGTCGGCGGCCACGACCTTCGGCGGCGACCCGACCGGGGTGCTGCTGCCCGCGGTGATCCACCCGGGCGACCGGGACCGGCTGGCCGAGGTGCTGGCCACGGTGCGGGCCGGCGAGAGCCTGCAGGAGGGGCTGGACTTCCGGGCGCTGGGCCAGCGGCGGGCCGAGGTGGTGCTCGCGATGCAGTGCCGCGACCTGCGCGCCGACCGTACGGTGGCCGGGGTGGTGATCACCCTGCGCGACGTGACGGAAAGCCGCCGGCTCGAACAGGAGCTGATCCACCAGGCGTTCCACGACTCGATGACCGGGCTGGCCAACCGGGTGCTGTTCCACGACCGGCTGCGACACGCGCTGGCCCGGGGCGCCCGGGACGGTTCGGTGGTCGGCGTCCTCTTCATCGACCTGGACGACTTCAAGATCGTGAACGACACGCTGGGCCACGCGGCCGGCGACCAGTTGCTGATCGGCGTCGCCCAGCGGATCGCCGGGGCGCTGCGGGCCGACGACACGGCCGCCCGGCTCGGCGGCGACGAGTTCGCCGCGCTGGTGGAGAACGTGCAGGACCCGGGCGCGGTGGAGGAGACCGCCGAGCGGATCCTGGCCGCCCTGGCCGAGCCGGTGGCGCTCGACGACGGCGGCACCGTCACCGCGGTGGCCAGCATCGGCATCACCACCACCCCGGAGGCCGACTCCGCCGACGAGCTGCTGCGCCAGGCCGACCTGGCGCTCTATGTCGCGAAGGGGGCCGGCAAGAACCAGTGGCGCCGCTACCAGGCGCACCTGCACGGCGCGATGGTGGAGCGGCTCGAGTTGCGGTCGGCGCTCGACCATGCGGTGAACGAGGGGCGGTTCCTGCTCGACTACCAGCCGATCGTGGACCTGGTCACCGATGAACCGGTCGGCTTCGAGGCGCTGGTGCGCTGGCACCACCCGGTCAAGGGGGTGGTGGCGCCGGCCGAGTTCATCGAGGTCGCCGAGGAGAGCGGGCTGATCGTGCCGATGGGCCGCTGGGTGCTCGACCAGGCGCTGCACACGGTGGCCCAGTGGCGGCGGAACCTGCCGCGCACCCGCCAGCCGTACGTGAGCGTGAACGTGTCCGTCCGGCAGTTCCGCGAGCCGGGCTTCGTCGACCAGATCAAACAATCCCTCGCGTACGCCGGGGTGCCGCCGCAGGCGCTGATGATCGAACTCACCGAGACCCTGCTGGCCGGCGACCACGAGGCGATCTGGTCGGACCTCGCGGTGCTGCGCGAGCACGGCGTACGGATCGCGATCGACGACTTCGGGACCGGCTACTCGTCGCTCGGCTACCTGCGCCACCGCCCGATCGACGTCGTGAAGATCGACAAGCTGTTCATCGACGACATGGTGGACATCCCGCAGCAACGCGCCCTGGTCGGCGGGATCGTGAGCCTCGCCCGGTCGCTCGGCCTCACCGTGGTCGCCGAGGGCATCGAGACCCGGCTGCACCGGGACCTGCTGGTCGGCCTGGGGTGCACGCTGGGCCAGGGCTATCACTACTCGAGCCCGGTGGACGCCACCGAGGCGCTGAGCCAGTTGACCGCGGTGCACCCGCTGCCGGTCTGACTCAGAACTCCCCGGCGGTGCGGCCGGTGTCCTTGGCGGCGCGCTTGGCCAGGAGGCGGTCGGCGACGGCCGGGAACGTGTTGCTCAGCGTGATCGCCGCCCGGTACATCCGGGGCACCACGACCCGGCGGCGCGGGCGCCGCAGGGCACGTTCCACCGCGGCCGCGACGATCTCCGGGCCGGGGAGTCCGGGGCGGTTGCCGGTCAGCGGGGTCGCGATGAAGCCCGGCTCGATGAGCGTCACCCCGATGCCGGTGCCGGCCAGCTCGCGGCGCACCGAGTCGGTCATGCCGCGCAGCGCGAACTTCGTCGCCGAGTACGCGCCCTGCAGGCCGATCTCGCCGGCCACCGAGCCGATGTTGACGATCGAGCCGGACCGCTGCTCTCGCATGATCGGCACGACCGCGCGCATCAGCCGGATCGGGGCCATCAGGTTGACCTCGACCACCTTCTGCACTACCCGGTCCTCGGTGAGGATCGACGCGAAGCCGCCGATGCCGGCGTTGTTGACCAGGCCGTCCACCCGCCCGGTGAGCTCGCGGGCCCGCTCGACCAGCGCGGTGATCGCGGCCGGGTCGCGGACGTCGGTGGGCACCGCGACGGCCGTGCCGCCGGCCGCCGTGATCTCCGCGGCCAGCGTGTCCAGCTCGTCGGCGCGGCGGGCGGCGAGCACCACGGTGGTGCCGGCGCGACCGAGCCGCGCGGCGGTGACCCGGCCGATACCGCTCGACGCCCCGGTGACGATTACAACCGGCATGCCTCCCCTTTCCGCAGAAAACGGCGCCGCCGAGACCGGCGACGCCGCATTTCCCTGGATGCGACCTATCGCTTGCTGTGGTACGCCTCGACGATGTGGCTCGGGATGCGCCCGCGCTCGGACACCTCGTAGCCGTTCTTGTTGGCCCACTCGCGAATGGCCTGATTTTGATCGCGGCTGGCCCGGCCGGTGCTCGCCGGGGCGCTGCGGCGAGTGGGGGACACCGCCGAGCTGCGGCCGACCCGGGTCGCCGCGTTCAGGAACGGGTCGAGCGCCTTGCGCAACTTGCCGGCGTTCTTCTCCGAGAGGTCGATCGTGTAGTTCACACCGTCGAGTCCGAACTCGACAGTGCGGTCGGCCTCTCCACCGTCGAGGTCGTCGGTCAGAAGGGTTATTACCTGCTTGGCCATGGTGTGCCTGCTCCTACAACGATGTCATTTGAGTGACGGCTATGCGCACGCGGCGTCGAGGCCGCGAATGTCGATACGGTTTCATTCTGTCGCTCGTCCGTTCTCAATGCAAATTGCCCTTCCGCATGTCGCAATTCTGTCCCAGTTCCGGGCGGGCGGCGGGGCTTCGCCGGAACCGGTGCCGGGGCGCGTCGAACACTTTTCATGACCGTGAATGTCCGGTAACGTGACTTGGGAGCGCTCCCAACGAAGCCCGTCCCCGCGGGATCCCCCTCTCGAAGGAGCTCGGAATGAGACGTGTCCACCGCGCCTTCGTCGCGGCCGGCCTGGCGGCGGCCGCGGTCGCCACGGCGTTCGTGGTGGCCGGGCCGGCCGCCGCCGACACCGTGATCTGCGAGCAGTACGGCGCGACCACGATCGGCGGCCGTTACGTGGTGATGAACAACCGCTGGGGCACCTCGGCCCAGCAGTGCATCAACGTGACCGGCAGCGGCTTCTCGATCACCAGCCAGCAGGGTGTCGGCAGCACCAGCGGCGCCCCGGTCTCCTACCCGGCGGTCTACCTCGGCTGCCACTACACGAGGTGCTCGCCCGGCACCAACCTGCCGATCCGGGTGGCCGACATCTCCAGCGCGACCAGCAGCATCAACTACACGTACGTGTCCGGCGCCACCTACGACGCCGCGTACGACATCTGGCTCGACCCGGCGCCGAAGACCGACGGCGTGAACCAGCAGGAGATCATGATCTGGTTCAACCGGCAGGGCTCGATCCAGCCGATCGGCTCGGTGGTCGGCAACGCCACCATCGGCGGCCGCGACTGGCAGGTCTGGCGCGGTAGCAACGGCTCGAACGCCGTGATCTCGTACGTGGCTCCGTCGCCCATCGCGAGCTGGAGCTTCAGCGTCCTCGACTTCATCAACGACGTACGCAACCGCGGCGCGATCACCAACGCGTGGTATCTGACCAGCATCCAGGCCGGCTTCGAACCGTGGATCGGCGGCGCCGGGCTGGCCGTCAACAGCTTCTCGGCGGCGGTGAACGGCGGCGGCGGTAACCCGACAACCCAGCCGACCACCCAGCCGCCCGGCGGCACCACGGCCTGCCGGGTCACCTACGCCACCAACGTCTGGAACTCCGGCTTCACCGCCGATATCACGATCGCCAACACCGGCAGCGCCGCGGTGAACGGCTGGCAGCTGGCCTTCACCCTGCCGGCCGGGCAGAGCATCACCGGCTCCTGGAACGCCACGCTGACCGGCACGAGCGGATCGGTGACCGCGCGCAACGTCACCCACAACGGCGCGATCCCGGCCGGCGGCAGCGCGTCGTTCGGCTTCCAGGGCAGCTACGGCGGGAGCTTCGCCCGGCCGTCCGCCTTCGCCCTCAACGGCTCCGCCTGCACCACGGCCTGACCGGCCGGCCGGCACCGACCCGAGCCGCCTCGTCGCCGATTCTCCGGTGCCGGGGCGGTTCGTCCAATTCGCCGCTACATTCAAGACGGTAAACGTTCGTAAACTAGGCGCCGGCCGGGTTGCGGGGAAAAAGGTCCAGCCGCAACGCGCCCGGGGCATGCGCCGGCACGACGGGTGACCGCGGGGGTGTCGGATCGAGCCGCCGATATTCGGCACCGAGCGGCGGCCGTCGATCCGGCTCGCCCTTGTTCGGCCACAGCGCCGTCGCCCGTTCCGCCAGCGCGGTGATCGTCAGGGATGGATTGACACCAAGATTCGCCGGAACCGCCGAGCCGTCGATCACATGCAAACCTGCGTATCCGTATACCCGGTGATACGCATCCAGTACGCCGCTCTCCGGCGATTCGCCGATCGTCGCGCCGCCGAGAATGTGCGCGGTCATCGGAATGTCGAAGATGTCGCCCACCGTGCCGCCCGGGAAACCGCCGATCTGGTCGGCGATCCGGCGCACCGCTTCGTGGCCGGCCGGAATCCAGGTGGGATTCGGTTCGCCGTGTCCCGGGCCGGTGGTCAACCGGCCGCGGCGGGTACGGCGTACCGTCAAGGAATTGTCGACCGTCTGCATCACGAGCGCGATGATGGTGCGCTCGCTCCACCGCCGCACCGACAGTGAGCGCACGAAGACATACGGGTGACGCAGCACCTGACCGAGGAATCGGACCGGCCGGGGCAGCCGCCCGCCGCCGTCCACCAGCAGCGTGGCGAGCAGGCCCATGGCATTGCTGCCCGGCCCGTAACGCACCGGCTCGACGTGGGTCTGCGCATCCGGATGGAACGACGAGGTGATCGCGACCCCCTGCGAATAGGGCCGGTCCGGCACGGCGACCGCCTGCGCGCCGAGCAGCGCCTCCGAGTTTGTCCGGGTCAGCGAACCGAGCCGGGCGGAGACCCGGGGCAGCACGCCGGCGTCCCGCATGGCGTGCAGCAGCCGCTGGGTGCCGAGCGCGCCGGCCGACAGGATCACCTCGGACGCGGTGAACCGGCCGTTGTTCGTCTCGACCAGCCAACCCGAGCCGGTCGGGCGCAGCGCGCGCACCTCGGTCTCCGGGTGCACCGCGGCGCCGGCCCGCTCGGCCAGGTAGAGATAGTTGACGTCGAGGCGGTTCTTCGCGCCGACCGTACAGCCGATCATGCAGTTGCCGCACTCCACGCAGCCCGTCCGGTCCGGTCCGGCGCCACCGAAATACGGATCCGGGACCGTCTTGCCGGGCTCGCCGAAGAACACCCCCACCGGCGTACGGCGGAAGGTCGCCCCCACGCCCATGTCCTCGGCCACCTGCTTGATCACCACGTCGGACGGGGTCATGGTCGGCTGCTCAGTGACGCCGAGCATGCGCGACGCCTGGTCGTAGAACGGGGCCAGCTCGGCCTGCCAGTCGGTGATGCCGGACCAGTGCGGATCGTCGAAGAAGGTGGCGGGCGGTTGGTACAGCGTGTTCGCATACACCAGCGAACCGCCGCCGACGCCCGCGGCGGACAGCACGACGATGTCCTTGAGCAGGGTGATCCGCTGGATGCCGCGCATGCCGAGCTTCGGCGCCCAGAGGAAGTTGCGCACGTCCCACGAGGTCTTCGGGAGCGTCTCGGGGGTGAACCGCCGGCCCGCCTCGAGCACGCCGACCCGGTAGCCCTTCTCGGTGAGGCGCAGGGCGCTGACGCTGCCGCCGAAGCCGCTGCCCACGATCACGACGTCGTAGTCCGTCACGGACTCACTTTGGCATTACCGGCGGGTAACCACCAGCCCCTACGGGCGCAAAAGCACCTTGATGTGCTCGCCGCTCGCCGCGTCGGCGAACGCCTCGGCCGCCTCGGCCAGCGGGCGGACCGAGGTCACCATGTCGTCCACGGCCACCGCCCCGGCGGTCAGCAGGCGCATCGCCTCGGCGAAGTCCGCCGGCAGATAGGTGGCGCTGCCCTGCAGGCGCAACTGGCTGTCCTGGATCATCGGCAGCGGGATCGACACGCCGGCCGGCGGGACGCCCACCACGATGACCGTGCCGCCCTTGTTCGCCAGCGCGATCCCCTGGTCGATCGTGGACTGCTCGGCCACGCAGTCGAAGACCACGTCGGCGCTTTCGCCGAGCGCGGCGCGCACCTGATCGACCGCGTCCGCGGCGGTCGCGTCGACTGTCGCGTCCGGCCCGAACTTCGCGGCCCGCTCCCGGCTGCGCCGCGACCGCGCGGTCAGCACGATCCGCTGCGCCCCGTACGCCCGCGCGACCTGCAACGTGAGCAGCCCGATCGTGCCCACGCCCAGGATCGCCACGGTACGGTCGCGGACCCCGCCGGCCAGCCCGATCGCGTGCACCGGCGTGGCCAGCGGCTCGATCAGGGCCGCCGCGGTCCAGTCCAGCTCGTCCGGCACCACGTGCAGCCGGCGCTGGTCGACGGTGAACCACTCGGCCATCCCGCCCTGGTCGTGGGCGCAGCCGAAGAAACGCAGCCGCTCGCAGACGTTCTGCCGGCCGGCCCGGCACTGCTTGCACTCCCAGCACGGCAGGAACGGCTCCAGGGTGACCCGTTGCCCGGCGGTGACGGCGGTGACCCCGTCGCCGACCGCCGCGACCGTGCCGCTGACCTCGTGGCCCGGCGGGTAGGGGAGGGTGATGAACGGGTGCTTGCCGGCCAGCGCGTGGGTGTCCGAGCCGCACACGCCGGCCACGACCGTGCGGACCAGCACCTCGCCGGGGCCGGGGGAGGGGACCGGCGCCGGCTCGACGCCGACCCCGGCGGCCGAGACGACCACGCGCTGCATGCTCATGGCAGGAATCTACCGGCGGTAGATCGTGATCGAGTGGCCGACCTGGTCGATCGGGGTGCTCGTGTCGATCAGCTGCTTGAGGAAGCCCTTGGCGAGCGCCACCCGCGAGTCGGAGACCACCAGCAGCCCGCGCACCTGCGCGGCCGGCACGCCGAACGGGCTGCGGCCGGCGATCCCGTAGTAGCCCGGCACGCCGCTGCCCTTGTAGACCAGCCAGATCGGCTGCCCCGGATAGCGCTCGCGCAGGTGGGCGCCGAGCCGGGCCAGGTCCTGACCCCAGTCGACGTTGGAGTCGTGCAGGTTGTTGTGCGTGTTCGCGGTGCCGCCGAACGCCTCGTTCGAATACGGCAGGTAGTAGGGGAACGTACGTATCGAACTGACCGCGACAAAAGCGACCAGCGCGGCCGTCGCCACCCGGACCGCGGTCGCCAGCCGGGCCCGGTGCGGGCGGATCAGCACCACCGTCCCGGCCACCACGGCCAGGAAGATCGGCATGAAGATCACGTACCGGGTGCCGTAGTTGCGCGAGCCGGTCATCGCCACCAGGGTCAGCACCGCGGCCGGCACCAGCAGGTAGAGGGCGACCGCCCGCAGCGCCGGCCGGACCAGCACGGTGATCGTCCCGGCCAGCCACAGCGCCAGCATGCCGAGCGGCGTCTTGATCAGCAGCGCGACCGGCTGGTAATACCACGGCGAGCCTCGGTAGGCCTTGCCGAGCAGGAATCCGTTGAAGTCCCGCGCCTCGAACCGGAACTGGATCAAAATGCCGTCCCGATACGCCTTCGGCAGCGGCAACAGATCGACGGCGAGGCCGCGCAGGCCACCCGGGTCGGTCAGGTAGGCCGGCGTGGTCCACCGCAGGCGCGGGTCGACGGCCAGGTAGGTGAGCCAGACGACGGCCACCGCGAGCACGCCGACCCCGATCGCCCCGAGCAGCCGGAGCCCCAGTTCCCGCCAGCTCATGGCCCACTTGTGCAGGCGCAGGACCCGGCCGCGTCCGGCAACGCCGGCAAAGGCGACCGGCGGCGAGAGCAGGGCAAGAAGCACGACCAGCGGTACGGCGGGGAGCGTGCTCATCCGGGTGGCGAGGGCCGCGCCGAGGGCCACCCCGGCGAGCGGAAGGTAGAGCCGGTGCCGTTTCGATGCCGGCGCCGGGCCGTCCGGACCCCCGCGGCGCCGCGAACGCCACAACAGCCAGAGGGCCGTGAGCAGGAAGCCGGTAGCGGGCACGTCGAGCGTGGCCAGCGAGCCGTGCGCGATCACGTCGGGGGAGAAGGTGTAGAGGGCCAGCGCGACCAGGCCGGCCCACGGCCCGGCGAGATCCCGCGCGAAGAAGAGCACCACCAGCCCGAACAGCAGGGTGAGCAGGATGATCGGTAGCCGGGCGAGCAGCATCAGCCGGAACGGGTTGTTGCCGGTCTCGTAGAGCAGGTGCCGGCCCAGGAACGACTGGTTCCCCCGGTACGCCGGGTCCAGCCGGGCGTCGTCGAAGGCCAGGCCGGCCGCCATGAACAGCTTGCCGAGCGGCGGGTGCTCCGGGTTGTAGCGCAGGCTGTGCTGCTGCCGGTAGACCTCGGCGGTGGCGACGTAGACGGGCTCGTCGATCGTCGGTGACTGTGCGACGGCGGTGGTGACCATGGCGAACGCCATCTGTGCCAGCAACACCGCCACGACGAGCGGATAGAGCAGGCGCGGGCGTGGCATCGCGCCAACTGTAGCGGGCCCTTTTCGTTAAGCCTCGTGTGCTTACGAGGAGCGAACACCCATAGTACTGTCCGTTCCATGGGCGATGATCGATCTCTGTCGACCGCGGATCCGCCCGCCGTGCACTACGACGACGAGGAACTGCCGGCCCGCACGCTGACCGGCTGGATCGGGCACGCGGTCGCGGGGGTCGCGTTCGCGGTCGCTCTCCTCGTGCTCTGGCAGGTGTTCCGGCCGCTGGCCCGGGGCAGCCAGTTCTACCTGATCATCTTCCTGGCCGGCACGTTGCCGCTGGTCTTCCTGGCCTACCGGTCGCGGCTGGGCAGGCGCGGCGTCCGCCGGCCCACGGTGCTCGACTGGCTGCTGGCGGTCGCCGCCCTGCTCGTGTGCCTCTATCCGATCAGTCCCCTCGGCGGCGGCTACGACGGGTTCCTCGACCGGCAGGCCCTGCTCGAACCGGTCGACGTCGCCTTCGGCGCGGTGCTGCTCGGGCTGGTGATCGAGGCGTGCCGGCGCACCACCGGGCTCGCGCTGCCGATCGTCTGCCTGGCCTTCCTCGGCTACGGCTACTACGGCGGGCTGCTGCCGCAGAACTGGCCGATCGCGCACGCCGGGCTCGACTTCGCCCAGATCGTCGACGCGCTCTACAACTCGGGCAGCGGGTTCTACGGCACGCCGCTCGACGTCGCCGCGACGTACATCGTGCTGTTCACCATCTATGGCGCGGTGCTCGACCTCTCCGGGGCCAGCCGGTTCTTCGTCGACCTCTCGGTCGCCGCCTTCCGCCGGTCGCGCAGCGCGGCCGGGCGCACCGCCGTCGCCGCCGGCTTCCTGCTCGGCACGGTCTCCGGCTCCGGCACCGCCACGGCGGTCAGCGTAGGGGCGGTGACCTGGCCGATGCTGCGCCGGGCCGGCTATCCCGCGGAACAGGCCGGCGGGATGCTCGCCGCGGCCGGCGTCGGCGCGATCCTGTCCCCGCCCACCCTCGGCGCCGCCGCGTTCATCGTGGCCGAATACCTCGACGTCTCCTACCTGACCGTGCTCGGCTGGGCCACCGTGCCGACGCTGATCTACTACCTGGGCATCCTGCTGGCGGTCGAGATCGACGTACGGCGGTTCCGGGTCCGCGGCCTGGACACCCCGCCGGCCAGCACCCTGCGGCTGCTCGGCCGGTTCGGCTACCACTTCTCCTCGCTCGTGCTGATCGTGGTGCTGCTCGCCGTCGGGGTGAGTGCCACCCGCGCGGTCGTCTACGCCACCCTGCTGGCGTTTGTGCTGTCGTTCCTCGACCGGCGGCACCGGCTGACGCCGCAACGGCTGTTCACGGCGCTCTCCGCCGGGGTGCGCGGCGTGCTGCCGGTGGTCGCGGTCTGCGCCGCGGCCGGGATCATCACGGCCACCACCACAAAGACCGGGCTCGGCGCCCAGCTCGCGTCGTTGCTGGTGCGGGGAGCACAGGCGATCACCTCGAACCCGACCGCGGTGCTCGCGCTCACCGTCGTGCTGGCCGCGATCGCGCTGGCCGTGCTCGGGCTCGCGGTGCCGGTCACCGCCAGTTTCATCATCGGCTGGGTGATCATCGGGCCGGCCCTGCTCGCCCTCGGCGTCCCGGCCCCGGCGGCCGCGATGTTCGTCTTCTACTACTCGGTGCTGTCCGAGGTGACGCCGCCGACCGCGCTGGCCGCGGTGGGGGCGAGCGCGATCACGGGCGGCCGCACCATGCCGACCATGTGGCAGGCGCTGAAGTACGCGCTGCCGGCCTTCCTCGCGCCGATCGCATTTGTGCTCACCGACGCCGGGTCGTATCTGCTGGGGCGGGGCCCGTTCCTCGGGGTGGCCGGGGCCACCGTGGCGGCGATGCTCGCGGTGGCCGGGCTGGCCGTGGCGACCGGCGGCTGGGTGCCAGGCATCGGCCCGGCCGGCCTGGTGAGCCGGGTGCTGGGCGGCATCGCGGGCCTACTGCTGCTGTATCTGGAGCCGGCGACGATCGCGGCCGGCGTGGTGGCGCTGGCCCTGGCGGCCGTCTGGGCCGCGATCCAGAAACGCGCCCACGCGGCTTCCGCACCGCCCACCTCGGAGCCGCCACCCGAGTCGCCCGCCACGCAACCGGCTTCGCCCGCATCGCCGGCCGAGTCGCCCGCCGAGCAGCCCGCGCCGCCCGCATCGCCGTCCGAACGCCCTGCTCCGTCGATCGACCGACAGTCAGCCGCGAACGAAAGAACGGGGACCACATGAGACGCACAGCAGCCGCCCTGACCGCGCTCACCCTGGCCGGAGCGGTCACCGCATGCGGCGGCCGGCAGGACACCGCCGCCACCGATTCGGGCGGCGCGGTCACCTGCGACGTCAAGAACGAGACCCGGATCGGCATCGCCACCGGCAACGCCACCGGCGTCTACTTCGCCCTCGGCAACGCGTACGCCGAACAGATCAGCGCCACCGGCGGCAAGGTGAAGGCCACCGCCTCGGAGACCGGCGCCTCGGTGCAGAACATCCAGCAGCTGGTCGCCGGCACGTACGGCGTGGCCTTCTCGCTCGCCGACACGGCCGCCGACGCGATCAACGGCACCGGCAGCTTCACCAGCAAGCAGCCGATCGCCGCGCTCTCCCGCATCCACACCAACTACACCCAGGTCATCGTCCGCAAGGCCGCCGGGATCAAGGACGTCGCCGGGATGCGCGGCAAGCGGGTCTCCACCGGCTCGCCGAAGTCCGGCACCGAGGTGATCGCCAACCGCATGCTGACCGCCGCCGGCCTCGACCCGGCCAAGGACATCAAGGCGCAGAAACTCGACCTCACCAAGACCGTCGACGGGATGAAGGACGGCTCGATCGACGCGCTCTTCTGGTCCGGCGGCCTGCCCACCCCCGGCATCACCGACCTGATCACCACCTCCGGCGCGCAGGTCGAGTTCCTCGATATCACGCCGCTCCTGCCGGAGCTCAAGAAGATCAATCCGGTGTACGAGACCGGCGCGATCCCGGCCGCAACCTACAAATTGCCCGCCGACGTCAACACCGTCATCGTTCCCAACGTGCTGCTGGTGCGCGCCGACCTCGACCCCGACGTGGCCTGCGTGCTGACAAAGGCCCTGTACGACCGCAAGCCCCAACTCGAACAGGTCAGCGCCGCCGCCAAGCAGATCAGCCTCGACACGGCCCGCAAGACCGACCCGGTGCCGCTGCACCGAGGCGCCGCCAAGGCCCTGGACGACCTGGGCGCCCCGAAGTAATCACTTGCCCCCGGCCGGAGCGGAGGTCATCATCATCCGCATGATGACCTCCTTCCGGAAGGGCGCGCACGCCCTCGCGCGTTGAGCGCCCCCACGCGGCTCGCAGCCGCCGTCAGCACCAATCTCCCGGCCCAGCGGCATCCCGCCGCCACCAGCGCCGACCCGGCCGCCGCGCGCAGGGCAGCCGCCGGCAGCGCCCACCCTCGCGCCGAGCGCATCGATCACCGCGGCGATCTGTGGCGGCAGGCCGTCGAGATCCGCCGCGAATGGCTCGAGGTCGGACTGTCCACCGCTCCCGCCGACCGTGCCGCGGCCGAACACGCGATCACCCAGATCTACGCCCGGCACCGCCGTACCCGCCCCCGTTTCATCTGGGTGCAGTCACCCCGCGCCGCGGTCCCGCACCTTGACGGCCTCCCGACGCACGAAACGCTGCGCACCTGGATCACCGGCCGTCGCCCACCCGGTGCGCCGCCCTTGGCCGGCGACATCGCGGCCGGCCTGTCCCGCCTCCGGTCGGCGCTGGCCGACGACTACACCGAGCCGCCGCGCGACCGGCCACCGATGAAGCGCAAGAAGACCGAGCCATGGCCGGCCCTGCCCGCCGCCGAGGCCCTGGCCGCGGGCCTGCCCTTCCTGGAACTCCTCCGGCAGGGCGTCCGCGAGTCCCTGTTCCGCAGCCTGTCCGGCATCTACCTGCCGACCCGCGCCGCCCTCCAGGCCCAGATCCCGGCGGCGCCGGTTCCGGTCGGCTGGTACGGCCACCAGGACGCCTCCTGGATCGCCTACTTCGACTGCCAGCGCCGCCTCGGCCTGGCACCTCGGCGAGAGAGCGCCGCCTTCGACACGTGGGCGACCCTGGCCAGATCGGCCGGCTGGTGGTGGCCCGCCGAGGACCGGTGCATCCTCGTCGAACGTCCCGCCGTCGTTGCGGTGGGGCCCATTCCAGGCACCTGGCACGGCGAGGTCCGCCCGCGGTGGAACCTCGACCGACCGCCCATCGAATACCGCGACGGCTGGCCGGTCCACCCCGCCGCGACCACGACGTAGCCGAGGCAGCGGTGGGGCGCGATGCCGCCCCCACCGCGCCTCCGGGCGGGCGGTCTACGCCGGCTTCGGCCCGCCGGGCCGCTCGTCCGATTGGGCAAGACCGTCGAGCAGATCACTCCACAATTTCTCGGCCGCCGTCCTGACCTCGGGAGCCAGGTTGCGGTGTACCACCCACTTGGCATCGGCCAGACCCAGGCCGGTGCTGTCGGCAATCGCCTTGATCGCCGAGATCGGCGAGTCGGTGCGCCGGAGCAGCTCCCTTGCTGTCTGGTCCGCGTCGGCACCGGCGGCAAGCATGGCCCGCGCCGACTCGGTCAGCAGCCGGATCCGTTCGGCTCGCTCTGCCGCGTCGGTCACCCCAGCAGCGTAACGAGGCCACCGTCACGGCGTGCTGACCCGGCCGCCGCGGGTGAAATCGAGCGAGCCGACCGGCGCCGGCTTTCCGCCGGGCCGGCCCAGCACGGCCATCGCCGCCACGAAATAGCGCACCAGGCCGCGGCTGGTGCTGTCCTCGCGGGGAAGGTTCGCGCCGTCGAGCATCCGGCGGGCCGCCGCCGGGTCGGACATCGCCAGGTCGGCCGCGAACAGGTCGGCCCACGCCCGCGGTGGCGCGTCGAGCGAGCGCACCCGCGGGGACACGCCGGCGCGGTAGAGCGAGCCGAACGTCGCCGGCAGCAACTGGATGCCGAGAATCGACTCGGGCTTCGCGTCGAACCAGGTCGCGAAGTCGGTCTTGGCGTCCCACACGATGCCGGCGGCGGTGTGCGCGTAACCGGCCCGGCGGGGCTGGCCTTCGCCGAGCCAGTACCGGCGCGCCGTCGCGGCCTCCAGCGCGTAGTGGGTCACGCCGTACCGGACCAGGGCGTCGTCGTGGCGGACCAGGCCCCACCGGACGGCCGCCTCCCACGCCGCCACCGCCTCGCTGGACGACTCCTGGTTGTTGCCGTCGGCGAACGGCGCGAAGCCCGAGGCGGCCGAGCTGCCCAGGTAGGCGTTGAACACGCGGAACGGCGGGAAGCCGGGCGCTCCGCCGGTGTAGTCGCGGACCACCGCGTCCACCACGTCGCCGTAGTCGCGGGCGAACGCCGGGTCGGCGGCGCCCACCACGGCGGCCGCCCGGACCAGGTAGCCGTACTGGAAGTGGTGGTCGTTGTAGTCCTGGGCGCCGAACTCGGCCGGCACCGCGACCAGGCCGCCCCAGGTGCCGTCGTACCCGAAATACCGGGGGTCCGCCGGACCCGAGTAGGTAAGCCAGTCGACCAGCTGCGGCCGGAGCCGGTCGAGCGCCGCGCGTCGTTGCGGCTCGGCGCCCACCGCGGCGGCGACCTCGGCGATGGTCGCCAACCGGGCCAGTTCCTTGGCGCCGAAGTAACTCCCACCCGCGCCGGGCGGATCGGCCAGGTCGCGGGTCAGGCCGGCCACGACGGCGCGCCGGTCGGCGGCCGGCACGTCCACCTTCGGCACGCCGGTGAGCAGGCCCGGCATCGGCACCGTGAGGCCGATGCGCTCCGCCGTGACCAGGGTCAGGTCGCCGCGTGCGTCGGGGTATCCGCCGGCGAGCCCGGTCGGACGCCCGGCAAGCCCGGCCCGCTGGTGCGGGAGCAGTGCCCACACCCCGGCCCCGCCGGCCGCCCGCCGGGTGGTCAGCGTTTGCGTCACGGTCCCGGCCGCCGGGTCGTACGCCATCGCCGCGCTGGTGCCGGTCACCGGGTTAGCGGCGGCGCCGGCGGTGGCCCGCTCCCAGGCCGCCGCGTCGGCACCGTCCGGTACGGGCGCGATCGCCAGCCGGGAATCCGACCCGGTCAACCCCGTTCCGGCCAACCGCAGCCCGCTGCCGAGCACCTCCCAGCGCCGGCCCGCGATGTCGAGCCGGGCGCGCCCGTCCGACCCGCCCGCGTCCCGCCAGGCCCCGGACAGGGCCGGCTTCGCGTCGCGGAACCGCAGCCACAGCACCGGGCTGCCCTGCACCACGGTCGCCTCGACGCTGCCACCGGTGGCCAGGCCGACCCGCAGCACCACGTGGAAGGCCCCGTACCCGGCGACGGTGACCGGCCCGGTCGCGCCGGGGACGGTCAGCGCCGGCCGGAACGCCGTGGTGATCGCGTTCGCGGTGGCGGCGACCGATCCGGCGCCGATCTGCAGTCCGCCGCCGGTCGCCTGCACGACGAGCGGGTGCGCCCAGATCGGCTGGGTACGCGGCCCGGTGAGCGCCGAGCTCCACCACTGGTTGGTGGGCAGCGCCTGACCGGCGAGCGGGCCGGCCTGCACCGGTTTGCGGGTCGGCGTGGCGGCGGCCGGAAGCGAGGCGGCGATGCTGCCCCGCCCGTGCACGGCCGGCCGGCCGATGGGCGCGGCCGCCGCGGTTTCCGTCACGTCGCCGGCCGGTGCGGCCGGGGCCTCGGCGGGGGCGCGGTCGGCGGTGCAGGCCGCCAGGAGGACGACGGTCGCGGCCGCGGCGGGCGTACGGCGCATCCTCATGCGCTGTTCACCGCCGGCGTCCCGCCCGGTGCGGTGTTGGTGTCGACGACCGCCGCGAACTGCAGCCCCGGCACCAGCGTGCGTACGGTCGGCAGCGCGGCCGGCTCCGGGCGCAGCACCACGGTGATCCGGCCGTCGCCGCCGCCGGGAACCTCCGCCTTCACCGACGCGAGCGTCGCCGGGACGCGTCCGGCGAGTCCGGGCCCGCTGACGTAGGAGCGCATGCCGAGCCGCAGCTTGCGCAACGTCTCGAGCCCCACCGTCACGTTGAACGTGAGCTTGGCCGGGTCGTACATGGTCACCACCGGCTCCCCGGCCCGGGCGACGGCGCCGGCTGCGCGGATCTCGGTCACCACGCCGGCGGCCGGCGCGCGTACCTCCTGGATCGGCGGCGTGCCGGTGCCGGAGCCGGTCAGCCGTACCCTGGCCAGCAGTTGGCCGGACCGGACGTCGTCGCGCTCGCCGACCATGGTCTGGGTGATCACGCCGGCGTCCGCCGAGCCGACCAGGATCGGTTCCGCGCTCAGCACGGCCGTGCCGGCGTCCACGAAGGCGCGGTCGGCGAGGCGCTGCCGGACCAGGTGGTTGCCGCCGGCGCCGGCGGCTGCCAACAGGGCCAGGACAACCACTGTCGTACGCGTCACCCGCGCCGTCTTTCGTAGCGGGCCCTCCGTGGGCCGGGGCGGATCGGGCAGCTGGAGAACCGCGGTTTCGGCGGCCGAGTCGGCCGGCTTGATCAGTGTGCTCATGGTTGTGCCCTCGCTCGTCAGGTCGTTGTGTATGCGGAAGCCGGGTCTGTCCGGTCTGGTGCGCGGAGAACTAGGGGGGAACTCCGGCGCCGGAGCGTCAGCCGGTCACCGGGACCGGCTTGTCGTGCGGCTGCGGCACGGCCACCGCCGCCCGCGCCGGCAGCGCCTGCTGGCGCGGGGGTTGCGAGGCGGCGGCGCGGTAGCGGATGCGCCCGCCGGTCACCGACTCCACGATCATGCGGCCGAGAGTCAGGACGATCATCGAGGCCCAGCCCACCGACAACCAGGTCGGCGCCGGGTCGGCCATCACCAGCAGGCCGACCGGGATCGCGGTGAGATTCAGGATCAGCAACGCCACCAGCGGCATGACGGCCCACAACGAACGTGCCGAGGCGCCGCCGGCGTTGGTGGCCCGCCACTTCGCTCGCCGGCCGACGAGCACGGCACCGAGGGCGCGCAGGTGCACCGGGGTGGCGCCGATGCTGGCCACGATCGCGGATGGCTTGAACCCGCCGGACTGCAGCCAGGTGACCAGCAGCACGGCGGCCTGGAACGGCAGATAGTGGGTGGCCCAGGCGAACCCGTCGGCGCGGATCGGGCTCAGCGCGAACAGCAGATAGAGCGCCGGGAACAGCATGAACGTCAACATGGCGACCGACAGCAGGTAGTGCGTGCCGCAGAAGAGATACTGCAGGCGCTGGTCCACGGTCAGGCCGGTGCGGCGGCGGAACAGCCGGCCGCGCAGCAGCACCTCGAAGCCGCCGCTCGCCCAGCGTAGTTGCTGCTTGAGATAGGACGGCACATCCTCCGGCGCGAGCCCGCGGGCGAGCACCTGCGGAACGTAGATGGACCTCCACCCGCGCTTGTGCAACTCGATCGAGGTCCAGATGTCCTCGGAGTTGCTGCCGGTCCAGATGCCCCCGATGGTGTCGAGCGCGGCCCGGCGGAACATCACGTTGGTGCCCACGCAGAACGCGGCGTTGAAATGGTTCTTGCCGGGGCAGACCAGCTCGTAGAAGATGCGCTGCGCCTCGCTGGAGCCGGTGGCGACCAGGTTGACGTCGTTCACGTAGGACTGCGGCGACTGGACGAACGCCACGCTCGGATCCTGGAAGTGCGGCAGCACGCTGATCAGAAACGAGCGGTCGGGCACGTGGTCGGCGTCGAAGACGACCACGAAGATGCCATCGGTACGGGCCAGGCCGGCGTTGACGTTGCCCGCCTTGGCGTGCGCGCCGCCGGGCCGGCGGAAGTAGTCGACCCGCTCGGCCTCGGCGATCGCCCGCAGTTCGTCGCTGTCGCCGTCGTCCAGCAGGACGGTCCGATGTGGCAGGTCCATGTCGCGCGCCGCCACCAGGGTGCGCCGGACGAGCGCGGGCTCCTCGCCGTACGCGGTGATGAACACGTCGATGGGCGGCACCTCGCCGCCGGCGCGCAGCCGGTTGCGCCACACGGTGGCGTCGACCGCCTCGGGGCGGTCGTCGTGCGCCAGGATGGTCCACCACGTGCCGACCAGGTGCAGCGCGGTGAGGCCCTCGGCGACCAGCATCGCGACCCACAGCCAGGTCGGGCCGCGGTACGCCGGATTGAGCAGGAACAGCTGGTAGAACATGGTGGCCGCGAGCGCGCCGATGATCGCCACGCGGGTGGAGCGCTGCAGCGGTCGCCAGGCGAGGCGGGTGCCCGGCGCGCTCGTTGGTGCGGTCGGTGCCGTCATGGGGCCTACTCCCGGACAACTTGGAACCGTCGCCGCTTGTGCGGCGTCCGAACCAGACAACCGTGCCGGGGGAAAATCCGCGAGTCGTACGAAACACATTTCTTTCCGATGACGGACGTGTATATGTCAGCGAAGCAAAAATCATGTTTCGAGGCCGTTGTCCGGCTCTCGCGGACACGCGGTTGACCTGCGCAAACATGACCGGCCGACGGCTCTTCTTTTGATGAAAGAATGTCTCGGCAGTGGATCAGTGAGGAACGCTACAGTGGGGCCGAGGTTTAAGCTCGCATTGTCGTGGTGCGTGCGTCACCGCAATTTTCCCGCCCGGAAACAATCCGGGGGATGCCGCCGGTGTCCGGCCGGCCGCCGAGCCGGGCTCGCGGCAGCGGGCCCGGTGGACGGACGGACGGGCCGGGCGAATCCGGTTCGGCGCCGCCCGGAATCGGCTCGATAAAAGCGTTGTCAACCACGTCCGCCATCCTCTAGTCTTTAACGAGTCCGCACCGAGCACGCACGAAAGGAGATCGCGATGATGTGGCAGGCCACCAGTCCGGTCGACCTCGTTGCGAGGTTCGGCCGAGCGGCCATCCGACGCGCCCCGCTGTGGCACACCCCCGGAGTGAGCTGGCAAAACGGCTGATGCCGTAATGGCTTCGGCCGCCGCCCTCCCCGCCCGGGGGATGGGCGGCTTCTTTGTGTCCGGCCTCGACGGCCGACCTATGGGCGTAGCTCAAATGGTAGAGCGCCGGCCTCCAAAGCCGTATGTTGCGGGTTCGAGTCCTGCCGCCCGTGCGTGCCATTGTTCGACAATTCAATACGACAACTGAATAGCTTTCTGAGATCGCAGAAATGGTGGGCGAGGAGCGGCGGCCCCGCGGGCCGGCTGCGGCGGGTGAGACGACCGCCGGGCTCGCTGGACGGGAACACTTGCGCTACCCGGCCAACGCGGCGACCGCCGCCCTCGCCCAAGCACCAGGCACCGCCGGACACCGGCACGGGTCCGGCACGCGCCTGGGCCACGCCCGGTACACCCCGGCGTGGGCCAAGGGCTCGTAGCTCATTTGGTAGAGCGCCCGCCTTGCAAGCGGGAGGCGGCCGGTTCGAATCCGGCCGGGTCCACGTGGCATGCGGCCACGCCAGGTCGTCGTAGCTCAGCGGAAGAGCGCCGCCCTCATAAGGCGGAGGCCGGATGGTTCGACACCACCCGACGACATCATGCCCCTGTGGCACAGCGGACAGCGCGCCGGATTGCGGATCCGGAGGACGGGAGTTCGAATCTCCCCAGGGGTACTACGCGTTCAGGTAGGCCAGGACGGCCAGGACGCGGCGGTTGTCGTCGTCGGA
>Ga0070668_100000264_pt1 | contig 34698 bp, 30 predicted proteins | sample KBSS43metaG_FD_64661 | JGI IMG/M metagenome (GOLD analysis project Ga0070668, IMG submission 64661) | Switchgrass rhizosphere microbial communities from Kellogg Biological Station, Michigan, USA - KBS S4-3 metaG | ecosystem: Host-associated > Plants > Roots > Rhizosphere > Soil ...
CTCCGTTGATCACGTCGAGCGTGCTACCCGGCGTCGAGTCGTAGAGCCGGTCGACGAACTGGGTGGGAGCGTCGATGCCCGTGCGGGCCAACGTCTCCCGGGTGCGGGTCGCGGTCGAGCACAGCACCGCGTCGACGGCGGGGGCGTTCGCGCGGATCCAGTCGCCCGCCAGTGCGGCCTCCCGGATGCCGCGCGGGGCCAGTGGGCGCTCGTGGTCGGAGACTCCGTCTGGGTAGTCCGACTTCGCATGGCGCAGCAACAGCAACGTGCGTTCTGGGGTGCTCATCGGTTCCACCGTAACCGGTACGCTCCGGCGTGACCGTCGCACGAACACGGGCCGCGCGGCGATGCCGGGTAGTGCGGCGGTCGTCATGGTGGTGCTCTGCTCGGCCGTAGTGGGCGCCGCCGCCGCCATCGACGCCCCGCGCCGCGGGGCCGTGGTCGTGGCGTACTTGGCGGCGGGACAACTGCTGGGCTGCTGACCAACGCCGCCGCCGTCGATCCCGCCACGCTGCAGGTGAAGAGCGCCGTCGACTACGGCCAGGACTACTCGCGCGTCGCAAAACTGGCCGACTGGGGCATCCGCATGCACATGGGCTTCCTGTTCGGGTGGCTCAACCGTTGGTGCTGTTCGGCGTCGCGTCGGCGCTGGTGACGGTCATCGTGCGCGGGTACCGGATGTGCTGGCAACGACAGCCGACGCGCGGCTCACCGTGGGCCGTGGGCCGCGCGCCCATGCGCGGGCTGCTGCGCCGTCAGCATCCGGGCGGGCTGAGTTCCGAGCGCTTCTGCACATGCCGAGTGAGGTCCGCGGACTTGTCGGTTCGCGGACCTACACTCGCGTTGCCCCAAGTAGAGGAAGGAGGGTCATCCGATGCGTTTCATTCACACCGCCGACTGGCAGCTCGGCATGACCCGGCACTTCCTCAACGGTGAGGCGCAACCGCGGTATTCGGCCGCCCGCCGGGACGCGGTCGCCGGGCTCGGTGCCCTGGCCGCCGAAACAGGTGCCGAGTTCGTCGTCGTGGCAGGCGACGTCTTCGAACACAACCAGCTCGCGCCGCACGTCGTCGGGCAGTCGCTGGAGGCGATGCGTGCCATCGGGGTTCCGGTGTATCTGCTTCCCGGAAACCACGATCCGCTGGATGCGGGGTCGGTGTACACCAGTGCCCTGTTCACCTCCGAACGCCCCGACAACGTGGTGGTGCTCGACCGCGACGGGGTGTTCGACGTCCGTCCCGGCCTGCAGCTCGTCGGTGCCCCTTGGCGTTCCAAGAAGCCGACCACCGACCTGGTCGGCGCCGCGCTGCAGGGGTTGCCCGCCGATGGGGTCGTGCGCATCGTGGTCGGCCACGGCGGGGTCGACGTGTTCGAACCCGACCGCGACAAGCCGTCGCTGATCCGACTGGCCGGCATCGAGGCCGCGCTGGAGCGCGGGGCCGTGCACTATGTGGCGTTGGGGGACAAGCACTCCCGAATGCAGGTCGGGGCCTCCGGGCGGGTGTGGTACTCGGGTTCGCCCGAGGTCACCAACTACGACCACGTCGAGTCCGATCCGGGCCACGTGCTGGTGGTCGACGTCGACGAGGCCGACCCGCAACACCCGGTGTACGTCGACGGTCGTCACGTCGGACGGTGGCGCTTCCTGACGCTCAAGCACACGGTCGACACCGCAAGGGACGTCGTCGATCTCGACATCAACCTGGACAACCTGCCGGACAAGGAGCGCACGGTCGTCCAGGTCGGGCTCACCGGCACGCTAAGTGTCACCGACATGGCCGCCCTCGACGAGTGTCTGGCCAAGTACGGCCGGCTGTTCGCCGCACTCACCCCGTGGGACAAGGAGACCGACCTCGCGGTGATGCCCGCCGACGGCGAGTTCGACGACCTCGGGGTCGGCGGCTTCGCGGCCTCCGCCGTCGACGAACTGGTCGACATCGCGCGTGCGGGCGGCACCCAAGCCGACGACGCACAGGCCGCGCTGGCGCTGCTGCGGCGCCTCGTCGACAAGGGGAGCGCCGCATGAAGTTGCACCGGCTGACCCTGACCAACTATCGCGGAATCACGCACCGCGACATCGAGTTCCCCGACCGCGGGGTGGTCGTGGTGAGTGGGCCCAACGAGATCGGCAAGTCGTCGATGATCGAGGCGCTGGACCTGCTGCTTGAGGTCAAGGATCGCTCGACCAAGCAGCAAGTCAAGCAGGTCAAGCCGACGCATGCCGACGTGGGATCCGAAGTGACCGCCGAAATATCCACTGGCCCTTATCGTTTCGTGTACCGGAAGCGGTTCCACAAGCAGGCGCTCACGGAGCTCACGGTGCTCGCTCCGCGCCGGGAACAGCTGACCGGTGACGAAGCGCACGAGCGCGTGCTCGCCATTCTCTCCGAGACCGTCGACGTGGAACTCTGGCGCGCACAGCGTGTCCTGCAGTCCGCGTCCACGGCTCCGGTCGACCTCTCCGGCAGCGACGCGCTGTCCCGCGCGCTCGACGTCGCCGCGGGTCAGGCGGTGGCGCTTTCGGGTTCCGAGCCGCTGCTCGTCGACCAGATCGAAGTCGAGTTCCGGCAGTACTTCACGGCCACCGGCAGGCCAACGGCCGAATGGTTGGCCGCCACCAAACGGCTCCAACAGGCCACCGACCAGGTCGCCCGGTGTGTGGCGGACGTTGCGGAGGTCGACCAGGCGGTGGCGCAGCACGCGGAGCTCACCGAACGGCTCGCCCGCCTCTCGCTCGACCGTGCCGCCGCGCAACTGCGGCTCGAGACGGCACGTCAGGCCGCCGACGCCGTCGCCACGCTGACCGACCGGGCGGGTCAGGCACGCACGTTGGCCGATGCCGTGGACGCCGCTCGGGCGGCCTCGGTGCTCGCCGTCCAGCAGCGCACTGAACTGTGCAACGAGGTCGATGCGCGCGCCGCGGTCATCGCCGAACTCGACGCGTCCGTGCAACGAGCGGTGGCCCAGCAGGCGGAGATGTCCGCCGCCAGCGATGCCGCCGCGGCAGCGGCAGATGCCGCGCGCGCCGCGACGGAACAGAGCGACACCCGGGTGCAGACCGCCCGGCGCGCCTGCGAAGCCATCGCGCGTCGTGACGAAGCGACCCGGCTCGCAGGCCAGGTCACCAAGATCGACGCGATCCGCACCGAACTGAGCGACTGCGAGGCGACGCTCGCCGCGATCACGTTGTCGGCGGCCGTGATGAAGGCGATCGAGACGGCCAGTTCGGCGGTCGAGCGCGCGGGCATACAGGCCGAATTGGCCTCGGCGCGAGTGGAAGTCACCGCAGTCGCCGACGTCGCCATGACCATCGCAGGGGAATCCGTCGAGCTCGCAGCGGGTTCGGTTCACTCGGTCGTCGCCGGTGCCACCACCGACGTCGACGTGCCCGGTCTGCTGACGGTGCGGGTCGTGCCGGGTGAGCCCGCCGCCGACTCGCAGGCCTTGTTGGACGCTGCGCGCCAACACCTTGCCGCACTGCTGAACGACGCTCATGTGGCCGACGTCGCGGCAGCCCGCGCACTCGACGAGCGGCGCCGCGAGCTCACCGCCGATCGGGACCGGCTGAAGGCCACTTGCGACGCACTGCTCGGCGACGATGACGTCGAGACGCTGCGGGCTCGGCTGGTCGCATTGCGCGCCGACGAGCCGGACGATCACGCGTGCGACGCCGCCGCCGCGCGCGTCGAGCTCGAGGCTGCGGTCGCCGCTCATCGCGAAGCCGTCGGCCACTCGGATGCGATGCGTGCGGCGGCCGAACAGGCAGCTGCCGCGGCCGCCGAGCAGACCACCCTTGCGACCGTGCTGAGCCAGAAGGTGGCTTCGGCGCGGGTCGAGTTGGCCGTCGCCTCGGAAAAGCTCGTGCAGCAGCGTCAGTCGGTCACCGACGATCAACTCGTCGCGGCGGCCAACGCCGACGTGGAACGCGCACGGGTGGCCGTGGCCGATGCCGATGCCGTGGCCGCCGAACTGACGGGGTTGGCGCCCGCCGCCGTCGCCGCGGAACTCGAGGAAGCCGGTCGAGCCGCCGAAACCCTCGACCAACGGCACGAGCAGGTCGGTGAGCAGCTGCGGGATGTGGCCGCCCAGTTGAAGGTCTACGGCAGCGAAGGGCGCAAGGGCCGACTCGACGCCGCGGAGGCCGAACTGCAACACGCGCACACCGACCACGCGCGGTTGCAGCGTCGCGCCGGCGCGGCGGAACTCCTGCGTTCGGTGATGGGTCGGCACCGGGACGCCGCGCGGTTACGCTATGTCGATCCGTTCCGTCGCGAGGTAGAGCGGTTGGGCCGCATCGTGTTCGGAGCCGACTTCGAAGTGGACATCGACGGCGACCTGCGCATCCGCAGTCGCACGCTGGCCGGCGTCACGGTCGGCTACGACTCGCTGTCGGGTGGGGCCAAGGAACAGCTGGGCATCGTCGCGCGGCTCGCCGGGGCGGCGTTGGTCGCCAAGGAGGACGGGGTGCCGGTCGTCATCGACGACGCGCTCGGGTTCACCGACGCGGTCCGCCTGACCAAGATGGGCGAGGTGTTCGACGCAGTTGGCGGCGACGGCCAGGTCATCGTGCTGACGTGTAGTCCCGAGCGCTACGCCGCGGTCGGCGATGCGCGACACGTCGAATTGAGCGCGTAGCAGGCCCGAACCCTCCTACACTGTCGGGTCGTGATCGCCGACTACATCGTCGTAGGAACCGGATCCGCAGGATCAGTGATAGCCAATAGGCTCAGCAAAGCTCCTGGCGTGCAAGTGACGGTGCTCGAGGCCGGTCCACCGGACAAGGACAAGTTCATTCACATCCCGGCCGGATTCCCTCGGCTGTTCCGCAGCGAGGCCGACTGGAACTATGCGACCGAGCCGCAGAAGGAACTCGACGGGCGAGAAATCTATTGGCCGCGCGGCAAGACGCTTGGCGGGTCGTCGTCGATGAACGCGATGATGTGGGTACGAGGCTTCGCCGCGGACTACGACGAATGGGGCGAGCTCGCGGATCCGTCTTGGGACTTCGCCCACGTCTCGAAGTACTTCGGCCGCATCGAGGGTCGTCGCATGGTGATCTCCGAGCAGCGCAGCCCGCGCAGCTCGACGGCGTTGTGGCTGGCCGCCGCCGCCGAATGCGGATACCGCATCGAAACACCCAATCTCGATTCCCCGGAAGGGTTTTGCGAGACCCGCGTGACGCAGCGTCGTGGCGCGCGGTGGAGCACCGCCGACGCCTACCTCAAGCCGGCGATGCGCCGACCCAACCTGCGACTGCTGACCAACGCCACGGCGACGCGCGTAGTCATCGAGGACGGCCGCGCGGTCGCGGTGGAGTTCGAACAGGACGGGCGACGGCAGATGGTGCGGGCCCGTCGCGAGGTCGTGCTGTGCGGCGGCGCCATCAACTCCCCGCAGCTGCTGATGCTTTCGGGTGTCGGCGATCGGGAACGCCTCGCCGATCAGGGCATCGACACCGTGGCGCACCTGCCGGAGGTCGGCCAGAACTTGATGGATCACCTCATCGTCCCGATCGGTTTCGACGTCGGCCACGACACGCTCTTCGCGGCCGAGAAGCCGCTGGAGTTGGCAAACTACTTGATCCGCAGACGCGGGATGCTGACGTCCAACGTCGGCGAGGCGTACGGCTTCGTGCGCAGCCGCGCCGACCTCGCGTTACCCGATCTCGAGTTGATCTTCGCGCCTGCCCCGTTCTTCGACGAGGGCATCGGCGATCCCCACCCCCGCCACGCCGTCGTGATGGGGCCCATCCTGTTGAAGCCCAAGAGCCGCGGCGCCGTCACGCTGCGGTCCGCCGACCCGCACGACAAGCCGGTCATCGACCCGCAGTACCTCAGTGACGAGAAGGGCGTCGACCGCGAGGCGTTGATGGAGGGTTTGCGGATCACGGCCCGCATCGCTGCGGCGCCCGCCATGCAGTCGGTGCTCGGCGCCATCGCACGCCCGGTCGGTGCCAGCGAGTTGACCGACGACACGCTGGAAAGGGCGCTCAACACCACGTCGCACACGCTGTATCACCCGGTGGGGACCTGTCGGATGGGCAGCGACGACGCCAGCGTGGTCGACCCGCAACTCAGGGTGCGGGGCATCGACGGACTGCGGGTGGCCGATGCTTCCGTGATGCCGACGATCATCCGCGGCCACACCCACGCCCCGAGCGTGCTGATCGGGGAGAAGGCCGCCGACCTCATCCGGCTAGCCGAGCGCTGACGCGATTTGTGCACACGCAGTCGCGGTGGGAGCGACTACGTGTGCCCAACTCGCTTAGAAGTAGGCGTTCGCGGGGACCGGGGTGCCGTGCAGCAGGTTGAGCCCGATGACGCGCGCCTTGTATGCGACCGGATTGTGCAGTGTGATCGTCCGGATGTTGCGCCAGTGCCGGTCGAGGTTGCGCGTTCGGCTGGCCGCGCTGGCGCCGCCGAGTTCGAGCAGCCGGGTCGCTGCCTCGGGGGCGACGTCGTCGAGGTGGACCTTGACCTTGGCGACCTTCAGCTGGGCATCGGCGGCCAGGTCCGGATCGGGCACGCCGTCGACCTGTGATGCGTCGGCGGCCTCGATCGCGGCTGCGGCGTCCAACACCGCGGCCCGCGCGACGAAGGCGGTGCTGGCCAATTCGCCGAGCTGGCGCTGATACAGCGGGTCGTCGACGGGACGCTCCGTCAGCGCGTGGCTGAAGCTGCGGTCACGCGAGCGCAGCAGCGCCACGCCGTCGTCGACGACGTTGGCCAGAATGCCTGCGACGACGGCATGGATGTACAGCTGCAGCGCCGCGTATTGCACCGTCGGAGTGGGCGCGGCGTCGTACTGGGCGTCGGAGAGCACCTCGTCGTCGGACACGGCCACACCTGCGAACTTGGTGGTTCCGGTGCCGGTTCGGCGCTGCCCGAAACCGTCCCAATCGTCGACGAGCCGCACCCCATCGCGGTCGGCGGGCACCACCACGGTGGCGACGGAGTCGTGGTCGGTGGTTGCGGTCACGGTCAGGTAGTCCGAGAACAGGGTGCCCGTGCTGTAGTACTTCTCGCCGTCGAGCCGATAGCCACCCGCCGGGTCGGGGAGCAGCCGGGTGTTGAACACCAGGCTGCCGACCGCCGCCGAGCCCTTCTCGCTGAACGCGTTGCCGACGATCTTGCCGTCGGCGACCTCGCGTAGCCAACGGAGCGAAACGGGGTCGGCCTGCGTGCGAAGCCGTTCTTCGGTAAACCAGAAGTGCGTCCGAAAGATGTGAGCCACAATGGGATCGGCTTGGGCGACATCGATGACCGCGGAGAACAGCTGCGGGACAGTCAAACCCGCCCCGCCGAGCTCCTGGGGCAGGCGCAGCGCGCCGAAGCCGGCCCGTTTCAACTGCGCGACTTGGTCGAAGGGGTTCTCGTCGTTGAGGTCTCGGTCCTTGGCGCCCGCGGCGATCCTGCTCAGCAGCTCGGTCCACTCAATGGATCCGGGCACGGTCGAGGAGATGTTTTCTACGGTGGTCACGCCTGCAGTTGTAACGAACGTCGCGCCAGGAGGCACTGCTTTGTCTCGTGCAGAACGTAAGGCTCGCGTGCATGCATTGTCGGCGGGGGACGGGGACGAGCAGAATGGCAGGCGATGACCATGAACGCCAGGCGCCGCAAGGCGCACGCCAAGCTCGCCGCCCTTCCGGGCGTGCGTCCGGTGCGTAGGCCGAGTGGGCCCGGCGGCGGCGAGTTCGATCTGTTCTACGTGCGAGCGGGCCGCAAGTCGCCGCATCCCGTGGTGATCATTCCTGGCGGCCCAGGGGCGGCATCGATCGCGCTGTACCGCGGCCTGCGCAGGCGGGCGGCGGTCGACGGGCTCGACGTCATCATGGTGGAGCATCGCGGCGTCGGCATGTCGCGCCACGACGACGCCGGAGCCGACCTGCCCGCCGAGGCGTTGACCATCGAACGGGTCGTCGACGACATCGCGGCCGTGCTCGACGACGCGCAGGTCGGTCAGGCGACGCTCTACGGGACGTCATACGGCACGTATCTGGCGGCCGGCGTCGGTGTCCGGCACCCGGGCCGCGTGCACGCGATGATCCTCGACTCGCCACTGCTCTCCGCCGACGACATCGACGTGGTGCGCCAAGCCACCCGCCGGTTGCTGTGGGACGGGGACGATCCGGAGACCGCCGAATTGGCATCCAAGGTGCGGCGCCTCGTCGACGACGGGGTGCTCACCCCGGATGCGGCGCAGCTCGCGGTGGGCATGTACGGGCTCGTCGGCCCTGACGCGCTGCGCCGCCAGCTCGACCTACTCCTGAGTGGCCGGGACTGGACCTGGGCCGCGCTCGGGCAGAGCGCCAAGCGGTTCCTGGCGCACCAGACGCCCTATCACCACGAGCGCGACCTGGTGGAGCGCATCGGCTATCGCGAGTTGAACTACGGGGCCATCCCCGACGGCCAACCGCTGGACCCGGCGGTGTCCTTCCGTGAATTCGCCACTGGGGACGTGAATTTCGAGGCCGAACCGTTCGACTTGATCGGCGAGATGCCGAAGTTCGGCTGGCCCACCGCCGTCGTCTCGGGTGCACGCGACCTGACCACTCCGCCTGCCGTGGCCAAGCGGATCGCCGCGCTGATCCCCAACTCCGTACTGGTCGAAATCCCTTCGGTGGGACACAGCCTCGTCGATACCAAGGAGCGGGCTGCCCTCGACGTGATGAAGGCCGTCGTTGCGGGTCGCATGGACGAACTACCCGGCCGGGCCGCCCAACTCGGGGCCGCTCCAGACGTCTGCAGCGTCCGGCTGCTGTCCCTGGCGATCGGGGTCGGGGCGGTGGCCGAGTCGGCCATCCCCGCTGCGGTCCCGCGACTGGTCCGTCGCGTCGCCCACTAGGCCCGTCAGGGCTTGGCGAATCCGATTGCGGTGTAGATCACGTCGGCGAGCCCCGCGGCGCCGAAGTTGGCGAGATTGCTTCGCACGGCCACATTTCCGGCCGTCTGGGTCAGCGGCAGGCTGAAGCCCTCCGCCCAGATCTGCTTGTCGAGTTCGTTGGCCAGCGCGCGGGCCTTGGTCGCGTCGAGCTCCTCGAGCGTGGCTTCGATCTTCGTGTCGATCTCGGGGCTACCGACCTTGCCGAAGTTGCTTTCCCCGGTGGACAAGTAGATCTGGGTGAGCCCGGAGAACGGGAATGCGTCTGCACCCCAGGCGAATTGAGCGATGTCGAAGTCGCCGGGAATGATGTACTGGCTGAAGAATCCGGTGCCCGCCTTGGCGTCCAGGATCAGCTTGACGCCGATCTGGGCCAGGTTGTTCTGCGCGATCTGACCGAACTGCCGGGTGCTCTGCGCGTCGTAGAAGACGTCGCGGATGACCAGCTGCCTGCCGTCCTTCTCCCGGAACTGGCCGTTCATCTTCCAGCCCAACTCGTCGAGTTCGCGTTTGGCCGCCTCCGGGTCGAAGGCCACGACCCCGCTGTTGTCCTGGTACCCCTCCTGACCGGCGACGTAGATGTGATTGTTGAGCGGAGCCGGGTTGTCGACAAGGCCGCGCTGAGTGATGTTGGCGATCGTCTGCCGGTCGATGCCCTTGGAGATGGCCCGGCGCAGCGCGGGATCGGCGAGGATCGAGCCGGGTGCACCGTTGAAGGTGAAGTGATACCAGGACAACCCGGGCGCCCGCCGGATCGCGATGCCGGCAGTGTTGCGCGCGATGGTGAGCTCGTCGAGCGAGGCAAGTCCGCTGGCGTCGATCGCGTTGTTCTGCAGCGCGGGAATGCGTGCGGCGTCGTCGAGCACCAGGAAGGTGATGCTGTCCAGCCGCGGCGGCGTGCCCCACCACTTCGGGTTGCGCGTCAACGTGATTCGTTGTGCGGTCTTGTCGATTCCGCTGATGATGAACGGCCCCGCCGACGGAGGTGGACCGTTGAGGAAGCCCTTGTTGAAGGTCTCCGGGTTGGACGTGACGGACTTGGGCACCAGAATTCCGTTGCCCGCGAAGATGCCCTTCCAGTCGGCGTAGGGCTTGGCGAACGTCATGATGGCTTGCCGGTCGTCCACACCGCGCGTCACCGAGCCGACGCGGTCGCAGCCGTTGGGCGTGCCGATTACGAACGCCTTGTTCTTGGTGTTCTGCGCCTCGACCTGATATTTGATGTCCTCCCAGGTGATCGGCGTGCCGTCGCTCCACACCGCCTTGGGATTGATCGTGTAGGTGACGACCTGTGGGTTGGTACCCGTCAACTCGACGTTGGTGAAGTAGTCGTGGTTGACCGTGGCCGAACCGTCGGCCCCGATGATGAACGCGCGTGGCATGGTCGGCTTCATGAGGGCGAACATGTCGCCGTCGTTCCCGTCGATGTGCAACACGTTGTAGTTCTCCGGAAACGCGTTCAGCGCCAACCGCAGGGCGCCGCCGTCTTGCAGCGTGGAGGGGTCCTGCGGGTTCATGTCGTTGGTCGAGCCGACCGTTGCGTCGCCGCCAACCGGAGGTGGCGCCTGGTCGCCACTGGAACACGCGGTGAGGGTGAAGGCCGCGGCCAGCGCGGCCACGGTCAGGCGTCGCATGATCATCCCGCCGATGTTAGCGGTCGTTGGGTCACGGTCGGACTATTCGTCGCTCGTGGCTAGGGCTGGGGCACCGCGTCCAACAGCCGCCGGGTGTACGCGTGCTGCGGGTCGGCGAACACGTCGTCGGCGTGACCCTGCTCGACGACCTCGCCCCTGAACATCACCGCCACCTGGTGCGCGAGGTGCTTGACCACCGAAAGGTCATGCGAGACGAACAGGTACGAGAGCCCGAAGCGCGCCTGCAGATCGAGGAGCAGATTGATGATTCCAGCCTGGATCGAGACGTCCAGCGCGGACACCGGCTCGTCGAGGGCGAGGATCTTCGGCTGCGTCGCCAACGCGCGCGCAATGCCGATGCGTTGCTTCTGCCCGCCGGAGAACTCCGCAGGGTACCGGCTGGCGTCCTCGCGGCGCATCCCGACGGTGCTGAGTAGCTCCGCCACCCGGTCGTCGACCCGGCTCTTGTCGAATCCGTTGGCGGTCAACGGTTCCGCAAGCACTTCGAAGACCGGCAGCCGCGGGTCCAGCGAAGCGACCGGGTCCTGGAAGACCACCTGCAGGTCGGCGCGTAACGCACGTCTGCCGCGACGATCCAGCGCCGCGACGTCGTGGCCGAGTATCTCGATCGAACCACCTTGCGGGGCAGTGAGTTCGAGGATCTGGTGCAGCGTCGTCGACTTGCCGGAACCGGACTCGCCGACGATGCCGAGCGTGCGGCCCTGTCGCAGCTCGAAGCTGATGCCGTCGACGGCACGTACCTCGCCGATCTGGCGGCGGAACACCACGCCCTTGGTGAGCTTGAACGTCTTCACCAGATCTTGGACGCGCACCACGACGGCGCCGGGGGTCGGCGGCACTTCTACTGGCGCGGTCGAGACGCCGTAGATCTCGGCCGCCGTGCGGCCGGCGACCTGGTCGGTGCGGATGCAGGCTGCGGTGTGGGCGGTGTCCACCGACACCAACTCCGGCTCGGCGGTGCGGCACTCGTCGATCGCCAGCGGGCAGCGCGGTGCGAACGGACAGCCTTCCGGCAAGGCTGCGAGCGACGGCGGCGCGCCGGGGATGGGCACCAGCCGAGAGCCCTGCGGCGCCTCGAGCCGCGGAACCGACCCCAGAAGTCCCGCGGTGTAGGGCATCCGGCGGTCCCCGTACAGCGTGGCCACCGGCGCCACCTCGACCGCCCGGCCCGCATACATCACCAGGGCCCGGTCCGCGAACTCCGCGACGACGCCGAGGTCGTGGGTGATGATGAGCACCCCGGCACCCGTCACGTCGCGCGCGGTCTTGAGTACGTCCAGGATCTGCGCCTGCACCGTGACGTCCAGTGCGGTCGTCGGCTCGTCGCAGATGATCAGGTCGGGATCGTTCGCGATCGCGATGGCAATGACGACGCGTTGTCGCTCACCCCCGGACAATTCGTGCGGAAACGCGCGGGCGCGGCGCTCTGGTTGGGCGATGCCGACGAGTTCCAGCAGTTCGACGGCACGCGCCTTGGCCGCCTGCTTGCTCAGCGTGCGTTGATGGGTGCGCAGCGCCTCGGCGATCTGGTCGCCGACGGTGTAGACGGGTGTCAGCGCGGACATCGGGTCCTGGAACACCATGCCGATCTTCGCGCCGCGCACGCGTGACATCTGTTGGTCGCCAAGGCCGATGAGCTCGTCGCCGTGCAGCCGCACTGAACCCGACACCTCGGCGTATGCGGGCAGCAAGCCCGTCACCGCCATCGCGGAGGCCGACTTGCCCGAGCCCGACTCGCCGACGATGGCCAGGACTTCCCGTGCGTCCACCCGGAAGTCGAGCCCGCGCACCGCGGTGACGTCCTCGGTGTCGGTCTGGAAGGTGACCCGCAGGTCGGAGACCTCGAGCAGGCTCATTTCCGCCCACTCCGCCGCCGTGGTCTCCGGCTGTCGGGGTCCAGCGCGTCCCGCAGGCCGTCGCCGACGAGGTTGGCGCACATGACGATCGTGACGAGCACCCCGCCGGGGAACAGGAATAGCCAGGGAAAGGTGGTGGCCGACTTGGTGCCGGCGGAGATCAGCGTGCCGAGCGAGACGTCGGGTGGCTGGATGCCGAACCCGAGGAAGCTCAGGCCCGTTTCGCCCATGATCGCGACGCCGACGTTGAGCGCGGTGTCGATGATGAGGATCGACGCCACGTTGGGCAGCACGTGCCGCAGGATGATGCGAGTGTTGCTGACGCCCATATATCTTGCGGCCGTGACGAACTCACGCTCGCGCAGGCTCATCGTCAGGCCCCGCACGATGCGCGAGCTGATCATCCAGCCGAATATCGAGAAGAGCACGATCAACCAGAGCACCCGGTCGGATTGTCCGAGTCTCGGCGTCACGATCGCGATGAGGAGGAAGCTGGGCACCACCAGCAGCAGGTCGACGATCCACATCAGCGTGCGATCGCGCCATCCGCCGAAGTAGCCGGCGATCGAGCCGACCGTCGCCGCGATCAGCGTGGAGGCGAACGCGACGCACACACCGATCAACATCGACTTCTGCATGCCGCGAAGCGTCTGCGCGAACAGATCCTGACCCAACGCATTGGTGCCGAACCAGTGCTTGAGCGTCGGCGGCTGTTGCAGCGCGTAGTAGTCGAGGTCCTCGTAGCCGTAGGGCAACAACGGCGGCAGGGCGTAGCAGCCGACCAGCAGCACCGCCAAGATGACGAGTGCGACTACGGCGGGTCCGTTGCGCACGAACCTGCGCAACACCAACGTCCCGCGGGATGCGAACTTCTCTGCCGCGATGCCCGACTTCGCGGTCGAGGCCGACTCGGTGGTCACGGGTTCGGTCACGTCACCCGCACCCTCGGGTCGAGTGCGGCATAGAAAACGTCGGAGAGCAGGCCGCCCAACAAGATCGTGACGCCGGAGAACACGGTGAACGCGGCGACGATGTTGACGTCCTGCGTGGCGATCCCGCGCAGCACCCATTCGCCCATGCCGTGCCAGCCGAAGATCTGCTCGACGAACACCGCGCCGGTCACCAGCCCGCTGACGCCGTACGCAAACAGCGTCGCCATCGGAATCAACGCCGTCCGCAAGCCGTGCTTGAACAGCGCTTGGCGGCGCGTCAGGCCCTTGGCGCGTGCGGTGCGGATGAAGTCCTGACCGAGTACGTCGAGCATCGCGTTGCGCTGATAGCGGCTGTACCCGGCGATGGCAAACAGCGCGAGCGTCGTCGTCGGCAACACCAGATGCTGCAGCCGGTCGACGAATCCGTCCCAGGCGCTAGCCGGAGGCGTGGAGGACGTCGCGCCGATGTACTCGAACAGTTGGACTCCCAGCAGCGCGTTGACCCTGTCCGCGGGCAGCATCAGCAGCGGGGCGAGCACGAACGTCGGCGTGCTGATCAACAGCAGCGAGGCGACGGTGATGAGGCGATCGGACAGTCGATACTGCCGAATCGCGCCCCAGGCGCCGATGATCACGCCGAGCATCGTCCCCATCAGCGCGCCGATCGACACCAGCTGCAGGCTGACGCCGACGCGGCGCCACAGTTCGTCGGCGACCGGTTGGCCGGCGATCGTGGTCCCGAAGTCTCCGTGCACCGCTCCGGCCACCCAGTGCGCGTACCGGATGACGATCGGCTGGTCGAGGCCGAGTTCGACGCGCTTGGCGTCGATCGTGGCCTGAGGCGGCCGCGGATTGCGCTGTTCGAGGCTGTCGAGGGGCTTGAAGCTGTATGAGGTGAGCGCGAACGTCAGGAACGAGGCCAGCGCCAGCAACACCACGTAGTTCAGCAGCCGACGAGCCAGGAAGCGCGTCACGTCGCTCCCGCCGCACACTGCATTCGCACAGGGTAGGAGATCCGCAATGGGGACGCCGCGAAGTGGACCTTCTGGCGCGGCGAGGCCCGTTGGCCAACTCGTACCGGCTGGCGCGAACGCGGCGGTTATTGACATCGGCTCGACCACCACGATGGGGCCGCCGCCGGCCACCGAATCGATCACAAAGGCTGTGCCGGCGATCAGGGGTCCGGCGCCATTGTGGGCGGGTGAGGCACCCGACTCGAATCCGCAGTAGTTGTTTGGTCGTCACCCAGCTCGGTTACTCGAAGTTCGAAGGGGTTGTTACGGACTCCTTCGGCACGCGTGTTCGAGTCGAACCGATTGGAGTGATGCGACGTGAACACCTCGAAGGTGAAAGTGGCTGCGGCGACCGCAGGGGCCACCGGCGTACTCGCGATGGGTGCGCTGACCGTCGCCTTTGGGGGCAGCTCGGCCGCCGAGCCGAGCACCCCCGGGCCGGTGCCGCCACCAGAGCCGACGCTTGCTGAGACCAGCACTGAAACGACGCCTCCGACCACGCCGACGACCACGATCGCCGAGCCGACGATCAAGGGTCCGGCGCCGTTGCCGCCCGAACAGGAGGATGCCCTTTAGTGCAGCGGTGGCCGGATGGTCGTGACGGTTGCGTCGGCCCCGATGCGCGTCGCGCGGATGGTCACCTGATCGCCGACGTTGAACGGCGGCGCGGTGGCGGCCGCCGGGATGAGGTAGGTCTGGCTGTAGCCGTCGGCGCTGCGCGCGGATAGGGAAATCGCGTCGATCGCGGTGATCGTGCCGGTCTGGGATAGCTCTGTGGTGAAGCCGCCGTTGCCGTCGGACACCACTGACTCGGCGTGCAGTGCCGACGCGTCGACGGGGGTCGGGCCGGACGCGTCGTGCTGCGGTGGTCCGCCGCCCGACCGCGGTGGGGCACTGTGCGCACCCATGACGTGTACGTCGCTGCCGGCAGCGGCATAGATCGCGGCACCACCGACACCGGCGATGACCGCTGCCACGCCAACGGCTGCCGCGGTGCCGCGGAGACCCCAGGTGTTCATGGGTGTCACTGTGCGCGTGTTGCTCGTGCGACGGCTGTGAGCGGGCTCTGCTCCTGGTGTGCGTAAAGGTTCACAGTCCGCGCATAGGATTGGCACAGTGTTCGCCCATGACCTGCGCGAATAATCAGCTCCCGTGACCAACGCGAACGGAACGGACAACGACCGCGTCGTCATGCGCCGGGCCGACGGAAAGCCGATCAACGTGCTGGTCGTCGACGACGAGCCGGTGCTCGCCGAGTTGGTCTCGATGGCCTTGCGCTATGAGGGCTGGGACATCGCGACCGCCGGTGACGGCGCGTCGGCGCTCGCGTCGGCCCGGGACAATCCCCCCGACGTCGTGGTGCTCGACGTGATGCTGCCCGACATGAGCGGGCTCGACGTGCTCCACGAGCTGCGCCAGCAGATCCCGGGCTTGCCGCTGCTGCTGCTTACGGCGAAGGACGCCGTCGAGGACCGCATCGCCGGGCTCACCGCGGGCGGCGACGACTACGTCACCAAACCCTTCAGCCTCGAAGAGGTGGTGCTGCGGCTGCGGGCGTTGCTGCGCCGGACCGGCGTCGCCGACGAGACCGGCGGCGCACAGCTGGTGGTCGGCGACCTCGTGCTCGACGAGGACAGCCATGAGGTCACCCGGGCGGGTGAGCCAATCACGTTGACCGCCACCGAGTTCGAACTGCTGCGCTTCATGATGCGCAACGCCAAGCGCGTACTGAGCAAGGCCCAGATCCTGGACCGCGTGTGGAGCTACGACTTCGGAGGGCGGTCGAACATCGTCGAGCTGTACGTGTCGTATCTGCGCAAGAAGATCGACAGCGGCCGCGACCCGATGATCCACACCCTCCGCGGCGCCGGGTATGTCCTCAAACCCACGCGCTGACTCGCGGACGCGGTTCTGGTCGCCGCGGACGTGGTCGCTGCGCGTCCGGTTGCTCGTCACCATTGTGGCGTTGCTCGCCGTCGTGTGCGCCGCCATCGGCATCGCGACAGAGGCTGCGCTGCACCGCTTTCTGATGCACCAGCTGGACACCCAGCTACTCGACGCCGGGCGTCGTTCCGCGGCGATCTTCGACATGCCGCCGATACCCGGCATGCCACCGGGGGCCCATGTCGTCCTGGTCGGACCACCGCCGGGGTCGCCGCCGGTGGAGCCGCCGCCGGGATTTCCCCCGCCGCCGGGATTTCCGCCGCCGGGGTATCCGCTGCCCGACTTTCCCTTCCGCGAGCGCTTCGATCCGGAGGCCGGACCGGGCCCCGGGTTCCTCAATGCGCCTGGCCAGGCCATCCGCACCGTCGGTGCGGCGCTGCTGCGGGACGGCACCGTCGACGCGGGTGTCATCACCGCCGACGGTGGCCGCGCGGAGGTCAGCACCGCGGCGCAGGCTCAACTCGCCTCGGTGGCACCGGATCGCAAACCCCGCACCGTCGAGCTCGACGGGCTCGGCAGCTACCGGCTGATCGCGCTGCACGCCAGACACGGCGGCGAGACCATCGTGACCGGATTGCCCACGACCGACGTCGACCGCACGCTGCTGTGGGTCGTCGGCATGTTCTGCGTCGTCGCCGTGATCGCCATGCTCGCCGCCACCGCCGCGGGCATCGTCCTCATCCGTCGCCAACTCGCGCCGCTGTCAAGGGTTTCCGCGGCCGCCCGCAACGTCGCCGACCTCGAACTCGACCGGGGCGAGGTGCACCTGCCCAACCACATCGTGCGCGTCGACCCTGCCGCGGCGCACACGGAGGTGGGCCAGCTCGGCTCGGCACTCAACCGCATGTTGGACCGTATCGCGGGGGCCCTTTCGGCCCGGCACGCCAGTGAGACCCGGGTGCGGCGGTTCGTGTCGGACGCCAGCCACGAGCTGCGCACTCCGTTGGCCGCGATCCGCGGCTACACCGAACTGGCGCAACGCAAACGCGACCAACTGCCCGACGACGTGGCGCACGCGATGAGCCGCGTCGAATCCGAGACCGAGCGCATGACCCATCTCGTCGAGGACATGCTGCTGCTGGCCCGCCTCGACGAAGGGCGCCCGCTGGCCCGCGAGTCGCTGGACCTGTCCCCATTGGTGCTCGACGTGGTCAGCGACGCGCACGTCGCGGGCCCCGACCACGAATGGTCGCTCGACCTGCCCGACGAACCGGTGCTCGTCGTCGGCGACGAAGCCCGCCTGCACCAGGTGTTGGCGAACCTGCTCGCCAACGCCCGGGTGCACACCCCGGCCGGGACGACGGTGACGACGTCGCTGGTGACCAACGACGCCGGCGCGGTCGTGCTGACGGTCGCCGACGACGGGCCGGGCATTCCGGACACGCTGCGACCGGAGATCTTCGAACGATTCGCGCGCGGTGACTCGTCGCGCTCGCGTCGCGGCGGCAGTACGGGGCTCGGGCTGGCGATCGTCGCCGCCGTGGTCAAGGCGCATGACGGCACCATCGACGTGCGAAGTGTGCCGGGTAGCACCGAATTCGTCGTGACGCTGCCCGCCAGTTCACAGCCGACCCACAGTGCGGTCAAATCCGACGCCTAGCCTCGCGCGTGAGAATCGGGTGGATGACTGCCGTACTGCCGCGCCCGGATGCCGTGGACGCCACCCGGTCCGAAGCCGCGAAGGCACGGTTTCCCATGCCGGGGCGCGAGCGGGTGACGCTCGGCGTGCTTCTGATCGCGACTGCCGCGCTCTACCTGTGGAATTTGTCGGCCAGTGGCTGGGCCAACGCCTTCTACTCCGCCGCCGCGCAGGCGGGTGCCGACAACTGGACGGCCATGTTGTTCGGGTCGAGCGATGCGAGCAACGCGATCACCGTCGACAAGACGCCCGCGGCCCTGTGGGTGATGGACGTCTCGGTGCGGCTGTTCGGGCTGAACTCGTGGAGCGTGCTGGTGCCGCAGGCGCTCGAGGGCGTCGGCGCGGTCGCGCTGCTCTACGCCGCGGTGCGCCGCGCGAGTGGTCCCGCCGCGGCGTTGCTCGCCGGAGCGGTGTTCGCGCTGACGCCCGTGGCGGCGTTGATGTTTCGCTTCAACAACCCGGACGCGCTGCTGGTGCTGATGCTCGTCGCGGCCGCGTACTGCGTGCAACGCGCGTGCGAACAGAACGCCAGTCGGTGGTGGATGGTCGGCGCAGGTGCGGCCGTCGGGTTCGGCTTCCTCGCCAAGATGCTGCAGGCGGGTTTGGTGCTGCCTGGCTTCGGGTTGGCCTATCTGGTGTGCGCAGCCGCGCCGCTGCGGACCCGGCTGCTGCGGTCGGCGGCCGCGGTGGGCGCACTCGTCGTGTCCGCCGGCTGGTACCTCGTGCTCGTCGAACTGTGGCCGTCGTCGTCGCGTCCCTACATCGGTGGGTCGCAGCACGACAGCATCGTCGAATTGGCATTGGGCTACAACGGGTTCGGACGACTCACGGGCGACGAACCCGGCGGCCTGGGGAATCTGAACTTCGACGTCGGCTGGGGCAGGTTGTTCGGCAGCACCATGGGCGCTTATGCGGCGTGGCTGCTGCCCGCGGCGCTGGTGTGCCTCGCGGCGGGGCTGATCCTCACCCGGCGGGCGCCCCGCACCGATTCGACGCGGGCGGCCCTGATCCTGTGGGGTGGGTGGCTGGTCGTCACGGCCGTGGTCTTCAGCTACGCCAACGGCATCCTGCACCCGTACTACACCGTTGCGCTTGCCCCCGCGCTCGGCGCATGCATCGGGATCGGTGCGATCCTCTTGTGGCGCAACCGCAGTGACGTGCGCGTGGCCGCGGCCATGTCCGCCACGGTGGTCGTCACCGTCGTACTGGCGGCGGTCCTGCTGGCCCAGCACGGGGACTGGCTGCCGTGGCTGCGCGCCGTCGCCGCGGTCGGGGGAGTGGGCGCCGCGGTGCTCCTGTTGGTCGTCGCGCGGTTGCCGCGACGGCTGGCGGCGGCCACGGCTGCGCTGGCGATCGCCGCGTGCCTGACCGTCCCCGCTGCCTACGCGGTGGCCACCGCGGCGAGTGCACACAGCGGAGCCATGCCGTCAGTGGGTCCAGCGCGCGTGCACGGCAGCATCGCCGGATTCGCTGGGGGACTGCTGGATTCACCCAACGCCGGACCGGCGCTTAAGGCGATGCTGGCCGACGGAGCCGACAGGTACGCGTGGACGGCTGCCGTCGTCGGCTCCAACAACGCCGCGGGTTACCAACTGGCGGCAGGAGCGCCGGTGATGGCGGTCGGTGGCTTCAACGGCACCGACCCGGCGCCGACACTGGCGGAGTTCAAGGACTTCGTGGCAGGCAAGCACATTCACTACTTCATCCGCGGCCGGTCGATGATGTTCGGCTTCGGCGGGCACGGCAGCGGCAGTCGCGAGGCCGCGGACATCGCCGCCTGGGTGCAGGCCAACTATGCCCCGATCAGGGTCGACGACGTCGTGATCTACGACCTGACCGCCCGCGCCGCAGAACTCATAGCGGGCGCATAGCGTCTGCAAACGGCCGACACACCGACGGGTCCGACGATGGATTTCATGACAGACCTCGCCACTGAGCGCCCCCTCCGGTTCGAGTCCCGACCCAACGCGGCACTCGTCGCCCGCGCGCTGTCGGTCCCGGTGCTCGACGTCGTCGTGCCCGTGTACAACGAGCAGACCGCCCTTGCCGATTCGATCTACCGGCTGCACCACCACCTGCGCGAGAGCTTCCCGTATCCGGTGCGAATCACGATCGCCGACAATGCGAGCGTCGACGACACGCCGCGCATCGCCGCCGAGCTCGCCGTCGAACTCGACGACGTCCGCGTGGTGCGGCTCGAGCAGAAGGGCCGCGGTCGCGCGTTGCACCAGGTGTGGGCCGCCTCCGACGCACAGGTGCTGGCCTACATGGACGTCGACCTGTCCACCGATCTCGCTGCGCTTGCTCCGCTCGTCGCGCCACTGATCTCGGGGCACTCCGACCTCGCGATCGGGACGCGACTCGGGCGTGGCTCACGGGTGGTGCGAGGTGCCAAGCGGGAGTTCATCTCGCGTTGCTACAACCTGATTCTGCGTTCGACGCTGGCCGCGCGGTTCTCCGACGCGCAGTGCGGGTTCAAGGCCATCCGCGCCGACGTGGCCCAGCGCCTGCTTCCGCACGTCGCCGACACCGGGTGGTTCTTCGACACCGAACTGCTCGTGCTTGCCGAGCGCAGCGGGCTACGCATCCACGAGGTACCCGTCGACTGGGTCGACGACCCCGACAGCCGGGTGGACATCATCGCGACTGCCGCCGCCGACCTGCGGGGGGTCGGGCGGCTACTGCGCGGGTTCGCCAGCGGCGCGATTCCCGTCAATGTCATTGCCGCCCAGCTTGGTTCGTCGCGCCGGGCCGCAGCGCCGGGTTCGCTGTTCCGGCAAGTCGTGCGCTTCGGAGCCGTCGGCGTCGCATCGACGCTGGCGTATCTGCTGCTGTTCATGCTGTTGCATTCGTCGCTCGGCGCGCAGGCTGCGAACCTGGCGGCGCTGCTCGTTACCGCGATCGGCAACACCGCCGCGAACCGGCGCTTCACCTTCGGCGTCGGCGGTCGCGACAAGGCGGCGCGCCATCACGTCGAGGGGCTCATCGTGTTCGGGATCGCGTTGGCGATCACCAGCGGCGCGCTCGCCGGGCTGCACACCCTCGTCGACCAACCACACCGACTGCTCGAACTCAGCGTGCTGGTAGTGGCCAACCTGGTGGCCACCGCCGTGCGCTTCGTCCTGCTGCGCGGCTGGGTCTTTCACCCGCGCCGCTCCCACTGACCGAGCTGGAGAACCGATCACCATGACACTCACCGTCGACGCTCCGTCCGAGCCCGCCACCGGCCCGGCTGCCCCGCCGGATCCCCGCTGGGCCCGGCCCGGCCTGCTCGCGCTGCTCGCCGCCACGGCCGTGCTGTACCTGTGGGGCCTCGGCTCGTCGGGCTGGGGCAACAGCTACTACGCCGCCGCCGCGCAGGCCGGCACCCAGAGTTGGAAGGCGTGGCTGTTCGGCTCCTTGGACGCGGGCAACGCCATCACGGTGGACAAACCGCCCGCCGCCATGTGGGTGATGGGCCTGTCCGGCAGGCTCTTCGGGTTCAACGAGTTCACCATGCTGCTACCGCAGGCGCTGATGGGCGTCGGCGCGGTGGCGGTGCTGTACTTCACGGTCCGACGGTGCAGCGGGTCGGGTGCAGGGCTGATCGCGGGCGCGGCGCTGGCCATCACGCCGGTGGCCGTGCTGATGTTCCGCTACAACAACCCCGACGCGCTGCTCGTGCTGCTGCTGGTCGTGGCGGCGTACTTCACGGTGCGGGCCATCGAGACCGGTGGCACCCGGTGGATGGCGTTGGCGGGCTGCGTGATCGGGTTCGCGTTCCTCACCAAGATGTTGCAGGCGTTCCTGATCGTGCCTGGGCTCGCGGTGGCGTTCCTGGTCGCGGCGCCGACCGGGCTGTGGAAACGGGTGGGTGCGCTGCTGGTCGGGGGCGCGACGATGATCGTCTCGGCCGGCTGGTACATCGCGCTGGTCAGCCTGTGGCCTGCCGACTCCCGCCCCTACATCGCGGGTTCGACCGACAACAGCCTGCTGCAGCTAGCGTTGGGCTACAACGGAATCCAACGCATCACCGGCGGCGGCGGTTCGCCAGGCGGCGGCCACGGGCCCGGCGGTGGCGGGCCCGGTGGGGCCAACTTGTTCTTCGGCGGCGAGCCAGGCCTCACCCGGATGTTCGGTCCGTCCTTCGGTGCCGAGGCGTCCTGGCTGCTGCCCGTCGCACTCATCGGGCTGCTGGTCGGGCTGGTGTTGACCTGGCGTCGGCCACGCACCGATCGGCTTCGCGCCAGCGTGCTGTTGTGGGGCGGCTGGCTGGTGGTGACCGGCGGCGTGTTCAGCTTCATGGACGGCATCGTGCACCCGTACTACACCGTCGCGCTTGCACCGGCGATCGCCGCACTCGTCGGCATCTCCGTGGTCGAACTCTGGCGGCGCCGCGAATCCTGGCTTGCGCGTGGCACGCTCGCCGTCATGCTCGCGGTGACTGGGGTGTGGGCGTTCATGCTCTTGAACCGCACGCCGGACTGGCTGCCCGCATTGCGGTGGGTGGTGCTCGTCGGAAGCGTCGCGACGGCCGTCGTGCTCGCCGTCGGCGTGCACCGGTGGCGTCGGGTCGCCGCGGCGGTCGTCGTCGCGGCCGCGGTCTTCGGGCTGGCGGGCAGTACCGCGTTCGCGGTCTACAACGCCACCCAGTCGCACAGTGGGCCCGGCACCATGTCGGGTCCTGTCAAGGCCGGCGGATTCGGCGGTTTCGGTGGGCCCGGCCCTGGTGGTGCCCACGGGGACGACACCGAACTCCAGGCGCTCGTCTCGGGTCTCGACAACCGTTGGGCCGCAGCGGGTATCGGCTCCATGGAAGTGAGCGATCTCGAGTTGAAGACCGGCGCGTCACTGATGGCGATCGGCGGCTTCACCGGCGGCGACCCGTCGCCGACGCTGGCACAGTTTCAGCAGTACGTCGCCGATGGTCAGGTGCGCTACTTCATCGCGAGCGACCGTGGCGGACCCGGCGGACCCGGCGGACCCGGCGGCCCGGGTGGTCCGGGCGGGAATCGGGACGGCGTCGCCAAGGACATCACCGCGTGGGTGGAGCGGCACTTCACCAAGCGCGACGTCGGAGGCACGACGGTCTATGACCTGGAATCACCGCGATTGTCACCCTCTGCCAGCGGCTAGGCGTTGGCTAGCGTCATCGGCCGAGGTATGACCACACAGAGGAGGGCCCATGTCCGTGACCGACGAGTACCTCAAGAACAACGAGGCCTATGCCGCCGGATTCAACGGCCCCCTGCCGTTGCCGCCAAGCAAGCACGTCGCGGTGGTGGCGTGCATGGACGCGCGGTTGGACGTGTACCGGATCCTCGGCCTGGCCGATGGCGAGGCGCACGTCATCCGCAATGCGGGCGGCGTCGTGACCGATGACGAAATCCGTTCGCTGGCCATCAGTCAGCGGCTGCTGGGCACCAAGGAGATCATCCTCATCCACCACACGGACTGCGGGATGTTGACGTTCACCGACGACGGCTTCAAGAAGTCCATCCAGGACGAGACGGGACTCAAGCCGGAGTGGGCGGCCGAGGCGTTCGACGACGTCGACGAGGACGTCCGGCAGTCGCTGCGCCGCATCGAGGCCAGTCCGTTCGTCACCAAGCACGAGTCGTTGCGTGGCTTCGTGTTCGACGTGGCGACGGGCAAGCTCAACGAGGTCACGCGGTAGCGATTTCGGCGTGGAAACCCGCGCTCAGCGCGGGTTTCCACGCCGAAATCACCCGCCCAGACACCACGGCAAGATTCAGGGCCGCGCGGTCATCACACCCAACGACTGACGGACATCATCGAGACCCGGCTCAGATGCCGGTGCATAGCGCCACGAACGGAATGGGCGCGCAGATACCCACCGAGAAGTACGGCGTGAGGTCGCCGTTCCACGCTGGCGGCGGCGGTGGTGGAGGCGGTGGCAAAGCTGCCGCGACGCACGTATTGGATGGGGGATCGAACACTGTTCCCAGCCCGCATTCGATTGCGTTGCTCGTCCCCGGCGAAACCACCGTGATGAACGCGAGCGGCACCAACGTCGCCGAGCCGATAATTGCCAAGCGGTGCACCATGGCTGCCATCGCTGGCCCCCTTTGGTCCTTCCCCGACCCTGCTCAAGCATATGACTGACGGCAATCTGTCTCAACAAGTCTGACGTTCGCGAAATCGCCCACGCGCAGTGTGACGGCGCTCCGGCTACCCGACCTTGTAGGTGGCGATCGCCTTCGCGACCAGCGCGCCGTCCGGCGTCACGACGTCGACGTCGCAGTTGACCAGCGTCTTGCCTTGCCGCAGCACCCGTCCCACCCCGATCAGCTCCGTGGCCCTGGCCGGGGCGAGGAACTGCATCGCCATCGAGACCGTGACACCGCGCAACGACTCGGCTGCGGCCACGCCTGCCCAGGCCGCCGCCATCACCGTGACGTCGGCGAGCGCAGCGATTGCGCCGCCGTGCACCATGTCGCCCAGCGTGACGTTGGTCGGGTCCCACGGCATGCGCAGCCGTACCTCGTCGCCGTCGAGGGTCTCGGCCACGATGCCGAGCTTGGTCACGAACGGGGACTGCGGGAGGAACTGCGCCATCACCTCGGCGCCGGTGGGAGTCGTCATGGATGACGAGTGTTCGCGAGGTGTGGCGCCGTTTCAATTACCTCCCGCGTAGCCGTGTCGACTACGCCTGCGCCAGGGTCACCAATGCGTCGGTGGTGCGATCGCAGAACGCCTCGCGGTCGACGAGCCCGCGGGTCATTGCCCGGGCGACGGTCATCGCCACCAGCACGTCGAACACGGTGTCGGCGCGATCATCGAGATCCTTGACCGCCATCGCCGGTCGCGCCGCCGACAGCAGCCCCACCATCAGATGGCGCACGTCGGCCTCCGACCGCAGCACCAGTCGCTCGTAGCTCTGCTCGTCGAGGTGATACGCCGCCAGCAGCCCCGGCAGCGCGGCTCTGGTCACCGGGTTCGCGAGGAAGTCGAGGAACGTCGACACCCATGCGTGCAGGTCGGCCCGTAGGTCACCGGTCGGCTCGGGGAGCGGGGCGGGCTGCTCGTGGCCGAACGCGGCGTCCTCGACGAGCGCTTCCTTGGTGGCCCAGCGCCGGTAGATGGTCGGTGCGCCGACCTCGGCCCGCCGCGCGATCGCGACGACGGTGGTGCCCTGGTAACCCGCCTCGACCAGCAGGTCGCGGGTGGCCTGAAGGACCGCGACGTCCTTCGCCGGATTGCGCGGCCGGCCGACGGCGGGTGCGGAAGTGGTGGGGACGTTCATTACGTGTCAAACCATAACGGAATGCGTGTCGGGGCGCCCGGGTGCGCCGAACCGTTGACACGTTGGCCCCGCCGTCGGTACATTCCTGAGCATGATTGCAATTCTGGCTAACTCTACCAACTTAAAGAGGAAGTCGTGACGGCTACGAGAGAACTCGATCCCGCCACCGGAAAGTACGAACTGAGCCACCTGAGGTCGCTCGAGGCCGAGGCCATCCACATCATCCGCGAGGTCGCTGCCGAGTTCGAGAAGCCCGTGTTGCTGTTCTCCGGCGGCAAGGACTCCATCGTCATGCTGCACCTGGCGATCAAGGCATTCCGGCCAGGACGGCTGCCGTTCCCGGTGATGCACGTCGACACCGGCCACAACTTCGACGAGGTGCTCCAGGCGCGCGACGAACTGGTCGCCGAGTCGGGGGTGCGGCTCGTCGTGGCCAAGGTTCAGGACGACATCGACGCGGGCCGCGTCGTCGAGGCCATCCCGTCGCGCAATCCCATGCAGACATTCACGCTGCTGCGCACCATCCGAGAGAACAAGTTCGACGCCGCCTTCGGTGGCGCCCGCCGCGACGAGGAAAAGGCCCGCGCCAAGGAGCGTGTGTTCAGCTTCCGCGACGAGTTCGGCCAGTGGGACCCCAAGGCGCAGCGCCCCGAACTGTGGAACCTCTACAACGGACGGCACCACAAGGGCGAGCACATCCGCGTCTTCCCGCTGTCCAACTGGACCGAGTTCGACATCTGGTCCTACATCGGCGCCGAGAAGATCAAGCTCCCGTCCATCTATTACGCGCACCAGCGCAAGGTGTTCGAACGCGACGGCATGCTGCTGGCCGTCCACAAGTACCTGCAGCCGCGCAAGGACGAAGAGATCGTCGAGAAGACAGTGAGGTTCCGCACCGTCGGTGACGTCACGTGCACCGGCTGCGTCGAGTCGAACGCCGCCACGGTGTCCGAGGTGATCGCCGAGACCGCGGTGTCAAGGCTGACCGAGCGCGGAGCCACGCGCGCCGACGACCGGATCTCCGAGGCAGGCATGGAAGACCGCAAACGAGAGGGCTACTTCTGATGAGCGCTCGCGCGAAGAAGAGAGAGCACAGCTGATGGCAACTTTACTCCGCATCGCCACCGCGGGATCGGTGGACGACGGCAAGTCGACGTTGATCGGGCGGCTGCTGTACGACTCCAAGGCAGTCATGGAGGACCAGCTGGCCGCCGTCGAGCGCACCTCGAAGGAACGCGGAAACGACTACACCGACCTGGCTTTGGTGACCGACGGTCTGCGCGCCGAGCGCGAACAGGGCATCACGATCGACGTCGCCTACCGCTACTTCGCCACGTCCAAGCGCAAGTTCATCATCGCCGACACCCCGGGCCACATTCAGTACACCCGCAACATGGTGACCGGAACGTCGACCGCGCAGCTGGCGATCGTGCTCGTCGATGCCCGGCACGGACTGCTCGAACAGTCTCGGCGCCACGCGTTCCTGGCCTCCCTCTTGGGGATTCAGCACATCGTGCTGGCCGTCAACAAGATGGACCTCGTCGGGTGGGATCGCGAACGCTTCGAGAAGATCCGCGACGACTTCCACGAATTCGCGGCGCGCCTCGACATCCACGACGTCACCACCATCCCGCTGTCGGCACTCAACGGCGACAACGTGGTAACCAAGTCCGACGTCACCCCGTGGTACGAGGGCCCCGCGCTGCTGAGCCACCTCGAAGAGGTCTACATCGCCGGTGACCGCAATCTGGTCGACGTGCGCTTCCCCGTCCAGTACGTGATCCGGCCGCAGACCCACGAGCACGCCGACCACCGCAGCTATGCGGGCACCGTGGCCAGCGGCGTGATGCGACCCGGCGACGAAGTCGTCGTGCTGCCAACGGGAAAGACCAGCCGCATCACCGAGATCGAAGGCCCAACGGGTCCCGTCTCAGAGGCGTTCCCCCCGATGGCGGTGTCGATCAGCTTGGCCGACGACATCGACGTCTCGCGCGGTGACATGATCGCACGAGCCAACAACCAGCCCCAAGTGACGCAGGAGTTCGACGCGACGGTGGCCTGGATGGCCGACGAGACCGCGCTGGAGCCGGGCCGCGAGTACATCATCAAGAACAACACCCGCACCACGCGGGCGCGGGTGGCCGCCTTGGACTACCGGCTCGACGTGAACACGCTGCACCGGGACAAGAGCGCTACCGCGTTGAAGCTCAACGAACTTGGACGCATTACGCTGCGCACCCAGGCCCCGTTGTTGCTCGACGAATACTCGCGCAACTCCGTCACCGGGTCGTTCATCCTGATCGATCCCGACACCAACGGCACCGTCGCGGCGGGTATGGTCCGCGACACGACGCCAGCCGCGGCGCGCTCCGCATCGCCCAACACCGTCCGCCACCAGTCTCTGGTTTGCGCCGATGATCGGCTGTCGAAGGGCCGCACCATCTGGTTCACCGGGCTGTCCGGTTCGGGCAAGTCGTCGGTCGCCATGCACGTCGAGCAGAAGTTGCTCGCAAACGGTTGTCCTGCTTACGTTCTCGACGGTGACAACCTCCGTCACGGACTGAACGCAGACCTTGGCTTCTCGATGGCAGATCGCGCCGAGAATCTCCGCCGACTGGCCTACATCGCCACTCTGATGGCCGACTCCGGACTCACCGTCCTGGTTCCGGCGATCAGCCCGCTCGATGAACACCGCGAACTCGCCCGAAAGGTGCACGCCGAGCAGGGCTTCGACTTCTTCGAAGTGTTCATGGACACACCGCTGGAGGACTGCGAGGCGCGTGACCCGAAGGGGTTGTACGCCAAGGCCAGAGCCGGCGAGATCACTCACTTCACCGGCATCGACAGCCCCTACCAGCGGCCCAAGAACCCGGACCTGCACCTGGTACCGGGACCGTCGCCGGAAGAGCTGGCCGACAGCGTGGTCGCCTTGCTGAACGGGCAGGGGTGAACGACCACGAGGTCGCCGCGGCGCTAGCGACCCAAGCGGGCGAACTGCTGCTCCGGGTGCGCGAGGAGCTTGCCGACGCCACGGCCGCCGAACGAAAGGATGCGGGGGACAAGCGCTCTCACGACTTCCTGATGACGGCGCTCGCGGCGGAGCGACCCGGCGACGCCGTGCTGTCCGAAGAGGGCGCCGACGACAAGGTACGACTCTCGGCCGAGCGGGTGTGGATCGTCGACCCGCTGGACGGCACCCGCGAGTTCTCGGAGCTCGGCCGAGCGGATTGGGCGGTGCACGTGGCACTGTGGCAGTCCGGCGAACTGGTGGCGGGGGCCGTGGCGTTGCCTGCCCAGGCCATCACGCTCGCCACCCCGGACGTGGCGCCACCACCCGCACCGCCCGCCGCACCGCGCATCGTCGTCTCCCGCACGCGGCCGCCGGCAGTGGCGCTCGCAGTCCGGGACGCGTTGGGCGGCACGCTCGTCGAAATGGGTTCTGCGGGTGCCAAGGTCGCGTCCGTGGTGCAAGGCATCGCCGACGTCTACGTGCATGCGGGCGGTCAATACGAGTGGGACTCCGCGGCGCCCGTCGCCGTGGCCCGCGCCGCGGGGCTGCACACGTCGCGCATCGACGGTTCGCCGCTGGTCTACAACCAGTCGGACGTGTTGTTGCCCGACCTGGTGGTGTGCCGGCCGGAGTTGGCCGACGCGGTGCTGGCGGTGACGGCGGCGAGGTAGCCCCGGCTGGGCGCGGGCCGTCGTCCGCAACGTCGTCGGCGGTGGTCTTGCCTTGACAACCACCTATGTGATCGGCCACGCGGTCGACTGACAGGTCGCTATCCGGCGAGGCTGCACTGACGAGTCATTCGCGCCTCAGTAGCGCGTAGGCCGTTGCCTTGACTTCGTCGCGCCGGTCGAACAGCGCCCGGCCTTCGCCGATCCAGTCGTTGAACCCCTTGTGACGCTGGGGCAGAGTCCGGCTATGCCATTCGGCCAACTCCCTTTCCCAGCACGCATATTCGACTATCAGCGCAGCAAGCGCCGGATCGGCGAGCAATGCCTCGTCCGACGCCGAAGCGAGTAGCACCGACAGGTCGACGAAAGCGGGAGCGGCAGGTGGTGAACTTTGACCCGTCATTGGAGTGTCGGCCTTCCCAACCTCGTTCTTTGCCCGGCGTAGGACTCAGGCAGGCCGAGTGTCTCGTGACGCGACTGGTGGCGCTATGGCCAAAGGTCCTTCACCACTGGGTAATCGAGTCGCCGGGGGCGCCGATCGGTCTCCGCAGAGGTGCCAAAAGCCTCTACGGGGCCGCAAGTGTCGAGGTTACGGTCGAAACCGGCCGACGGTGTCGGCCGAGAGAGGATGAAATGACCACGACGCTCGAACCCGGCACGTTCGACTCGAGCTATACGGGTACCGAGGTGAGCTCAGTCCAAGCGCCTGGTGTGCGGCCTGCGAGAGGCGCGGTGGCGAAGGCACCCGAGATTGCCGCCGATCCGGAGTTTCCCCTCCAGCGGCCAACTCCGCCAAAGGTCACTCCCCAGCAGGTCCGCTGGTCCAGCAGGATGTCATCGAATCTCCCTGTGTCGCAGCGCGTCCTCGTTAGCGTGCTGGTCGCCGGGGTGCTCGTCGTCGCGATGGTTGCCGCGATCGTCGGCGGCGTGAGCGCCTCGGCGGTCGGTCGTCTCGTCCTGGGTGACAGTGGATTCGGGGTCAGACCTGTCGGCGCCGAATTGCTCGGGGAATCGGTGCCGCGCGTCGCCGCCCGGGTGCTGCCGAGTGTGGTGAGGCTGGAGACGACGGCAGGGTTCTTGTCGTCAGAGGGCTCGGGTGTCATCTTGGGTTCCGATGGACTCATCCTGACCAACAGCCACGTGGTGACCGTACCCGAGGCACTGCGAACGGGCACCGGCGTCGTGACCAGCGTGGCGACCTTCGCCGACGGACGCACCGCGCCATTCGTCGTTGCCGGCAGCGATCCGACGAGCGACATCGCCATCGTTCGGGTGCACGAGGTCTCAGGACTCATTCCCATCACCCGCGGGTCGTCGGCCGACCTCGTGATCGGCCAAGACGTTGTGGCGGTGGGCTCGCCACTGGGCTTGGACGGCACCGTGACCAGCGGAATCATCAGCGCCCTTCATCGTCCAGTGTCGAGCAGGGGTGACACCATCGACGATACGACCGTGCTCGACGCCATCCAAACCGACGCCGCGATCAATCCCGGCAACTCTGGAGGCCCGCTGGTGAACATGAGCGGCGAGCTCATCGGGGTCAACAGTGCGTTGGCGACGACGACGGGCGACTACGTCAGCGGAACCGGCGGTTCGATCGGGCTCGGGTTCGCTGTTCCCGTTGATCAGGCCATGCGGGTGGTCGATCAACTCGTCGCCACTGGTAAGGCAACCCACGCCACGCTCGGCGTGCAGGTGGTCAGCGACACCGTTGCTCGTGGCGCCAAGATCGTTGCGGTTGAGCCCGGCGGCCCGGGCGCGGCGGCTGGGCTAGTGCCCGGCGTGCTGATCACCGAAGTCGACGGACGCATCATCACCACAGCGAACGCGCTGATCGCCACGGTGCTGTCCAAGGCCCCGGGCGATGCGCTCACCCTGACATTCACCTTGCCATCGGGCGCGATCAAGTCGGCATATGTCACTCTCGGCAGCGCGTGAGAGGTCCCACACCCGCACTGCGTCCGTTCCGCCGGTACGCCACATTGACATCTGACGAGGCCAAAGGTGCAGCGCCCCGTCGTCGATCCACTTGCGTCATCGGCGACATTCGTCCCGGGCTACGAGACCCAAAAGCCAGTCGATGGAACGGGATTCACCTTCTAACGTTTGAGTCCGGCTCAGATTGAGTCGGTCGTCGACCCGGTGCCGATACAACGACTCAGCCGATCCTCCCATGGTGCCGGGCGTCCCGGCGCGGGCCAGCCACGACTACGTCCGCCACGGCGGCTCTGGTCCCCACGTCTGGACCAAGACCGCCGACCAAACACTCGAATCCGTCGCCAACTACTGTGGGGATCAACGACTCACGACGCTAGTCCGTGTGCGAACGCGTAGTGCCGACGTCAATCCCTGACCACGATGACGGGTGCGTCCGACGCATGCGCGACCGCTGCTCCGACCGAGCCGAGCAGCATGCCGCCGAATCCTCCGCGGCCGCGGCTGCCGACGATGACCAGTTGAGCGACACGGGATTCGGCGACCAGGGCATGCGCGGGAACGTCGCATTCGATGCGTCGGTCGACGTGCACGTCGGGATACTTCTCCTGCCAGCCCGCTAGGCGTTCGGCCAACAGTTCGCGTGCTTCGGTCTGGAGGTCGTACCACCAGTCGTTGATGAACAGCGGCGGGATGCCGACGTCGCTCCACGCATGGAGCGCAACGAGGTCCACGCGGCGACGTGATGCCTCGTCGAAGGCGAGTGCGGTGGCGGCTTCGGAGGCGACGCTGCCGTCGATGCCCAACAGCACTGGGTGACGATCCGTCGAGTCGCGTTCCGTGCCGTGCGGAATCACGGCGACCGGGCAGTGCGCGTGGTGAATCAAGCTGGTGCTCACCGACCCCAGCAGGAGCCGACCGACGCGCCCCAGCCCGCGACTGCCAACGACGATGAGTTGGGCGTCCTTGGAGTATTCGATGAGGGTGGGGATGGCGGACGACTCGACGAAGGCAGTTTCGAGGTCGATGGCAGCTGAATCGTCGTGTGCGGCCTTGAAGATCGCCTCGGCGTCGGCCAGAATCGCCTTTGCGTTGTCGCGGTGCCACTGGTCCATGTCGGGGTTCGGCCCGGATGTTTCCCAGGTTTCGAGCACCGGCGTGATCGCGTGCACGAGCTTGATGGGAGCCTTGCGCAACACGCTCTCGCGTGCGGCCCACTTGACGGCTGCGTTCGAGTGGGCCGAGCCATCGACGGCGACGACGATCGGTGTCTGTAGGTTCATCTTCTTGTCCTCCTTGACATTCGGCTCAGGATCGGGGCGAAGCGAGTGTGGCGTCCGCTTCGCGTGCGTTCACGTAGTTGCGGGCGACGAGGACTGCGCGCTCGTCATCGTTGTGGCGCCGAAGGTGTTCCTCGCCCACGATGGAGGACACGTCGCCCGCGGACTCCGCGTCGATCACGACCAGGCCCGCTAATTCCGGGTGTGCATGCAGGAATTGGGTCATCCCGGTGTCGGTCGATATCGGGTGGATGTGCACGTCCGGGTATTGCTCCTGCCACCCGGCCACCAGGCCGTCCAACGCGTCGTAGGGTGTCGCGCCGAGGTCCGGATGCCACACCCCGACCGCCAATATGGGGCGCCCGAGCATGCGGGCCTGATCGACTGCGACCTCGAAGACGTCGTTGTCGGTGAAGATGCTCACGGGAACCATGACCCACTTGGTTTGACCCGCTATCGGCCCAACGCCGTGCGGCGAGTGAATGATCGCGACGGAACACGAGGCGTGTTCGGCGACGGCGGCGGCCGTCGATCCGAGGATCGCCCGCCCCAGCCGGCCCAGGCCCGACGCTCCGACGCAGATCATGTCCGTGTACGGAGACTCGGCCAGAAGCACGCCGGCCGGAGCTCCCTCCATGATCTCGGTCTGCACCACGACGGAACGGTTCGCGGACTCGATCTCGCTGCGAACGGCGTGCAGTGCCAACTTCGCGTCGTCGACGGCACGCTGATACTGCTCCGCTGACAGCTGACCGGTGAGGTCGGTTCGGACGACGTATACGAGCCGCAGCGGCACTTTGCGCCCGAGCGCCTCCTCGACGGCCCACAGCGCGGCGTGCGAAGCCTCCTTGGATCCGTCGACACCGACCACTACGGGCTTGACTGTGGTGTTCGCCATCTCGCGTCCTCCAATCGATGCGGTTGATGTCGACGTTAGGGGGCGGCCCTTCGCGGGGGCAGGAGTCGTTGGTCATCACGGCGGTGCCGATGGTCCCAACGACTTTTCGTCGCAGGCCTGGCGATCAGCAAATGAAGATCGACGGCTTCGGCGGACCAAGGTGCCGCAAGGTCGTCGAACTAGGCGGCACCGACGATCCAATGTCGCGCCTGCTCGAGCTGACCGGCAGGGAACTGCCGAACCTCCGCCGAGATGAAGTGCGAGACAAGGTGCTCGGCAAAGTCGCCAAGGTGTGAGTCGGTGACGACAGCGATCTTCTTGACGTGCTCGTGGTGATCGTTGACGAATCGGATGTGGCTCACGAAGGCTCCGAAACTGTCCCAGCCAGGGAAGCGGGCCACGTCGATGATGAGGCCGGCAAGGTCGCCGCTCGCCTCGATCTCGGGGTCGACCGCCTTCGCTAGTTCAACGAAATCCTGCTTCTCGAGTGAAGATTCCGGGCGCACCACCAGAATGCCGTTCGCCTTGTCGAACTGAAAGTCGATCATGTCGTCTCCTGACTTGGTTCTCGACGTGTCCCATCGGAGATGGGCACGGGCTCGTTTACGGACGCTCCTACTGGCTGATGGACGCCAGCTGCGGCCGCGTTGCGCCAACTGACCGCACCCGCGTTCCCGCAGTGCCCTGCACGATGTCGACGATGTCGGTGAGCGCCCCGATGACGGCTTCGTTGCCGGTGATGCGTGCGAAGCCGCATGCGGCTTGGACTTTCGGACCCATCGATCCTGCGGGCAGGTCCAGGCCGGCGAGTTCGTCGGGCGTGACCCGACCGAGCTTGGTCTGCTTCTCGGACCCCCAGTCGACGTAGACGCCGTCGACGTCGGTCGCGATGACCAGGAGGTCGGCGGCAAGCTGTTCGGCCAGCAGCGCCGACGCGAGGTCCTTGTCGATGACGGCCTCCACGCCGTGCAGCTTGCCGCTGTCGTCGTACATGGTCGGGATGCCCCCACCACCGGCGCAGATGACGATGGTGCCCTGTTCGACGAGGCTTCGGATCGCGCGGATCTCGAAGATTCGCTTCGGTTTCGGGCTCGGGACCACGCGGCGGAACTTGTCGCCGTCGGGGGCGATCACCCAGCCGCTGGCGGCCTTGAGGCGTTCGGCGGTCTCGCGGTCGTAGACCGGGCCGATCGGCTTGGTCGGATGGTCGAAAGCCGGATCGTCGCGGTCCACCTCGATCATCGTCAGCAGCGTGGCGAGCGACTGTTCGGGCGGCAGCAGGTTGCCGAGTTCCTGTTCGATGACGTAGCCGATCATCGCCTCGGTTTGAGCGCCGAGCACGTCGAGCGGATACGGCGCAACGTCGTGATAAGCGGCCGCCTGCAACGCGAGCAGCCCGACCTGCGGGCCGTTGCCATGGGCGACGACGATCTGGTTTCCGGGCGCGATCGCGGCGATGCGTTCGGCGGCCACCCGGATGTTGGCCCGCTGGTTCTCGGCGGTCATGGGCTGCCCGCGCTGAAGCAGGGCGTTGCCGCCCAAAGCAATGACGATCCGCATGTGCGTCAGCCGAGCGCAGCCACGAGGACGGCCTTGATGGTGTGCATCCGGTTCTCGGCCTGCTCGAATGCGATGTTCGCCGGACTCTCGAATACGTCCTCGGTGACCTCGACGCCATTGGCCAGGTTCGGGTACTGCGTGGCGATCTGCGCCCCGATCTTGGTCTCCGAGTTGTGATAGGC
>Ga0070668_100000269_pt1 | contig 34268 bp, 32 predicted proteins | sample KBSS43metaG_FD_64661 | JGI IMG/M metagenome (GOLD analysis project Ga0070668, IMG submission 64661) | Switchgrass rhizosphere microbial communities from Kellogg Biological Station, Michigan, USA - KBS S4-3 metaG | ecosystem: Host-associated > Plants > Roots > Rhizosphere > Soil ...
AGATGCACGCCCACCACGGCGAGCGTGTGCGAGACCACGTCGTGCAGATCGCGGGCGATGACCACCCGCTCCTCGGCGCGGCGCCGGCGCGCGTCCAGCTCACGCTCGTGCTCGTCGCGCGCCAGGCGCTCGGCCACCGCCGCCTGCCAGCGCCGGGTGTTGCGGTAGGCGGTCGCCGCGGCGAGCACCGCGGCCAGCCACAGCGTCTCCCCGCCCACCCGGGCGAGGGCTGTTCCGATCAGGTCGGTGGAGCCCGACTGGGCGGGCTCGACGAAGCCCTCCCAGCCGAACGCGAAGAGCAGCGTGACGGCGCCGGCGACGGCCGCCGCGCGGAGCCGGCCGGCGAGCACCACGGCGACGAACGCGGCGGTCGCCGGCCACACCCAGCCCGAGCCGACCAGGAAGGCGGTGCGCATCGCGGCGACCATCATCAGCGAGCCGATGAGTACGGCGAGCGGCCACCGCCGCACGAACAGGGTCAGGACGGCCAGCCAGAACGCCAGCGTGAACGTCATGACGATGTCGATGTTGCCGCCGGTCAGCGCCAGGCCGGTCGGCACGCCCACCAGGGTGAGCAGCGGGGCGAGGAAGCGAATGTCGTTGGTCATGTCCGGGACGCTATGGCCGGCCACCGGCCCGCCGCGTCGTCTCACCGCCGTCACCTGCACGGACGCCTCCCGACTACCCGCATACACCCAACGGTGTACGCCTGGTGCCTACGGTAAGGCAGGCACCTCCGTGCGGAGGTGCCTGCCTCGGGCTGTGGGTCAGCGGCCGTACCGGCTCTTGAGGTGGCGCCACCAGTCGCGGAACATCCACTTGTCGAACTCGGTGATCGTCGAGGCGCTGCCCGCCTTCATGATGAATCCCTGCCCGGGCAGCGGATCCCAGTCGTAGAAGTCGTCCAAGCCGTACGTGTGGCCGAGTTCGTGCAGGAAGATGTGGATGTTGGCGGCGTTCACGTTGCCCAGGAAGTACTCGGAGCCGACCCGCTGGCCCCAGTCGCCGCCGGCACCGCCGCCGAACCCGGCGGTGAGCCACAGCGAGTGGTCGTAGTGGTGGGCCGCGCCGCCGGGGCAGCCGGAGTAGTTGCCGTCCTGGTGGAAGAACCGGCCGCAGGGCGGGGCGCACTGCGGGGCGTTCTCGTTGATGTCGTTGACGTAGATGTCGACCGAGTTGTCGGTCCACTCCAGCTGCGCCCGGTCCCGGACGGCCCAGCCGACGACCTTCACCGGCACCTGCTTGTACGGCCAGTTGTTCCAGCCCTGGCCGTTGTCGAGCAACTGGTCCATCCACTTCTGGTACTGCCGCTGCAGGGCCGCCGCCACCGCGTCCCGCTGCGCCGCGGTGACGTGGGCCGAGGAGTCCCAGCGCACGCAGTAGTTGATGGCGCCGCCGGTGGCCATGATCTGGTCCCAGCCGTAGTTGCGGAACGCGTACAGGTTGCCGTTGTTGTAGGTCTGCTCCTGGTGTGTCCACACCGCGGCCAGCGGCTGCACCAGGTTGGCCGGGGGAGTCCAGGCGTTGCCCGGCGGCGGCGTGGTCGGCGGTGTGGCCGGCGGTGTGGTCGGGGATGCGGTCGGGGATGCGGTCGGGCTCGTCGTCGGCGCTGTTCCGGTGCAGGCGGCGTTGTTGACGGTGAACTGGCTCGGCGCCGGGTTGGCACCGGTGAACGTGCCGGTGAAGCCGAGCGTGACCGTGCCGCCGGTCGCCACGGCGCCGTTCCAGCTCGCGTTGGCGGCGGTCACCGCCGTGCCGGACTGGGACCAGGTGGCGCTCCAGCCCTGGGTCAGCTTCTGGCCGGCATCCGGGAAGCCGAACCCGAGGGTCCAGCCGTTGAGCGGGTCGCCGACGTTGGTCAGCGTGACCGAGGCCTGGAAGCCGCCCGACCACTGGTTGGTCACCGCGTAGTCGACGCGGCAGCCGGTTGCCGCGTAGGCGGGTCTCAGGACGGCCAGGGTGGCGAAGGTGGCCATGAGGGTGGCCACCAGAACTACGGCATGACGTCTCATTGCTGCTCCTCGTTCGGTCGGGGCACCGATCGCGAAAACGTTTTCGGCGTCGAAGGTACCCCTGACATAGGTGAGCGTCAATGAGAATGGCTCGGGTGGCCTGCCTTGTGCCTGGTCAGGGCTGCCGCGGCCGGGGTTCCGGCAGGTGCGTTGTCGGCTCGTCGGGCAGCCGCTTGCCGTCCGGCACGCGAGCCCGGAACACCCGGTCGGGCGGCAGCCGGTAGGTCGGCGCCTGGACCAACTCGTCGGGGACGGTGTGCCGGCCGGCGGCCGAAATACTTTCGGCCGCCGCCGGCTCCCCGCCGAGGGCCAGGCGGGAGCGGTCGACCACGCGCGCCCGCTCGTGCGAATGGGTCGGCGCCTCACCCATGGCCGGCGGGCCGCCGGCCGGGCACGGGTTCCGCAGCGAGCGGTAGGTCAGCCCGCCGACCGCGCCCGGCTCGCTCACCGCGTACGACGGTGGCGGCGGCGGGACCGGGAAGCCCACCGGAGCGCTCGTCTCCGCGGGCTCCTCGGTGGCTTCCGCGGCGCGTTTGACCCGGGCCGACGCGCGCACCGAGCGGCGCGGCCCGAGCATCCGGACGGCCGCGCTGAACACGCTGTTGGTCCCGGTCTCGTACCCGTCCAGATAGGCGTCCTGGCGCTCCTGCGAGGTCTGGTACCGCTGGTGCAGCCGGCCGGCGGCGTAGCCGGTGCAGGCCACGAAGACGGCGAGCAGGACGAAGAGCAGCACGGAGTCGCCGGGCGCGGTCATGCGTAGATTCTGGCGAATTGAATAGACCGAGAGCTATGGCCCGTTTGACCTACCCCGATCGAATGAGCTCGAAGGCTCAACCTCTCGGTGGTTTTGCCGACCGGCGGTGAGCATACTTAGGCCCGTCCCACCACCGAGCACCTCGGAGCGTTATGCCCGCCGACGACTCCACCCTCCGCCGGCCGACGCTGACGCAGGTGGCCGCGCTCGCCGGCGTCAGCCTCAAGACCGCCTCCCGCGCGCTCAACCGGGAACCCAACGTCGCGGCCACCACCGGCCGCCGGGTGTGGGAGGCGGCGGACCAGCTCGGTTACCGCCTCAACGGGATCGCCCGTGAGCTGCGCCGCGGCGCCACCTCGGCGCTGGTCGGCCTGGTCAGCGGCGACCTGACCAACCCGTTCTACTCGGCGGTGGCCAGCGGCATCGAGCGCGAGCTGCGCCAGCACGGCCTGCTGCTGGTCACCGCGAACAACGACGAGGACGCCGGCCTGGAGCGCAGCCTGGTGGACGCGTTCCTGGAGCGGCGGGTCCGCGCGCTGCTGGTCGTGCCGAGCGGCCGCGACCACGAGTACTTGGCGATCGAGGGCAATCGCGGGGTGCCGTTCGTCTTCCTGGACCGCCCGCCGGACGGGCTGGCGGCCGACGCGGTGCTGATCGACAACGCCGGCGGGGCGCGGTCGGCCGGCGAGCACCTGCTGGCGGCCGGGCACCGGCGGATCGCGCTGGTCGCCGATCTCGCCCGGCTGGTGCCGCAGCGGGCGCGGATCGACGGGTTCGTCGCGGCGATGCGGGCCGCCGGCAACGCCGAGTGGGAGTCCTACGTGCGTACCGAGGTGCATGACGTACGGCGGGCCGAGCACGCCGTACGGGATCTGTTGGCGCTCGACCCGCCGCCCACCGCGATCTTCACGACGAACAACCGGCTCACCACCGGCGCGCTGCGCGCCATGCGCGGTCTCGCCGATCCGCCGGCGCTGGTCGGCTTCGACGACTTCGACCTCGCCGACGTGCTCGGTACGACCGTGGTGGCGCACGACATGACCGCGCTCGGCCGCGAGGCCGCGCGGCTCGCGCACGAGCGGATCAGCGGCCATGCCGGCCCGGCGCGAACCATCGTTATTTCGACATCTGTGATCGCGCGCGGGTCAGGCGAGCGGCCGCCGCTTTAGCGCGTAACGACACGGGAACAATAGTTGACTTTCCGTACTGTTGACCGGCACGGTAGCTCCCAAATGGACTGACAACGATGTCATGCATCGATGGGAGATGAGTATGCGTCTCACTCGACGGGCCGCGGTGGCCGCCGTCGGTGTCGCCGCTCTGCTGACCGCGACCGCCTGCGGGGCCGACGACGGCGGCGGCGGTTCCGGCGCCAAGACCGTGGAGGTCTTCACCTGGTGGGCCGACGGCGGCGAGAAGGCCGGGCTGGACGGCCTGGTCAGCCAGTTCACCACGGACTGCGCCGGGCAGACCTTCCAGAACGGCGCGGTGGCCGGCGGTGCGGGCGCGAACGCGAAGACCGTGCTCGCCTCCCGGCTGCAGCAGAACCTCCCGCCGGACACCTTCCAGGCGCACGCCGGCGCCGAGCTCAGCGACTACATCCTGGCCGGTCAGGTCGAGGACCTCAGCGCCGACTACGACACCTGGGGCCTCAAGACCGCGTTCCCCAAGGGACTCATCGACAACCTCACGGTCGAGGGCAAGATCTACTCGGTGCCGGCCAACATCCACCGGGCCAACGTGGTGTGGACCAACAAGAAGGTCCTCGCCAACGCCGGCATCACCAAGGCGCCGACCGACCTGGCGGGCTTCTTCGCCGACCTCGACAAGGTGAAGGCCAAGGGGATCGCCGCGCCGCTGGCCGTCGGCAAGGACTGGACGCAGCTGATGCTGTTCGAGTCGGTGCTGATCAGTGACCTGGGCCCGGACAAGTTCACCGGCCTGTGGAACGGCGGCACCGACTGGAACGACGCCGGTGTCACCAAGGCGATCAACGACTTCAAGCAGCTGCTCACCTACACCAACACCGACCGCGACGCCCTCGACTGGACCGATGCGGAAAAGCTGGTGATGGACGGCAAGGCCGGGTACCAGCTGATGGGTGACTGGGAGGCCGCCGACCTGGACGCCAAGAAGTTCGCCGACTACGACTACTTCACGTTCCCCGGCAACGGCGACACCTTCCAGTGGCTGGCCGACTCGTTCGTGCTGCCCAAGGGCGCCAAGAACGTCGACGGCACCAAGTGCTGGCTGAAGACCGTCGGCTCGGCGGCCGGCCAGAAGGCGTTCAACACCAAGAAGGGCTCGATCCCGGCCCGTACGGACGCCGCGCCGGCCGACTATCCGAAGTACCAGCAGGCGGCCATGGCCGACTGGAAGTCCTTCAAGCAGGTGCCGTCGTGTGCGCACGGCTCGGCCTGCTCGCAGGGCTGGCAGGGCGCGGCCAACTCGGCGCTCGGTGCGTTCTCCACCAAGCAGGACGTCGCCGGGCTGCAGAAGGCGCTGGCCGCCGCCGCGCAGCAGTTCGTCAAGAAGTAGATCGCTCGATTCCCCGGGCGGGGCGGCCGCGGCCGCCCCGCCCGAGGTGCATCCGAAAAGGAGCGCTGATGCGCCGCCTCCGGCACTGGGGACCGGGCCTGCTGCTGCTCTCCCCGTCGCTGATCCTGCTCGCCGTCTTCGTCTACGGGCTGATCGCCTGGACCACGAAGGTGTCGGTCTCCGACGAACACAACGCCCTGGGGTCGAAGGGCTTCGCCGGGCTCGAGAACTACACCAACCTGTTCACCAACGACATCAACGACCGGTTCGTGCACTCGCTGAAGAACCTGCTGATCTTCACGCTGGTGTTCCTGGCCGGCACGATGTTCTTCGGCCTGCTCTGGGCCTTCCTGCTGGAGCGCGGCGTGCGGGCCGAGGGCTTCTTCCGTACGGTCTACCTGTTCCCGATGGCGGTGTCGTTCATCGCCTCCGGCGTGGTGTGGCGCTGGCTGATGAACCCGAACAAGGGCGACAACGCCGGCGGCCTGAACGCCGTCCTCGGCGGCCTGCGGCTGGACTTCCTGCAGAGCACCTGGTGGACCGATCCGGACTGGGGCATGGCGTCGATGGCGCTGCCCGCGATCTGGCAGCTCTCCGGCTATGTGATGGCGCTGTTCCTGGCCGGCTTCCGCGGCATACCGCAGGAACTGCGCGAGGCCGCGGCGATGGACGGCGCGTCGACCTACCGCCTGTACCGCAACGTGATCTTCCCGCAGCTCACGCCGGTGGCGTTGTCCGCGCTGATCATCGTGGGCCATATGTCGATGAAGATGTTCGACCTGATCATGAGCGTCTCCGGCCCGCAGTGGCTCACCGAGGTGCCCGCGATCTATGTCTGGCAGGCGCTGCTCACCAGCGATTACGCCAAGGCCGCGGCGATCTCGGTGGTGCTGCTCCTGCTGGTCGCCGTGGTGATCGTGCCGTACCTGATCTACACCAACCGCGCGGAGAAGACCTCATGACCACGGTTGCGGCGCCACCCCCGGCGGTGGAGACCCTGTCGCCCACGGCCCCGGCGCGGCGCCGGTTCGGGCCCGGCTCGATCGTCAAGTACGGGCTGGCGATCTTCTTCCTGGTCGTCGTCCTCATGCCGATGTACGTGCTGATCGTGACCAGCTTCAAGGCCGGCTCGGACATCGGCGTGGCGAGCCAGTGGAACCTGCCGTCGGAGTGGACCACGGCCTCGTGGGCGAAGGCGTGGGCCGCGCTGCGCCCGTCCTTCGTCCGCACCTTCGAGCTCGCCATCCCGGTCGCGCTGATCTCCTCGGTGGTCGGCGCGGCGAACGGCTTCGTGCTCTCCCGCTGGCGCTTCCCGGGCGCCGACCTGGTGTTCACGCTGATCCTGTTCGGCATGTTCATCCCGTACCAGGCCGTGATGATCCCGCTGCGCGAGATCGTCACCACGATCGGCATCCCGCCGGGCATCTCGACGCTGGTCTTCGTGCACTGCGTCTACGGCATCCCGATCTGCACGCTGATCTTCCGCAACTACTACGCCACGACCGTGCCGGAGGAACTGATCGAGGCGGCCCGGGTGGACGGTGCGGGCCTGCTGCGTACGTTCGCCTGGATCATCCTGCCGATCTCGATCCCGGGTTTCGTGGTGACGATCATCTGGCAGTTCACCTCGGCCTGGAACGACTACCTGTTCGCGATCTTCCTGTCCAACACCCGCAACGGGCCGATCACCATCGCGCTCAACGCGCTGGCCGGCGCCCAATCGCCGGACTACGCCGCGTCGATGGCCGGGGCGCTGATCACCTCGCTGCCCACGCTGGTCGTCTACGTGCTGCTGGGGCGGTGGTTCATCGGCGGCCTGATGGCCGGGTCGGTCAAGAGCTGAACCCGGGGCCGGTCCCGGTGCGGGACCGGCCCGAAAGGGTCAGCTCACCGCTTGCCGGATCAGCGCGCCGATCCGCTCCTCGTCGGCGGGGGTCAGCTCGGTCAGCGCGTACGCGGTCGGCCACACGCTGCCGTCGTCCAGGTTCGCCGGGTCGCTGAAGCCGAGCGTCGCATACCTGGTCTTGAACTTCTGGGCCGGTTGGAAGTGGCAGACGATCTTGCCATCCTTCGCGTACGCGGGCATGCCGTACCAGAGCTTCGGCGTGAGGCCGGGCGCGTTGGCCTTGATGACGACGTGCAGGCGCTCGCCGATGACACGGTCCGGCTCCGCCATCTCAGCGATCTTGGCGAGTACGTCGTTCTCCCCGTCGGCCTGGGTGGCGCGCTTGCCGCGGCGGGCGGCCGTCTTCAGGTCCTTGGCGTGCTCCTTCATGGCGGCGCGCTCGTCGGTGGTGAACCCGGTGTGCTTCTCGGTCATCTCAGTTTCCCTTTTCCCTGGATCGGTCGGCTTCAGCGGTCCTGCCTTTTCCGGCTATCGGCTTCAGCGGTCCTGCAGCAGCCCGACGACGTTGCCGTCGGGGTCGGCGATGGTGGCCACCAGGCGGCCGCCGCCGACATCGCTGACGGGTTCCCGGACCGTCGCGCCGGCGGCGGTGACCTCGGCGAGCTTGGCCTCGATGTCCGGCACGTGCCAGTACGCGATCGGGGTGGTCATGCCCTGCGGGCCGCCACCCAGGACCAGGCCGATGTGCTGGCCGTCGACGTCGAAGCCGACGTAGTAGGAGCTGTCGGTCTGCGGCGCGACGCCGAGCAGCGCGGCGTACACGTCCTTGGCCTTGGTGAGGTCGGAAACGGGGTGCAGGACGGTCTTGAACATCGGTGGCTCCCATCGGTTGGCTTGGTACAGAGAGCGTCTCCCGGCCGCTGCCGGCCGCACATCCGTGCCGGCCACGGAGGCCACCACGGAGCCGGACCGCGGGTGCGGCAGGATGGGTTCCGTGGTGGTGCAGACCGGGATCTCGGCCCGGGAGGCGGACGTGCTGTCCCTGGTGGGGGAGCACCTGAGTAATGCGGAGATCGGGGCACGGTTGTTCATCTCCGTGCGCACCGTCGAGACGCATGTGTCGTCGCTGCTGCGCAAGCTCGGTGCGCCCGACCGGCGCGGGCTGGCGCGGCTCGCGGTGGAATGGGGCCGGGCCGCGCGCGGCGGCCGGGCGGTCTCCGGGCTGCCCGCGGCGGTGACGTCGTTTGCCGGGCGGGCCCGGGAGCGGACGGCGCTGGCCGCGGCGATCACGGCACACCGGCAGGTCAGCGCGGTCGGCGCGGGCGGGGTGGGCAAGACCCGGCTGGCGTTGGCGGTCGCCGCGGAGGTGGCGGGCGACTTCGCCGACGGGGTGTGGTTCGTCGACCTGGTCCCGGTGACCGACCCGGCGATGGTCGGTGCCGCGGTGGCCGCGGCCGTCGGCGTCGGCGAACAACCCACCCGCGGCGTGGACGAGTCGGTGGTGGCCGCGCTGGCCGACCGGCAGGCCCTGCTGGTGCTGGACAACTGCGAGCAGGTACGCGACGGCGTCGCGCCGCTGCTGGAACGGCTCCTCGCCGGGTGCCCCGGGCTGACCGTGCTGGCCACCAGCCGGGCCCGGCTGATGGTGCCGTTCGAGCGGGTGTTCCCGGTGCCGCCGCTGTCGCCGGCCGACGCGGGCGTGCTGTTCCTGGAACGGGCGGCCGCGGTGGGCTGGCCCGTGGAGCCGGAGCAGCAACCCCTGGCCGAGGAGATCTGCCGAGGGTTGGACGGGGTGGCGCTGGCCATCGAGCTGGCGGCCGCCCGGCTGCCCACGCTCGGCCTGGACGGCCTGGCCGGCGGGCTCTCCCACCAGCTGCGGCTGCTGACCGGCGGGGCGCGGGCCGCCGACCGGCACCGGTCGGTGCGGGCCATGCTCGACTGGAGTCACGCCCTGCTCGAACCGGCCGACCGGGTGCTGCTGCGCCGGATCTCGGTGTTCGTGGCCGGGTTCACCGCGGAGGCGGCGGGCCAGGTGGCCGGGTTCGCGCCGCTGGATCCGCCGGCGGTGGCCGACGGGCTGGCCCGGCTCACCGAGCAGAGCCTGCTGATGGCGGTCCCGTCCGCCGCGGGCACCCAGTACCGGGCGCTGGAAACCATCCGCCAGTACGGTGCGGAGCAGCTCACCGCGGCCGGTGAACTCGCCGGCGTCCGCGGCCGCCACCTGCGCTGGTGCCTGGCGGCCGCCGCCGAGCTGGTGCGGGAGACGGCGGCGACCGGCGCGTGGCGGGCGCGGTTCGACGCGGCGGCCGACGACATGCGGGCCGCCCTCGGCTGGGCGAGCGACGGCCCCGAGGCGTACGAGCTGGCCCTTTCCTTGGCCCGGCTGACCTTCACCAGAAACCTGGTCGGCGAGGCGCAGCAGCGGTACGAGCAGGCGGCAGCCCTCGCCGCCGACCCGGCCGCCGCCGCGTCCGCGCTGCGCGACGCCGCGGCGGTGGCCGGCTGCCGGATGCGCGGCGACGACATGTACCGGCTCTACCGCGACGCCGGCGACCTGGCGATGGCGGCGGCCACCGTCTTCCGGTTCGCCGGCACGTTCGCCGAGCCGCCACCGCCGGGTGCGGCCGCCGCGCTGCTGGCCGAGGCCCGCGAGCTGGCCGGCGACGACCCCGCGGCCCGGGCCGCGGTGGCGCTGGCCGAGTGCGGGGTCTCCCGGGACGTACCGGAGGCGATCGCGCGCGCCGAACGGGCGGTCGACCTGGCGGAAGCAGCCGGCGACCCGCTGGCGGTGAGCGCGGCCCTCGACGCGCTGACGGCCGCCCAGTGGTGGGCCGGCGACACCTTCGCCATCGCGGCGACAACCCGCCGGCGCGTCGAACTGCTCGCCGCGGTGCCGGTGACGCCGGCCAGCGCGTACGAGCGGGCGAACGCACTGTCCGAGGCGGCCGAGACCGGCATCGGCGTCGGCGACCTCGCCGGGGCCCGCCGGTGGGGCGAGCAACTTCGCGACCTGCCCCTGCTGGCCGAACGCGGCGACTTCGCCACCTCCCGGTTGCTGGTCGCCGACGCGCTGGCCGGCAACGTCGACGAGGTGCTGGCCGGCAGCAGACGCTTCCGCGACGCGTGGGAACGCTCGGGAAACCGGCACGCCGCCAACCTCGCGATGGCCGCGGACGCGGTGGCCATGATCCACGGCCTGCGCGGCGACGACGCGGCGCGAGCGGAGTGGCTGGCCGTCGCCCGAGAGATGGCGCCGGAGCGGGAGGCGGGCCACAGCGCGGTGTTCGGGGCCATCGTCCGGCTGCATCACGGCCGGATCGACGAGGCGGTGGCGGCGCTGGCGGCCGAGCCGAACGAGCTGGACGAACAGGTCATCTGGGTGTGGCGGCACTGGTACGCGGCGCTGCGGGCCGAGGCGGCGGCGCTGGCCGGCCACCCCGTCGCCCGGCGCCGCATCGCCGACGCCCGGGCGATCGTGGCGGGCAACCCGGTCGCCGCCGCCCAGCTGGACCGGGCGCAGGCCCTGCTCGACGGCGACCGGGAGCGGCTGCTCGCCGCGGCGGCGGCCTTCGAAGCCGCGGGCGGCAAGTATCAGTGGGCGCGCACGCTCGTACTGGCCGGCGGCCCGGACGCCGAGACCGGCGCGGCGGCCATGACCAATATCGGCCTGGCGCCGATGGCGCCGCGTCCGTCGCCCGGGTAGCCGCCGTCAAGCTCCTGGCGGAGGATCGCGCCCGTGCCGCGCGAGCCATAGAGTGCGGCTGTGACCATCGAAGACCAGCCGGCCGACGGCTACGCGGCGCGGATGGCCTTCGCCACGGCGAAGGACCCGGCGGACATCGAACGCCGCACGCGCGTCACGCTGCAGGTCGTGCTGGTCACGCTGGCCTGGTTGGTGGTGGTGCCGATCCTGATCGGTTACGGCCTGACCGGCCAGCGGCGCGACGACGGCGCGTTGCGGCTGGCGGCGTTCCTGACGCTGGTGGGCCCGTTCGTGGCCGCGGTCATCGCGACACGTCACCGGCGGTTCGGTATCGGCGGGGCCTACATCGTCCTGACCCTGCTCATGGTCCTCCCGGCCGTGCTGATCGCCCGCGCTGGCTGATCGTCCCGGCGGCATCCCTGGTCCGGCCCGGCCCGCTCGTCGGGGCTTTCTCCCGGTTCCGCCCTGCCTTTGTCGTCCACTCCGGGCTTACTCACCGTTCCGTCCGCCCTTGCGGTCCGCGCTTCTCTCTGGGGCCCGGTTCAGGTCCGCGCCCACGCTTCCTTCTCGGGCCTGCCCGGGCCCGTGGTGGTGCGTGCCCACGTGGTTTACCTGGCCACCTGGTTGTTCGTGCCCGCGCGGTTCGCCCGGCCCCTTGGATGTCCGTGCCCGTGCGGCCTGCCCGGCCCCGTGGTGATCCGTGCCCGCGTGGTTGGCCCGGCCCGTTGGCGTCCGCGCGCCGCGCGGGCCGCCGGCCCTGTGATGTCCGTGCCCGCCTGGTTTGCCGGGCCCACGGGCGGTTTGCGCGGCTCCGTGGTGGTGCGTGCCTGCGCGGTTTGCCCGGCCTCTTGGCGCAGGGCCTGCTGGCTCCGTAGTGGTCCGGGCCCGTCTGGTTTGCGCGGCCCACGGTTGTCCGTACCCGCCTGGTTGCTCGGCCCCGCGCGGTATGGCCGGCCCGTTGGCCGTTCGGGCCCACGCATCTCCCCGCGGGGCCGGCCTTGCCCCTCCGCCATCCGCACCTGCCCCCTTCCACCCTGCTCCGGCCTTCCTGCCGGCGCCCCTGTCCGCTCCGGGCGTGGCAGCGAGCCGCTCGGATTTCCGGCAGGATGAGGTGATGGCCGAAAAGGGCGAGGAACGCGCCGGAGTAACGCTGACCAATCTCGACCAGGAGCTCTACGACGGGGCCGGAGCCACCAAACGCGACCTGATCGACTATCTGGACGCGGTCCGCGACCGGATCCTGCCGGTACTGCGCGACCGGCCGCTCTCGGTGATCCGCCTGCTCCGCGGCCAAGAGCAATTCATGCAGAAGAACCTGCCGAAATACACGCCCGACTGGGTGGCACGCACCGAGGTGTGGGCCGAAGCGTCACACCGGCAGGTGACCTATGGGCTGTGCAACGACCGCCGGACCCTGCTGTGGTTCGGCAACCAGCGCGCCATCGAATATCACCCCGCGTTGATGCTCACCGGCGACCACCACCCGACTCACCTGATCATGGATCTCGACCCGCCCGAGGGCGGCGACTTCTCCCTGGCCGTGGGCGCCGCCCGGCTGGTCCGCCAGGCTCTCGCCGACGCCGGGATGGCCGGCGCGGTCAAGACGAGCGGCTCCAAGGGCTTGCACGTCTTCGTGCCGTTGGACGGCAAGGCCCCCGCCGACGAGGTGGCCGCCGCGACCCGGGCCGTGGCGGCTCGCGCCGAGCGGCTCGACCCCGCCCTGGCGACCACCGCCTTCATCCGGGAAGATCGGCACGGCAAGGTCTTCCTCGACGCGACCCGTTCCGGCGGAGCCACCGTGGTCGCCGCCTACAGCCCGCGGATCCGCCCGGGCGTCCGCGTCTCGTTCCCGGTGGCCTGGGACGACCTCGACACCGTGACACCGGCCGATTTCACCATCCACACCGCACCCGCCCTGCTCGGCGACGGCGACCCGTGGTCCGCAGCGATGCCGGCGCCGCAACCCCTGGACCGCGGACTGGTCGAGGAAGGGCACACCATCCCGGTGGCCCGTGTCCAGGCCATGCACGAGGGAAAGCGCCGGGCCCGCGCCAAACGCGCAGCCAGCTGACGGCGAGCGGCCAGGCCGAGCGGGTCGGAGGCTGGTTGTTCGGTGTTGCGCGCTGGGTGGGTCGGGGCTGGTTGTTGGATGCTCGCGCCGAGCGAGCCGGGCTGGTTGTTCGGCTCCTGCGCCGAACGGGCCGGCTGGTCGGCGCTCACGTTGAACGGCCGCGGGCTGACGGCGAGCGGTCGCGGAAAACTGTCGTACCCCAGGCATAGGGTTCCAGCATGGTCACCGTCGAGGACGTGCGCCGGGTCTGCCGAGACCTGCCACGCAGCGAGGAGCACCTGATCCATGACCGAGTCAAGTTCCGGGTCGGCAAGATTGTCTATGTCGCGTTCTCGCGCGACGAGACGGTCATGGGCTTCGGATTCCCTAAGGAGGAGCGTGCCGCCCTGATCGCCGCCGACCCGCAGACGTTCCATTTGCCGCGCGAGTCCGACATGCGCTTCAACTGGGTGCAGGCCTGGATGGCGCAGCTCGACGAGGAGCAGATGACCGAGTTGGTGCTCGACGCCTGGCGGATGTGCGTCCCGAAGAAGGTCTGGCAGGCCTACCTTCCCCGGCTCGCCTGATCTCGACGTTCGGGCGCGGGCGGCCGTCGCCTGCTCAGCCGCGCCCAGGTCCGCGTTGTGATGGGGGTCCGGCTGAAGCGGGGCGCACTATACGAAACATTGGTCGACGCCTGCGGAACGGAGTTGGAACAACTTGGTTCCCCGCAGGACCGGAAGACCTCGACAATGGCTTCTCGGGCCTCACCCTCCCCGTGAAATAGGTACCAGCCGTTCAGGGCCGGTGATGGTGGGCCGAGATCCAGAACGCGAAGGTTCCGCACCGGACCACCGGCCTAGCGGAAGACCGCCGCCAGAGGGCCGGCCGCGGGAACGGCACGCTCCTAGGGGCTCCGACCTGACGATCAAGGCAACGCGGACTGATCACGCCGTTGAGGCGATCGGCGGAGCCGAGCAACATACTCATTTAGCCGAATTGAGTGTGCCCACTGCAACACGACAGGGTCTACCTCTTGCATCGAGCGCGATTGCCGGCGGGGGCGGTTCCGGCCAACCTACTGTGGACTGGTCAAGCACGATCCGGATCTTCGTTGGACTGGCCTGGAGCGCTTGCGTCGGACGATTCGCTCGTCTCGATGGCACCCTCAGCTCTTCTCAGGTGTCTGGCCAGGAAGGCAACCCCGGAAAAGCTTCGCTGGACCTGTGCCATGACAGCATCTTCGACAGCCGGATCTCGGATAGCAGGATTAAACTCCTGCATCGAATCAATTATTTGCTTCGCCACGAAGATGCTACCGGCTTCGCCTTCAGCAAGAATGCCAGTATCGATGCAGCGCTGCGCCGCATCTAGGAGGATGCTGAACGTCTCAGCCTGAAGTTTTCCGGTTTCGGCTTTGATCCGAACTACTTGCGCGCCTATAAGGTCACGTTCAGCTTCAAGCTTCTGTGCATCAGCATTCGCCTTACGCGACTCGCTACGGTTCTTTACGATCGCACTGCGCGCGCTTATTGCGCCGACTATGGCGACCAGGGTTGGTGCGCTCGCCAAGGCGACGGTAGCCAGGATGCTACCTTCCTCGACATCGGTGGTTATTGGCGTCAGCCGCCCACGAATCTGCGACAACAATATAGTTGCGTTTTCCGATGTGCGATAACCTTCCCTAAGAAGAATGTCTTCATAGCTAGCTAAACCTTCTAGACCGGAAAGAGAAAGAGCCACTACCAGCCGATCAAGACGGTCTGTCAAGAGATTTATACTGCGCCATTCGGGTGTGGACATGAAGCTGGGGCGAACAATCTTGTTGCGGCCGAACTCAAGGAGGCGCTCCAGTGTCGCAAGATCAGTATGCGCATGCTCTCCAGGTGCGTCATTCTGGGCTGATTCCTCTAGCCGGCCCAAGTCTCGCTCGACTTGCGTGAGATACAGCAGCGCAGGCTAGGCTAGTACGCACGACAGCCAATGCGCTTCCTCTACCGCAGACTGAAACGCGATCAAATTCGTTGGGTTGAGGGGCAGATCAATCCTCAGCATGATCTTTTCCCAGGTTTCAGGGACACTGCGGGGAGTCCTTGACCCGGATGCTAGGAAGGCATCACGGACAGAAGGACCATATCGCGCTCCAGGAACGTTGCTGCCGGATCTTTGTTTGCGCCCCATGCGTTCGGCGCTCGTAGACTCGTTCGGCTCGATGCCCGCCGAAGATTGTCCGGATGAATCATCTGGCGACGTCATAAGTAGATGCTAGATGGTCCGGACAAGTTGGATGATTTCTGTTCAGCGCCATGAGCGGTGAGCAAGGACCGAGGGAGTAAGGATCGGCACGGGAGGGCCGGTGGTGAATCTATGCAGGGCACGGGCTTTGGGACGTCTTTAACCTGGTCGTACGTCCCAATCCGGTCCTGGCGCGCCACCGGACGTGCACGAAACCAGGGCCGCTCGCTGGCGGCAGCATTGGCCGGTGATTAATTGCTGGATTGACCGACTCTGGCCCCGGGCGTCTGGACCTGCCTCGAAGGCTGACGCTGCCATCCTTCAATTGGGAAGAATCGCCTCAATCAACATGAAACAGGTAGCCGCGATCCCCGCGGCAGGCATTGCCGGGCGCGCGAACTCCGGCATCTTTGGGGTTGGAGATCATCACCGCGTTGGGTCGAAGCTTGCTTCAAGCTCGCGTCGTGCCGCGATCCATCGCTCGACAAATTCTCTGCCGCTGATCGGCGTCAGCGCGGGATCGGCCTCGGGGTGGGAACGCTGCCTCCGGCGCGACGCCGTAGATCCGCTCGTAGGCGCAGACCGCGTCGGCGCCGCCCTTGTCCCTAGCAGCAATGACTTCGGACAACGTGGCTGCAGCCAGGTACTGGCCGTTCGAGCCAGCCTGGATGTGCCGGCTGGCCCAGCCGTCCGGCCCGATTTCGTCCCAGCAACTTTACGCCTTCGAACTGCCAATGCAGATACCGGTATGCCGCACCGACCAGGACTTGCCAACGGTCACCGTCGACAGGCTGGGCATTCCATCGGGCGATGCCCGTGTTGTCCTCGGCCCAGGCAACCTCGGTTCCCCAGCGCTCGATGTCCGCGCGGCCGCCGTCCGCATGCTTGCTACTCAGGGTGAAGGCCGACTGGCGGCCGACTCGACTGGCGGCTCACGGACATGCCGATGCGAATGCTGTGCGAAGCGCCCGTCAGAAGATGTTGTGCCGGAGGCGCAGGTGCTTGCGCATACGTCGTAGACACTCAAGGCGGTCAAGGTCCTCCTCGAACCCATACCCCGGGCTGATTTCGATCTCCACGTCCTTAATGGCAGGTGGCGCGGCCAGGGCGTCTTTGCGGTAGCTCTTGTTCTTGAGCTGGATCTTGTCCACCAGAGCGTCGTAAGCCTCACCCAGTTCTTCCGCGTCCAGGCGTAGCCAACGCCGATGGAAGGCAAGCGCGACCTGAACCTCAGAAATCATGCGAGCCATCTCGTCGCGGATCTCCGCAGTCTCGTTGTGCCGTCGGCGGAAGGTGTAGGGCAGCTGGCGGTAGCGCTCAACGGCGTCCAGAGCGTCGGCGTAGCGGCGCATACGTTCCGCCCGCCGGCCAGCAGCACCGTTGAGGAGATATCCCGCGAGCGCAGTCATGGCCGCCACAACCGCGACCACGAGGGGGATGTAGTCCTTCACGCGGACAAGAATCGACGAATGGTCGCCAGCTGACAATCCCGGTCACTCGCGTTGAGCTCCCCTCGCCGAGCCCGGTAGCCGCCTGGTGAGCATCCGGATCTGCGATCCGTGCTTGCGTCCACGGTGATGGCCACGCTCAATAGTATTCGTGGATGCAGCGCATCGAGGTGACCGGCGGGGGCATCACGGTGATATCGGTGACCGAGCCGCTGATTTCGATGTACGGCAAGGAGATGCGGCCGGGCGTTACCGACGTTTACCCGCTTCCGTGGGACGAGATCTCCAGCATCTCGCTCTCGGCGGTCGAGCTTCCTCCCGACGGTGACCGCCGGGTCACGCTGGCGGTGGACGTCACCTGGGGTGAGTACTTCGAGGTGCATGAAGATGCGGACGGCTTCACCGACGCGGTACGTGAACTGTGCCGCTTGTCCGGGCTCTCAGTGCCCGACATGAAAGCTCCGACGATGAGCGGACAGGTGATCTGGACCGGACCCGAACAACCTGGACCGACACCCTGAGCTGCGCTCGCAGGTCCACGAGGACAGGGCGCGCCCTTCTGCCGCGGGGCGTGCATCCTGACGATATGCGCCTCCGCGTGAGGCTACGTTCTGGGGTCGGAGGTCGGTGCGTCGAGGGCCGGCCTCGATGAACGGCGCCGCCGGCGCTGAAACGACCTTCGAAGCCGGTGCACTTCGCTGACGGTCAGGAGCGCGCCTGCGGGGAGGACCAAGTAGATCCAGCTGTCGCCGCGGAGCAACGCGACACCGAGCAGGGCCAGGCCGCCACTCTCAGCCAGCACCAGCGGGAAGGGCAGGCCAGTCGAATCCCGGGCTTGCCTGTCGCCTGCCAGCAACAACTCGACGCCACGCCAGAGCCCGAGGCATCCCAATATCAGGTTGATCCATCCGGCCGCCGCTACGAGCCATGCGGGCATCTGCTCCTCCGTTACGGGGCTGGTGCGCGAGTGGAGCTTCGAGCCGAGTCAATGCAACTAGCGCAGGTAGAACCAGCGGTCTGGGCGGACCGGCGCCAGGTCGAATCCGAGGGAGTGATGGAGGTGGTAGCCGTCCGGGGAAGGGGACAGGACGGCTTGGACGGCGCCCTGACGGGCGGCGGCTGCGAGCCTGACCCGGGTGAGCGCGGCCCCGATCCCCTGGCGGCGCCGGCGGGTGGCGACGCAGCAATGGACGAGAAACACTGCGTCGTCGAACTGGAATGAGGTGGCGGCGCCGACCGCGACGCCCTGGTGGCGGGCGGTCCAGTGCCGGATCGGCCGACCGGGGCCGAATCCGAGTCGGGTGGAGACTTCGACGCGGTGGTCGAGCTCGCCGGGTTCGTCCCACCAGCCGTCGTCGGCGTATACCCGGTGGTTCTGGCGCAGCGCCTGGGCGTCGGTCACCTCACTGATCTGCCATCCGGGCGCGGGTAGGCCCGTGGCTTCGGGGTCGAAAGCGGCCAGAAGGCGGCCCATGTTGTTCCCGGTGCGCTCCGGTTCCAGCCCTCGGTCGATCAGGCGGGCGGTCGCTTTCCGCTCCAGCGGCCCGGTGACGAGAACCGAAGCGGGCACAGCCTGCCGGCGCAGCCAGCCGACCAATGCGTCCAAATCGTACGGATTGTCGAGAACCGATGGGGCGATGACGGCCCCGTTCTCGGTGTTGGAGTCCAGGCCCGTCGACACCGCGAATCCGTCACCGGCGCCGATCTGTGGAAAGCCACCGGTGGCCAAGGTGCGAAGCCACGCCACCTGCGCCCGCAGTGCCAACTCAGAGATGTCCACGAGCGCCCGGCTATACCTTGTTGCCGACCCAGTCGCGACGCTGCCGGCGTTCGCGGGCCTGGCGCGCCTCCTCCTGGCGCTGGGCCTCGTCGAGCAACTCCACCACGGTGGGCCGCAGCGCGACAGCCATGGCGATCAGGTCGTCGCGGCCGAAGTCGCCGGTCAACTGCTGGCCGTTCGCCTTCATCTGGCGGAAGCAGACCGTGCGGAAGCCGGTGCTCTGTTCGGCGGACAGGGCCTGTCCGAACTTGAAGCCGGCCGCGACGCCCTCGTTCGTGCCGCGCTCGCGGACGCCCTCGAAGCCGGCCACCCGTTCGCCGATGCTCGGCGTCGCCACCCGGTACATCAGCAGTTGCGTGGCCCGCGCGGCCGACGTGCCGGTGAGCACTGCGGACAGGCCCTCGGCGAAGCCCAGGGCGTACGAGTCGGCGCGCAGTTTCGCCTTGGCCTCGGCGATCGACGCGAACGCCGAGAGGTAGAGGAAGAACACGTCCCACGGGCCGGGCAGCGCCAGTTCCAGCAGGAGCGCGCCGAGCCGGGCGACCCGGCCGGCCTTGACCGCGTCCGCGGCGACCTCGAGGGCGGCGCCCTCGGCCCGCAACGCCTTGGCCTCGGCGCCGAGCGCCTTGGCTTCCGCACCTGCGGCGTGCGCCTCCGTGCCGGCGGCCTTGGCTTCCGCGCCGGCTGCCCGGGCCTCGGCGCCCTCGGCCTTCGCCGCGTTTTCCCCCGACCGGCCGCCCGAGCCGCCGTCGCCCGGCCCGCCTTCGCTCGGCCCGCCGCCGCCCGGCCGGCCGCCGCCCGAGCCGCCGCCGGGTCGCGACGCCCGGTGCCGGGCGGCGACCTCGTCCATCTCCCGCTCGACCACCTGCCAGTCGTCCGCCGGCGTGCCGGCCGGGACCTCCTGCCCGTCGAGCCACGCGCCGATCTGCTGGTTGCGCGTGTTGCCGTAACCGCGTAGCTCGTTTTCCGGGCCGACGTTGCGGTAGTACGGATTCTTGTTGAACCACGGCTGGCCCGGCAGCTCGCGATGCTCCATCAGGGTCTTGAACGGCGTCCACTTCCCCGCCGCGGGTGCGACGCCGGCGCCCTTGTTTCCCAGGCCGGTGCGCCGATAGAAGAACAGCACCTGATCGCCGGCGGCGACGACCACGATGTCCCGGCCGGCCACCTGCCACACCTGCGAGATGATGGCGTACGCGGCCTGTTCGCCAGGGGCCCGGGCCATCCGGCCCACCGCGTCGCCGCGCACCACGTGTGCCAGCTCGTGCGCCGTCACCAGGTTGGGGCCGGCCTGCTGCCCGGCGCCCAGCACGATGTCGTTTCCCAGTGTGTACGCCGCGGCGCCGTGCCGGGCCGCCGAGTCGGCGGCCGCCGGTCCCGAGTGCACCCGCACCGCGGAGAGATCCGCACCGAACCGCGGCTCGAAGAATTCCCGGGTACGGTCGTCGATCCCGCCGCCCAGGGCCGCCCGGCCGGCCGCCCGCTGCCCCGCGGGGGCGGCCATCCGCATCACCTCGCGGGCCAGCGCGTGCGCCGCCACCTCGTCGGGATGGTCGTGCGGGATGGCCTGCGGCGCCGCGGCCCCGCTCAGGAGCCGTGCCAGCGCCTGGTTGCCGACGGACGGCACCGGCGGCGCGGGCCGCGCGGCCGGCGCCTCGGGCTCCTCGGCCCACTCGCCGGACGCCTCGCGCCGTCTCCGTTCGCTGGTCATGCGGCCTCCGCGCCCTCGACCCGGACCCCACTCACGCTACGGCGCGCCTGCCACCCGCCCGTTCGACTGTCCCGATACCGACTCAACAGCACGGTCAGCCTCCGACTTTGCCCTGCAGGGCGTCCGTCAACCGCTGGGCCTGCGCCGGAGTGATCTCGCCGTCGTTACGCCACGCCTGGGTCACCACCTTGCGGAACTCGGCGCTGAACTCCGAGTAGTGCGGCGTCACCGGCCGCGGCCTCGCTCGCCGGATCGCTTCCAGCAGCGTAGTGGCGTACGGGAATTTCGTAAGCACGTTCTCGTCGGTGTAGACGATTTCCCGGGTCGCCGCCAACCCGCCGTGCTCGAACAGGATCTGCTGGCTGCGTTCGCCGGTGAGGAACTCGATCAGCGCCTGCGCGGCCTTCGGCTGGTCGCTCGCTGCCGAGATGGCCAGATTCTGGCCGCCCAGCACGCTCGTCTTGCCGGGAACCGTCGTCACCGCGTACTGGAATGCTTTGTTCGAACGCTTGACCCGGTCCAGGTCGCGGTAGGCGATCGGCCAGTTCCGCATGGCCACGACCCGCCCGTCACCGAAGGCCCTCATGCTTTTCTTCTCGTCGAAGCGCCGCGAGTCGGGCAGGATCAGCGGACGCTTGCCCGCCAGGCCGTCGGAGAGGCGGCGCAGGCCATTTTCGGCGGCGTCGGAGTCGATGACGACGTTGCCGCTCTCGTCCACGACGTCGCCTCCGGCGGACCAGATGGCCTCCAGCGCGGCGACGGTGAAGATTTCCGAGTCGGCGTCGAGCTGGGCGGCATAGCCGGCTTCCATCTTGGGTTCGAGGTGCGCATCGAGTGCGATGGTGCTCATGGACGCCACGTCGTCCCAGGTGGTCGGCGGCTCGGGCCAGGACGATCCGGCGCGCTGGAAGGTGCGGTAGTAGAGCAGGCCGGCATCGGTGTTGAACGGAAGCGCGTAGCGGGAGCCTTGGTATTCGCAGGTGCGTAGCGGCTCTTCGAGGAAGCCGGTCAGATCCGGATCCGTCAACGCACGGACCCGTCCGGCCGCCGCGAATTCGGCCGTCCACGTGACATCCAGGTTGAGGATGTCGACCTCGGGTGGTGCGTCCAACATCTCGCCGTGCGCCTTCGCCGGGTCGCGGTTGACCGGCTTGATCCGGGCGTGGTTGGTGTCGCCATGGATGTGGTTCCACTGGTTCAGCAGGAGTTGCCGCTGGCCGTCGCTGCTCTCGTCGATGCTGCTCATGATGACCAGCTCACCGGGTTCCAGTCCCTCGTCATCCCGGAGCAGCGCCGGTACGGCGATGGTCAGGGCGACTCCGGTGACCAGGCCGGCGGCCGCACCGGCGAGGAGGCCGGCCCGCCCGCGCCGGGCATGAATCCAGGGCCAGATCTTCACAGCACCGCCTCGAAGATCGTTTTCAGTGGTTCGGCCACCGAGCCGGGTTCGGCTTCCAGGCACTCGCCCGCGGTGGCCGCCGTGATGGTCTTCAGAACCGGGGCGGCGCAGCCGGTCGTGCCCATGGCGACGGCGAACACTCGAACCCCCTTGCCTTCGACCGCGGCGCGGAACTGCCCGGCGTTGATCGCGCTGGCGTTGTCGTCCTCGCCGTCGGTCAGCACGATCACCGCAGTCACCCGCTCGCCGGTGCTGGGGCCGGCCTCTTTCACCGCGCCCGCGACCGCGGCGAGCAGCGGCGCGGGCCCGCCCGGCTTGATCCCGCGCAGGGCGGGACCGACTCGACGTGGTCCGGCCGCCGGGGGCACCGGCTCGTGGACGGTCGTGCGTTGGAAGACCCACACGCCCAGCTCGTTGCGGCCGCCCAAGCCGTCGGCGGCCTTGGCCACGTCCCGAACGGCGACCTGCCACAGCGACCTGCCCGTCGTCGCCACCCCCATCGAGCCGGAAGCGTCGATGGCGACCAGCACCCGTCCGTAGCGGTGCGCCAGCTTGTACTTGACCTGCACCTCACGTACGAGATCCACCGAGATGACGGCGGGGCGGGGACTGACATCCGGCTGCACGCCCCACTGTGGACCGAGCGAGGCACCCGGCGGGCGCAGTCCGGCGGCGACGAGCGCCTGCCGGCCCGTCGGTCCGGTGAACCAGCCGGCGAAACGGGCGGCGGCGCGGGTATGCCGCTCATTGGTCTGCGGCCACCCGAACCGGACGGCTTGCCGGTCCAGCACCGGGGTGTCCGCCGTGTAGACCGCACGCAGTTTCGCCTGTTGGCCACAGGACGAGCCGTCGTTGAACCGGGCGAGATCCTGCTCGGTCACCACATAGGCGGTACGGTCGCGGATCCCACCCTCCGCGCAGAGCAGCGCGGTCGCGTCCGAACCCAGCGCGAACTTCCCGTTGTCCAACGACCGGTCGAGGTAGCGTTCCAGCTCGCTGAGCCGGGCCTGGTGTTCCGCGGGTTTCTTGTCGTCGGCCGTCTGGCGGTAGGGCGGAATCCGAGCCAGGGCACCGACCGAGGTCGACAGATCGGGCACCGCCGCCTTCCATCCGCGCGCCCGCAGAAGATCGATCGTCGAGCGCAGCACGGTGCCGTCGGCCAGCTCGGCCTCGGCCGGCGCGGCCAGCACCACCGGCGTGGACGCGATCGTGCGGGCCTCACTCACCGGCAAGTTACGCCCGGCCGCCGTCGCGGCCGCCGTCGCCTGCCGGACCTCCCCGGACCAGTCCGGCAGCCAGACATCGGGAGCCGGGCCGATCCGTACGTGCTCCGCGTCGCCCCACCCCGCGGCCATCGCGGTGTTGATGTCCGCGGCCGGAGCGGAGTAGACCAGCAGCCGCGCCACCGGGCAGCCGAAGTTGTCCGCCGCGGTCTCCCGCTCGTACGCCTGCGCCAGCTCCCGGGCCGGTTGCAGGCTGCCGGACGGTACGAGGACGTTGACCATCGCGCTGGTCGGACAGGTCGCCAGCGCCACCCGGGCACTCGCCCCCGCCGTGAGCGTCAGGACGCCGAGCAGCGCCGCCAGCACGAACGCCATCACCCCGAGCAGCGGAACACGCAACCGGCGCAGTGGGCGCCACCGGGAGCGGACCGCGACCCGGGTGATCCAGTGCGCGGTCGGCCCCGCGATGAACAGCGCCACCAGGGCCGCGGTGGTCACCAGCAGGAGGACGCCCCACCAGGTGCGGAGGATCTCGCCGCGGACCCCGGCCGGCAGCCAGGTGCCGCTCTCGTGCCGGACCGAGTCGAGGACCGGCGCGGCCACCGCACCCGCGAGCACTGTGGACACCACGATCGGCACCCGGATCCGGCGGCGCGGCGGCGGCAGCGACGGAACCCTCGGCGGGGCACCGGAACCGTGGTACGCCACGTTGTCCGCCAGCGCGAATTGGTCGGCCATCCCGTGGACCCGTTGCCGCGGCCGCGGATACCCCGCCGCCCCGAGGACCCGAAAGAGGTATTTGTACGTCGAGGCCAGCGTGATCTGCGGCCCGCCCTCGGGATCCCCGTTCTCGAGCAGCTTGATCAGCTCGCCGCTGAAGGCGGTATGCCGCGCCCCCGGCGGCGCGATCGACGCCTCGTCGCCGGCCGAGGTCAACACGTACGCCCCCTCGATCGCCACCCGCTGCTCGATGTCGTCCGGGGGACCGAGGTTGCCGACCGCCACGCCGGAGTAGCAGCAGTCCAGAATCACGATCTTCAGGGCGGCCGGGCTGTCCCGCACGTAGTGGCGGACGGTGTCGTAGGACAGCGAGGTGTGCTCGATCGCGTCCGGCCGCGGGTCGGTCTCCGCCGCCGCGAGGCGAAGCCGTCCGTCCGGGTCGACCATGCCGTGCCCGACGTAGTAGATGATCAGCACTTCATCGGCGCGGCGGGCGGCGGCGCTGATGGCCGCACCAAGGTCGGACAGCGTCCTGGGATCTGCCACCACGGTGGGCTTGCGGGCGCCGCATCGATCCACCAGCACGCCGGCCAGATCGGTGAGGGTGGTCTTGACCGAGGGGATGTTCTTGAGCTGGGAGCCGCGCTTGTGCGTGCCGGTGCCGCAGAGCAGGACCTCCGCGCGAGACAGGTGCCGGTGCCGGCGACGTCCGTTCACCGCCTCGGGACCGGTCACCCCCGTCTCGTCGAGCACCCCGGATCTCCTCCCTACCCGTTCGGGTCCCGCGTCTCGATCTCCGCGGGTTCGCGACCGGCGTGCGCGGTGATCTCCGCCGCCCCGCCGAGCCGTGTCGCCAGCTCGTTGATCATGAGGTTGAGCCGCTCGGAGTCCACGCCCCGCACCCGCTTGCCGTCGACCTCCAACGCACTGCCGTCCGGCCGGGTGATCTTGACGGTCAGGTCGGTGGTCCGATGCCGAAGCCACGAGACCAGTGCGCCGGCGATCGCCGTGATCGCCCCGCCCGAGCCGGCCGCGACGACCAGGGCATCGGTCAGCGAGCCCATCTCGCCCGGTTTCGCGTCGGCCGGCCGCAGATCCACCGGTCCACGCAGGCTTCTGACGTCGAGCATCCACCGTCGCAAGGAGCGAAGCTCGTCAGCCGAAAGGTCGGTCCCCGAAATCATGAAAGTCGATCCGGCAGCCATCACGGCACCCTAACAGAGGCGGTTCACGGTTCAGCCAGCCCGCATGGTATCCGCACGTGTCCATGATGGTGAGCAGTCATTGCAGCTCACGCGGCATTGCCGGTTACGGCGTCACTCCCATTTGAAGCGGCGGGCCGCCGCGGTCACGAAGACCGCCGCCCAGAGCGCCAGGCTCAGCCAGATCGCTCCCGGGATCGACGCGTCCCGGGTCAGAGCGTCACGCAGCGCCTCGGCGTGGGCGGCCAGCGGCAGCACGAACCAGCCGGCCGTGCCCAGATCGGGGGGCGAGAACATGATCCCGCCGGCCGCCAGCATCAGCACGTAGATCAGCGTGGCCGCGGCCGTCGTCGTCTCCGGTCGCAGCACGCTGGCCAGCAGCAGGGCCAGCCCGGTGTAGGCCGCGGCGGCCAGCACGGTGACCCCGGCGGCGGGCAGCAACTGCGCCGCGGCCGGCCGCCAGCCGACGGCCACCCCGATCAGGCCGAGCACCAGCAGCTGCAGCACGATCAGGCCGAGCACCGCGGCGGTCTTGGCGAAGAGCAGGCCCGGCCGGGTGAGCGGCGAGGCGCCGAGCCGTTTCAGTACGCCGTAGCTGCGTTCGTAGCCGGTCGTGATGGCCTGGCCGGTGAACGCCGTGGACATGACCGTGAGAGCGAGGACGCCCGGCACGACGAAGCCGAGGCGGTCGTCGCCGGGCACGTTGGTGGCGTCGGTCAGGCCCGCGCCGAGCAACACCAGCAGCGGTACGCCCATGGCCAGCACCACCGCCTCGCCGCGGCGCGCGGTCAGCACCAGTTCCATCCGGATCTGGCTGCGTACCACCGCCCGGCGCGGGGCGCGGCCGGGCGCCGGGGCGAAGGTTCCGCTCATCGGTGGGCTCCTGCTCGGTTCTCGCCCGCGGTCAGGGCGAGGTAGACGTCCTCGAGGGTGCGCCGGCGGGTGTTCACGGCGGTGACCTGGGCGCCGGCGGCGGCGAACCAGCCGAGCACCGCGGCGATCGTCGCGGCGTCCAGGGAGCCGGCGATCGCGTACTCGCCGGGGGTGGTCTCGGCGACCTGCAGGTGCGCGAGGTTGCCGTCCGGCCGGAGGCCGGGTTCCGCGCGGACCTCCAGGAGATCGATGCCCGCGGCGGCCGTGAGTTCGGCCGGGGTGCCGGTCGCCGCGACGTGGCCGGACCGCATGATGACGACGTCGTCGGCGAGGCGTTCCGCCTCGTCGAGCAGGTGGGTGGTGAGCAGCACCGAGACGCCGTCGGCGCGCAGTTCCTCGATCAGCCGCCAGGTGGTGTGCCGGGCCTCGGTGTCCATGCCGGCGGTCGGCTCGTCGAGGAAGACCAGCTCGGGCCGGCCGGCCAGGGCGATCGCCAGGGAGAGGCGCTGCTGCTCGCCGCCCGAGAGGCGGCGGAACCGGGTGCGCTCGAACGCGCGCAACCCCAGCCGGTCGAGCAGCATCTCGGTGTCCAGCGGGCGCGCCGCGAACGACGCGAAGAGCCGGAGGATCTCGCCGGCCGTCGCCCACGGGTAGACCCCGCCGGACTGCAGCATGATGCCGAGCCGCGGCATCAGCTCGTCATGATCGTCGATCGGGTCGAGGCCGAGGACCCGGGCCGACCCGCCGTCCGGCCGCCGGAAGCCCTCGCACACCTGCAGCAGGCTGGTCTTGCCGGCGCCGTTGCTGCCGAGCAGCGCCAGCACCCGGCCGCGGCGCAGGCTCAGCGAGACACCGTCGACCGCGGTCGTGGCGCCGTAGCGCACGACCACGTCTCGTACCTCGACCGCGTCGTCAGTCACTCGCCCTGCCCATCACTCAGCGCAACGCACACCACCTTACGTGTCCGCTGGGCGGCCGCCGCCGAGGGCGGCCCGCCCATGGCGGTCCTCACTCTGCCCGTCGGTAGGGTGCTTCCATGACCGTGGTGGAGATCTACACCGACGGGGCGTGCGTCCCCAACCCGGGCCCCGGCGGCTGGGGCGCCGTGCTCCGCTATGGCTCCCGGGAGAAGGATCTCTGCGGCGGCTGCGCCGAGCCCACCACCAACAACCGGATGGAACTGACCGCGCCGATCCGGGCTCTGGAGACGCTGAACCGGGCCCCGATGACGGTGCGGCTCTACACCGACAGCATCTATGTGCGCGACGGCATCACCAAGTGGCTGCCCCGGTGGAAGGCGAACGGCTGGCAGACCTCGGCCAAGCAGCCGGTCAAGAACGTCGACCTGTGGCAGCAGCTCGACGCGGCGGTCAGCCGCCACGACGTGCAGTGGCATTGGGTGAAGGGCCACGCCGGGCACCCGGAGAACGAGCGGGCCGACCGGCTCGCGGCGCGCGGGCTGCAGGAGGCGCTGGCGGCCGCGACGGCGTGAGGCGGTCTGTCCATCGATCGGTGGACAACCGTTGACGACCGTGCGGTCGTCCCGCCGGGGCCGCCCGCGGCGGCAGGATCAACGGCATGACAGCCATTGAGGTCACCGGACTTCGCAAGAGCTACCGCGGCAACGAGGTGGTCCGCGGCATCGACCTGGCCGTGGCCCGCGGCGAGGTGTTCGCGTTGCTCGGGCCGAACGGCGCGGGCAAGACCACGACCACCGAGATCCTGGAGGGGCACCGCCGCCGGAACGGCGGCACCGTGCGGGTGCTCGGCGAGGATCCGGGCACGGCGGGCCGGCATTGGCGGGCCCGGATCGGGATCGTCCTGCAGGACACCGACGACGCCGTCGACCTCACCGTCGCCGAGACGATCCGGCACGTGGCCGGCTTCTACCCCGATCCGCGGCCGGTCGACGAGGTGATCGAGCTGGTCGGCCTCACCGAGAAGCGGCGCAGCCGGATCCGGTCGCTGTCCGGCGGGCAGCGCCGCCGGGTCGACGTGGCGCTCGGCATCGTCGGCCGCCCGGAACTGCTCTTCCTGGACGAGCCGACCACCGGCTTCGACCCGCAGGCCCGCCGGCAGTTCTGGGACCTGATCCGGGCGCTCGCCGCGGAGGGCACCACGATCCTGCTGACCACGCACTACCTGGAGGAGGCGGAGACGCTGGCCGACCGGCTCGCGGTGATCGCCGAGGGCCGGATCGTGGCCGAGGGGACGCCGGCCACGCTGGGCGGCCGGGGCGCCGCCGCCGCGAAGGTGACCTGGCGGGAGAGCGGCGCGATGCGCACCGAGCAGGTGGCCGACCCGACCGAGCTGATCCGCAAGCTGGTCGCCGAGGACGCCGACCTGAGCCTGCTGACCGTCACCCGCCCCACCCTCGAGGACACCTACCTGAGCCTGATCGGAGCGCACCGATGACCACCGCCGCCCTGCCCCCGACCATGGCGACCGGCCTGCGCCGTGCCCACGTGGAGCTCCTCCAGTTCGTCCGGGACCGGACCGCCATGGTCTTCACCTTCGCGTTCCCGGCGTTGCTGCTGCTCCTGTTCGGCACGATCTTCTCCGACTCGTACAACGAGCCCGGGGTGACCGCGAGCCACGTCTTCTCGGCCAGCATGATCGCGTACGGGATTCTCTCCACCGCGTTCATCACCATGGGCTCCGGCCTCGCGATGGACCGCGAGGACGGCACCCTCAAACGGTTGCGTGGCACGCCGATCGCCGCCACGGCGTACGTGCTGGGGAAGTTGCTCCTGGTTCTGGCGCTCGGGGTGGCCGAGGTCGTGCTGCTCATCGGGGTGGGCGCGCTGGTCTTCGACATGTCGCTGCCGGACGCGGCACACTGGCTCACCTTCGCCTGGATCTTCCTGCTCTCGGTGGTGGCCTGCTCGCTGCTCGGCATGGCGGTCAGCACGGTCGTCAAGCACGCCCGTACCGCCGGCGCGATCCTCAACGTGCCGGTGGTGGTGCTGCAGTTCATCTCGGGCGTCTTCATCTACCCGCCGAGCCAGCTCCCGTCGTGGTTGATGGGGGTGGCGTCGATCTTCCCGGTCAAGTGGATGGCTCAGGGCTTCCGCTACGTCTTCCTGCCGGACGGCATGAAGGCCCAGGAGGTCGCGGGGCAGTGGGAGCTCGGCCGGACGGCCTTGGTGCTCGGCGCCTGGTGTGTGATCGGATTGGTGCTGTGCCTGGTGACCTTCCGGTGGAGCGAACGCGATCGGTGATCGGTCCGAAGTCCCGCTGGGACGTCTACTTCGCAGTGGTCGCGGTCGCGGTGGTGGCCGCGACCCTCGCCGTCGGCGACCATTCGCCGGCGCGGCGGTCGATCGCCGTGGCCGCGATCGCCGCGATGGCCGTGCTGCACCTGGTGGCCGGCCGCCCGCTGATCGCCCGGGACGCCGAGAACACGGCCGCGCTGCTGGTGCTGAGCGGCCACCTCGCCCTGTTCGCGGTCGCGGTGCTGGCGGTGCCGTTCACCACCTGGCTGCTGTTCGCGTTCGCCCCGCTGATCTTCATGATGGTCGCGCTGCGGGTCGCCGTGCCGATGCTCGTCCTCGCCAACCTGGTGCCCGTCGCGGCCGCCCTCACCGACAGCCTGGCGGCGGCCGGGACCCAGCTCCTGGTCTCGGTGATCACCGCGGCCGGCGGGATCTGGCTCGGCTTCTGGATCGTCAAGACGCTCCAGCAGAGCCGCGAACGCGCCCTGCTCATCGAGGAACTGGAGAGCAGCCGCGCCGAGGTGGCCCGGCTCTCGCACGAGGCCGGGGTCGGTGCCGAGCGGGCCCGGTTGGCCGGCGAGATCCACGACACCCTGGCCCAGGGATTCACCAGCATCATCACGTTGCTGCAGGCGGCCGACCCGGAGCTGCGCGACGAACGGCTCGCGCTCGCCGTGCGGACGGCGAAGGAAAACCTGGCGGAGGCCCGGGCGCTCGTCGCGGCCCTCTCGCCCTCGGCCCTGGCGTCGGGCTCGCTGCCGGAGTCGGTACGCCGGCAGACCGACCGGTTTGCCGAGGAGACCGGCACGCCGGCCACCTTCCGGCTGACCGGCGAGGAGCGGCGGCTGCCGACCGCGGTCGAGGTCGTGCTGCTGCGTGCCGCCCAGGAGGCGCTGGCCAACGTACGCCGGCACGCGCAGGCGCGGGAGGCGGCGGTGCTGCTCGCGTACACGCCGTCGACCGTCCGCCTGGTGGTACGCGACGACGGCCGGGGCTTCGTGCCGGGGGCGGCGGACGGCTACGGGCTGTCCGGCATGCGCGCCCGGGCCGAACAGGTGAACGGCGTGCTGACCGTACGCAGCGACCCGAGCACGGGCACGACGATCGAGCTGGAGGTGCCGCTGTGATCCGGATCCTGTTGGTGGACGACCACCCGGTCGTACGGCATGGGCTGCGCGGCATGCTCGACGCCGAGCCCGACCTGTCCGTGGTGGGCGAGGCCGCGTCGGGCCCGGCGGGCGTCGCCTCGGCCGCGGCCGAGCGTCCCGACATCGTGCTCATGGACCTGCGGATGCCGGGCGGCGACGGGGTGGCGGCGACCGAGCAGATCGTGGCGTCGGTGCCCGGCACCCGGGTCATCGTGCTCACCACCTACGAGTCGGATCGCGACATCCTGCGGGCCATCGAGGCGGGCGCGTGCGGATACCTGTTGAAGGACGCGTCGCCGGCCGACCTGGCCGACGCGGTACGGGCGGCGGCGCGCGGCGAGACGGTACTCGCGCCGAGTGTGGCGTCGACGCTGGTGCGGCAGGTGCGCAAGCCGGCCCCGCCGGCGCTGTCCGCCCGCGAGGCGGAGGTGCTGCGGCTGGTCGCCCGCGGCCTGACGAACGCCGATATCGGCCGACAACTGTACATTTCGGAGGCTACCGTGAAGACTCATCTGCTGCGGGTCTTCGCGAAGCTCGACGTCGCCGACCGCACGGCCGCCGTCACCACGGCGATGGAGCACGGCCTTCTCTGACCGCGGAACTTCGCGGCGCCTCACGGTGTCACCTAACCGGAAGTGCGATCCCGCAAGCGCGGGGGAGCCAAGGGGTGCCGGCGAAGAGGGGGCGTACGCATGATGCGGGACACCGGGTTGCGGCGCACCTGGCTGCTCACCGGCGCGTTGGCGGCGGCCGGCGTGGCGGGCACGGTCGCGGTCGGCCTGGCCGCGCGCGCCGCGGACGCCGGCGCCACCACCATTGACTCCGTCGTTCCCTCCCCGGGACCGAGCGGCGCGGCATCGCCCGCGCTCTCCGCCGGCGACAGCACCGAGCCGGGCCAGGCCACCTCGGGCGGTTCGTGACATGCCGCTCGTCGAGGCCCTGTCGGTCGGTGCCGACACCGCACAGTGGACGGTCTGGGGCACGGTCGCCCGGATCGTGGTGACCGACCCGGCCCGGCTGGCCGAGGCGGCCACGCTGGTCAAGGCGGAGCTCGCCGCGGTGGACGAGGCGTGCAGCCGGTTCCGCGCCGACTCCGAGCTGCGGCGCGCCTGCCGCGCCGGTGGCCGCCCGGTGCCGGTCAGCCCGCTGCTGGCCGAGCTGGTCGGGGCCGCGCTGCGGGCCGCCGCGGAAACCGGTGGCGACGTCGATCCCACCGTGGGCGCCGCGCTGTGCGGGCTGGGCTACGACCGGGACTTCGCCGCGATCACCGGCCGGCGGGTGGCGCCGGGCGTGCGCGTCTTCGACACCCCGGACTGGCGGTCGGTGCGGCTGCGTGACCGCGAACTGACCGTGCCGGACGGGGTGCTGCTCGACCTCGGAGCGACCGCCAAGGCGGCGGCCGCGGACCGGGCCGCGGCCCTGGTCGCCGCGCGGCTGGGCACGAGCGTGCTGGTCGCCCTCGGCGGCGACATCGCCACCGCCGGGTCCTCCGCGCCGGCGGGCGGCTGGCGGGTGCTGGTCGAGGACCGGCCGGGCGACCCCCGCTGCCTGGTCAAGTTGCCGGCCGGGGCGGCGCTGGCCACGTCGAGCACGGTCGGGCGCACGTGGGGCCGGCCGGGGGAGTTGCTGCACCACATCATCGACCCGCGTACCGGCCGTCCCGCGCCCGCGGTGTGGCGGACGGTGTCGGTGGCCGCGTACTCATGCCTGCGGGCCAACACGCTGAGCACCGCGGCGATCGTCCGCGGGGCCGGCGCGGTGCGGCTGCTCGGCTCGGTGCCGAGCCGGCTGGTCACCCGCGACCTCGACGTGCTGCGCCTGGGTGGGTGGCCAACATGACGGAGGTGCTCTGGTATTCCGGCCGGGGGAGCGGGGTCGTCACGCTGGTGCTGCTGAGCGTCGTGGTCGCGCTGGGGATCGGGGCGCGGTCCGGGCGTACGGCGATCGGCCTGCCCCGCTTCGCGGTCAGCCTGTTGCACCGCAACGCCGCGCTGCTCGCCGTCGTCTTCGTGGTCGGCCACGTGCTTGCGCTCTACTTCGATCCGTACGCCCAACTGCGCTACTACGACCTGGTGTTTCCCTTCGCCGGCGACTACCGCCCGCTCTGGCAGGGACTCGGCACGCTCGGCCTCGACCTGCTGGCCGCGATCGTGGTGACCAGCCTGCTGCGGCACCGGATCGGCGTCCGGGCCTGGCGGGTCGTGCACTGGCTGGCCTATCTGTGCTGGCCGCTCGCCCTGCTGCACGGCCTCGGCACCGGCAGCGACCGCGGCGCGTGGTGGCTCTGGGCCGTTTCGTCGGCCTGCGCCGCCGCGGTCGTGGCCGCGGTCGCCTGGCGGCTGACGCCGAGGTTCCACGGCTTCCCGCGGCGGGCCGTGCGCCGCGTGCGACCCGTCCTCAAGGGGGCCCGGTGACCGGCGTCGCGGCGGCGGCCGCGGTGCAGCGGCGGGTGCTCGCCGGCAACCGGGACGGGCGGCTCGACTCGCACCTGGCCCGGCACGGCCGGCTGCCGGCGCTGGACGCCGGCGAGGTGATCGACCTGGCCCGGGACGCCGGGCTGACCGGCCGGGGCGGGGCCGGTTTCCCGATGTGGCGCAAGCTGGCCGCGGTGGCCGAGGCGGGCCGGCCCGCGGTGGTCATCGCGAACGCGGCCGAGGGTGAGCCGGCCAGCGGCAAGGACAAGGCACTCCTGTCGTACCAGCCGAATTTGATCCTCGATGGTCTGCAACTGGCCGCCCGGGCGACCGGTGCCCGCGCCGCTCACCTCTACGGCCCGGCGGCGTCGTTCGCGGCCTTGCGTTGCCTGCTGGCGGGGCGCCGCGACGCCGTTCCGGTCAGGCTGCACGCCGCGCCGGACGCCTTTGTCTCCGGCGAGGAGTCGGCGGTGGTGGCGGCGGTGTCCGGCCGGGGTGCCGTGCCCGCCGACAAGCTGATCCGGATCACCCGAGCCGGCGTGGGCGGCGCGCCGACGCTGGTGCAGAACGTCGAGACGCTCGCCCACCTGGCGCTGATCGCCCGGCACGGGGTGGGCTGGTTCCGGGCCGCCGGCAGCCCGGACGAGCCGGGCACCTTCCTGGCCACGGTGAGCGGTGCGGTGGCCGCTCCCGGGGTGGTCGAGGCCGGCTACGGGGTGCCGCTGGGCGAGCTGCTCGCGGCCGCCGGCGGCCCGGCCGGCGAGCTCGCCGCGATCCTGGTGGGCGGCTATCACGGCGGCTGGGTGCCGGCCGACCCGGCGCTGCCGGTGAGCCGGGCCGGGCTCGCGCCGTTCGGGGCGTCGCCGGGCGCCGGGGTGGTGGTCGCGCTGCCCGTGGGGTCCTGCGGGCTGGCCGAGACGGCCCGGATCGCGGGCTATCTGGCCGGCGAGTCGGCGGGCCAGTGCGGGCCGTGCGTGAACGGGCTGCCCCGGCTCGCCGAAACCCTGGCCGACCTGACCGGCGCGCCTGACCTGCGCGGCGTGCCCGAACCGGCCGGCCTGCCCGGCATGGCCCGCGTGGCCGCCCGCCGCAGCCGTCCCGAGCTCGTGGCCGAGGTGGAACGGCTCGCCGGGCTCGTAGCGGGCCGCGGTGCCTGCCGGCACCCGGACGGCACGGTCCGGCTGGTCCGCAGCGCGCTGCGGACCTTCGAGGCGGAGGTCGCCGCGCACCTGGCGGGCCACTGCCTGGCCACGGAGGCACGCCGGTGAGGCTGCACATCGACTGGACGGCCTGCGACGGGCGGGGCCTCTGCGCCGAGCTGCTGCCGGAGTTGCTCACCGAGGACGACTGGGGATACCCGGTGCCGCGGGAGGGTGTGCCCGAGCCCCCGGTGCCGCGCGGGCTGGAGTCGGCCGCGCGCAAGGCCGTGGACCGCTGCCCGGCGCTGGCCCTGCGGCTGGTGAAAGAGTAGGAACACTCCTTTTCTTCCCCTAATAGACGCAGTGATTGTTTATGGGAAGAATGTCCGCTTTAGGAATGAGGCCGGGGAGCCGCAGGGCGCGCAGCGTGACCATCCGCGTGGTGACGCCGCGCCCGGCGCCGCTGTGCGCCGTCGCCGTCAGTGACCGTCTTGCCGTGAATTCTCCCGAAAAACGCATTCCGCCGTTAAGCATGCAATACGCCGGTTAGATTACGGAAGTCGCGACCTCAGGCCGGATCTTGCAATTCGGTGTTCGCGCAGCTCAGATCGGCCTCGGCCGATCTCCCGAGCCGCCCCATCGGTGCGGTACCCGAACAGGCAAACCCGCCGCAAGGCGGGGACGCAAAGCCAGGGGCCTCCCCCGACGGAGGCAGCCCAGCCGCCGAAGGAGAAAGAAAGACATGCGCTATTCAACAGCCCATGCAGCCACGAGCGGCTCGGTTCCGTTCATGCTGCGTGGCCGCAGGTCCGCGCGGACAGCCCTCGCGCTCGCCGTCGCCAGCGCGATCGGCTTCAT
>Ga0070668_100000273_pt1 | contig 34231 bp, 53 predicted proteins | sample KBSS43metaG_FD_64661 | JGI IMG/M metagenome (GOLD analysis project Ga0070668, IMG submission 64661) | Switchgrass rhizosphere microbial communities from Kellogg Biological Station, Michigan, USA - KBS S4-3 metaG | ecosystem: Host-associated > Plants > Roots > Rhizosphere > Soil ...
CCAGGGCCAATGCTCGTACGCCAGGCCATAGAGGTTCATCGCGACGGCGACGCGGCGGACGAACGGGCTGTCATATTGGCCGATCAGGATCATGGCGGGAGTACCCGGTTTGTGTGCGCGTGATCAGCTGGCTGACCCGAGCTTCCCGGCGATAAACAATATTTGGCGCGCCCGGAAGGAATGACGCAAATCAATGAAAACAGCAAGGTAGCCAAATTGCAATACCCGACAACGGGCGCGGAAATCTGCGGGTCCCGAGACTTTTGGCTAGCAGGAAAAACAACATGACCGAAGCCTACCCCCTCCAATGGCCGGCAGGCATCCCGCGAACGAAACGCCCCGCGCGGTCGGCCTTCGGCGACGTGACGATCCATCGTGCCGCGAAGGAGCTTATCTGGGAAATCGAGCGGATGCACGGCCGCCTTCCGGTGGTTTCGACCAACCTCGAATTGCGGAACGACGGGCTGCCATACTCGAAGCAGCGCCCTATCGTCGATTGTGGAGTCGCGGTCTACTTCATGCGCCGCGATAAGCAGATGGTGTTCGCCTGCGATCGTTGGGACCGGATCGAGCACAACATGCGGGCGATCACTAAGACGATCGATGCTTTGCGAGGCATTGAGCGGTGGGGCTCGACGGACCTCATGGAGCGCGCCTTTACCGGCTTTGAGGCCCTGCCAGCGCCTGAACAATGGTGGCAGGTGCTTGGCGTGATCGAGGGCGCGTCGCTGGATGATGTTGACGCGGCCTATCGTCGTAAGGCGCGTGAGGCGCATCCCGATACGGGCGGATCAGATGCAGCGATGGCGAGGCTCAATGCTGCTCGGGATCAGGCCCGATCGCGCTCCGTAGCCACCCCTTAATGCTTAGGCGCCCTCCTCGGATATATATCGCACGAAAGCCGCAGCTGCCTTGCGATCTGGTTGGCGATGAACAGATGGTCCTCGGGCTTGGGCCTATGCTTGCCGCGCATAAGGTGCAGGGCCATTTGGATTTTGGCGACGAGTTCTTGCTCGGTGATGCGATTCGGTGGGGTCATGGAGCCGTGGTAAAGGAGAAGCTATGACGCAGGAAGAATTTCGCACCGCCATGAATGAGGCCAAGCGTGAGAACCGCTTGCTGTGGGTCAGGAATGGCGACGTGCACGGCATCGCGCTAGGATATGACAGCGGGACCGATGAGGTCGTGCTGTTCAGGAATCAGCGGCTCCCATTGGACTGCCTGACCGTCGAGTAGTCTGCTGTGGTAGGATATGGTTTCGCGCAAGGGGAGAGGGAATGAGATTCGTAATCTATGACGACGAGACGCTAGAGCCGATCACGGTCGTCAATCTGCGCGGCGTTGGCTGGAAGGACATCGAGCGGCGCGGGAGGCATTGGAGGGTGACTGTGCCGTCTCCGCCTCCGACTGTACTGATGCGCGATTCCGAGGTGCCGCCGAAGTTTTACGAAATGCGCATCGTCGATCTTTGGTTCGAGCGTTTCCGGCGCAAGGATCAGGAAAGCTGGATGTGCTTCACGAAGCAGACTGACTTGGCGATGCTTCTCCTGCCCGACTGGCTGCCCGGTCAACGGGCTACGATCGATGAGCTGGAGCGGCACAACGAACACCTCGTCGAAATCTTGCTCGCCGCTGTCCACCTCTAACCAGGACCGACCAATGGACTATAAGCCGCTGAGTGATGAGGAGGCGCTGGAATTGGGCAGAGAGCTTGCCGAGTTTGCCCAGGCGAGTCTGAGCTATCGCGTCGACCGAACCGTGCTTATCTCTCTCGGCCGCATCGCGTACAAACGGTCTCTCGCATTGGCCAAGGAACGCGCCCGTGGATAACCCCTATCGCTTCGACATAAAGGAAGATGGTGTCTGGCTGATCCGGCCGGGTGGTGCTGTGAACCTCGGGCCGAAAGAGGATGCAGAGCAGATCATGGAGGCTATGGTTTGCCTGTTGGAGCGGGAAGATTTCGGAGAATCGGTGCAGTGACGTTCGCTCGCGGTGTCACCCATACCATTATAGCTTTATCGTTAGTGTTTATTGTGGTGGTGTGGCTGATCGGTTGATGGACTGTTGACCAGTTACCCAATCAATGAGCCTGCCAAGCTGAACAGTGTTCAGAGCGCAGGCAAGTGAATCGGGCGCGGAGGCTGGATTAGTTCCGCCGGGGGTGTTGGGAACTTCGGGCACTGCCGTTCCTCCGCTACGACCGGAAGCGGTTTTGGCCGTTCCTGGGTGCAGGCGCAGATTTGTATAGCGACGCTGCAAATCAGCAATATCCGCACGGTACTTCTCCAGTGTTTCGAGTGATACTGTTTTCTGGTTGGATTCGACGCGGGCGGCGTTGGCTGCGTCTTGAGCCTTTGCCAGAGCGGTCTTGTCACGAACTGCTTGGCGTTCCGTGTCGAGCGCAGCCTGTGTTTCGATCGAGCGCGTCTGCCACTTCGCGGCGCGAGCGGATTCCGCCTTGCCGTTCAGCCACAGGAGGCCAGCGACGATGACGAGAGCGCCTATCGCAGCCTCACGCCAGAAGCGGAGAATTGCTAGAAATTGCATAGATTATGGGCCTTGTTTGGCAAGGAAAATCGTGCTAATGCCTGGTGATGTGGCAGCCAATCGAAACAGCGCCCCATTCCGGGGAAATTATTGAACTAACCGCGTTCGAATGCGACGGTGAGATATTTGAGATCCACCCGATGCGATGGGCGCACATTCAGCGGAACGGATTATTCCCAGGCGCCGTCGGCATGTGGACGCACCCTAGCGGCACCTACACCTGGAACGATGACGGCCTTGGTGGCGGCCCGACGCATTGGCGTCCCGCGACCTTACTTACAGAGGTAAGTCCCTCGGATTAGCCGCCCGAGCATTTCAGACTGGCTCCCCGCATCCAGAACACCAATTACCCGCCCATTATAGAGTATCGCAGAACCCGACTGCCCCGCCGTCGCAGCGCCTCCGAAGATCGCCATCCCGGCAAACTCGCCTTCTGGGACGAACTTCCCCGTTGCAAGAAAGACCCTCAGTTCAAGTCTCTCACCCCTTGGATAGCCATAGACCGAGACTATCCGTCCCTTACGTGGCTTTCCGCAATCGAGAGGAAGCCACCTCGGAACACGCGATTCCGTCTGTAGGACCGCTATGTCCTGCTTCGTGTTGACGTAGATGAGCTTAGTGGGTTCGCCGTCGACGTAGCACTCATGCCCCGCAGCTACATGCGCCGCCGTAAGCAGGACATTAGGTCCGATGTACGACCCGGAGCCGACCAACATTGTGTGTGCGTCTATGGGGCACTCGATCAGACGGGCCAGCGTGTGGGGTTCCGGCGGTGCTCCGGCGATGCCCTGGCGATGCTCCGGCGATGCGGATGTAAGAAAGACAAGCGCCACCAATGCAGCAAACACCGCTTTCATTCCATATCCCCCGATTAAAGGTTGTTCTTCACGTCCTGAGCTGCATCCTGTGCAGCGCCTGCGACTTGTTCAGCGGCAGCGACCGTGGCCTCATCCCCGCCCGATGCCTCGAACCCGTCGCGCGATAGCTTCAGGGTGCGGCGGTTGATCGCGAGGCCCAGCGACAACAGTACGGCTCCGATGATCGCCAAAAGGCCGTATGCGATGTTTGCGAGCGGATCGGCGCGAACCCAGATTTGAAACAGGTAGATGATCCACGCCAGAAGGCCCGTCAGGACCGCAGAGCCAGCGATCGAGGCTAGGAGCGCTATCAATGCCCGCCAGTCCCTAGGGGGCCACCCAGGGACGCTCACGAGAGATATAAGTCGCGTTCGGCGGCACGCCGTTTGACGAGCCCGGGAAGAACCCTGCCCCCGCCCCGGGTCCAACGCAGAAATTCGTCGCCGGCTCGGGCGAAGTCCCCTGCCTTGTGCCGCTTCAGCAGCGTCGAGGACATGAGGGCGCCTAGGCCGAGGTTGAACGCAAACGATACCAGCGCGTCAAACTGCCCCTGGGTGCACCTCCCCACGATAGCGTTTACGCCATCCTCGAACCGGCCCACGTCCCCGCGTAGCAGCCTGTCGGCCTCTGCTTCGTCAATGACCATTCCGGCCTTCACATGCGAACCCGTTGAGCCGTAACCGATCGTGAGAACCCCAGCGGGGCATCTGTAGGCGTCAAGGCGCAGGCCCTCGAACATCTTGAGGAGGTCCAAGCCCTTTTGGCTGATGTTCATGATTGATCCCCGTTAGGTGCGGTGCGCGCAAACCCTGCCAAGCGCCTCAATGTCGCTGGCGTTCTGGGCTATGTCTCCGCCGCTCATTATGCGGTCGAGGAGAACTAGGTTTTGTCTTACGTAAGCGACTATCCAGTCGGGGCGAGAGAGCGTCCTAGGATCTGTGCTCAGCTCGTCCGCAAGGAAAGTGTGGCTCACGCTGCAATCATTTCCGGACAGACCGTTACCCGTCCCACTTGCCCAAATCCGCTATGATACGTGATTGCGGACATGGAGCGATCAGCGAACCAACCGCCGCGCGCAGCGTAGGCGTCTCTGGCAGCGAGCGTCGGGTGTTGGATGACAGTAGCGCCGCAATGCTCTTTTTCCTCGACATGATGGAGGTTCCCGGTGTGGATGTAGCGGCGCTTTGTCAGCCCCCAATCACTAGCAAATTGTGCCGCAATTAGCAACGGAAGTTGAGCATTTTTCTTGAGATGCGAGTGATGAAATGCTAAGAGAGTTTCACCGTGGCGATAGACGTAATACGGCAACGCGGAATCATCCACGGTTATTCTTGGCTCTTTCTCATACAATGCTTTGAACATGGTTCGCAGCCACACGCTGGACGCCATGTCGTGGTTGCCTTCTGCCAGAACGAGGTGAACCCGTTCATGCTTGGCAAGCAGCATGTCGATCACGCGGCGCAGGACCCTTACGGCGACTTCCACCATTTTGGTAAAGCGCCCATCCGCATCCAGGATGTGCCCGCTCGTCGGTGTGACGGCCGACAAGCCATCATAATGCAATAGGTCCCCGAGTTGGTTCAGGATCGCCAGAGCGGATGCAGGCGTTCCCCTGATAGCCTCTTCGAAGCATCCGACGATTGTTTGCTCGGCAATGGTAAGGTCCCAATCCGCCCCGCCCTCACGGTGCCAAGCCAACATACCGATATGCGCGTCGGTAAGGGTGTAGACCGTGCAGAGGTCTATAAAGGTTGAGCCCTTATTCTTTCCAGTTGGCGGCAACCGTGGCAATTCGCTTGCCAGTGCCTCAAATGCGGCCTGCCTCGCCTCATCTTCCCGGTCCCTGTCGAGTGAGGTCTTTTCCCACTCCATGACAACGGAACCGGACGAATCCCGGAGCGTTGATCTCCCAGTGACAATGAAGTCACTCAGCCCTTCCTTTGCAAGCCACGACTTGTAGGTGCTTGATGAGATCCCGAGCGATCTTGCAGCGGCCTCATGGCTTCCCGGAAATGCCTCTCGGGCCATAAGCCTTCGTTGGCGTTCTTCGTCTGAGACTTTGACTGCCACACAGATCGCTCCCGCAGTTGCTGGGCTACTTCATCGTAAATTCTAGCTATTCCGAGCTTCCCCGCTTCCAGGGCGTCGAATGGTTCGTTCACGCCCCGAAGTGTCTCAACAGAGCTGCGATGATCGCGGTGATAACGACGCCGCCGAATGCCCAGAGAACCTTGACTGTCCCGGCAACACCCTTCCGCTCGCCGTCGCTCAGAAGCTTTGAAGCCTCCAGAACGCCTATCCTGTTAGCGTGAAGTAGCTGTGCGGCACGGAGGTCTCGAACGTCATTGTTGGTCCTGTCCTGCCCAGCCAGGATCAGTTTCACGTCACCGCGAATTTCTGCGAGGGCGACCCTTGCATCGGCGTCCATGCTAGCTTCTGACACAGAAAGTCACCTGACGCATTTGCGCTTCCCTTGGTGTGAGGCGATTGGAGGTCACTGTCCAAACCGATGCATGCCGCCCCACAGCCCTTGCGGTGCCATTGGCGCTGCCTGACCGCTGTTGCCGGCGAAGTAGCTGGGTTGTTGTCTGTGATGTCCCTGGAAGGCATCGCCGCCGCCCTGACCCATTCCACCGAACATCGGAGAGTGACCCCATAGACCGCCCATCATCGGGAATTGGCCCTGCTGCGGGGGCATCTGCGCCGGGGCCTGCTGCTGTTGGCCGTTGACCTGGAACTGTGGATTCTGGCCCATGGGCTGCTGCCCCTGCCAGCCTTGGCCGAAGAAATTCATATCAGGTCCTTTCGAGTTTGTGTTACGCACCGTGCGCCGGCTTGCGCGGGGGTGGATTAGTGAACTGGATCAGGTTTTTGCCTTGGGTGGTTGTCATCGGCGTTGGGCTGATTCCTGTGTTTCTGCACTTTCGCAGGAAACGTGATTGAGGGCCTGGATCACCCCCTTGCGGACTTGGAAGCTGTGGCTGTTGCTGCCCCTTGTTTGGTACTATCTACCGAACCTGATTGCCTTGATCCTGAGCCGCCGCACTGACGGTTGGTGACGACTGGAAGCCGGCGAGCAGCCTTTTTTGCAGCTCAAGAACGTCATTCGCGGCGGCTGGATTTTGGGTGGCTATGCGCTGCAACTGGCCGACGACCGCGCGAGCCTGCTGCGGGGTCCTTGATTTCCCCAGGGTGGCCACAACGCGAGCGACACCCGGTGTCGATAACGCCTTTCCTATTGCATAGAATGAACCTTGGGTTGCAAGGCCGGCCGTCAGATCCTGCGTAGCAATTAGCCCGGTAATGCCGTTAAGGAAAATACCACCCGAGTTTGAGTGATTTGCGTAGCGCGCCGCGTCCTTCACATGGGACGAAACACGGATAAGGCTGTCCATAGCCTCCCGATCACCGGGCGCGAATAGGGCGTGCTTGGCCGTGGGCGTCAACTTGCTCCAATTGGTGAGCAATGTTCCGAATGAGAAAGCCTCCCCGCTCGCGTCCTGTGCGCCAGATGTTGCCCTCCCAAGAGCATTGATGAGCGACGCGCGGACTTGCCCGCCTTCTTCCTCAGGGAGCGCCTTGACGAACTGCGCAAATCGCGCGCCATTGCCCCTCGTTGCCGCTTGAAGCGCATCTGTGACCTGCTCCCCGGATTTCTCGCCCTTCCGCCCGATGATCGGCATAATCACGTCATCAATCATCTTCGCACGCTGTGACCATGCCTGATCGGCTTGGCGATAAAGCTGTGCCGCCTTGCCCTTGCCGGACTGGATAAGCGTCTGCTCGATGTCCTGGCTGATCGTGTCCACAATCCCGTTAACCCGGCGCTCAATGTCAGAGCCGCGCAATCCATCCTTATAGAACTTGTCGCGGAGTTGGGTGCGTAGGCCGCGAAGCCCTTGAATCGTGACGCCTTGCGGGAAGCGTTGAACAAGCTCGTCCTTCAACGACGATAGATAATTGGCTGCGTCACTACCCATCGGCACCTGTGAAAGTTCAGCAAGGTTCGCGTCTAGCTGGGCTACAGCTCGATCTGGATTGACGCGCGCGCCAGCAGATAGCTTGTCGGCTTGGTCGTAAATCCGTCCGATGGCATCCCTACTGGCGTCGCGATAATTGAGCGCACCTCGCGTTGCTGTTTGGCCAGCCGCTTCCGCGTTCTGTATTTCTCCCTGCCCGGTGGCGATATTTCGAAGCGCATCTTTACCCTGTGCAACCATGCGTTGAGCACCAGCAACAACAGGGCGCGCGCCGCCGATTGTCTGAGCCGAAAGCGAAGTGAGAAGTTTGCTTACCGGACCTCCGACTGCGGAAGCCGTCGGCTGGATTCCCAAGCTGTCTGCGTCGCGAATGACTGAGGGCGGCGGTGGTCGAAAGGCGGCTGGCGGTGGTGGGGGCACCTTCCCGACGATGCCTTCGGTTATCATGTTGCTCAATTTTGCAGGGAACCCGAGAGCGCCGCCTTCAAGTCTCGCGGCCTGCCGCGCGCCCCAGTTGTTCCAGTCTTGCGGAACTGGAACTTGATTGCGGATCATGTCACCGATTTGCGGCGTATTACGTAGAGCGTCAGCCGCGTTCGGAAAGCCGAGCGCATCGGCGCCAAAGCCCATCGCCTGGCCCATACCCTTCGCCGCCATGTCGGGCAGCGCCGTTAATCCCTCTCCGATGCCAGCACCGACATTGAGCAGGCTTTTACCGGCTTGCTGTAAAAGGCTGGGGTCAGGCGTATCGTCGGTAATATCGATCGGCCCGAGCGGGCCTTGGGTAATTCGGCTACCGGGCTGGCTGCCGAGATCAAAGTTGCTCGGCATCACTCCAGCTGGTTGATCGAACGCCTTCAGCCAATCGCCAGCTTTCTGCTTAAGATCGCCAGGAACGGCAGGCCCCGCGCTGTCCATAAGGCCCATGATGGCCCGGCGACGAGCTTCACGCTTCTGAGCGATGATAGTCGGATCGGTTTCGCCGGGCTGCGGGAAATAGATTTGCTTCTGACGCACCAGTTCCTCGGGAGGGATCGCCGCACCAGAATCCTGCCGTAGCGTAGCCGCAACAAACTCGTCTTGCGTCGTGTCGAAGCGTTGGCGATCAGGACTGTTCCCGACGAAGGCCGGAAGCTGGTTCAGAACATCCGGCGCGTTCTCATGCATCTTTTGTCCGACGTAGGATCGCGGCCCCAAATCAAGCCCCTCAAAGTCGATGTTCGATCCAAGCGCACGGCGCAGAAACGCCGTCGACTTGCTTTGATACTCGTTGAACTGCGGCCCCATCTCAAGTTTTCGGCGGGCCTCCGCGGCATCTGCGACCGCTTTGTCAGCATCGGCCTTGGCGACAACTGGCGCATAAGGGGCCTCGGCAGCAGCCTTGCGGTTGTCCAAGACCTTCCCCGTCAGATCCGCTTCAGCAGTCGGCACCTTATACGGCAAAGTCGGATCAGCCGGTTTCGTAACGATCCCCGCCTGCTGATCCTCGCCATCGGGGAAGGCGTCCCACCAGTTCTTTTGCATTAGTTGCTCCCGTACCGGCGCAGCACTTCATCAGCGTAGCGATTGGTTTTCGGCCCCCAGAGTTTCCGGTTCGGGCCTCCGTGATAATACATCAGACCGCCTCGGAGCGACCCGGTCTTGTCCACGCCCTCTTGCAGATAGGCGTTACCCAACGCAGACTGATATTGGGCCGCTTCCGGCGTCTTTGCCCGCATCAGTTCGGGACGCCACGGCAAGCCTAATTTCTGGGCCATTTGCTGTCCGGTGCCGTCTTGCACCTGCATGTTGCCATATGCGCGTCCGTAGGGCGTCTGCGGGCCTACAGCGCCGGGTTTACCGCCGCTTTCCTGCTGCATCACCGCGCCGGATAGTCGGTCAAAATTGAAAGCCGCCCGAACCCCCTGCGGGGCCGGCACCTCCTGGTACTTTCTTGACGGGGCCACCGGGATAGGGTCGGAACGATGAACCGGGCGGTAGTTTCGCGGCATCCGCTGCGGATGAAACGACAGGAATGTCCGCGCCTCCGCTAAGCTGCGACGGGTGAGCGTAAACGAAGCGAGACTCGCCGGTTGCCGGGTTATTCTGTATCGTGCTGACCATCGTCGCCTTGGCGCGAATGTCGGCAGCTTCCTGAGTGCGCCCTTGGCCTTCGAGCCATTTGGCAGTCTGTTCCCAATCTGGCGTGTTGTCCTTATTGGCACGCTCATATTCCTGTTTCGCCTGCCAATCGGCCATCTCCTGCTGGCGGCGCTGTTCGTACTTCGCCTGATCCGCCTCGATCTGACGGTTCTGCTGCATGGCATCGGTATAGATACCCTTCCCCCCAAAGCCGTCACCGATTGCGCCGATGATATCCCAGAGGGTTCCGCCCTTGCCCGCGAACCCTGGTTGAGGAGGCGGCAAAGCGGCGTTCTGCTGCAAAGCGGAGTTGATCGCGGTCATCTGGTCGGCAACACCGCCGCCGTAGCCGCCGTTGAGCGGGGGCTGTTCAGGGGCGCCCCACAAACCGCCCGGCTGTTGAAAATCCCAAAAGCTCGCCATCCCCTAGATCCTCGAATAGTCGACTGTCTGATACCCGCCGATCACCGGCCCCAGCGCATGTGGTGCGTGGATAGCGACCTCGTCGGCCATCACCCCTTCGCCCGACTCACCCCACGCATAATCAAAGGCGTACCAGCCCAATGGACCACGGCTTCCGATCCGGCGGATATTGGTCTTCAGCCTGCGGTCGGAGAATTTCATCGCGGAAGCCCCGGCCGCCGCGATATTGCCGAGGATGGGTCCAAGCGCCGCCGTGCTGCTCGATTTGCTGCCGATGTAGGCAGAGGGAGGAATTGCCCCATAAAGCTGGGCCATCATCTGCAACTGTGTCGGGACGGCATTTAGTTGCTCGGATGTAATCCCTCTCTGCTGCTCGCCAAGCGCCGCTGTAAGCCCGAGATCGGCCCTAGCGCCGGTATCCTGTGCGGTGCCGATGTTCGACACCAACCCGGCGGCCTGGAGCGCCTGTGCGGCCTGCTGCTGGGCAAGCTGTGCATTGGTCTTCGATACGTCCGTCGCCTGTCCGGCATTGAAGATGCTGGTCTGCTGCTGTGCCGCTGCGGCATCCCTTGCCGCCTGCATCTTCATCTGCGCTTGCTGAAGCGCGAAGTCGTTCTTGAACCCGGCATTGGCTAGTGCGACCTGCTGGGCAAGTTCCGCCTGTGCCTGTTTGAAGCTGTTGTCTGCACCCGCGTTCACAAGGCCGGTCTGCTGCCGGAACCCCGCGTCCACCCCGGCCGCACCGAGAGCGTCGGAATAAGCCTTGGCGCGAAGCTCAGCTTCGGTCAGTGCCCGGTTCCGGCCGGATTCGGCGTCGAACTGCCCCGCCTGGATGCCGTAGCGAGAGCCGCCAAACGCTCCCGAACCTGCCGCCCCCGCTTCCATCGCGGCGCGCTGTCGTCCGGTCTGCGCATCGTAGCTCGACATAGTGGCATCGACGAGCGCCTGAATCTCCGGGTCCATATATTTGGACACGCCGCCGTTATCGAGGATTGAGGCATAACCGGCATGGACAGCGGGGCCGATATTGGTTTGACCCGCCAGTGACGCATTTCCGAGCTGCGGCGCATTGTAGGTGAATGCGTTGGCGTTGGTTGCCGTAGCCGTTGGAGCTGGAAGGGCCCCAGCTGCTTTCGCCATGTCCAGCGCGCTGGTCTGCGCGGCCTGTCCGGCGCCGAGGTTTCCGACCGACCCGAACGCCTGCTGCTGCAATGCGGAAGCCGGTGCGACATATTGAGTGGGGTCTGTTTTACCGAAGTCAGCAATCTTCTGCGAGAGCCCATCCGGGCCAAACAGATTGCCCTTCATCGGGTCCGTGACAATGGGTTTCGTCTTCGACTTGCTTTTCATACCGCGTCCTTAATCAACGTCACGCTGTAGTCCCTGTAGCCATGGCCTTTCAGGATGCGCTTCCAGCCCAGCCGGCCCTCGAACATGATCCGCGCGCAACCGGCCTTCCAGAACCCGGTCTCGGCCTGAGGGATCAGTTCAGCGACGATTTCGTCAATGTCCCCAACCACCCAATCGGCTTGCCCAATCCTGTCGGCGCCGTCGTGATGGACAATCCGCGTCACCATTGCGCTGTTGTCGCAGCTCCAGAATTGCACGTCCCCTGCGGCGATTTCGTGATCCAGTTCCCGGATCGTGTACATGCGATCGGTCTCGATCAATTCCTTGAACTTGTCGCGAAACCTCAGATATTCGTTGAGGTTGTTCATCGCCGGCCGAGCTCTTTCGCGTCGAAAACGGGCTTCCCAAACCGGACGTATCCAGTCCCCGACCATTGCAATGCGAGGATATTGGCCGAGACCCGGAAATCCTTCTTTCGTTGCCCCTCGGCGAACAGATAAGGCCCGTGCGAAGTTGCCGTCTGCTGCGGCTCACGTCGTGCAGTCATCGACAGACTGACATCGCCGGACTGATCCTCGAAATCGGGGATCATGCCCTGGATCTGAAGCACCTTCTCGGCATTGCCGATATATTGGTAGGCAGTGGACAGGCTCCATGAAACACTGCCCGGCCCCCGTTCGTGCGAGTAAACGATACCGTCATACGTCACCGCTGTCGGATAGATGGCAACACCCGCGTCAACCGCCGCTGTCCGCGCGATCTGGCCCCGGAACCAAGCCCTTGGCGTAGTGGAGGAAATCAGCGTCGAGAGCGCCATGTAGCGGCTGTTCTCGATCCCATCGCGGCTGTCGGGATAATAGAACCAGACCTCGCCATATTGAGCTATGCCTGAGGCGACGATCTTTGCCGCTTGCGCCAGTTCGACATTGTCGGTGAAATCAGACCGGATCGGGCATTCAAGGATGTTCGGCTGGGCTCCCGGCTGCCAGATACGCCATTGGAGATCAGGAGCAACCCAATAGCAGGTCATGCCGTCGACCCAGACCGCATTCGGCCCGACCAGCCCGCAATTCACCGCGACCGGATCGAAGCGGTAGGTCTGCCCCGGATTGCCCAGATACTGGCCGATATAAAGCCCTGTGTCGGTCCAGACGACGACATAAGGCCCGACCATGCGCCCAGTGATGATCTTGCCGGCTCCGGTCAGGATATGCTCGAATGCGTTATTGTCGGCCGCAGTCGTCCAGTCGGCCACATCTTCCAGATCGCAGCCCCGGATGCAGAGCGGGTTGAACGTGCCCGAACCTTCCTCATTGCAACCAAGGGCCAGAACCTGCCGTTGGGGAGTAACCACTATCGCCGTGATATTGTCGGGTGCCTGCGTGATCTCGGCAGCAACCACGGCGGGGTTGTTCGACCATTGGTAGAGCGTCCCGCCCCTCGGGTTGGCGAGCAAGGTCTGCCCCCATGTCTGGAGCGACCACGTCCGGGCATAAAAGATGCTGTCCGGCGTCGAATAAGTCCCCATGCCATAGGAACCGGACCCATAGCCCGGAGCATCGCCTGCGGTATCGATGGAGCCAGCGGTAAGCCCTGACGGCGTGATGTCCGACAATGCGCCCGCGAAATAGACCTGCAATTTGCTGTGCGTCCCGAACGCCGTCACTGCATTGCCGGCCGTATCGGTCCAGAGCAGGACGTTGCGGCATACTCCGGTCAGCGTCGATGAAAAGGCCGTCTGCCACGACCCAATCGTCTGCATCTTGCCGCGCCACGGCCGCATATTGTTGCCGTCGTTGTAAAGCCCTTCCTCGGCAAAGTCGGTATCGTCCGATATGATGCCCGGAGCGGGGCTGAATGGAACCCTCACAGAAAGCCGCTCGATCTGCGGTTGCGCGACGCATAAAGCGCGATGGTCCAGGAGGCGACGCCGTTAGCGATTATGCCGGAGAATAACCCCGGATTGTCGGATGATGCCGTCGCTGTCTTATATCCGATGCTCGTCGATACGCCGTCACTGAAGCCCTGCGCGGTCGTAAGCCCGCTATAACCCGATGGCGCGCCCGCTGCGATGTCGGTCCCGCCAGCGGAAACTGCGGTGACCCAGAGAACATCGCGCGTGGATGCAATTGAATGGTTGGGCGGATTGGACGTGCTTGACGACGACCCCGAGACAGTGCCGCCGCCAGATACGCGAATAAGGACGGCCGAGAATTGCTTCGCGATGGTGGAATCGAGAGTGAATGAATCGCTGGCCGTATCCGCCGTTTTATAAAAGACCGCCGATGCGATATCGTCATCGATCCCCAGATCGTCGTGGTTTTGCTGGCCGAGCTTCGACCAGCCTGAACTGGCCGTGCTAAGCGTTGGGAGGCCAGCTGCGGAGACGATGAGAATAGACCCGTGGTTGACGTTGACTCCAGTGTAGACCGCCCAGCTCGTCGTGTCGGAACTTTGGACATACCCGGTCGCGGCGACGACGCTGGGGAACGTCATTCGACGATCTTCCCAACGACATGGTCGAGCGTGGCATCCGCTGACGCAGGCGGGATGAGGTTGAGCAGATCGCCCGCCGTCACGGTCGAGTTGCTGATTGCAACTGTTGCCGTAGTGCCCCCAATCGCGAACGTCGCGGTGCCGAGCGTGGTTGACCCGGCCGCGCCGCCCTTGATCGTGAAGACGGTAGAGGCTGTGGCTGCGGTGAACGCCTTGACGACGCAATTGGCTTGGGTGATCGTGAACGAATAAGGCGCGACGCCCGCCGCCACTGGCTTGGTGCCGCTGAGATCGCCGGCTGCGAAGAATACCCAGCCCTGTACTAGTCCGAGATTCGACCGGGCAGCCGCTGCGGTGGACGCCCCGGTCCCGCCGTCCGCTACCGCAAGATCGGTCCCCAGCCAGTTGGCACCATTGATGATCGGATTGGACTTGTAGACGACATTCCCGCCGACCGAGAGAATCCAGCATACCTCTCCGGTTTTCAGCGTTGCGGTAGTTCCCGATCCGGTCGTGAAGATGACATCGCCAGAGGTGGCATTGCGAACCAGATAGTTCTTCTTGACGTTCGGGATGGTGACAGTTCCACCAGTTCCCGACGTGATATTGATGGCACGGGGACGGGATTCGTCGGTCGTACCATTGGCGGTCGAGAGTGTTTTCGTGGTCGAAAGCGTGAAGGCGGTGACACCGTCCATCGCCTCGTCGGCCATGGCTATGGTGTTATCGTTGAGGATCGTGCCCCAGCTGTTGTTGTTCTCCCCTGGGGCCTGCAACGTGAGCCGGTTGAGAGGGGTGTAAGTCGATGTCATTAGGAAGTGACCCCTTTGATGACCACAAAGCCAAGCACCAGCGTCTCAGCGAGTGCCCCGCCGGTCTCGTTCTTGATGATTATGCGGAAAGCTCCAGCACCTACGTTGCAAGCGCGCGCGGAGGTGGCACCACCCGTTACTTCGCCGGAAACGACGGCCAAAAGCACCTGGTCGCCAAGCGCAACCGTGGAATTAAAACAGACGAAATTCCCTGTCCCACCGCCAGCAAGGTTCTGATTATGCGTTGTGATCTGTCCGCAGATCTTGTCTAGCGTGACGTTGGTATTCTTGCTGGTGATCTGCGTGACCGTTCCGCCCGCCCCCGTCGCATATCCTATCCCGGCCGTGGGGCTGTCCGACTTGATCGAGCTTTTGCCGAGGATGGCGCCGAGGAAGGTCTGCGTGCCCGTGAAGGTATTCGCCGTGTCCGAGAGGGCTATCGTGTTCCAGTCTGTCCCGTTCGAGAACTTGGCCCGGTTGACGGTCGTGTCCCAAACGAGAGAGTGAGTATATCGAAGATCCGTTGCATCCGGTAAGTCGGCCGTCGCATATTCGACGAGACCAAGCGGGTTATCCCTTCGTTCCCTAATCGCTGCTTCGATATCCCTTCTCGCGTCCTGGGATAGATCGGGGGAAAGGAGTCTCACGATATGATCGCGATCATGGCAGGAACGTTAGCCAGGGCTGCGCCAGCATCAGTGTCGGATAAACACCTTCGCTGATTTTGAAGTGACCCGTTGTGGTCGGGTGCGTGCCATCGGCAGAGTCGGTCGCGCCATCGAGCCAGATGCTTTCATCGGACAGGCTCGCAACAAATGCGTTCGGATCGAGATAGCCGTCCGCGCCTGTGATTTCGCCATGTCTTACGCGGCGGTTATACTCGATCAGTTCGGCGTTGCTTGTCGTCCCGGTCGGGGTGGACTGGCGCGGTATCAGCGTGCAGACGATGGCCTTTGGGGTGATCAGCGGGTTCGCGGCGCTGAAAGCGGCCTTGTAGAGCACGATCTCAGCCTCGACCAAAGCGTCGAGCTGCGCCGCAGTCTTCCCGCCGCCGACGATATCGTTCGTACCGATCTGGAAAATGAGAACGGAGGTATAGGGATAGATCGCCCGCCGTGCCGTCCCGACATTCGCTAGTACAGCGGAAGCGCGAGCCGACATGGCGAGGGGGATTTCGGAGCCAAGCAAACGGCCCGCCTTCTTGAACGATCGCCGCACCCACGCCCCGCCGATCAGCGTGCGGCTATCCTGTCCGACCTCGCCGCCATCGCCGAAGTTTGTGTCGGTGTTATTATAGGCGATGCTGTCGCCAAGGACCGCGAACGTGTAGCCGTGGACGCCATAACCGAGCACAGCGCGCGGATGCTGCCGGTAGGTTGTGAGAATCAGGCTCGCCGGGCTGACTGTCGTGAGATCGGTCGAACCGAGACCCATCGTCTTGCGTCCATAGCCGCCATATTGAGCGCCGGCTGTGTAGGGGATCGTCTGATAGCCTTGCCCGCCGCCGCTCGGAGCATCGACTTCGCGGTTCAGCCAGATCAGCTTGCCGGCGGCGATGTTGGCAGTGAGAAGGCTGCTCAGAACCCCACCCTGTCCCGCCGTGACGGTCGTGCGGGCGGCATCGGAGCCGATGCACGCGCCATCGACGATGTACCCGTGCCCGACTTGCTGATCGTTGGATATCGCCTGTTCGACGCCCGAACCGTCAACGTAAAATGCGCCGTTAAGAACCTGGATGGCGGTGATGTTGATTGCGGTGATGATCGGTATGCGCGTGAACTGCCGCTCGGCACCGGACGAAACAACCTGGCTGTTGAAGCCGATCTCGCCATATTCGCCGATGATCTGCCATGACGAAATGCCGGCAGCGGCGACGCCGCCACCGCCCTGCGTAGCGGACGCAAGGAGGATGTCTCGAAACTGCATCTTACTGCCAGTGGCCGAAAGCCGTAACCGTTACGTTGGCGCCCGTGGTGATCTTCCACCCTGTCGCCGCCTTCAGCCCGATCGGAATGATGATCGGGCGCAGATCCGCCAGTGTGCCGGTGGTGAACGTGAAGATGGTTGTCGATCCGTCCTTGACGGTGACAGTGCCCGCTCCGGTTGTTCCAGGCTGGATAATGATATGACTGAGATAGTCCTTAGCTGCACCGGCGGCAGTGGTGCCGATGACCTGATCGGTCTGAGATGCCGCCACCGTCTCGTAACACGGGATATATTCCAGGCTCGGGTACATTTCTAAAAATCCCCTCGGTTGATGTCGAATACGGTCCGTGCGCCCCATGGCTCGGTCCCGGTCGAACGAAGCGTCTGCTGGCCCCTGCGGCGGGTTTCGCGCATCAGGCGGGATAGTTCCTCGGCCATCGTCATTGTCTCGGCCTGCCAGCCCTCCGTGTCGCGCCACAGGTCGCGGAACAGGAGGTATCGGGTGCGCGCCGCGATCAGGTCGTAGGCTTCAGTCGTCCAGATATTGGAATCGCCATCAGTCGCCGGGATGCCTGTCGAGGCGAGACCGTAGACATAGATGGTGTATGCGGCATCGGGGATCGGCCAGAGCTGGATCGAGCCCTCATTCTCGGCCCAGCGGGAGGGAATTCCTGTCTCGGTGCGATATTCGATGGCTTCCAGACTGGTGTCGAGCAGCGCCTCACCCGAATAGACGACCGTGTCAGGATAACGGACTCCGGAAGGCATATCGATCGTTGCAGATGCGGGCGTGGTGGTTCGGTATCCACTCCCCCGGTTGAACCAGAACTGCCGATCCGAGTAGAAAGCGATGGCCTGCGTAATGGCAGTGGTCAGAGCCGTCTCGGATTCACCGCCGGATGCAATATCATCCTTCTTTGTTTCGAGCTGGATGCGGGTTTTCAGTTCGAGAAGCGTCGCCATCAGGCAAATTCCTTATAGGCGATTAGCTCGTCATCGGAGCAGCCAAGGTGCTTCGCCAAATGGCCGGATAGCGCCACCACCTCCCAGGTATCGGGATGGTGAATCATGGCTCTCAGAAGCCCCCCAGAGCGTTCATGGAGGAACCTGGGGAACAGGTTGCAGAGCTTCGCCAGGTATTGGCTTTGCAGGTAGAATTGCAGGTTCGTGCGGTGGTCTTTCCCGCCCGCACGAACGATCAACTGGCTTTCGTGCGCCTCATCCTTGAAAGTGTGCGTTGTTTCGGCAAACGAGCCTTCGCAGCCGTAATAGACTATCTGTTTGTAGCCCATTCTCAGAGCCGCCAGTGGGGCGGAGCAGGCCGAGGTTGACCCCGGCATGATCGCGAACTTCTCACGAAGTGCCAGGACGTTCTGCGTAACCGGCTCATTCATGAAGGTGTGGAAGATCCGGACGTCTGACCCTTCCAGCGCATCGAATGCTGAGGGGTGACAGTTGGAGGCCAGAATTGCCCGCTCAACACCCTCGCACAGTGGCGGCATGTCATCGCCGGGATCTACCGAGAAAAGTATGGAATCTATGCCATGACCCTTCAGCCATTGGCATGTCCCATTGATTGCCCAGATGTCGGAATATCCGCGCAGCTCATCGAGCCGGGAAGCGGTAGAGGGACCGCCGCCTACTACGGCAAGCGGCCTCTCATGTGGCTTGTTCCGTTCGATGAACGGTAAGCCTCTGCGTTCAGCATCGGCAGCGTTTGCCCGGAGTTGATCCCAGCTCGCGCTGCCGATACCTTCGGCGTTCAGCCTGAACACTTACGAACCGGCGTGCAGTCCGAGTGCCGCCAGTGTGTCACGGATTTCCGTGATCTGGCTGATGACCGCATTCGCGCCAGTGATGGTCGCAAAGGCGATGTTTGAACTGGCGTCCGTGATGAACGTGGTCGCCAGAGTGACCATCGCGGCCGAACTGCGGCGCACAATGGGAGTTGCAAGACCGTAAAAGCCGATCTTGTCGGTCGAGGATTGGCCGAAGACCACCCCCTCCGGAATAACCGGGCCTGTCGTATATGCCATTGTATGTATTCCTTCTTGTCAGGGTTAGCCGGCGAGGTTGGCAAGACGGCAAGCAAGCTGCCCGCGAAGCGTCTTGTAACCGTAGAGGATGTCCACGCGGCACGGCAGGCGATCGTTGTTGATGTCGTAATCACGAACGATACGTAAGGAGATGCCGTCGTAGACCTCCCGAGCGCCCCAATCGACGCCCTTGGGCATCACCAGATCGGCGGTTGCGAAGGTGAACGCATCCTTGTGGTACACCATCGACTGACCGTAGTCGGTGGATGCAGTACCCGCGATGACCACCGCCTTCGACGCGCCGGCCGAGTTGATGACGATGTTCTGCGTTGCGCCCGAAGTCACCGGGGTCGGAGACACGGCCCATGCGCCAGTTCCCGTCGCCGTGGTGGTTACAACGAACTGCTGCAACACACCGGTATCGACTTTCGTCTCCGGGTGGACGGCATTGACGCCCGCGACAGTGAACACTTCGCCGACGTTGATCGTGCCAGTGCCGCCAGTCGTGGTGATCGTCGCCGTGCCCGACGTGATGCCGGTCGAGGTGTTGACCACATAGCTGGCTGCATCGCCGCGCGTCTGGTTGGGGATGTGCGTCGATTCCGAGAAGTCGAAGCCGGCCGCATAACCCATGTGGCCTTCTTTGTACTGCTTGGAAAGCTGTCCGCTATCCTGGAACAGACCCTTCAACGTATCGACAAGGCCAGCACTGTCGTTGGACGACAGCAGGGCGGTGCGATCGCTCGGGGGCGCCAGGGAGTCGTTCAGCTTGCGACGGCCACCAAGCACGTTGGCAAAAGTGATCGCCGATGCGGTGTTGTTGGCCTGCTGCCAGACAGTCTTACGCATCGTCTGGAGCGCATCGGCTTCCACCGAGGCGGCGAGAACGGCCATCGCAGGCTCGATGATGCGCTTCGAGAAGTCGTCCATCGACAGCGTCAGTTCGGCACTGGTGAACTGCATGCCGACATGCTTCTGCGTGGCGACCTGGAGCGAAACCGAGGACTCGGTCGTGTCCTGAAGCGCCAAAGCGGCGCCGGTCGTGACCGTGTACTGGTTCGGCAGGCGGATCTTGAGCGTATCGCCGATCTTTGCGCCTTCCTTGGCGAAAGAGTCGTCGTACTGCCGGTTGATCGAGCTGACGAAGGTCAGCTTCTGGTGGAGAATGCGCAATGCTTCGCGCGTCACCGCCGTTGGGGTGAGAATGCTATTTGCCATGATGAAAAATCACTTTCGTGAAAATGACGTCTCGCGACGTGGGGTTGAGGTTAGGCCCGTTTCTGGACCTGCTTTTCGCGCCATTTCATCCACGCATCGGTGCTTCTCGGCTCGCTTGCCGGTGCGGAGCTTCCCCCGCTTGCCGCCTTTGCCGCCGGTACAACCTTCGCTGCTTGCTGGATGGTCTGGGCTTTCTTCTGCCCGGTCTGGCTCGCCTTGCCGCGTACCGCTGCGTCCAGAACGATAATCACGCGAGGATCGTCGATCCCCTCCAGGTCGCTGGAGGTGAGGCCGAAAATCTTCTGTGCATCGCTGAACAGCTTGGCGGAATAGGTGGGCGACCACTCCGGTATGTGCGACACGATGGTGGAGCGGCCTTCTTCCAGTCGCTTGGCAGTTTCCTGCTGCTCCTTGGATGTGCGCTCGGTCCGTAGTGCCGACAGATAATTGGTGGTTTCGGTCTTCGCGTCCTTGAGAAGCTGGTACTGCTGGAACGCCTTCTGAGCCTCGAAGGGATCGTTGTCGTTCCATGTCCTCCAGTCGACCTTGGCATATTGCGCGATCTGCTGATCGAGCATGGCAATGTTCCCACGGGCGCTGATTTCGTGCTCGTCGGCCTGGGTGATAGCTTGGCGCTCTGTCTCGAAAGCTTTGCGCTGCTCTGCCAGTTCCTGTGTCTTGCGCGTATAATCCGCGTTCAACATCAGACCCTTGCGCACCTTCTCAGCCAAACTCTTGGGGAGCCTGAGCTTCGATTCGTCGTCTAGGTCTATTTCCTCTTCGTCCTCGGCTTGATCCTCAATGGGATTGCCGTCATCGTCGAACTGAGGTTCAGTTTCTTGAACTTCTGTCTCGACTTCCGCGTCCACCGTTTCGGTTTCGGCCGGATTGGTCGTTTCTTCGTCCATATTTCCTTCGTGGGATGCGCCCGTCTCGCGAGGGGCTGGTAATGCCGCTGTCACCATGACTTGGCGGCAATTCTATTGAGCAGCGGGCCTCGGAGCCTCGGTGGGCTTCATCAAAGTAGCCGCCGCCTGCATGCGCTCTGTCTCTGCGCGAAAGCGATCAAGCTCAATCTCCTGATCCCGCTGCTCAAGCTCGCGCGCCTTCAACTGATGATCGCCCATCTTCGCGGCCATCTGCACCTTGAGCTGCTGATTCTCCTGTTGAAGCTGCTGCATTTGTTGCCCGCCCTGTTGGATGGTCTGCTGCATCTGCTCCACGGCTTGCTGCATTTCAGGCGGTATCTGCGGCTGCTGCTGTGCGGCCTGCTTGGCAGGATTGAGGAAATCCAGTTCTTTCGACAGCTCGTCGGCGTCGGGAAGATCCATCAGCTTGGCAAGGCGTCCTGCAAGGAATGGTGCGGAATCGGGTACGGCTTGCATGATGCTGGTTAGGGTTTCGGTCAGTTCCTCGCGCCGTGAGGTGAACGATGGGCCGGCAGAGACGGTGAGATCATATTTGCCTGCGGTGATGTCGTAGATGGCCATGATCGAGCCGTCTGGCTGCGGCACTTCCTGGACAGGCTGCCCGGTTGGCGCAATCTGCTCATTCTGCGGCTGCATATCCTCGCCAAGGACGCGGATCATTCTTTCGGTGGTGTAGACCTTCGGGATAAGGTCCAGTAAAATTCTTCCCCCGTGACGAATTGCACGGGAGAGATTATCGATGAAGTGAAAGGTCGAGACGTCTCCCTCTCGTTGGCGGGCCATAATAGCTCGTCCAGAGGTTTCGTTTGATCTGGCTCCCAGGCTGGCATCGTAAATCCCTATGATAGCCTTCATGTCGTCGGCGGCGTTCAGGGCCTCTTGCAAAGCCCCGGCGGGCACACCTGCGAATGGCTGCCGCTGCGGTATCTCGGCTCCATCGGGAACCATCAGATACGGATGCGCGGCGCTGTTCGCGGTGCTCCAGTTCGGGTCCAGCTCGAACGCCTTCTCGTGCCCGATAAATGGGGCTTTCGGAGCCAGCGCGACCATTTCCGTGGTCGTAGTGCGCCAGTAGTTGAGCATCTGCTGTGCGGACTTGGCGTCGCGGATCAGCGATCGGAAGTGCCGCCTGCCGTCTTCATCGATAACCTCATCACCGTAGACCGGGACGATGGGGATATATTTACCAGCCCACTCCACCTCTTTCAGGATCTCCGCGCCGGACATGATCCGCTGCGTCACCTTGTAGGTTTCGGTCTCCTTCGATCCGATTACTTGAATGCCGGCGGCATCGGCTTCGTCCTTGCGCTCCGCATATTCCTCGGCCTTCAGGATCGTGCCGTCCGACAGCGCGACAATCGTTCCCTTGACCTTCTCGCGCGTCCAATACTCAGCAACGGTTACGTCATCACCGTCCAGCCAGTCGGCGCAGTTCCTGAAATCATGCTCCCAATTGACCCTTTCGGCATCGGGATATTCGGCCTCGAACTCGTCGCGCGTCATGGTTGAGACGATGAACGCCACGTTCCAATCGCTGCTATCGGCAAGGCTCGATCGAGGATCGCCGTAAACCGTGAATGGATTGGCTACCCGCTCAATGACGATGTCCTGATCGAACACGTCGTCATCGGTGTAGGCGGTGTTGATCCGCCAATACCCGAACCCCTGCCCTACCGCATGCTCGATAGCCGTATCATAGGCCACATCGGCGTCGGACGTGGTTTCGATGTTGCGAATAAGCCCGTTGATGATCTCGGCAGTTCTTGGGTCTGCGCCGCTGTCCTGCGGATGAACCTTGATCGCCGGCTTGTTCTGCCTTGCGTCATTCACGACCTGCCGGATGAAGGCGGGCATCTTGTTGAACGTGAGGCAGGGGCGTTGTTCAAGCTCGCGCTGCTTGCGGATGGCCTCATCCCATTGGATGCCGAGGCGGGCGAATTGCAGATCCTCTTTCGCGGCCTGCTGGTTTTCACGCCAATAGTCGCGAGCCGTCGCATAGGCTTTGAGCGCGGCTTCCAGGATGTCGTCTGTCTCGACAACGCCGGATTGGGTTTTCTTACCCTTCATCCCATCCAGGCTCCTGATCCAGCGTGTGTTTTGGGTTTGGCTTTGCGCGGCGTTGACGCTTCACGATAACCAACAGCGAAATATCGGAATGCGTCCGCGTAGTGGCTTGTCCAGTCGTGCAGCGGGTGCTGCCTGAACTCTTGCCGCTTCTCGTCGTAATCGCGGCGATACATGCGAAGGGCTTCGATCCCGTCCTTGCACTTGTCCTTGTCGAACCAGCATGTCGGGATCAGCATGCGGACAGCCTGAATGCCGTCTGCAATGGGAAGGTTCGGACAGACCGTTACCCTGAGCCCAAGACCCTCAAGAACCTCCTTGCGGCTCTTTCCGGTGCCTAATTCCCTTACCTCGACGTCATGGGGAAGGTGATGATTGCCCCAGACGTAGCCGCGCTGCTGTAGCTGCTTTGCGTACCAGTCGAGGCCAACACCCTCACCCTTGAGCACGTCGATCACGCGCATTTCACGCCCGACTGTCTGGAAGAACCAAATTACCGTGGAATCGGCCATGCCCAGATCCCATGCGGTGTGGACCTGAAGCCGTGGATCGTACGGGACTGAGGTGATGCGTGGCGGATCGGCTATTTCCGCCTCGTTCATTTCCTTGCCGTAGTATGCGCCCTTTACGGCCGCTTCGAACGAGCATTCATACTCTTGAGCGTACTCGTCCTCGCTCATCATCTTGCGGGCATCTGCAAGCTCGACGGGGTCAAGCAGCCCGGTCTCGGACGCCTTGAGCATGAGGCGTGTCCAGTCCGGATCATTCTCGGCCTCGACCCAGAGCCTGTGGAATGTGTTCTTACCCTTCGGCGTGCCGATGAAGGCGGCCCATCCCTTACGATCGGAGAGCGCGGGACGGACAACCTGCGTCCATGTCGTTGGGTCCATGTCCCCGAACTCGTCGAGCACAGCCCCGTCGAGGTAGATACCCCTCAGGCGGTCCGGGTTGTCAGCTCCATAGATCCTGATGCGAGCGCCGCCGGGAAGTTCGACCCAAAGCTCGCCCTCATTGACCCGCCTACCGGGGATGAAGGCCGTGTATTCCTTCAGATAGGTCCAGGCTATGTCCTTGGCCTGGTTCAACTGAGGTGCGATGTAGGCGAAACGCGGGTTGGGAAGCGAACACTTGGTCGCGCCGATCACCAGCTCGTTAATATCCGCAACGGTCTTGCCGGCTCGCCGATGGGCAACGCCAATGAACCAGCGGGTCTTGCGTGCGTGAAGTGGTCGAAACTGCTCTCTAACCTCGTAAGGCGAGGCAAGATCAATCATTCAAGCCCTTGAACACAACGCGGGCGATAACCTCGCCGCTATGCTCCGCATCCACCTGAAGCGGCAGGACCTTGCCCACCAGCGTCATGAAGTGGCCGGGGTTTTCCTTGGCCTGCTGAACAAGGTACGCGATGCCGCCAGCCTCGTTAAGCGCGGTGACGACCATTTCCTTGATCGCAGCGGTTGTCTTGTTAGGTGAACCCTTAGGTCTGCCCTTGCCGCGAGAGCCTGGATTATCCGAGCCTATTTTATTGGTCATGCAACCCTCTCTTCCGACTGCTCGAAGCTTGGTCGGTCAGGATTTCTTGGTGAGCTTGTCGGGCCGCGGAAACACAGCCTCGTGATCGTTCTTCATGTAACGATAGAAGTTTTCTGCGATGTCCTCGATCAGGGCCATGCCATCCTTGTCGGATGTGACCTTCTTCTGCTGATCGATGTTACTCACTATCACCGTTGCGCAAACAACTGCTCCTGCTCTTAGGAGACAGTCCACATCATACGGGGACATGATGGCCGTTCATTACACTGCTACCAGGGCAGAGTGGGCTTGGCAGTGGCTAGCACGTACAGCATCACTGCCGCGCCGATCACAATTCCGATGGCGATACCAAGGAACATCGCTGGCCTTTCGAATGTATCCGCCCGACTCGCCGTGAATAGCGCATCTCTGTGAGTGCATCGCTTTGCAGGGGTCGGGCGGTTCCGGCCCGAGGGCGCGGAAACTGGAAATAATCGCGGGAATTGAATCTCTGCCACTCAGGCAGGTTCACAATGCGCCCGCCGCTCAATCGGCCTAGGAACCCGTTGGCCCGGTTTGTACCCGGAAATCTCTAGACGCAACTATGGAGAATGATCAGTTGCGTAGCACACATTTCAAACGAAGTCAACCAGAGAAATCAAAACCTCCTTGCGTTCGCAATCACACTAGCGATCATGCCGACCACCTGCTTGCACTTCTCGATCCGTCGTCCATTGTCTGTGGCCAGATGCTCGCCGGCAACCGTCGCGGGCGTATCCCAGCGCACCAGATCCTCGAACACGTTCCAGTAGGACAGGAACTCATGACGGTAGTGTGCGAGCTGGGTAAGGGCCTCGGCCTGTTCCCATCCATGTTCAGGGCCACCCCCTCCCCCGCCGATCCAGTCAAGATTGGCTACCAGCTTTCCGCATGATCCGGTCGCGTGCCAAAGCTCGCGGCAATGCTCGATCGCTCGTTTCTGGGGCTGATCGAACCCAGGGCCACCCTCTTCCATCCATTTGTCCACCAGGGATTGATTGCGGCGGCGGATGTTCTTCACGTTCATATCGAAGTTGAGCACCTTGGCACCCTCCACCTGATGAGACGGGACGCCGGCAGCGATCAGGGCGTTGCGGCGGCGCTGATCGGCCTCGGCCTGTAGTTGCTCGCCGGTTTTGAGCTTCTTTCGTTTGTCTCGTTTAGCCATTGCCCATACCTCTCATAATTCCGCTCGCCAGCTTTCCAATCGGGCGCGGCGGGCCTGTGCTTTCGGTGCGGCCGATCTTCGCTAGGCGAGCCTCGTAGGTGGCTTGGTCGAAGGGCTTGGCAGGGGTTGCAGCAGTCGCAATCGTGTCCTCTCCTGGGTACGGTGCACGCCAACCGTTCATCACGGCCTTGTCGAGCAGCTTGGTTGGGCAATGGCCCTGACCTCGGAGCGTTTCGAGCCGCGACACAACCCGGTTTGCAGCGTCCAACCCCCACGGCCACTGCCTATCTTTCCGTTCCCGCATCGCCACGAAGGCTAGCCAGGGTTCCGGGGGCATCCACTCGGGGGCATGGAACACGAACGCTGCTTTTTTGACCCTCTTTTTGGGGGGTATAAGGGGGGCATTATCATGGATAGGATTAGGAAGGGGTGCAGGGGAAACCTCAAGGGAAGGGGTGTCACACTCTGTCACGTCCTGTCCCGTGACTTCACGTGACCTAGCCTTACGCTCGCGTTCGTTCTTGCGTCGGTCGGCAAGCGCCGCACGCTCAGTCTCTGCGTTGAATAGCTCTTTCGCGACAGCGGCGAGCAACTGTGGCGGCGTTCCAGCCTCCGCGAGCTGCGCCACAAGCTCTGCAGCTGACTGCCCCCCCTGCCCGCTCATGCTTTGCCCATTGGATGATATGAGTGAATATCGAAGTCCCAGCCCCTGATCTGCCAGATGCGATTGCGGGCCTTGTCGGGTCCCTTGGACTCTTGGCCGCACACGTACAGAAAGCGGCATTCAGCCTCTGGATTGCGGCGGAACGGGTTGTAGCCTGGGTTCTTGGTCCAGTATTCGTTCTCTGAGTGATATAGGTTTGGGCGGGCGCTCATTGGATGATGCTCACCACGATCTTGCCGTTTGGCACTGGATCTTCGCGGGACAGCCAGAATGCGAACCTGTGGTCGTTTACCTCATGGGCGTCAGCGATGCCGTCTACACCCGCCTTGATGCTGGCGAGCATGTTGTCGAGATCGCGGCGGCGCTTGTCAGGCGGATGGAAGTCGAAGCGCAGATTTATCCGGCCCTCTGGCATGGCAAGCAACGAAGCCTTGGCGAGCCAATAGGCTTGTTCACGATAGGCTTTGGTTGCTGCTGCCTTAGTGCGGAAATGGACGCGGGCGTTGGGCGATAATTCGCGGGGAGGCCATGGGAGGGTGATCATAGGACCACCACCGCCGCCAGGCCTACGAAAACTGCCGAATTAGTACCGATGACGCCCTGCGAATGCAGTATCGCCACCGCAAGCAACGTTAGAAGGGCCGCGATAGTCTTGATGGCGCTGGCGGATTGGTTGGTCATTCCACACCGCCGGCAGAATCAATGGCTTCATCAATTTCTCGCAGAATGGTGTTGCAGGCGAAAATCTCCCCGAACGCCCCCATGACCCCACCGGCATAGGCAGGGTCTATAAATGCGTCCCGGTTCGCAAGAACGATGGCTCGGGCTTTGGCGAGGCCGCCCACAAGAGCTTGGGCGCGCTCGATCACTTCGCCACCCCCTCGACAAACACTGTGTCGTTATTGGGCGGTATCTTTGTCTGGTTGTGCAGTTGACGGGCTGCGATTGTCTCTCGTAGCCATTCCTCGGTAATGCCTTCGGACTCTGGATAGGTCTTTACGTAGCGACCGAGATTGATCACGCTCTCTTTGCTTGAATCCACTAGGAAATGGATGAGGTGTCTTAGGCTTCTTTGGGTTGCTGTTTCGGTCATGCCCGGCGCACTCCACCTAGCGTGACGCGGCTGTAACCCTCAGTAAGACCAGCCCCCTTCTGTAGAGCTATCTCCTGTCTTTCGAATGGGGAGAGACGATTGACAGCCCGCTCTTTAGCGACACGGATTTCATCAAGGATGATCTGCTTGGCTTGCGGATAGGACAGGTGCTTGGTCTGTCGAAGGAACCGATATTGTTCGAGGTATTCAGGCGGACACCATGCAAAGCGCGTCCGGAAAGCCTTCTCTAGGGTGTGCGGCTGCGCTGCGTACCACTTGGCCCGAGCCTCTGGGGACCAGACGTTTCGCATGAAACGTTCGCGAGCGCGCGAACAGAACCGCTCGCGCTTCTCTGGGTTCTCCATTGCGACGCGAAAGTTTTCCTTTATCCGCAGCCGCGCTCGTCGAAGTTTCTCCGGGTCCTGGTACGCACGCTTCAGCCGTTCGGAACGCTTTGCACGCTCTTTCGGATCGCTATTGAGATGCTTCATCCCACAAGGCTGGCAACGACCGGATTTGTTATGCCACGAGATGCCAGCACCGCATGACGTGCAGGACGAATAGGAGTCCCTGCCCTGCGCCGAAACACCGACGACCTGCGCAATTCGCTTAATGGTCCACGGCGACCGGTTGAAAGCCTCCCCGATCTTGGCGAAGTTCTCGGTTGTCGTGTGGAGGCGGTGAAGTATCTGCTCGCGCTCCTGGGCGGTGATCGCGTGCTTGTTCATGCCGCCTTCCCCCGCTTGATCCCGTCTGCCTCTTCAATGAGCGACGAGAGTTGAGCGACGAGCGGGCGGAATAGGTCGGCAAGCTCTACCGTTTCCCTGTGATCGCGCTTCAGATCGGCTAGGGCATGGGTCCATTGCGCCAGCCCATGGTTTAGACCTGAAATGGTCGCGTAGTCGTTCGCCGCTTGGCAATCGAGAAGCACGAAACGGCCACCGTAGAGGCTGAAAACCTCGTCTAGGGCAGTCGGGCACGCCAGCAGCGAATTAAGGGCTGTGTGAAGCTCCGGAAGCCCGCCGCCGGCAATCGCGCGGTCAATGGTCTTTGTGGTCTTGCTTCCCGTGTGATCGGTAAGCGTCCCCTTCCCTACATCGCGGGAAATGCGGAACCACGCATCGGATAGCGCGGAAGATACATCTTCCTTCGACAAGGGTTTTTTGGGCGATACTTTGCTGCTGCGGTGCATCATTCGTCCCCATCATGTTTACGGACTATCGAAATGACATTGTCGTCAGACCACTTGGCGTATTCCCATGCGGGATCGTTCAGCGGGACGAGGGTAAGGTGGGAGACGGCGGGGACTTCTCCCTGACCAGCAACGGAAGGGGCACAACCGCTGTTGGTCAAACCAGTGAGATATGGGTCAGGACTGGAGAGCTCGTCCCCATCATCCTGTTCAATGCGTTCAGAGCTCGCAGCGATGATGCCGAGCGCGAAGCCCACACATGCGGCGAAAAGAAGGTCCCCCCGGACCATGGCCGCTTAGTCGCGCCCCGCGCAGACTGCGAACCAGCGCAGTACGAAAACCACAAAGGCGATGTAAAAAAGGAGACCTGTAACGGCCCAGCCAAGCGCGCTCACGCTGCCTCGCTGCCACGGTCGTTGTTGAGGCGGATGGCGACGCCCTTTTTTCGGGCCAGCGCCGAGACTCCGTCCATGCGCCACTTCGGGATGGAGCCGGCGGCCTTCCAACTGGACACGGTCGAAGGCGACAATCCGAGCGCGGAGGCCACCGAGCTAGTGCCCCCAAGGGCGTCGATTATGGCGGTTGCTGTCATGTCGTCCGCGACGTTACGATAACCGTAACTTAGATGCAAGCGTTAATTACGGACTTCGTTATCGACCGCTGGTTACGATTCCCGCAATGTGAGCCGGTGCTGACCCATGATGAAATTCGCGAAGAATTGATCCGCCAGATTGATGAGGGGCGAATCAAAGGGGTCGATGTGGCGCGCAAACTAGCCATCGCCCCGGCCCGCGTTACTGAAATGAAAAAGCGGGAACGGCGAGTGCAGCAGGATGAAATGCCGACACTCGCGCGAATGCTTGGATTAGTAAGGGAGCAATCCCCGTCCATCCGAGATATTGAGCAGAGTGCGAGCATCCCGAACTTGGGGAAAGTCGCCCAGGGCGTCTGGCTTGAACAAAGCCTCAGTAGCGAGGACCCTGAAGACCAAGAGTTCGTCAGTTATGATCGAGTAGCAGGTGATCCTCCGATAGACGATCTTTTTGCCGTCACTCCTGAGGGCACAAGCATGAACCGGAGTTTCCTACCGGGCACGCAGCTCATCTGCCGCCGCATACCCTTTGGGTCGGGCTCAATGCGCTCTGGCGATTATGTTATAGCCGAGCGCGAGGCGCATGACCTTCGGGAGCTAACGTGTAAGCGCGTCGAGATCGACGATGACGGAGTCTACTGGTTGCATAGCGAGTCTGATGACGAGCGCTACAAGGAGCCCTGGCGGATCGGGAAACCAGACGAGGGAATGTTCTGCGACACTGAGGTGATTGTAATAGCAAAGGTAATCCGGGCCGTTCAGGACTTCGAGCGTGGCCGAAACTGAGGATAACATTGGCTGCATCCTGGGCGGTGCGTTCAGCATCTTCGCGGGAATATGGGCCTACAACCACTATACGATAAAGAAGATAGAGCCCCCTGTCGTCATAACACCAACATATGTCGGCGGCCCGCCCCCACCGATAAAGCCGTCACGTCCGACCGGACTGATATATGTAACATCTCTCGAAGATGGCACGATCTGGCGCTTAGATGCGGACAGTGTAATTGGGCCCCGCCGAGCACGTCAGTTTTGGATTAAGGCGGATCACTCGAAAAGTAAGACGATAACTGCCAGAGAGACGCAGACTTACTACAGGGTGAATTGCGATACGACAGGCATCCGCACCTTAAAGGTCGTTGAGTACGACAAGGACGGGAAAGTCCTCCGGATGTTCAACGAGTCCGTCTTCGGCAAGGAAGACGACTACATGCCCCCAGAGTCCATACTCGCGTCAGCTATCCGCACGGGCTGCGACCGTGCATACGACACGGCAGAAAGCGCGGCCGGAAAAAAATAATTACGATTCCCGTATTGACATCGTTACGATATCCGTAATAGAAAGGCTCCACCAACAAGGAGCCTGACCGTGAACCAGCTCTCACAAGTTCGACGCGCAGAGATTGAAGCGCAAGCCGACGCCCGCGATGATCGCGAGGACTGGCAGAAATTCCGTGACGCTGTTTCCTACGTCATTTGGTGCGACGATGGCGTTCAGGCGATTGCCGATCTTGCGCCGACCAAAGTCGAGACCGAAGGTTTCAAGCGCGCCAGTGATATTCTGGAAAGCGCCTACTCCGATCTCGCTTGCCTACTGGATGATTGGGGCGTCGATCCTGACAAGCTGATCCGCGCTCTTACGGTGCTGAAATGATCGGCCGCATCCTCCGTGATCCGGACAATATCGCGATGTTCCTGATCATCGTGATCTGGACAGTCACCTTTTGGGCAATCGGGAGGTTGGTCGGATGAACCAGCGCAATCATTGCTTCCCGCAATCGGCCCCGGTCATCGACCTTTCCGCATTCCGTCGTGGCTGCGGTCATAACACCTGGGAGGATTGCCAATGCCGCAAACTCCCCAATGGGCTGGGCTGGGTTGATCCTTACTATCTGGAATGGCTCGATGAGCAGGAGGCCGAGAAATGAGCGATAATCTAGCGCTTTGGAACACGGTTTCCAAGACCAATCCCGCGAACACCAAGAAGGTGAACCAGCGCGGCGGCTTCACCGCCATAGCTGCGCATTCGCAGATCATGGAGGCAACCCGTCAGTTTGGCCCGATAGGTATTGGCTGGGGATATGAGTCCTCACCGCCGATGCTGTTCGATGGCCTGTTAACCGTCTGTGTAACGCTTTGGCATGGCAGCCGGGAAAACAGGTTCGGCCCGATCCCCGGCGCTGCGGAACTGCATAGCAGCAACGGCAAGATCGATCACGACGCGCCCAAGAAGGCGATGACGGACGCGATCACAAAGGGCCTTTCGCACCTAGGCTTCAATGCCGACGTGTTCCTGGGTCTGTTCGATGACAGCAAGTATGTCGAGCAAATCAAGGCTGAGTTCGCGACGGCGGCAAATGACACCCCTCAGGACGAACCGCAGCCCCGCCAGAAGCTCGAAGGCAAGCATAGCAGCAAGACGGCCCTCGCCGCCGCATTGCGCTCCTACGGCCTTAAAGTCGGCCTTGCCGGGTCAACCAAGGAACTCGATGCGATCATCGAAGAATATGCCGAGGATCTGAAGCAGGGTGAACGCTATCTGCCCAAGTGGATAGCCGGCGACCCCGCTCAGGACAGCAAGGGCATTACCAGGCTCACCGAGGAGCGAAGGGTGTTCCTCGAACTACTCGACCGGATGCGCCAGAACCAAACGAAGAAGGCGCTCTCGTCATGGCTCGGAGCCTACGAGGAGGAGATCACCGCCCTGAATGATGGGCAGGGACGCGAGTTCGAAAAGGCTCTCGCAAAATTTGAAGTCGGCTTGAACCAAGTCGCGACGATCAACGCAGGATAGGAACCAATGAACACTATATTCTTCACAGGCAATGTCGGCCGTGACGCGGAAGTCCGCACAGTCAACGGCACGGATGTTTGCAACTTCACCGTTGCGGTCAAGCAGGGCTTTAGCCGCGATGCTCCAACGGAATGGTATCGCGTCGCTGTCTGGGGTTCGCGTGGATCGTCGCTGGCGCAGTATGTCACGAAGGGCGCCAAGGTTGCCGTCTGTGGCGAGCTGGTGATCGGATCTTACGAGGGTAAGTCGCAATACGAGGTTCGCGCGCACGAGGTCGATCCGTTCTGCGGCGGCAAGCGTGAGGAATCCACAACAGCCGGCGATAGCAACCGTGACCAGCGCCCGGTCTATGGCGATGACGAGCTAGACTCAGATGTCCCTTTCTAAACCTTGCATCAAGTGTTCGGCGATCAAGCCCCTGGATGCCTATTACAGGCATTCGATGATGCGCGATGGGCACCTAAACAAGTGCATCGATTGCGTGAAGGCCGATATGCGCACGTCGCGCACCGCGCGGATCGAATACTACAAAGCCTACGACCGTCAGCGCGCGAAAGACCCGAAACGCGTCGCCGCACGGGTTGCTTACAACCAAAAGAACCCGCGACCGCGACCGGAGCTTGATCCGCAAAAGAAGGCGGCGAGGACAGCCCTCAGCAACGCAATTCGTGATGGCAAGATTATCAAGCCGCCAGAGTGCCAAATCTGCGCAGTTTCGGATGACGTGCACGGGCATCACGAGGACTACTCGTTGCCCTTGGACGTGATCTGGGTTTGCACCGGATGTCACGCGCTGATCCATGCCTACTGGCGCGCTCAAGATAGATTGGCCGGGTAATGGCTCTTCCCGCCAAAATAGATCGCAACAGCCATAAGCAGGATGCTGGCAAGCGTTCACCGGGTCATCGTGCCTGGGTGCGTCGTCATGCCTGTTCGGCTTGTGGATCTGCAACGGCGATAGAATGCGCTCATGTCCGCAATGGGACGGGCGGCGGGATGGGCGTCAAGCCAAGCGATCGTTGGTGTATATCGCTCTGCAAGGACTGCCACGGATTACAGCATCACATAGGCGAGACGTCCTTCGAGCGGCGCTGGGGAATTAGCCTCAAAACGATTGCCGAGGAGTTCGCCAAGCAGAGCCCGCATTCTCCAAAGTTGCGAGACATGCCGTGAGCCGCGCCAACACAATTCAGGACTTCTTGGGCTTTGTTGCCGCGTCTGGGGATGGGGAGTGCTGGCCTTGGACCGGGTCTCTAGATCCCAAGGGCTACGGCGTCCACTGGCAGTCTGGCAGAGGTACGCGGGCTCACAGACTCATGTTTGCTCTACACTTCGGCCCAATCCCGAGCGGTTTGGTTATCAGGCACTCGTGCGACAATAGGCGCTGCGTCAGACCGGCCCATCTCCTTTTAGGTACGCAGGCTGAAAATGTGGCTGACATGGACAGGCGTGGCCGTCGCAACCCCGCCCGTGGCGCGACAAACGGTAAATCCAAGCTAACGGCGGACGCCGTGCTGGCCATCAGGGCAAGCGATTTGCCTTACTCGCGCTTAGCTAGGGCATTCGGAATCACGAAGGGGCATGTCGCCAATGTTAAGGCCCGCCGCGTTTGGGGGCATTTGTGATGCGAGCGGCACCTCAACATTACCAAAAGACGGCTGCCGGGTTCATCCCCAAATCCACGGCCGCGCGTGAGTTCCACGCAAAGACGAAGCTCGGTCAAACAATCGAGCTGAAAGGCCGGCGCCCGCGCAATCCAGCGCATCATCGAAAGCTGTTCGCCCTGCTTGGGCTGGTCGTGGACAACACGGACCACTTCGCGAACGTGGACGATGCCTTGATCGCATTGAAGGCCGCGCTCGGTCGTGGGCGATGGGTTAAGATCGATGGAACGTCGCGCGAGATATTCTACCCGGATTCAATCGCGTTCGATGCGATGGCCCAGGACGAATTTGAACCATTCTACGAAGCCGCCGTGACCGCTGTTCGGCGCTGGTGGCTCCCCGTCAACGACGACGAATTGAGAGAAGCTGTGGAGGCTTTTGCGGCATGAAAACCATCTACGTCCAATTCGCCGAAGATGGCATTCATATCCGCAAATGGTCGCATGAGCCGTTTGAGGGCGGTGATGCTTATTCGACGATGTCCAGTAGTACAGACACTAAGTTGGTCGAAACTGTCTCACCGGGGGCTCAGCAAGCCTGGGTCGATTATGATCCCGTAGGCCAGTTTGCCGAGAACATGTCGTTCGGCCGTTTCAACGGGATGATGCGTCATGCCTTCCTGAGTGGTTACCAAGCAGCCCTCACCGCCATCCAATCTCAGACAGGCGATGCATCCCAGCTTTGCGAGCGGTTGCGTGCGCCTGAGTTTGCGGAGAAGGTCGCGCTGGCGATTGAAACCAACATAGGCGCACA
>Ga0070668_100000277_pt1 | contig 33873 bp, 26 predicted proteins | sample KBSS43metaG_FD_64661 | JGI IMG/M metagenome (GOLD analysis project Ga0070668, IMG submission 64661) | Switchgrass rhizosphere microbial communities from Kellogg Biological Station, Michigan, USA - KBS S4-3 metaG | ecosystem: Host-associated > Plants > Roots > Rhizosphere > Soil ...
GGCCGCCGACGAGGTCACCGCGTTCCACGGGTTCAGCACGTTCCGCAGCATCACGATCCAGTCGCAAGGCTTCGACCTCGAAGGACGCATCACCGGCCGGCTGCGCAGCCACAACTTCAAGAGCCTGTGGCAGGTCTACAACCTGCCCTCCTCGTCCGGCTGGAAGGTGTGGGTGGCCAGCTTCAAGCGGGACACCAGCCAGAGCGTACTGAAGGAGACCTTCCGCGACGAACAGCTGATCGACGTCAACATCGACATCAAGTTCAAGGTGTCCGCCGCCGCGTTGCACGGCGTGTCCACCCTGCGCATCGGCTTCGAGACGCTGCGACTCAACTTCAACGGAACCACCAAGGACTTCACGGTCGTCAACGGTGCGTCCGGTGGCGCCAAGGACCAGAACAACAACGACGTGCCGGTCGATTTCGAGCCGGTCTGATCGACGATGGCGGCGCCTGGTGCCGGGCACACCCGCACCGGGCGCCGGACCACCTCATCCGTCAACGGACAAAGGGGCCGCCATGCGATCCAACACCCGCAGAGCCACGACCGTCGCGGTCCTCGCGACACTGCTGGCCGGCGGCGCCGGCGCCGCCCACGCCGCCGGCGCACACTTCGTACCCAAGGCCACCCAAGCCACCTGGAACGGCACCGTCGCCACCGTCACCTTCCAAGAAGCTGACGTACTGCTGGACGGCGGCATCACCACGATCTCCGTCAAGGTCACCGCCGACGTGACCGTCGTCTGCACCAAGGGCGAATCCACCCTGCGCATCCGCCGGTCCGCGACCGCCACCGACGTCCACGACTACCCGATCAGCGACGACGCCACCGCCGCCGCAACCGCCACCATCCCGCTCGAGGTACGCGGACTGCAGGCACCCGGCTACACCTGCACCACACAACACACCACGATCACCGCCGTCCTGGAAGACTTCTGGACCGGCGCGACACTGACCCACAAGGCCTGATTCCCGCACTCCACGTATCGTGCACAACGACGAGCTCCGGCAGCCCGCCCGGGAGGGGTCCGGCCATGCCGGAGCTGACCTGGATGGTCACGGGCTGGTGCAGGTGACCGTGACCGCCTTCGGCGTACCGCTTCCGGTGTAGCCGAACGAGGTGGTGGCGTTGGCGGCCAAGGTGCCGTTCCAGGCAGCGTTGCGGGCGGTCACGGTGGACGCGTCGGTGGTGTGGGTGGCGTTCCACATCTGGGTGACCTGCTCGCCGTTGGTGAAGGTCCACCGCACGGTCCAGCCGTTGATCGCGGTGCTGCCGGCGGTGACGGTCACGGCGCTCTGGTAGCCGCCCGACCACGAGCCGGTCACCGCGGAGCCGGCGGTGCACGCGCCGGCCGGCGGGGTCGTGGTGGGCGTGGTGGTCGGCGGGGTGGTGGCCGGCGCGGTCGTGCCGCCGTCGCTGGTGGTGTAGGTCGTGGCCGTGTACGGCTGACCGCAGGTCGAGCCGCAGGCGGCCGGCAGGGTGAAGCTGTACACCCGGCCGCCGTTGATCAGCTGGTCGTCGACGCCGCGCACGCGGATCTGGAACTGGTTGGCGGCCGGGGTCAGCCCGCCGATGATGTACGACTGGCCCATGTCGCTGTTCATCTTCGCGGTCTGCCAGGTGCCGCCGGCGAGGTATTCGACGCCGTGGATGCCGTTGGCGAGGTGGGACACGACGATGGCCGGCCAGTGCACCTGGGCACCCTGGAGGAAGCCGATCCGGATGTCGCCGGTGTAGTTGGGCGCGGCCACGAACTGCCAGCTGAGGTGCCGGTTGTTCCAGTGGTTCGGGTACATGTCGCCGACCGCGGTGCCGCTCTTGGCGAAGCGGTTGAGCGAGTCCTTCGCGAGGTCCAGGTGGTAGGGGTCGTCGCGGCACCAGGCGTTGGAGTCGCCGCAGCTGTCCGCGACCTGCATGGTGAGGGTGGCGCCGTTGTACTGGTCGGACACCCACGATCCGTTGCGGCAGAAGGCCTGGTTGGGCGCGCCGTCGTTGACGCCGGTGCAGTAGTCGCCGACGGTGACCTGGATCCAGCGCCCGCAGTTGAGCCCGTTGTTCCAGATGCCCATCTTGGCGAGGTCGGCGCCGGTGAGCGGCCGCGGATAGAAGTTGTAGTCGCCCGGGGTGTGGTAGACGTTCAGAGCGACGAAGTTCTGGGTGTCGAGCTGCGCCTGCGGGAGCCCGCAGCCGCCGTACGGCGAGCCGAGCGCGTCGAAGTAGGTGGCGTTGCCGGTGACCGGGCCGGCCGGGTCGGCGAGCGTTCCGGCGCCGGCGGGCAGCTGAACGGCGAGGACGAGTCCGGCGGCCGCGGCGAGGACGGCCGTGGCCAGGCGCGTACGGAGCATGGCGGATCCCTTCTCCTGGAGCGCGCCGGTGGACGGGCGCGACTACCTTTGGGAGCGCTCCCAGTACGCCAGATCATAAGTCGGTAACCCATAGATAACAATCACCGTCTACCCGTCGCGGAGCAGAACGGCGGCCACGGCTCGCGCGGTGTGGGCCGGCGCCGCGGTGCCCTGGATCCCGGCGGTGACCATCGCGCCCTCACAGAGCAGGAACAGTTGACCGGCCAGCTCCGGGGGACGGCCCGCGGCGGCGACCCAGCCGGCCAGCTGCGCGGCGAAGCGCCGTTTGTGCTCGCGGACCTGGGCGAGCACGACCGGCGAGGCGGCGCCCATCTCGCCGTACGCGTTGATCCACGCGCACCCGCGAAAACCCGGCTCGGCGAACCAGGCGGCGAGCCAGTCGAAGACCGCGAGCAGCCGCTCGTCCCCCGCCCCGGCCTGCTCGACGAACCCGGCCAGTTGCTCGCGCCACCGCATGTCGCGCTGTTCGAGAACCGCCTCGACCAGGGCATCCTTGCCGGGGAACAGGCTGTACAGCCGCTTGAGGGACAGGCCCGAGCGGGCACGGACGTCGTCCATGCCGACGGCGCGCACGCCGCCCGCGTAGAACAGCCCCTCGGCCGCGTCCAGGGCTTGCCGGCGGGCATCCTTGACTGAGAGAACCACGGTTCTCTACGGTAGCGGAGAACCGTGGTTCTCCACCCTGGAGGTTGCCGTGCGCCCGCCCGTACCCCCGTTCACCCGCGAGACCGCGGCGGCCAAGGTCCAGGCCGCGGAGGACGCGTGGAACACTCGCGACCCACACCGGGTGGCCCTCGCCTACACCGAGGACTCGGTCTGGCGCAACCGGGCCGTCTTCGTCACCGGACGCGCCGAGATCGAGGCCTTCCTGACCGCGAAGTGGCAACGCGAACGTGACTACGCCCTGCGCAAGTCGCTCTGGGCTTTCGACGACAACCACATCGCCGTCCGCTTCCAGTACGAGTGCCACGACGCCACGGGCCAATGGTGGCGCAGCTACGGCAACGAACTGTGGGAGTTCGACGCGGAGGGACTCATGCGCCGCCGCGAAGCAAGCATCAACGACGTACGCATCGACGAGTCCGACCGCCGCATCTTCGGCCCCCGCCCCGACGGCGACCATACCGACATCCCCCTGCACTGACGCAGGTCGTCGGTCATCCGCTCCGGATCGTCGCCGCCGCCGGCGGGTGCTCCCAGCGCTGCCGCCACTCGGCGTCCGGAAGCTCGCCGGCCGCCTCGACCAGCGCGTTGAGGGTCGAGGCGAACGCCAGCGGCCGGGTCAGGGAAAGATCCGCGATGAGCGCCGCGAGCGCCTCCCGGCGCTGTCCCATCACCTCGCCGACCAGCTCACGGCCGCGTGCGGTGAGCACGATCCAGGCCGCGCGGCGGTCCTCGGGCCGTTCCTCCCGGGCGACCAGACCCTTGCGTACCAACCGGTTGCACATCCGGGTGGCCGTCGGCGAGGTCACCCGCAGTTCCAGCGCGAGGTCGACGACGCGTTGCGGACCGTGCGAGACCAGCACCACGAGCGTGCGGAACTGCGGCAGGGTCACGTCGTGGTCCAGGCTCGCCAACGTGCGGACGGCTATGCCGGCGAACGCCCGGCTCAACGCCAGCAGCGCCCCGACGACCTCGTCCTCGCCGGCGGAGAGTGGCGTCTGCGCATTCACAGTGCCCACTCTTGCACCCGCGGCCGAGCCGCCGTCACGCAACCGGGCACGGGGCCGTCAACCGCGGAGCATCCGCACCCGGGGATCGTCGGCCGGGCGGCGGCCGCGGACCAGCCGGATCGAGGCGAGCGCGCCGAACGCTATCGTGCAGCCGAGCAACGCCCACAGGACGACCGGGTTCACCGGCGGCGCGAGGCCGGCGTTGGCCTTGGCGATACCCAGGGCCGACGTGTCCTGCGCGGGCGGCAACGCCGCGGGTGGCAGCTCGTCGTACTGCACCAGCCCGGTGGTCTCCAGCAGCTGCATGTGCGTCATCACGAACATGTTCGCCTGGTCGGCCAGCTTGCGGACCAGCGGGTTACGGGTCGAGGCGCGCACCGCCCCGATCACCGGGAAGATCTTCCCGTGCGCCGCGCGCAACCGGTCGACGAAGATCTGGTCGAACTGGACGCCCTTCGCGTTCTGCATCTCGCCGAGCCAGCCGGCCTGCTCGGCGGTCGGGTTGGCCGGGACCGTGGCGCCGATCTGGTTGGCCGCCTGCACCGTGAGCTCGTCGAGCTTGGCATGTTGATCGGCGATCTCCTGGCCGACCTTGCGCAGCCGCGCCGTGGTGCCCTTCTGCGCGGCCATCTGCCCGGCCGGCATCTCCCACAGGCCCGCGAGGCGCACGCCGTTGAGCAATGTCATGTCCGCGGCGTTGAGCTGGGTCGGCCCGACAGGCGCGGCATCGGCCGCCATGGGCGACGCGACAAGCGTGCCGACCATCGCGGCGGCGACCACGGCGGCGCGGCGGACAACAGACGAACAGCGAAGCATCTGGACCTCCACAAGGGGGCACGGCGCCCAACGACGACAGGTACGGACCTGAGCGCAGAAAGGTTCACTAGTGCACCAGAATTTGAGACCCGGTACCGACAGCCAGCAACAAGTACCGCAGCAAAGGTGCACCACTGCATCAGTTAGGTGGAAGCTGACCCCGCCGGCGCGGACCGCTACCGTGCGGGCGTGGACCTCGACTTCGCTGACCCCGAGTTCGTGCGCGACCCCTACCCCGCCCTGGCCCGCCTGCGCGAGCGCGGCCCGGTGACCTGGCACGCGCCCACCGGCCGATGGCTGGCCGCCGGCCACGCCGCCGCCGGCGCCGTGCTGCGCGACCGCCGGCTGGGCCGGTTCTGGCGGGACCGGGAGCCCGCCGCCCGCTGGGAGCCGTTCAACCTGCTGCACCGCGAGCAGATGATGGAGAACGAGCCGCCCGCCCATACCCGGCTGCGCTCGCTGGTCGCCCGGGCGTTCGGTCGCGGGCATGTAGCCCGCCTCCGGCCCGCGATCGCCGCCGAGGCCGCCCGGCTGCTGACCGCCGCGGGCAGCGAGTTCGACCTGCTCGCCGACCTCGCCGAGCCGCTCGCCGTCACCGTCATCGCCGAACTGCTCGGCGTGCCGGCGGCCGACCGGCACCGGCTGCGGCCGTGGTCGGCGGCGATCGTGCGGATGTACGAGGTGGCGCCCACCGCCGCGGCCGAGGACGCCGCGCTGGCCGCCTGCCGGGAATTCGCCGGCTACCTGCGCGACCTGGCCGCTCGCCGGGCCGCCGAGCCGCGCGACGACCTGATCAGCCACCTGGTCGCGGTCCGCGACGGCACCGATCGGCTCAGCCCCGACGAACTGGTCGCGTCGGCGATCCTGCTGCTCAACGCCGGCCATGAGGCGTCGGTCAACGCCCTCGGCGGCGGGGTGGTGGCCCTGCTGCGCCACCCCGGCGAGCTGGCCCGCCTGCGCGCCGACCGGGCCCTGGTGCCCACCGCGGTCGAGGAAATGATCCGCTACGACCCGCCGTTGCACCTGTTCGCGCGTACGGCCGCGGAGCCGGTCGAGATCGCCGGCGTGACGATCCCGGCCGGCGGCGAGGTCGCCGCCCTGCTCGGCGCCGCCAACCGGGATCCGGCCGTCTTCGCCGAGCCGGACGTCTTCGACGTGGCCCGAGATCCCAACCCGCACCTGGGCTTCGGCGCCGGCCTGCACTTCTGCCTGGGTGCGCCGCTGGCCCGGCTCGAGCTGCAGGCGGCCCTGGCCGCCCTCCTCGACCACGCGCCCACGCTGGCACTCGCCGCCGAGCCGGTGCAGCGGCCCACCTTTGTGTTGCGTGCCTACACGGCGGTGCGCCTGACCACCCGGCCGGCCTGAGGCCGTCAGCAGCCGTTGCGCGCCGCACTCACCTGCACATCGTCGTACCAGAGGGTGTCCGTGCCGGAGCCGTAGCTCTCCCAGCCCAGCCGGATGTCGGTGAGGCGCGGCCGCCAGGTGCGGTTGAGCCACTGGCCGTCGATGTCGTGGGTGGGCACGCCGTCGGCGAGCAGGCCGGGCACCGAGGCGCCGTTGAGCCAGGTCTCGATGGTGCCGTCCCGGCCGTCCACCTTGAACTCGACGCAGTTCCAGGTGCCCACCGGCAACGGCCTGGACAGGGCGACGCCGGCCGGGCTCTGCTCGGGCAGGGTCGCGTCGTCGGACGCCCGGTTGAACTGCAGGGCGCCGTTCTGGCCGCCGAAGCGCAGGTCCCGGTTGCCGTCGGCGGCGTCCTGCAGGGCCACGGCGGTGACGTGCGCGGCCGGCAACGCCGTGGTGTGCCGCACCCAGTAGCGGACGTGATAGACGTTCGCGGTGGCGCCGAGGATCGCCGTGTTCCGGACGAAGACGTGGTTGCAGTAGCCCTCGGCGCCGTTGACCCGGAGCGAGGTGCCGCCGGAGTGCGCGACGGTCCGGTCGATGGCGGCGGTGCCGGCGCCGGAGCAGTCGGGGTAGGTGACGGCCCAGTTGCCCGCGGGGACGCTGCCGGCCTGGGTCTCGAAGCCGTCGCACATCGCCGTCGGCCCACAAGGCTGCCCCGGCGAGCTCGGAGTGGGGGCCGGCGAGCTCGGAGTGGGGGCCGGCGACGTGGTCGTCGTCGGGCTGGGCGTGGCGTCCGGGCTGCAGGAGGCGCCGTTGAAGGTGTACGCGGCGGGCGCCGCGTTGCCGCCGGAGTAGGTGCCTTGCAGGCCGAACTGGGCGGACGCACCGGTGGCGAGGGCACCGTTCCAGGCCACCGAGGTGGCGGTGACCGCGTTGCCGGCCTGATTGACCGTGGCGTTCCAGGCGTTGGTGACGCGCTGGTCGCCGGCGTAGGACCAGGCCAGCGTCCAGGACGTGACCGGGGCGCCGTTGTTGGTGACCTTGATTTCGGCGGTGAAGCCGGCGGACCACTGGTTGACGGCGTAGGTCACGGTGCAGGCGGCGGCCGCGGTCGCGGCCGGCGCCCCGACCACGAGGCCGGCGGCGGCGAGCAGGGCGGCCCCGGCGAGGGCGAGACGGCGGTGACGCATGTGGGCTCCAGGGGGACGGGGGATGGGAGCGCTCCCATACATCGATGACTGTAGTTGGACATCGACGCGGCGGAAAGGGCGCTACCGCCGCGCCCGCGCGATGAAGTAGGCGGCGAGGTCGGCCAGCCGGCCGGCGGTCTGCTCGGCCGGGCTCAACGGCAGCATGATGTGGCTGACCACCAGCCGGACGATCGTGTCGGCGCCGAACGCCAGCTCGTCCGGGTCGATGCCGGCGAAGTGCGCGAGGGCCCACTCCTCGATCGTGCTCGTGGCGGCCATCAGGATGACGTCCGCCCGGGTGGTCAGGAACGGCAGCAGCGGATCCACCCCGCCCCGCACGCCGGTCAGGATCGCCTTGAGCAAGGGATTCGCCGCCGCCTCGGTGAGCACGTGCGCGACCGCGGCGTACGCGGCCCCGCGGGCGTCGGCACCGTGCGCGAACAGGTGATCGCGCACCTCGGTGACGAACCGCTCGACCTCGCGCCCGGCGAGCGCCTCGGCCAGGCCGGTCTTGCTGGCGAACTCGTTGTAGACGGTCTGCCGGCTGACCCCCGCCACGGCGGCGACCTGGCCCATCCGGACACCGTCCCAGCCTCGGGCGATCGCCAGTTGGCGGGCGGCGTCGATGATCGCGTCGGGCGGATTTCGGCGCGCGGGATCGTGGCGGCGGGTAACGGCGTCCATCGGTTCGGCAGTCTAGTGGCCGATCAACTTTACAAAAACATCCCCATTGTAAATCTGCGGGACATCGACGATAGTCAGGTCACCGACCCCTGGAGGCCGATGTGGACCTGCCGCTGCACGCCACCGCCTGGCGCGACACCAAGAAGTACGTCTGGCCCCTCGCCCTGCTCGTTCCGCTGCTGCCCTTCATCGCGTACGCCGCCTGGCGGTCCACCGGCGGCGCCGCGTGGACCTGGTGGATCGCGCCCGTCATGGTCTTCGGGGTGATTCCGGCGGTCGACATCCTGCGCGGCGACGACCGCGGCAACCCGCCCGAGGAGCTCGCCCGGCAGCTGCAGCAGCAGCGGTACTACCGGTGGATCACGTTCCTGTACCTGCCGGCCCAGTACGCCGCGCTGGTGCTGTGCTGCGCGCTCTGGGTACGTGGCGGGCTGACCGCGGCCGGGCTGGCCGGACTGGTGACGACCGTGGGGATCGTCAACGGCATCGCGATCAACACCGCCCACGAGCTCGGCCACAAGCGGGAGTCCGTGGAACGATGGCTCTCCAAGATCGCGCTGGCGCCGACCGGGTACGGACATTTCCACGTCGAGCACAACCGCGGCCACCACGTCCGGGTGGCCACGCCCGAGGACCCGGCCAGCGCCCGGCTGGGCGAGAGCTTCTGGGCGTTCTGGCCGCGTACCGTGCTGGGCAGCCTGCGCTCGGCCTGGCGGCTGGAGTCCAAACGCTTCCGCCTGCGCTCCCGCACCCCGTGGACCTGGCGCAACGACGTACTCAACGCGTGGGCCATGACGGTGGTGCTGTTCGCCGCCCTGGTCGCCGCGTTCGGGCCGCGGGTCCTGCCGTTCCTGCTGGCCCAGGCGATCGTCGGGTTCTCGCTGCTCGAGGTGGTCAACTACCTGGAGCACTACGGCCTGCGCCGGCAGCGGAACCCGGCCGGCCGGTACGAAAAGGTGGACGCGCGGCACAGCTGGAACAGCGACCGGGTGGTGACCAACGTCTTCCTCTTCCAGCTGCAGCGGCACAGCGACCACCACGCCAATCCGCTGCGGCGCTACCAGACCCTACGCAGCTTCGACGTGTCCCCCCGGCTGCCGGCCGGCTACGCCACGATGGTGACCCTCGCGCTGGTCACTCCGCTGTGGCGGCGGGTGATGGACCCCCGGGTGCTGGCCCACTACGGCGGCGACCTGTCGCTGGCCAACGTGCACAAGCCGGCCCGTACGCGGCTCGACCGGCGCTACCGCGGCGTGAGCCGGTCGGCTCGCTAGGATCGGGCGGTGATCCGGGCGCTCGTGTTCGACTTCGACGGCCTGCTGGTCGACACCGAGACCGTGGCGTTGCGCTCCTGGGAGGAGACGCTGGCGGCCGCCGGCCTGGCGATGCCGTACGAGCTGTGGCACGGCGCGATCGGCGGCCAGAGCAGCCAGGCGATGATGCGGTCCCACCTGTCCGAGGCGTTGGGCGCGGCGGCCGCGGCCACCCTGGAGGATCGCTGGTGGGCCCGCCATCTGGAACTGACCGCGGTGGAGCCGGTACGGCCGGGGGTCGGCGCGTACCTGGCCGAGGCCGCGGGGCGGGGCCTGGCCGTGGCGATCGCCTCCGGCGCCGTCGACGGGTGGGTGCCCGGGCACGTGGCCCGGCTCGGGCTGGCGTCGACGTTCGCCGCGGTCGTCACGGGCGACGGCCACCGGCCGAAACCGGCACCGGACACCTACCTCGCGGCGCTCGCGGCCCTCGGCGTACCGGCGGCCGAGGCGGTCGCGTTCGAGGATTCGCCGACCGGGGTGGCCGCGGCCCGCGCGGCCGGGCTGGCCGTCGTCGCCGTGCCCAACCGCGCGACCGCGGCGCTCGCGTTTCCCGGTGCGCGCCTGGTGCTGCCGTCATTCACCGCGCTGAGTCTGGCCGACCTGCTGGAGCGGCTCGCGGACGGCAGCTGACCGGCCGCGCGCACCGGCCAGCGCGGCCAGGCCGACCACGTCGTCCGGTTCGGCGTCCGGGACGACCTCGTCGAACCGGGCCAGGATCGTGTGCCGCATCGCGGCCAGCGCGACGAGGGCGATGACCGCACCGCAGCCGACGTAGAGCAGCCCGATCCCCCGCCCGGGGCCGGTGCCGAGCACGGTCCCGGCCGTGCCGGCCAGCGCGCCGCCGGGCCGCATCAGCCGCTCCAGCACGGCGGTGGCGGCCGGCGCGAGCAGGAAGCCGACCGCGCAGACGGTCTGCGCGACGGTGAAGTTCAGCGCGATGATCCGGCCGTGGAACCGCTGCGGCACCTTGACGTGCACGATCGTGAACCAGATGCCGTTCTGCACGACGCCGGAGAAATACATGGCGGCCGCCCCGAACCCGATCAGGCTCAGCTCGGGGCGCAGGCCGATGGCCGCGGCGCTGCCGCCGAACGCGACCGTGGCCCACAGCATGCCCCGCATCCGCCGCCGGCGCGGGCCGCCCCACACGGTCATCAGCAGCCCGCCGGCGACCGATCCGGCGCCGGCCGCGGTGGCGACCAGCCCGGCGTCGCCCAGCCGGCCGACCGTGAGCACCAGGGGCGACAGCATGATCAGCACGGCGGCGAGGAACACGTTGGTGGCGACGAAGAACAGCAACATGGCCCGCAGCCCGGGCCGGCCCCAGAAGTACCGGAAGCCGTTGCGGATCTCGGCGGCCACGCCTTCGCGCCGCCACCCGGCCATCGTGCGTGGGAACCGTACGGCGAGCAGCACGCCGATCGCGACCGCGTAGCTGACCGCGTCGAGCAGCAGGATGCCGCGCAGGCCGACCGCGGTGAGCAGGCCGACGGCGACCAGCGGCACCAGCAGCGTCGCGGTGCCGGAGACGAGCTGGACCAGGCCGTTGGCGTTGCCGAGGTAGTGCTTCGGCACCAGCTGCGGCACCGCCGACTGGTAGGCCAGCCGCTGGAACGCCAGCGCCACCGACACCAGCGCCAGCAGCACGTACACCGCGGCGTTCGGCGGGCCGCCGCCCCACAACAGGCCGGTGAGGAGCACGACGAGGCCGCCGGCCGCGGCGCTGGAAGCCAGCAGGACCCGCCGCCGGTCGCTCCGGTCGACCACCGCGCCCGCGAGCGGCCCGACAAGCATCCCGGGTAGCAGGGCGACGACCGCGAACAGGGCGAACTGGAAGAGTGAGCCGGTGCCGAGGTAACTCCAGACCGGCAGCGCGTACTCGGTCAGGGCGGTTCCGGTCGCGGACACCAGCTGGGTGAGGGCGACGACCAGGAAACGGGCCATGCCGGGTTGCGGCCCCGGCGGCGCGTCGGCGTGGGGCGGCGCGTCGGGCCGCCGCCCGGTCGCCGGCGAGGTACCGGTGACGATCTCGGCCAGTTCGTCCGCCCGGTACTTGAGGAAGTAGTGCCCGGCCTCGTCCAGGACGACGAGCGCCGTCGTACCGGTCAGGAAGCCCCACTCGCGGTACCGCTCCTGGTAGAAGTCGGTTCCCGGATCACGCTCGCCGACCACCGAGATGATCGGGGCGGCGAGCGGCGCGGGCCGCTCGTGCATGAGGTCGGTGAAATACTCCTCGGCCCGTTCCGCGTCCCGCCGCATCGCCCGGACCAGGCGGCGCTGGTCCGCCTCGGCCAGCCCGCCGATGTCGGCGCCGGCCGACCGCAGCCAGTTGGCGTAGACGGTGTCGTTGCGCAGCCAGTCCAGTTGCAGCAGCTTGGCGATGCGGCCGAGCGGGCCGGCCGGGCGGGAGAACGGGAAGATCCCGCCCAGGTAGACCGCCACCAGCGGGCGGCCGGCGGCCTCCAGCTGCCGGGCGATCTCGACGGCGAGCGCACCGCCCACCCCGCAGTGCCCGTACACCGCGAGCGGACCGTCGATCCGGTCCAGGATCTCCGCGACGCAGTCGGCCGCGACCTCCCGGACCGGGCGATGGTCGGCGGCGCTTTCGTCGCCCAGGTCGCGGCCGGCGACGGAGACGGCGAACAACGAGCAGTGCGCCGGAAGTGCCCGGGCGAGCGGCTGGTACACCACCCCGCCGGCCCCGCCGTACGGCACGCACACCAGGGTCAGCGTCCGCGCCGCGGGATCCACCGGCCCGGTCAGCTCGTGCAGCAACCGGCCGGCCGGGTCGGCCCGGCGTACCGCGATCGAGGCCAGGCCCCGCACCGTGGGGTGCTGGAACAGTTCGAGCACCGTCACCGGGCGGGCGCCCGGCGGCGGCGCGGCCCGCAGCCGCGCCACCACCTGCACGGCGAGCAGGGAGTGCCCGCCGAGGTCGAAGAAGTCGTCGTCGGCGCCCACCCGGTCGAGCCCGAGGACGTCCGCCCAGATCCGGGCGATCGCCTCCGCCACCGGCCCGTGCGGCGCCACGAACGACGCGGCCTGCGCCGGGCGCAGCGGTTCGGGCGCGGGCAGCGACCGCCGGTCCACCTTGCCGTGGGCCAGCCGGGGCAGCCGGTCCAGCCACACCACTCGGGCCGGGACCAGATGGTCGGGCAGCGTCTCGGCGAGCAGCCGCCGCAGCTCGCCGATCGGCACGTCGGCGCCGCCGGGCACCCGTTCGGCGTACGCGACGAGGCGCTCGTCGCGGGCCACCACGACGGCCGCCGGGATGCCGAGCCGGTCGCGCAGCGCCGCCTCGATCTCGCCCGGCTCGATCCGGTATCCCCGGAGCTTTATCTGGTCGTCGGCGCGCCCGAGGAACTCCAGTTCGCCGCCCGGCAGCCGGCGGGCCAGGTCACCGGTGCGGTACAGCCGCCCGCCGCCGCCCGGGTCGGGCACGAACCGTTCGGCGGTCAGCTCCGGCCGGCCGAGGTAGCCCCGGGCCAGCCGGTCCCCGCCGAGGTACAGCTCCCCGACGACCCCGGCCGGCACCGGCCGCCGGCACCGGTCGAGGACGAGCACCCGGGCGCCGGGCAGCGGCCGGCCCAACGGTGTCGTGCCGGCCGGCCGGCTCCCGTCGGCACGAACCCGGTGCACGGTGACGCCGACCGTCGCCTCGGTCGGGCCGTAGTGGTTGTAGACCGCCGCGCCGGTGCGCCGCGCCAGCTCGGCGCTCCACCCCGCCTGGGACGCCTCGCCGCCGAGGATCAGGGCCCGGCGCGGCAGCAGCCGCTCCACCTCGATCTCGCCGCTCAGCGATGCGAGGTGCGACGGCGTCAGCTTGAGGTAGTCGATCGCCGCCCGGTCCAGCTGGGCCGCCAGCTCGGGCCCCGAGCTGCGGCGCGGGATCAGGTGCACGCTGCCGCCGGTCAGCAGGGCCAGGTGGAACGCGGTGACGCTGAAGTCGAAGGACAACGACTGCAGGAGCCCGAACCGGCTCCCCGGCACGATCTCCAGCCGCTGCCGCATCCCGGCCAGGTAGCGCAGCACCGGACCGTGCTCGACCGCCACGCCCTTCGGCGTACCCGTCGAACCGGAGGTGTAGATGACGTACGCGAGATGGCCGGGACCGACGGCGGTGACCGGCGGTGCCGGGTCGCGCGCGGCGATCGCCGCCGCGTCCCGGTCGAGCGCGACCACCGTCGCGGCGTCCGCGCCGGCGTGCCCGATCAGCGCGGCGTGCGTCACGACGATCCGGGCCCCGGCGTCGGCCCGCAGCCAGGCGAGCCGGGCCGGCGGCTGCTCGACGTCCAGCGGCAGGTACGCGGCCCCGGCCCGCAGGACCGCCAGCACCGCGACCGCCTGGTCCAACCCGGGCGGGAGGGCGAGCGCCACCCGGTCGTCGAGGCCGGCGCCGAGCGCGCGCAGGTGGTGGGCGAGCCGGTTGGCGCGGCGGTCCAGCTCGCGGTAGGTCAGCGACGCCGGGCCGTGCACCACCGCCGGCGCGTCCGGCGTCTGCGCCACCCACCGGTCGAGCAGCCGGCCGAGTACCGCCGGCACCGGCTCGTCGATCGGGCCGCCGTCGCTCCAGCCCGCCAGGAGCTCGCGCTCGCCCGGCAGGAGCAGGTCCGCCTCGGCCAGGGGTGCGTCCGGGTCGGCCACCACGGCGGCGAGCAGGGCGGCGAAGCGCTGCCCGAGGGCGGCGACGGTGGCCGTGTCGAACACGTCCGTGCGGTGGTTGAGCCGCAGCCGCAGCCCGCCGTCGGGTGCGTCGTCCACCTCGAGCGTCAGGTCGAACCGGGCCTGCCGCAGGCCGTGCTCGAACGGCTCGGCGGTGATCCCGCGCAGGCGCAGCCGGGCCGGCTCGCCGGCGTGCACCACGAGCATCGCGTCGAACAGCGGGTTGCGCGCCGGGTCCCGGGGCACTCGCAGGCCGGCGAGCACCCGCTCGTACGGGACGTCGGCATGTTGGTACGCCTCCAGCGCCACCGCCCGGGTGCGCCGGAGCAATTGGCGGAAGGTCGGCTCGCCGGACAGGTCGCCGCGCAGCACGAGGGTGTTGAGGAAGAAGCCGACCAGCGGTTCTAGATCGCTGCGGGTCCGGCCGCTGACCGGGGTGCCGATCGCGACGTCGTCGGCGCCGGCGTACCAGCCGAGGACCGCCTGGTACGCGGCCACCAGCGCCATGAACAACGTGCACCGCTGGCTGCGGCACAGGGCCCGCAGCTCGCGGACCACATGCGGGCCGACGGCCTGCTCGACCACCGCCCCGGCCGTGCCGCGTTCCGCCGGGCGAGGCCGGTCGAGCGGCAGCTCCAGCGGGGCGAGGCCGGACAGACGCCGCACCCATTGGTCGAGGGCGGGGCCGGCCGTCTCCCGTTGGCCGCGGGCGTGCTCGGTGTACGGCACCGGCAGCTCGGGCAGCTGCGCCGGACGGTCGTCGAGGTGCGCCTCGTAGAGTTCGGCCAGCTCGGTGAAGAGCACCCCGATCGACCAGGCGTCGGCGAGCAGGTGGTGCAGGACGAGGCACAGCACGTGCTCGTCCGGTCCGGTGCGGATCAGGGCGACCCGCAGCGGCGGGGCGGCGGCCAGGTCGAACGGGGCGTTGGTGCGCTCGGTGACCAGGTCTTCCGCGCGCGCGTACGGCTGCGGGGCGGCGCTCACGTCGAGGCGCTCCAACTCCGGCGACCAGCCGGGCAGCACCTCCTGGGCGGGTTGTCCCGCATGGACCGGGAATCTGGTCCGCAGCGGTTCGTGGCGGGCCACCACGGCGCGCAGCGCGTGGTCGAGCGCCGCCACGGAGAGCGGTCCGGTCAGCCGTTCCACCACGTACATGTGGTAGTCGGGCGACTGCGGGCGCAGCTGCACGAGGAACCACAACCGTTCCTGTCCCTCGGTGAGGGGTGCGGTGACCGCGACTTGAGGGCCGGCCAGTTGCGCGGTCACGGCCGCGCCTCGGCGGCCGCGACGAGGTCGGCGACGGTCACCGCGTCGAAGAAGTCGGCGAGCGGCAGGTCGATGCCGAGGCGTTCGCGGAACCGGGCGGCGATCTTCGTGATGACCAGCGAATGCACGCCGAGGTCCAGCAGGTCGTCGTCGGGCGCGACCGCGTCGCGGCCGAGTACCTCGCAGAGGATGCGTTCCACCGGGCCGTCCGCGGCGGCGGCCGGTTCCGGGACGTCGCCGGGCTCGGGCAGCGCCGCCCGGTCCAGCTTGCCGTTGGGGGTGAGCGGGAACGCGTCGAGGACGACGTACCGGCCGGGATGCAGTGCCCTCGGCAGGACCGGCGCGAGATGTGCCTGCAGATCGCGGGGCGCGGGGACGGCCCGGCCGGGAGCCGCGGTGAGGTACGCCGTGAGCTGCTCGCCGGTCAGGGCCACGACGGCGCCGCCGACCGCCGGGTGGGTCACCAGCGCGGCCTCGACCTCACCCGGCTCGATGCGGTGGCCGCGCAGCTTGATCTGCTGATCGAGCCGGCCGAGGTATTCCAGGGTGCCGTCGGGGTGCCACCGCACCCGGTCGCCGGTGCGGTAGCAGCGCACGCCGTCGCGCGGCACGAAGCGTTCCGCGGTGCGCTCCGGACGCCCCAGGTAGCCGTCGGCCAGCCCGGCACCGGACAGGTACAGCTCGCCGGGCACCCCCACCGGCACCGGGCTGCCGTCCGGATCGAGGACGTGGGCGCCGGTGTTGGCCAGCGGCGCGCCGATCTGGACGGTTTCCGGGTCGGGCGGGACGGGCCAGGCGGTGGACCAGATCGTGGTCTCGGTGGGGCCGTACACGTTGAACAGCCGGCCGACCCGCCGCCGCAGTTCCGCCGCGAGCGGCAGCGGCAGCGCCTCGCCGCCGGCCAGGGCGGTCAGCCGGGGCTCGTCCAGCCCGGCCGCGAGCAGCACCTGCCAGCCCGACGGGGTGGCCTGCACGTGCGTGACGGCGTGCCGCTCGATCAGGCCGGCCACGAGGGCTCCGTCCCGCCCGGCGCCGCCCGGCGCGACGACCAGGCGGGCCCCGCTGATCAGCGGCAGGAGCAGCTCCAGCAGCGAGATGTCGAAGCCCAGCGAGGTGAGCGCGAGCCACACCGAGCCGGGGCCGGAGTCGAGCCGGTCGCGCATGTCGAGCAGCAGGTTGACCAGCGCCCGGTGGGAGACCGACACACCCTTGGGCCGCCCGGTCGAGCCGGACGTGTACATGACGTAGGCCGGGTCGTCCGGTCCGACGGAACCGGTGAACACCGCCGGCTCGGCGGGCGCCTCCAGCGGCAGCACCGCCACGGCGGCCCGCGCCGCCGCCGGAAGGCCGCCGGGCGGCGCCAGCACAGCGGTGGCGGAACTGTCGGCGAGCAGGTAGCCGAGGCGGTCGGCGGGGTGCTCGGGGTCGAGCGGAAGGTACCGGCCGCCGGCCAGCAGCACCCCCAGCAGCGCGGCGACCTGCTGCGGGGACGGCCCGGCACACACCGCGACCACGTCACCCGGCAGCACGCCGGCCGCCCGCAGCCGGGTCGCGACCCGGCCGGCCCGGTCGGCCAGCTCGCCGTAGTCGATCGTCGTGTCGCCGCCGATCACGGCCACCGCCCGCGGCGCGCGCCGGACCTGTTCGGCGATCAGGTCGACGACCGTCACCGGCGGCACCGCGACCTCGGCGCCCCGGAACCCGGCCAGCGCCGCCCGCTCGGCCGGGGTGAGCAACGCGAGCGCCCGCAGCGGGGTGTCCGGCTCGGCGACGGCCGCGGTGAGCAGGGCGGCGAGGTGCCCGCCGAACGCACCGCCGGCCACCCCGGAATACTGCACCCGCAACGACATCCCGGCGGGCCCGTCGACCACATGCAGGTGTACGGCGCCCCGGGCCGTTCCGGGAAACACCGACCAGTCCACGGTGACGTCGACGCCGGTCAGTTTCGGCTCCGCGTCGCGCCACCGGTAGCTGATCGACACCGGGACGAGGGACGACCCGGGCGCCAGCCGGCCGGCCGCCGCGGCGACCGGGGCGTACCGGTGCGCGTAGGCCGCCCGGAGCGAGCGCCGCACGGCCGCCACGACGTCGCGGAACGACGCCTCGGTGGCGATCGGGACCTCGATCGGCAGTTCGTTCACGAACATGCCCGGCACGGGCACGCTGCCCGGCGGCCGGGTGTCCACGTCCACGCCGATGGTGGGCGTCTCGTTGCCGTACCGGCGCAGGACGGCCACCAGGGCGGCGGCGAGCACCTCGAAACGGGTGGCGCCGGCCTCGGCGGCGACCCGATCCAGCGGCAGGCCGGCCGGCAGCGGGACGAGCGCGACGTCGTCGGCTGCCCGGGGGTGCTCGCCGGCCGGCAGCTCGACCCGCCCCGGCGGCACCCAGCCGGCGAACCGGTCGGCCGCGGCGGGCAAGGCCGCCGCGGCCCGGGCCCGGACCTCGGCGACGGCCTCGGCGTAGCCGCCGGCCGGGCCGGTGGCCGCCGCCGCGTACCGGCTCAGGACCTCGGCGACGACCAGGTCCTTCGAGAGCCCGTCGAAGACCACGTGGTGGGCCACCACCAGCAGGACCGTCCGGTCGGCTGTCACCCGCAGGACGGTGAGGCGGCACAGCGGCCCGGCCGCCAGGTCGAACGGGCGCCGGACCAGCTCGTCGATCAGCTCCGGGCCGGCGCCGGGCGCGTCCCGGCGCTCCACCTCGACCGGTGCCGCCCCCGGCACCAGGCTGACCACCCCGTCGCTCTCCACGCAGGCGCCGGCGAGCTGCGGGTGGGCACGGACCACGCCGGCCGCCGCGCGGGCCAGGGCGTCGAGGTCGACCGGGCCGTCGAGGGTGACGCTGACGGCCAGGTGGTACGCCGTACCGGCCAGGCCGGCACGTTCGGTGAACCACACGCCGTGCTGGGCGGGTGAGAGGACGATGCCGGTCATCGACGTGCTCCACTCAGGTCGGTCGGGGACGTTGCGGCCGCGTCGGCGAAGCGGCCCAGGTCGGCCAGGAACGCCGACGACAGGTCGCCGATCGGGCCGGCCGGCATCGCGGCGTCGTTGGCCACCAGCCAGCCGGTCCACGCGCCGTCCGGCTGCACGGTGAGTGCCAGCTCGGGGGCGGCCGGCCCGCGTTCCGCCGGCGTGAGCGGCCACTCGTACATCAGCTCGCGGGGCAGGGCGAACGGCTCCGAGGCCAGCCCGGCCAGGTGTGCCGGGGCGGCCCACTGCTCGAAGCGCAGCCACGCGGGCCGGCGCACCACCCGGCTGAACTCCTCGTAGGGGTAGTACTGGTGGTCGGTGGCGCGCAACACGATCCCGCGGACCCGGGCGAGCAGCTCGTCCGGGCCGGGCGAGTCGCCGACCGGCACCCGCAGCAGCAGCGACTGCACGAGGCAGCCGATCACGGCGGCGTCCTCGGGCCGGGTGCGCCCCGGCACCGGCGACATCACCACCACCTCCGGCTCGGCGGTCCACCGGGCCAGGGCGGTCGCCCAGGCGGCGAGCACCGCCATGAACGGGGTCGCCCCGCGCTCGTGCGCCGCCTCCCGGACCCGGTCGGCGAGCACCCCGGGCACCGTGATCGGGTAGGCGCGGGCGGCGTACCGGTCCGCGTCCCGATAGCCGGGCACCCAGGCCGGTCCGGACGCGACGCCGGCCAGTTCCGTCCGCCAGAACTCCCGGGCCGCCGGCCACCGCGCCCGGGCCCGGGCGTACGAGTCCAGACTCGCCGGGGCGCGGCCGGGCAGCGGGCACGCCCCGCCCCGGCGCCGGGCGTCGTAGCAGCGGGCCAGCTCGCCCAGGAGCACCCCGGTGGACCAGCCGTCGAACACGAGGTGGTGCACGGCGAGCCCGAGGACGTAACCGGCCGGCCGGTCGACCCGCACCAGGATCGCCCGCATCAGCGGCGCCTCGGTCAGGTCGTACGGGCGGCTCAGATGCTCGGCCACCCGCCGGCCCGCCGCGGCCTCGTCCGGCGCCGCGGCCTCGACGAGCGTGACCCGCGCCGCCTCCGCGACCCGCACCCGCCCGCCGGGGAACGAGCTGCGCAGCGCGTCGTGCCGGCGCACCAGATCGTCGAGGGCGGCCCGCAGCGCGGTGGCATCCACCGCCTCGTCGATCCGCAGGGCCACCGGGATCGCGGACACCACCCGGGGCGGATCGGTCTCCCGCATCCAGCGCAGGAAGTATTCCTGCAACGCGCTGTGTCCCGGCTCGGGCGCGACCGGGCCGGCGTCCGGCGGCCCGTGCTGCTCCGCCAGCCAGCCGGCCTGCTCGGCGAGGGCCGGCCGGTCGAACACCAGCGCCGCCGGCACGGCGACGCCGAACTCCTCGGCCGCCAGCGCGGCGAGCTGCGCCGCCTTGAGCGAGTCACCGCCCCGGGCCAGGAACTCGTCGTCGGCGGCGAGGTCGGTCACCCCGAGCACCCGGGTCCAGAGCGCGGCCAGCCGCTGCTCGGGCCCGGGACGCGGGGCGCGTCCGGCGTCCCGCCGGGTCAGCAGGGCGCGCAGCTCCGCCTTGACCACCTTGCCGGCCTCGTTGCGGGGCAACGCGTCGACCACGAGCAGTCGCGCCGGGACCTCGTGGCCGGCGAGCCGCTGCCGCAGGAATCCGCGCAGGGCGGCCGGGTCCAGGCCGGGCGCCGCGACCACGGCCGCGCCGACCACGCTGCCGAGCATGTCGTGCGGCAGGCCGGCGGCGGCCGCCTCGACCACCCCGGGGTGCTCGTGCAGGGCGGCCTCGACCCGCAGCGTGGAGACCCGGTTGCCGCCGCTGTTGACCAGGTCGCTCTCCCGGTCCTCCAGGTACAGGTAGCCGTCGGCGTCGAGGCGGCCGACGTCGCCCATCCGGGTCCAGCCGGCGGCGAACACCTCGCCGTCCCGCTCGTGCAGGTAGCCGCGGGTGTGCGCACCGGTGCGCAGCCAGACGGCGCCCACCTCACCCGGCCCGAGCACGGCGCCGTCCGGGCCGGTGATCCGCAGCTGTCCGGGCCGGTCCGGCCGGCCCACCGAGCCGGGCCGGGCCGGGTCCACGACCATCGTGGTCTGCGCCGGCGCCGCCTCGGTGGAGGTATAGGTGTTGACGATCGTCGCGGACGGCATGGCCCGGCGCAGGCGCTCGGCGACCGCCGGGGGCAACGCGGCCGCCGTACAGCCGAAGAGCTGGACCGAGGACAGGTCGTGCCGGTCCCCGGCGCCCGCCTCCAGCAGGGCGATCGCCATCGACGGTACGACGAAGACCGTGCCGACCCGGTGCGTCTCGATGAGCGCGGCGAACGATTCGCCGGTGAAGCGGTCGGCGACCAGCGCGGCCGGCTCGGCGACCAGGGCGTTGCACAGCATCGTCTGGCCGGCGTTCGAGCCGACCGGGAACGCGTGCAGGAACAGCGCGGAATGCGCCAGGGGCCGGCGGCGCGGGTGGTGCGCCAGCGCGGCGGCGAGGTTGCCGTGCGACGCGGTGACGCCCTTCGGCCGGCCGGACGTCCCCGAGGTGTAGAGGATCTGGGCGTCGCCGGCGAGGGTGATCTCGCGGTCGACGGCGCCGCGGCCGGTGGTGCTGCCGACGGTGCCGGTCCACCGGCCCGGCCCGGCGTCCCCGGCGCTGTCGTCGTGCAGCAGCCCGACCGCGGCGCAGTCGTCGAGGATCCAGCGGAGCAGGGCGTCGGGTGCGTGCCGGGAGACCGGCACGGCGACCGCGCCGGCCGCGAGCACCCCGCAGTACGCCACCACGAAATCGGTCCAGCTCTCGGTGCCGTAGCGGAGCACGACGCGGCCGCCCGGCGGTACGCCCCGGGCCGCCAGCCCGGCGGCGACCGCCCGGGCACCGGCGTGCCATCCGCCGAACGTCAGCCGCCGGCCGCCCGACCCGGCGACGGCGAGCCGGTCCGGTTCCGCCTCGGCCCGGGCCGCCAGCGCGGCGGGCAGGGTGGCGGGCAGGGTGGCGGGCAGGGCGGCGGGCGTCATGCCGGGTTCGCCTCGCCGGCGACCAACGTGCGGTCCTGCGCCTGCCACGCCGTCGAGGCGCTCGGCTCGTATCGGCGTTTCCAGAACTCGAGGAGGGTCAGCATCAGCGGCACGGCGCGGTCGCCGTCGAGCAGGTCCGCGTGGGTGTGCAGCAGCCGCTGGGCCAGCGCGACCCGGGCGTCCTCGCCCAGTCGGAAGGTCATCGAGTCGGGATGCCGCCGGTAGAGGTGGCCCACCACGGGGGCGGTCTCCACCGGCCGGCCCGCCTTGTGCAGCCGCAGATAGAGGTCCCAGTCCTCGTACGCCGGCAGGGTCGTGTCATACCCGCCGACGGCCCGGACCGCGTCGGTGCGGAACACGGCGGTGGCCCGCGCGAACGTGTTGACCACGAGGCTCACGTCCGGGACGTAGCCGAGCGGCACGGTGACGGAGTCGAACAGCCCGAAGTTGCGGACGGTGCCGCTCAACGCTCCGATCCGGTCGTGCCGCTCCATCGCGGCGACCGCGGGCCCGAGGAAACCGTCGGGGAGCAGATCGTCCGCGTCGAGGGGCACCACATACCGCCCGTGAGCGGCGGCTATCCCGGCGTTGCGGGTGGCCGCGAGCCCTTCGTGCGCGCGGCGCAGGACGGTGACCTGGCCGGCCGCCCGCAGGTCGGCCAGGTCGGCCACGGTCTGCGGCTCGGTCGACCCGTCGTCGACCACGATGACCTGCACCGGCGCGTATCCGCAGCGCAGCGCCGACTCGACCGCGCCGGACAGGAACCGGCTGTCGTCGTGGACCGGGATCACGATCGAGACCAGCGGACGCGACGAGCCGGCCGGGGCGCCGGCCCGCGCGTGATGCCGGCGGCTGTAGTCGGCGGCGTGCGCGTACACCGCGTCGTCGATCGTCGGTACCGGCGCCGGCGTGGCGGGCCGGGCCGGCAGCACGAGCCGGGTGCGGGGGAACCGGGCGAGGAGCCGCCGCGCCCGGACCGTCGTGTACGCCGCCGCCGGGTCGGCGAACTCCACCACGTCGACGGGCTCGGTGGCGTGCAGGGCGCACAGCGTGTCGTACACGCGGTCGGCGTAACCGATCGCGGCCGCGAGATAGCGATGGTCGGCTCGCGCGGCGGCCAGCGGGACGCGCGTCGTGCCGACCGTGACGGGCCCCGGGTCCGCCGGATCGCCTCCGACGTAAACCACACGCATCAGCACACCCCCGTGGTGCATTCCTGCGGCCACCTGCCCGAAGTGGACGTAGTTCGAGCGAACACCATCACAAACACACTGTCAAGAACGTTCGTCGATGATGGATTGTGTGGATGTGGCACGGTTCATGAGCATGCCGCCAGACCGATGATTTCCGGCCAGCCGAGCGGTCCACCCACCAGAGACATCGATGCGTTTCGAGAGCGAGGAACTGATGAGAATGACCATGGCCCTGCGCGCGGCGGGTGCCGCGCTCGTGGCGTCGCTGGCGACGATGTCGATGACGGCCGCGCCCGCCGCGGCCCGCCCCGACCACTCGGTCAGTCACTGGACCGGCACCTGGTCGACCTCGATGATCGCCGCGTTTCCGGACTTCTTCGGCACCCCGAACTGGTCGGGCGGCTTCGACAACCACTCCGTCCGCCAACCGGTCCGGGTCAGCCGCGGCGGCTCGGCGCTGCGGATCCGGGTCTCCAACGTGTACGGCACCACCCCGTTGCGGCTGACCGGTGCCTCGATCGGCCGGGCCGGCGACGGCGCGTCGATCCGGCCGGGGTCACTGCGGGTGGTGACGTTCGGCGGCCGGCGCTCGGCCGTGGTGCCGGCCGGCCGGCAGCTCGGCTCCGATCCGGTGGCCCTGCGGGTGGACCCGCTGGAGCGGCTGGCCGTGACGCTGTATTTCGCGGCGCCCACCGGCCCGGCCACGTTCCACCCGCAGGCGCTCGCCACGTCCTACCGGGCCGCGGGCGACCATCTGCGAGACCGGTCCGGTGACGCGTACACCGAGACGTCACAGTCCTGGTACTACGTGTCCGGGGTGGACGTCGCCGGCCCGCAACCCCGCCGCGACTCCGGCGTCGTCGTCGCGTTCGGCGACTCGATCACCGACGGGTCGTTCTCGACGCCGGATGCGAACAACCGCTACCCCGACGAACTGGCCGAACGGCTGGTCGCCGCCGGCCGCCGGCTCGGCGTCGTCAACGCGGGCATCGGCGGCAACCGGATCCTCACCGACGCCGACGGGTTCGGCGAACGCGCCACCGCGCGGTTCGGCCGGGACGTACTCGGCCAACCGGGCGTTCGTACGGTGATCGTGCTCGAGGGCATCAACGACATCGGACTCGGCGCCGGCACCGGCGGTGTTCCGGTCACGGCCCAGCAACTGATCGACGGGCACCGGGCGCTCATCCGCGCCGCGCACGCGCGCGGAGTGCGGGCGGTCGGGGCGACCATCCTTCCGTTCGCGGGAGTGATCTACCCCGGCTACTACACCGAACGCGGCGAGGCGGTCCGCGACGCGGTGAACGACTGGATCCGCACCAGCGGCGAGTACGACGTCGTGGCCGACCTCGACCGGGCGCTCGCCGACCCGGCCGACCCGGACCGGCTGAGCCCGGCCTTCGACGGCGGCGACGGCCTGCACCCGAACGACGCCGGGATGCGCGCCATGGCCGAGACGATCGACCTCGGCAGCCTGTGACGGTCGCCGCGGGCGTCCCCGCCGGTTCGACGGGGACGCCCGCGGCATCGGGCGCGCGATCGCGTGCGGCGGCCTGGGCAACGCCATGGTGGTCAGTACGGATTGCCCGGGAGGTTGAGCCGCACGCTGTAGATGCCGAAGTTCGCCGGCCCTGATCGGGAGGCCGGCGTGCCCGAGGTGATGAAAAGAGTTCGTCGGTCCGGTCCGCCGAACGCGACATTGGTGCTGTTGCGCCCCGCGCTGATGGTGCCCAGCCGTCGCCCGTCCGGGGCGAACACGTGGACCAGTCCCGCCCGGTTCGACACCCAGTACAGGTTTCCGGCGCAGTCCACCGTGACGCCGTCCGGGGTGTCGAGGGTCGCGAACTGGGTACGGCCGCCGATCTGGCCGTCCGGCCGGATGTGATAGCGGTAGATCTGGTTGGTGGCGGTGGCCGCGACATACAGGGTCGCGCCGTCCGGCGCGAGCGCGATGCCGTTGGGTTGCGACAGGGTGCCGTCGACCAGCTCCACCTGTCCGCCGCGGATCCGGAAGACGCCGGTCATCCCGTTCAACTCGTCGGCGCGGTTGCCCCGCTGGTAGTTGGGGTCGGTGAAGTACACCGTGCCGTCGGTCGCGATCGTCACGTCGTTCGGGGAGTTGAAATGCCGGCCCTGATAGCCGTCCGCGACCACGGACCGGGTTCGGTCGGCCAGGACGAAGGAGGAGACGCTGCGCTGATCGTGCGTGCCGGCCACGATCCGGGTCCCGTCCGCCGTCACCGCCAAGCCGTTGCTGCCCGCGCCGGCGATGAACCGCTCGAAGGTGTTCGGCGGGGTGAATCGCCAGATCGACGACGGCTGGACGTGCTGCGGGCCGGAGGCCGGCTGCATGTCGGAGAAGAGCAGGTAGCCGGGGTCCTTGACCCAGGTGGGACCCTCGGTGAAGGCGAAGCCGTCCTTGACGAGCTGAGCGGTGACGGCAGCCGACGGCAGCGGCGGGCCGGCGCAGTCGGCGGCGACCGGCCGGCCGGCGCCGGGAGTCGCGCCCGCCGCGGCGATGCCGGCCGGTCCGGCTCCGGCCGCGAGAACCGCCAGGATCGTCATCCCGCTCAGCCGGGAGCTCCGCCGGAGCACACGCCGGCTCCGCCGGTACGCCGCGGACGCGTCAACCATGTGCGGCCACCAATCTGTCCACGCGGTGGATCTGCCGGGTCTCGGGCGACGCCGGCGAATCGGTTCGATAACCGTAGATCCGGCCGAATGCGAGTGTCAAGTGATGCCTATCGATGTATTGCGGCCGCGGCAAGCGATCGCATCGTAGCCGTTCGGGTGAGTCCCAAATCAACCGTTCGGCCCGTCACGGCCCCGCGGGCGAACCCGCGTCTTGATAGGCGTCAGAGCCATCCAGCGCCCGGCCGGCGAGCACCGATACATCACCACCGACCAATCACGAGGGACCAACATGCTTCCGCTGTTTCGCGCCGTCCGCGCTCGCCACCTGCTCAGCTCCGTCGCCGTCCTCAGTGGCGCCCTGATCACCGGCGGCTGCGGGACCGCCGCCGCCACGGCTCCGCCCGCCACGACCTCGGGCAGCCGGCCGGTCGCCGTCACCGCCGCGGTCCCGGCGGCGCCGGGTGCCGGGACCGAGCCGGCCGGTTCCGTCCGGGGCCTGCCCGGCGCGCTGTACTACTTCGACGAGGACGCCGGCCTGCGGCGCCTGAACCTTGGCGGCAAGCTGACGACCGTCGTACGGGACGGCGCGAACACGGCGGACGTCTCGCCGGACGGCCGGCGGATCGCCTGGGTCGACAGCGAGTTCGATCTGAAGGTGGCCGGTGCCGACGGCCGCAACCCCAGGAAGATCGCGGCCGGGGTCGCCGGCGGGTTCGGGTTCGACCCGGTCTGGTCCACGGACGGCAGCCGAATCCTGACCGGCGTCGCCGGCCCCGGCGGCCAGGCCGACCTCGACGCGGACCCGGCGGTCGTCAACGTGGCGGACCGCAAGATCACCAAGCTGCCCGCCGCGATCCGGGACGGCATCCACTACTCCTGGTCCGGCGACGGCAGCCGGTACGTCTTCACCGACGGCGAGTGCCACGTCTTCCACGCGGCCGCGGACGGCACCGGCAAGCGCAAGGTGCCCGTGCTGGGCGAGGACGACAACGTCACCAACCCGGCCGCGGCCCGGGCCTGCGACGTCGTGAGCGTGAACCGCGACGGCAGCCGGATCAGCGTGGACCTGCACGTGGGCGAGGAGCCCGACGGTGACGTCGCCGGGACCCGGGTGGCCGACGCCGTCGTGGACACCGCAACCGGCAAGGTCCAGCCGATCCCGGTGGCGGGCACCGTACTCGCCGCGCTGTTCCAGACCGACGGGCGGCTGTTGGTGCGCTCGGAGGCGAAGGGCGTGCGTACCCTGACCGTCCTCTCGCCGTCGTTCGAGGTGCTGGCCAAGGTGACCGAACCCGCGGCCGTCAAGAAGCTCGCCCTGTACGACTGGACCCGCTGACCCCCGCCGCCGGCCGGTGCCACCGGGGGTTTGGCACCGGCCGGCGGTGGGTTCCACGAGGCCCGGAGGGAGGGGCATTGCGCGCATCGATGATGATGATGCAGTCGGCGGACGCCGTCGCCGGGACGGGCACCGCGATGGGGATACGGATGGACGCGCGGGAGGCGCAGTACGCGGATTTCGTGCGCAGCCGCACCCCCGCGCTGCTGCGATCGGCCTTCCTGCTGACCGGCGACCAGCACCTCGCCGAGGATCTCGTGCAGGAGGCGTTCGCCCGCACCCACCGGGCGTGGTCGCGGCTCGAACGCGAGGGCAACGCCGAGGCGTACGCCCGCAAAGTCATGTACCACGCGCAGGTCAGCATCTGGCGGCGGCCGAAGGTCGCCGAGGTCCTGCCGGGCGACGACCTCGCGGGCTCCGGCGGCCGGGCCGACGACCCGGCCGACGACGCCGCCCGGCGGGTGGTCCTGCACCGGGCGTTGCTGCGGTTGAGCCCCAAGCAGCGGGCGGCCGTCGTGTTGCGCTATTTCGAGGACCACACCGAGGCCGAGGCGGCGGAGCTGCTCGGCGTCTCGCCGAGCACCCTCCGCACCCAATGCACCCGGGCCCTCGACCGGTTGCGCACCCTGGTGCCGGATCTCCGGCTCGACCACGGGGAGGTGACCCGATGAGCGGCCGCGGCACTCCCCTGCGCGAGTCCTTGACCGGCCGGGCGAACGACGTCGAGTCCGTCGACCTGTACGAGCGGTCACTGCGGCGCTCCCGGGCCATCGGGCGGCGGCGCGCGGCCACCGGCGCCGCGACGGCACTCGTGATCCTGGCGCTGGCCGGCGGCAAGCTGTGGCAGTTCATTCCACCCGGCCCGGCGCCGCTGCCCGCCGCGCCGGCACCGGCCACGGCCATCACCGCCGTGCCGGGCACCCTGTTCTACGCCAAGCCCGACGAACCGTCCCGGTTGCTGCGGCTGCGCCCCGGGAACGCGCCCACCGAGGTGCTCGCCGACCACGGCGCCGAGGTCGCCGTGTCACCCGACGGCGCGCACCTCGCCTACGTGGCCGACGGACGGCTGATGGTGGCCGCGACCGGCGCCACCCCCCGGCAGCTGCTCACCGGGGTCGCCGAGGACCAGCCGCTCGCCTGGGCGCCCGGCGGTGCCAAGATCGTGGTCAACCGCCCGGCCGGGCCCGGCCTCGCCGACCTCGCGACCGGCGCGGTCACGCCGCTGCCCGGCGACCTGCGCAAGGGCATCGCGTTCCGGTTCTCCGGCGACGGAAGCCGCATCGTATACGGCGTGGACCCCTGCCGTCTCGCCGTGGCGCCGGCCACCGGCACGAGCGGGACGACCGTACCGGTGCTCGGCGACCCGGCCAGCGCGGTCAACCCGAGCGGGATCGCCGCGTGTGTTCCGGCCGGTGTCGACTCCGCCGGCACCCGCGCGGCCGTAACGCTGCAGGGCGTCGGCCGGTCCACCGGCGCCGTGGGCCGCGCCCCGACCGCGGTCGTCGACCTGACCACGGGCGCCGTGCTGCCGCTTGCCGTGCCGGGCACCGTCGAGTCGGTGCAGTTCTACCCCGACGGCCTGCTGCTCGTACGATCCACCGCCGGCGGGGCGACCGTGCTCACCGTCTCCGCGCCGGACGGCACAGTACTGGTGCGGACCCCCGAGCCGGCGAGCGTACGCGGTCTCTCACTCGTCGCGTGGACCCGGTGAATCCCTCGCCGGGAATTTCTGGATTTTGGGAACTCGGACGGTGCCGCGGACAGGATTGAAGGTGGAGATACCAACGCGGGAACAACTACGGGCCGGCGATCCGGCGGCGTTCGACCTGCTGTTCGACGCGTTCGCGAACGCCGTTCACCGGCACGCCGTGCGGTTGACCGGGGACTGGTCCGTGGCGGAGGACGTCGTGTCTCTGACGTTCCTCGAGGCGTGGCGGCTACGGCAGCGGCTGCGGCCGGAGGGGGACAGCCCGCTGCCGTGGCTGCTGGGCATCGCGACAAATGTGCACCGCAACATCGCCCGGGCCGCTCGACGGCATCGCGACGCGCTGCGGCGGCTTCCCGCCCGGCAGAGCGTGCCGGACTTCGCCGACGAACTGGTCGACCGGATGCACGACGCGGCGCAACTGGCCGCGGCGCAACGGGCGCTGGGCCGGCTCCGCCGCGGCGAGCGGGAGGTGTTCTTCCTCTGTGTCTGGAGCGGTCTGGACTACGCCGCGGCGGCCGAGGCGCTCGGTGTGCCGGTCGGCACCGTGCGGTCCCGGCTGTCCCGGGCGCGGAGCAAGCTGCGAAAAATCGTCGACACCGGGGAACCCGGGCCGCCGGCCGGACAGCTTGATGGTGGCCGCTCTTCCGCGGCCCGGTCGATCCAGGAGAAGAAGCGATGAGCAACGACATCGAGGAACTGGCCCGGTTGCTTCCGGCGCCGGTGGAGGCGGACCTGGCGCCCGACCGTCACCGGCTGTTGAAGGAGCACCTGATGCAGGAGATCCAGGACGCCGTCCGGGCGCGCCCACGGCGGCTGCTCGGCCCGGGTTGGCGGGCAGTGAAGTGGGGGTTGGCCGGTGCTGTCCCGGTCGTGGCGGGAACTGTCGCGTTCGTGCTGCTCGGTGGGCAGCCGACGGCGACCGCGCCGGCGCCGACCGCGCGGAACGACGCCACGGTCGCCGCACCACGCAATGTGCTCCTCGTGGCGGCCACCAACGCCCTGAAGACGAAGTCCACCGGCCGCTACTTCGTCACCAGGACCGAAACCGGGTACGTCTTCGCGGCCCACCGGTACGACGTCCTCGGCCGCCGGTACGCGGAGGACTGGGAACCGCGGTCTGGCAAGGGCCGCGCGTGGGGCGTGGCGCAGCATCTCGGCGCCGCACCATTCGGCCCGGGCAGCCAGGCGGCGTGGCGCGCCGACGGCTCGCCGTCGGCGTGGACCATACCCGCCAACGGCAAGAACCCGGAGCCCACCAGGGTGACCGCTGCGGCCGGACCGAGGACCCCGGGCGGCGCCATCGGCATGCAGACCCGCGACGGAAAATTCATCGCGGTGGCCCGGAGCTATTTCCTCGGCGGGCAGGCGATGTCGGCCGCGGCGCTGGCCGCCCTGCCCACGGACGCCGCCGGGCTACGAGCATGGCTCACCAAGCGGTACAAGGCCGACCCGGACCCCTTGATGACCTTTCAGGATCGGCTGATCGATGATGCGTTGCACCTGCTCGCGGACATGCCCGTCACCGCACAGGTGCGCTCGGCCACCTATCAGATGATCGCCGGACTCGATGCGGTCAAGCCGCTGCCCGACGCCACCGACCAGCGCGGCCGGACCGGCTCCGCTGTCGCGATCCCGGTCAGATACGAAGACGGCGTGACCACCTTGCGGGTCATCTTCAACCGCGACAGCGCCAACGTGCTGAGCATCGAACAACTGACCGCCGCCGGCAAGCTGCGCGGCTACACCCTGGTGGTGAGCAGCGGCTGGACCGACGAACGGCCACCGGCCGAGTAGCACGCACGGATGGGCCCGGCGGGAAGTGCCGACCGCCGGGCCACCGGTCTGCTACGAAAATTTGCGTACGTCCGAGCCGTCGCTGAGCCGATGCGCGACGCCCACGGGCGGCAGATAGTCGAGCGATGAGCGGACAGGGTTCGGGTGTGCGAAGGCCGGCGAGATGGGTGCTGTTCATCGTCGCGGTCATTTTCAGTCTGGTGCTCACGTATCCGTATCTGAGTCTCGACCTCGGCGACAGTCGCCTCGAAGTGGGCGGCAGCCCGCAGTACGCCGTCCTCGTGGTGCACATCTTCACGGCCACCGTGGCGCTCGTGCTCGGCCCGCTGCAGTTCATCCCGAGGGTGCGGGCGCGGCGGCGGATCCACCGGACGATCGGCCGGGTCTATCTCCTCGCCGGGGTGTTGCCGTCGGCGCTCGGCGCGATCCCGGTCGCGTTGTGGTCCGGACGGTTGCTCACCCAGATCGGGCTGACCACCGCGGCCGTGCTCTGGCTGTGCACCGGCGGCCTCGCCTACCGGGCGGCCCGGCGGCGCGACTTCGCCGCCCACCGGGCGTGGATGACGCGCAACTACGCGCTCACGTTCCTCGCCGTCACGTCGCGCCTCCTGGTACCCGTGCTGCTGCTGGCCCAGGTGCCGTTCGGCGGAGCCGACCTGGGATCGATCGGGGAACGCGCACCCTCGATGATCCCGGTCGGCCAGACGCTCGGCTGGATCATCAACCTGGCCGTGGTCGAGATCAGCCTCCGGCGCCTCGCGCGGCGCGGTCGTACGGCACCATTGACCCCATGACCGCCATGAGCATCGACGTCTGGTCCGATCTGCACTGCCCGTGGGCGCTCGTCGCGGTGCACCGGCTTCGCCAGGCCCGGGACGCCCACGGGCTCGATGTGGTCTTCGCACCGCGCGCCTGGCCGCTGGAGTGGGTCAACGGCCGGGGCACGCCACGGTCCATCGTCACGACCGAGACCGCCGCCCTCGCCGGCCACGAACCGGCGTTGTTCAACGCATACACCGCCGAGTCGTGGCCGTCGACGTTCCTGCCGGCGTTCGAACTCGTGGCCGCCGCCCGGCGGGTGCACGGCCCGCGAGCCGGTGAGGACGTCGACTACGCGCTGCGCCTGGCGTTCTTCCGGGACAGTACGGACGTCAGCATCCTCGCCGGCCTGGACCACGCGCTCGACCTCGCCCACCAGCTCAACCCCGGCGTCGCACCGCAGGCCGTACGGGACGCCTGGATGACCACGAACACCCGGTCGGACGTGGCCGAGGACTACCGGATCAGCCAGACCCTGCCCATCCAGGGCAGCCCGCAGGTCTTCTGGCCGGACGGATCGACCACGCACAACCCCGGGATGACCGACCACCACTGGAGCGGTGGCCTGGTCCGCATCGGGCACACCGACGCCGGCGAGCCGGCCAGGCTGCTGCTCGCCCAGGCCGGGGCGGCCTGAGCCGCCCCGCCGGGGGTCACGGCAGTCGGGTGAGGCGGTTCTTCAGTCCGGCCCCGAAATCGGTGGGCGTGCCGTTGTGGTCGGCGATGAGGGCCGGCCCGGTCTTGCAGTCCCACGTGTTCCACGTCCAGCCGAGGTATCCGACGCCGCGCTGGTCCGCCCAGTCCATCAGCGGGTCGATGAAGCCGTGGCCGCAGTCGTTCTCGCCGATCTCGTTGATCGTCAGCGGCACGGCGGCCGCCACCGGCCCCAGTTCGTTGTCGTAGCACGAGACGGACTTGCAGTCGTTGAAGTTGTACACGTGCGCCGCGGCCGTGAGGTTCCCGGCCGGATCGGTGGGCTTGTACCGCAGCCATTGCCGCATGTCGTTCGCGTACCGCAGCCCACTGAGCTGGATCACGTTGACGGCGCCGGTCGCCCGTACCGTGTTAATCAGCGTCTGGAAGCCGGCCACCTGGTAACCGATGCCAAAGCAGCTGCCGCCGTCCCGCCAGCACCGCCACGCTCCGGGCTTGTCGAGCATGAGGCTCGCCCAGTCGTGGTAGGGCTCGTTGAACAGGTCGAAGACCACCGCGTTGTTGCCCTTGAACATGGTTGCCACGCTCGTCCAGAACGCCGGCGTGTACTTCATGTCCGGCATCGGCTTCATGCAGGTGGCCTTCTCGTCCCCGCACGCCGACGCGAAACTCGTGTACTTGCCCCAGGTCCAGTGCAACTCCAGGATCGGGTTGATCCCGTTGGCCACGAGCAGGTCGACGTAGTCCTTCACCGCCTGCTGGTACGCGGCCCCGCGCACGCCGCCGGCCGGCACGCTCGCCGTGCCCAGCCAGCACTCCTCGTTCAGCGACACCCGGACCGCCCGCACGTTCCAGGACCGCATGGCGGTGACCGAGGCCTGGTCCATCGGACCGTCCCACATTCCCCGGCCCTGGATGCACGCGAATTCCCCGCCGGAACGATTCACCCCGAGCAGCCGGTACGTCGCCCCGCTCTCGGTGACCAGCCGGTTGCCGGACACGTGCAGGGCGGGCGCCGGCGCGGCGGCGGCCGAAACCGGCGCGGCGGCGGCCGGACCGGGCGCGGACAGGCCCACCGAACCGGCGGCGAGCGGCAGGAGGACGGCTACGAGGGAGAGAAAGGGTCGGCGTTTCCGCGGCATGAGCTCCACCTGTTTTTTGATCATGTGAGGTGCCGCACACTATCTCATCCCTGTCAATGTCTCCCGTCCTCCGAATCGCCGTCAGCGGTCCACCGTCAGTCCGGCTCGGACGCCGAAGACGACGAGTTGGGCGCGGGTGCGGGCGTTCAGTTTCACCATCGCGCGGCCGGCGTGGGTGCGTACGGTCGCCGGGCTCAACGAGAGTTCGCGGGCGATCTGCTCGTTGGTTCGTCCGGTGGTCACCCAGGCCACGATCTCCCGTTCCCGATCGGTCAGCGTGTCGATGCCGGTGACGACGCCGCCCGGCTGGCTGAACAGCGACACCACCCGCCGGGTCACCGACGGGGACAGCAACGCCTCGCCGGCGGCCACCACCCGGATCGCCCGGACCAGGTCCGCCGGGGCGGTGTCCTTGAGCACGAAACCGGCCGCCCCGGCCTGCAGGGCCTCGAACACGTACCGGTCGATCTCGAAGGTGGTCACCACGATCACCCGGAGGCCGGCCAGGTCCGGCTCGGCCGCGATCGCCCGCAACGTCGCGAGGCCGTCCATGCCGGGCATCCGGACGTCGAGAAGCAGCACCTCGGGCCGCACCTGACGCACCAGCCGCAGCGCTTCGTGCCCGGAGGCCGCCTCGCCCACCACGCTCAGGTCGTCCTCCCGCTCGATGAGGACGCGCAGGCCCATCCGGACCAGTTCCTCGTCGTCGGCCAGCACCACCCGGATCATCCGGCACCCCCGGCCGGCAGCCACGCGGTGACCTGGAAGCCGCCGCCGGTCCGTGGCCCGGCGGCGAACCGGCCACCGACCGCCTCGACCCGGCCGCGCAGCCCGGCCAGCCCTCGCCCGCTCGTCGCGGCATCGCCGGCGGCACCCCGCCCACCGTCGCCGACCCGCACGAGCACGTCACCGCCGGCCGGGCTCACCTGCACCTCCGCGGTGGTCGGCCCGGCATGGCGCAACACATTGGTCAGCGATTCCTGCACCACCCGGTATGCCACCGCGTCGGCCTCCTCGGTCAGGACCACCTCGGTCATCGTCAACTTCACCGGCAGGCCGGCCGCGCGGACCTCGTCGACCAGAGCGCCGACCCCGGCCAGCCCCGACCGGTCGACCGGATGGAAAGCGTCCAGCATGCCGCGCAGCCCGGCCAGCGACGCGTCGCTGGTCGCCTTGATCGCCGCCAACGACGCGCGCGCCTGTTCCGGACGCTCGTCGAGCACCAGCAGCGCGATCCCGGCGTGCATCGCAACCAACGCGAAGCCGTGCCCGGCCACGTCGTGCACCTCGCCGGCCAGCCGCACCCGCTCCGCGGCGGCC
>Ga0070668_100000283_pt1 | contig 33661 bp, 30 predicted proteins | sample KBSS43metaG_FD_64661 | JGI IMG/M metagenome (GOLD analysis project Ga0070668, IMG submission 64661) | Switchgrass rhizosphere microbial communities from Kellogg Biological Station, Michigan, USA - KBS S4-3 metaG | ecosystem: Host-associated > Plants > Roots > Rhizosphere > Soil ...
GTGGGTGATGCGCACCGCCGAGTCGGTCTTGTTGACGTGCTGGCCGCCGGCGCCGGAGGAGCGGTAGGTGTCGATGCGGATGTCGGCGTCGTTGATCTCGATCTCCACGTCCTCGGGCTCGGGCAGGACGGCGACGGTGGCGGCGGAGGTGTGGATGCGCCCCCCGGCCTCGGTCTCCGGAACCCGCTGCACCCGGTGGACGCCGCTCTCGAACTTCAGCCGGCCGAACACCCCGTCGCCGTTGATCGAGGCGATGATCTCCTTGTAGCCGCCGGCGTCGCCCTCGGAGAGGCTGTCCACCTCCACCCGCCAGCCGTGGGTGGCGGCGTAGCGCTGGTACATGCGGAACAGGTCGCCGGCGAACAGGGCCGCCTCGTCGCCGCCGGTGCCGGCCCGCACCTCCAGGATCGCCGAGGCGTTCTCGTCGCGGTCCTTGGGGGCCAGCAGCAGCGCCACGTCGCGCTCCAGGTCCGGCAGCTGCGCCTTCAGGATCTCCAGCTCCTCGCGCGCCAGGGCCGCCATCTCAGGATCGCCGGCGCCCAGCATCTCCTCCAGCTCGCGCGCCTGGCGGCGCGCCCGCTGCACGGCCTGGACCGCCTCGACCACGGGCTTCAGCTCGGCGTGCTCCTTGGACAGGCGGACGATCTCGGCGCCGTCCGTCGCCGCGCCCATGCGAGCCTCGATCTCGCGGAAGCGGTCCAGCACCTGGTCCAGTCTCGCCTGGGGAAGTCGCACCACCACCTCATGGGAACGCCGAAGGAGGCTTCCTCTAGCTCTCCCTCGACCGCTTGCCAAACGCCCGGGCGCGGCGGAGGCTTTCGCCGTCAGGAGGCCGGCCATGTACCACGAGGGCAATCGCGAGCTGCAGGACCGGTTCGGCAGCCGGGCCCTGGCCGACCGGCTGGAGGAGCGGCTGCGGCGCGACCGGTTCACCGACGAGGACGCCGCCTTCATCGCAACCCAGCGGTTCTTCTTCCTGGCCACCGCCGATGCGCAGGCCCGGCCCGACTGTTCGTTCAAGGGCGGGGCGCCGGGGTTCGCCCGGGTGGTGGCGCCCGACCTGCTGGTCTGGCCGGACTACGACGGCAACGGCATGTTCAAGAGCCTGGGCAACCTGCGGGTCAACCCGCACGCGGGCCTGCTGTTCATCGCCCTGGAGGACAAGCCCCAGCGGCTGCGGGTGAACGGGACCGTGACCTTGAGCTTCGACGACCCGTTGCTGGCCGAAATGCCGGGGGCCCAGGTGCTGGCCAGGCTGACGCCCACGGACATCTTCCCCAACTGCCCGCGCTACCTGCCGCACATGCAGGTGCTGGAGCCGTCGGTCTACGTTCCCGAGGCCGGCGCGGCGCCGGTGGAGCCGAAGTGGAAGAGCTTCGAGATGTTCAGCGACGTCGTGCCGCCGAGGGCGCGGGGTTAGACGCGACGGAGAGCTACACGCGCACGCCGCTCAGCGGCGCGGTTCCGAAGGGGCCGAGCTTGACGGAGCCGGTCATGTTGTCGCCGGCGACCTTGGCGTCGAACTCCAGCGTCATGGGCATGGGCTGGCTGATCTGGGCCGACCAGGTGAGCGTATCGCCGTCCACCGCGCCGGAAATCGTCTGATCCCCCATCGGGCCCTTGGTCGCGCCGGTGAAGGTGTTCCCGCTGGTGACGAGGGTCGCGGTCACCTCCTGCGCGCCCATCGGGGTGTTGATGGTGATCTTCCAAACGCCGTCCGCGGACATGCCGGTTCTCTCCTGGGGGTGGCGCGGCAGCTAACCAAGGGTCGCGGTGAGGCGCAAGCGCCGGGACGGGCTATTCCGCCGCCTGGCGGGCGGCCTTCTCGGCGGCGCGCTCGCGGTCGAGTTCGGCGGCCTTGGCCTCCACCAGCTCGACGATGTGGTCGACCATGCGGCCGTTGTCCATCTTGTGGTCCGGCTTGCCGGCCAGATAGACCATGCCGGCGCCCTTACCGCCGCCGGTGAAGCCCACGTCGGTCATCAGCGCCTCGCCGGGGCCGTTCACCACGCAGCCGATGATGGAGAGGCTCATGGGCGTGGAGACGTGGGCCAGGCGTTCCTCCAGCGCGATGACCGTCTCGATGACGTTGAAGCCCTGCCGGGCGCAGGAGGGGCAGGCGATGATGTTGACGCCCCGGTGGCGCAGGCCCAGCGACTTCAGGATGTCGAAGCCGACCTTGATCTCCTCGACCGGATCGGCGGCCAGGCTCACCCGGATGGTGTCGCCGATCCCGGCCCACAGCAGGGAGCCGATGCCGATGGAGGACTTGACCGTGCCCGAGCGCGCCGCGCCCGCCTCGGTGACGCCCAGGTGCAGCGGGCAGTCGATGGCCTCGGCCAGCATCTGGTAGGCGGCGACCGTCATGAAGGCGTCGGAGGCCTTCACGCTGATCTTGAATTCGTGGAAGTCGTGGTCCTGCAGGATGCGGGCGTGACTGAGCGCGCTCTCCACCATCGCCTGGGGGCAGGGCTCGCCGTAGCGCTCCAGCAACTCGCGCTCCAGGGAGCCGGCGTTGACGCCGATGCGCATGGAGCAGCCGTGGTCGCGGGCGGCCTGGATCACCTCGCGCACCCGGGCCGGCGAGCCGATGTTGCCGGGGTTGATCCGCAGGCAGGCGGCGCCGGCCTTGGCGGCCTCGATGGCGCGCTTGTAGTGGAAATGGATGTCGGCGACCAAAGGCACCTTGGCGGCCCTGACGATGGCCGCGAGGGCCGCCGTGGAGTCCTCGTCGGGGCAGGAGACGCGGACGATGTCGGCGCCGGCCTCCTCCAGGGCGCGCACCTGGGCGATGGTGGCGGCCGCGTCCGACGTCAGGGTGTTGGTCATCGACTGGACGGTGATCGGCGCATCGCCGCCCACCTCCACGTCGCCGACACGGATCTTGCGCGAGACGCGTCGCTGGATGGCGCGCCAGGGGCGGTGATGGGCGGGGTCTGCGGCGGTCATGACGCGCGCAAGGTAAGGCGTTTGAACGTCAAACCCAAGACGAACAGTCTTCCCTCCGCCTTATGGGGCGGCTGAAGGATCTTATTGCGCGAACTTGCTGACGACGGTGGCCCCAGTGGGCAGCAGGCCCTTGCTTTCGCCGCCGCTGAACACCTGGAAGGCGTCAACCTCGGACACGTCCACCACGATCCCCGGAAGGGCCGGGGCGCGGTAGGCCTCTCCGGCCGCCAGCTGACGGGCGAAGTAGACCGTGCCGTCGGCGCCGCGGACGACCATCGAGGCGGGCTTGCGCGCCTGCACCACCACGCCGGAAGCCTCGGCGGGCGGCGGGCCATAGACCTTGCCCTGCGCGGTGAAGGCGGCGGGCAGCTCAGCCGGCCCCGGCGCGGGCTTGGGCAGTTCGAGCAGCGGGGGCGGGGCGGGCTCGCCCCGGTCCTCGGCGGCCTTGGCCGCAGCGGCCTGGGAGGCGGCCTGCAGGCCGGGCGTCTCGTAAGGCGGCGGAGTCGTGGACTCCACCGGCGGCGGCAGGGGCTCGCCGAGGGCGAATGGCGCGCCCGGGACGGCAGGCGTCGAGGCGGAGGCGGCGATGGGCGCGGCGGCGGCCACCGGCTGCGCCTTGGGCTCCGGCTCGGTGATGACCCGCTGGACCACGTTCCAGATGAAGATGGCGGCGATGATGACGGCGCCGGCGACGCCCACCAGCATCAATCGGGGATCGCGCCCGCCCTGCACGCCGAGCGGCTCGGGCAGCGACTGGTCCGGATCGGGAACGTCCTGGCGGAAGCGACGAACCGCCGCATCCCCGTCGACCCCCAGCGCCAGGGCGTAGGCGCGCACATAGCCGACGGTGAAGGGGCGGGAGGGCAGGGCCTCCATCCGCATGTCCTCGATGGCGGCGAGATAGGCGCGCCGGACGCGGGTGGTCTCGGCCACATCCTCCTGCGACAGGCCCTTGAATTCGCGCAGGGCGCGCAGGGCTGCGCCAATGTTCGCGCCTGACGTCAGTGAGGGGGGCGAGCTTTCAACCGCAGCGGGCGCAGGAACCTCCTCCGCCCGATAGTCTAGATCGGTCAATCCGCCGGTATCGAGCGGCATGTTCACTTACCACCCTTGAAATGGAGCTGCGAGGACCCCGTGAGAGACCGCATCGATACGAGCTTCACAGGCCCGTGTTCTTTCGATTGTGGATAACACGCTAGCATTCTGGATTCAATGCGCTATTCGGTCACGTACAGGGAACGGTCAGATAGATAAGTAGAGTTTGCGCGCCAAGGTTTCGATTTCGTTTCGAACGGAGCCTCCGGTTTGTTTAAGCAGGCTGGAGACCCCCCTGCGGGCCGCCTCGCGGTCGCAGGAGAGCACCATCTGCTTGACCGGCCCAAGGCCCGTGGGCGGCATCGAGAGCCGCTCGAAGCCCAGGGCGACCAGGGTGAAGGCCTCCAGCGGCCGGCCGGCCATTTCGCCGCACACCGACACCGGCGTGCCGGTTTCGGCGCAGGCCTGCTGGATGGCGGACAGGGCGCGCAGCGCCGGCGGCGACAGGGGGTCGTAACGGTCGGCGACCCTGGGATTTCCCCGGTCCGCTGCGAAAATGTACTGCATCAGATCGTTCGTCCCCACCGACACGAAGTCGGTCATCGGCAACAGGGCGTCGAGGTGCCACACCAGGGATGGAGCCTCGATCATGGCGCCGACATCAAGGCGGGACGGCGCGGGACGGCCTCTTCGCTGCGCCCAGGCGACCTCTGTGTCCACCAGAGCACGCCCGGCGCGGAATTCATCCACCGTGGCCACCAGCGGGAACATGATCCGCAAGGGGCGACCCTTAGCCGCAGCGATCAGGGCGCGCAGCTGCAGGCGCAGCAGCGCCGGCCGGTCGAGCCCCATGCGGATCGCCCGCCAGCCCAGCGCCGGGTTGTCCTCGCGCTCGGCCTCCAGGTAGGGCAGCACCTTGTCGCCGCCCAGGTCGAGGGTGCGGAAGGTCACCGGCAGGCCGTCGGCGGCGTCGAGGACGCGGCTGTAGAGGGCGGTCTGGGCGTTGAAGCGCGGCAGCTCCTCGGCCACCATGAACTGGAACTCGGTGCGGAAGAGGCCGATGCCCTCGGCGCCGGTCTCGCGCAGGATGTCGAGGTCGACCTCCAGGCCGGCGTTCATCAACAGGGTGATCTTGGCCCCGTCGCGGGTGAAGGCCGGGGTGTCGCGCAGCCGGGCGAACTCGGCCGCCCGCTGGGCGCGCACCTCGATCCGCACCTGGATCGAGCGGATGACGTCGAGGCGCGGGCGCAGATAGGCCTCGCCGGACTCGGCGTCGACGATGACCGGATCGCCTTCCGAGACCTTGTCGCGCAGGCCGGACAGGCGCCCGACGCAGGGGATGTCCAGCGCGCGGGCGACGATGGCCGCATGGCTGGCCGCCGAGCCCTCCTCCAGCAGCAGGCCGCGCAGCTTGGTGCGGTCGTACTCCAGGATGTCGGCGGGGCCGAGGTTGCGGGCGATCAGGATGGCGTTGGCCGGCAGCTCGCGGGCCACGTGGCCGTCGCCGGCCAGGTGGCGCAGCAGCCGGTCGTTGAGGTCCTCCAGGTCGTGCAGCCGCTCGCGCAGATAGGGATCGCGCGCCTGGCCCAGGCGGGCGCGATGCTCGGAGCGGACCCGCTCGACGGCGGCCTCGGCGGTGAGGCCGTTGCGGACGGCCTCCTCCAGGCTGCGGTTCCAGCCGCGGTCGTGGGCGAACATCCGATAGGTGTCGAGCACCTCGTAGGAGGCCTCCACCAGGCCGTGCTGGCCCTCCAGCATCTTGTCGATCTGCGCATGCAGGGCGCCGATCGCCTCCTTCAGCCGCACCTCCTCGGCGGCCACGTCGTCGGCCAGCAGCTGGGAGGGGGCGACCGGCGGCTCGTGCAGCACGGCCACGCCATAGGCCAGGCCCTCGGCGAACTTGGCGCCCTTCAACCGTTCGGACTTGTGCGGGGCGAGCTCGACGCCCTTGAGCTCGTCCTCGGAGATCAGCTCGCCGCCGGCCACCATCTCGGCCAGGACCATGGCGATGATCTGCAGGTCCTCGACCTCGTCCTCGGTGTAGACCCGCTCGGTGCGGTTCTGGACCACCAGCACGCCGATCGCCCGGCCGCCGCGCAGCAGCGGCACGCCCAGGAAGGCGTGATAGGGGTCTTCGCCGGTCTCCGGCCGGTAGGAGAAGGCCGGGTGGTTGGGCGCGTCGGCCAGGTTCAGCGGCCGGGCGAGCCGCATGATCTCGCCCACCAGGCCCTCGCCCGGCTGCATGCGGGTGACGTGCACGGCGCCGGGGTCGAGGCCTTCGGTGGCGAACAGCTCGATGTCGCCGGCGGCCCGGCGCATGTAGATGGAGCAGACCTCCGCGACCATGGACCGGGCGATGATGCGCACGACCATGTCCAGCCGCGTCTGCGCCGGGCCGCCGCCGGCCAACGCTTCGCGGATCTGACGCAGCAGGCTGCGCTGACCCCGGACGGCGATGCTTGGAGTGGCCACGGCCCCTCCCTCCCTCTGCACTGTCGCTCCCTAACAGCTTCCCGCGTCGACTCGGAGACGGTTTTCCGGCTCGGCGCCACGGCTTCGTCGCCGACGCTTATTTGCTGATCAGGGCACGGAAACGCCTTGCGCCGCAACGGCGTAGGCGCAGATTTTCGAGGCCTAGAGCTGGTCCAGGCCGTAGGCGGCGTGCAGGGCGCGAACGGCCAGCTCGGTGTAGGCCGCGTCGATCAGCACGCTGATCTTGATCTCGCTGGTGGAGATCACCTGGATGTTCACGCGCTTTTCGGCCAGGGCCCCGAACATGGTCTTGGCGACGCCGGCGTGGCTTCGCATTCCGACGCCGATCACCGAGACCTTGGAGACCTCCTCGTCCACCTGCACATGCTCGAAACCGATTGAGGCCTGGGCGGCCTTGACGATCTCCAGGGCGCGGGCCGCGTCGCGCTTGCCGACGGTGAACTCCATGTTGGCGGTGTCGGCGGTGCGCGCGTGGCTCTGGACGATCATGTCGACGTTGACGTTGGCGTCGGCCAGGCGGCCGAAGATCTCCGAGGACACGCCCGGATGGTCGGGCAGGCCGAACAAGCTGATCTTCGCCTCGTCGCGCGAATAGGCCACGCCGCTCACGATGCGCTTTTCCATGATCTCTTCCTCGTCGCAGACGATGGTGCCCTGGCCCGGGGCCTCGCCAGGCTCGACGAAGCTGGAGAGCACGCGCACGCGCACGCCCTGGGCCATGGCCAGCTCGACGGAGCGGGTCTGCAGCACCTTGGCGCCCAGGGACGCCATTTCCAGCATCTCCTCATAGGAGATCTTCGAGAGCCGGCGGGCCTTGGCCTCGATCCGGGGGTCGGTGGTGTAGACGCCGTCGACGTCGGTGTAGATGTCGCAGCGCTCCGCCTTCAGGGCGGCGGCCACCGCCACCGCGCTGGTGTCGGAGCCGCCGCGGCCGAGCGTGGCCACGCGGCCGTCGCGGGTGACGCCCTGGAAGCCCGCCACCACGGCGATCTCGCCGGCGTCGAGCGCGGCGGCCAGCTTCTCGGGCGGGACCTCGTCGATGCGCGCGCGGCCGTGGGCGTCGTCGGCGATGATCGGGATCTGCCAGCCCAGCCAGGACCTGGCGTTCAGGCCCATGTTGCGCAGGGTCATGGCCAGGAGGCCGGCGGTGACCTGCTCGCCCGAGGCGACCACGGTGTCGTATTCGTCGTCGGAGGCCGGCAGCCCGGCTGCGGACGGGCCGGCGCCGTCGGTCCAGGCGACCAGTTCGTTGGTCTTGCCGGACATCGCCGAGACCACGACGGCGACCTGATGGCCCGCGGCCACCTCGGCGGCCACGAGCCGGCCCACGCGGCGGATGCGCTCCAGGTCGGCCACCGAGGTGCCGCCGAACTTCATCACCAGCCGTGACACGCCGTCAGGACCCCCGTTTTGCGAGGCGCCCTTCTAGCGGCGCCGGCGCGCGCGGGCAATGGGCGAGCGGGCCGGTCAGGCGTTGGATTCAGAAAGATTTTGGCGACGTTGGTGGCTGAAAGCCCTCACGGCGTTTCCGGGCGCGCCGGCCCGGCGTATGAAGCTCGCCATGACGACCTCCAGCATCGATCCCGACGAGGTGGCGCGGTTCTCCGCGATCGCCGCGGAATGGTGGGACCCGAAGGGCAAGTTCGGGCCGCTGCACCGTTTCAATCCCGTGCGGCTGGCGTTCATCCGCGAACACGCCCTGGCCCGGTTCGGCCGCGACGGCCGGGCGCGGCGGCCGTTCGAAGGCCTGCGGCTGCTGGATATCGGCTGCGGCGGCGGCCTGCTCTCCGAGCCGATGAGCCGGCTGGGCTTTTCGGTCACCGGCGTCGACGCCTCGGAGCGCAACATCGGCACGGCCAGGGCGCACGCGGACGAGCAGGGGCTCGCCATCGACTATCGCGCCGCCACCGCCGAGGCGCTGCTGGCCGAGGGGACGGAGCCGTTCGACGTGGTGCTGAACATGGAGGTCATCGAGCACGTGGCCGAACCGGGGGCCTACCTGCGCGACTGCGCGCGGCTCCTGGCGCCGGGCGGCCTGATGGTCGTGGCGACCCTCAACCGCACCCTCAAGGCGCTGGCCCTGGCCAAGGTGGGGGCGGAATATGTGCTGCGCTGGCTGCCGGCCGGCACCCACGACTGGCGCAAGTTCCTGAAGCCCGAGGAGCTGTCGGGCTTCCTGGCGGGCGAGCCGGTGCGGGTGGAGGGGCCCTTCGGAGTGGCCTACGATCCCCTGAGCGGCCGTTGGTCGCAATCGGCAGACGTGCAAGTGAACTACATGATGACGGTGATGCGCGACGCGGCCTAAGAAGGGCCCGCACGCGGAAAGGATTCCCATGACGTCCCTGCGCGTCCTCGGCCACGCCTTCCGGGCCTGGCGGCGCAACCTCCGTTGGGCCAAGCACGAGCCGGAGACGCCGTACCTGGCGGACCTGCTCTCAGGCGCCCCCGTCTGCCTGCACATCGGCGCCAGCGACGGGCGCCACTCCTATGTGATGACCCGGGTGGCGCCGCGGGCGCAGATCCATGCGTTCGAGCCCTCGGCCTTCGCCTTCGAGGTGCTGAAGACCTGCATGGCCTGGCATGGGATCTCCGACCGGGTGATCCCGGTGCATGCGGCCGTCTCGGACCACGCCGGGCAGATGCTGCTGGTGACGCCGAAGAAGACCTCCGGGCGGATGGGCCGCGCCTACGCCTTCCTGTCGGAGACCTCGCCCGCCAACGACGGTCCGGTGCGGCCGGACCTGCAGGATCGCGGCGCCGAGGTGCAGTCGACGCCGGTGGTGACGCTCGACGACTATTGCGCCACCCATGGCCTCCATCGGGTGGATTTCATCCGCATGGACATCGAGGGGGGCGAGCAGAAGGCTCTGGCGGGGGCCAAGGGCGTCCTCGACCGCGATCGCCCGCATGTGTTGGTGGAGATCCACCCGCCGATGCTCGAAGGCCGCTTCGGCGGCTCGGCCGAGGCGGTGGTGGAGCTGTTCCGCTCGCGCGGCTACCGGATGTTCGCGGTCAACGGCGACCGGCTGGAGGAGCGCACCACCCTGGTGCCCGACCTGCCCTGGAAGGACTACTTCTTTGTCCACCCCTCGCGCGCGCCGCGCCTGCCCGACGGCGTGTTCAAGGCGCGGATGGCGGCCTGACGGGAATGTCGGAGGCCGACGGACCGGACGGGCTCTGGGTCTTCGACGGCGTCTGTCATTTCTGCTCAGGGTCGGTGCGCACGATCCTGGCGCTCGATCGCCTTGGGGTCATGCGCTTCACGCCGGTGCAGTCGCCCTATGGCCGGATGCTGACCCGGGACGCCGGGCTCGACCCTGACGCGCCGACGAGCTTCCTGTTCTTCGACCATGGACGGGCGCTGCAGGCGTCCGACGCGGTGATCGCGCTGCTGCGGCGGCTGCCGGCGCCGTGGCGCTGGCTCGCGGTGCTGCGCCTCGTGCCGAAGGGCTGGCGCGACGCCGCCTACGGCTGGCTCGCCCGCAACCGCTACAGGCTGTTGGGCAAGCGCGAGAGCTGCATGGTTCCGACGCCGGCCGTCCGGGCGCGGTTCGTGACCGAGATCCCGTGAGGCGCCGCGTCGTGCTGGTGGGGGCCACGGGGGTGTTCGGCTCCCGCCTGGCCGAGCTGCTGTCGCGCAATCCGCAGGTCGAGCTGGTGCTGGCGGCCCGGCGCGCGGCGCCGTTGCAGGCGCTGGCGGCGAGGCTGGGGGCCGAGGCGGCCGTCCTCGACCGCGACGACCCGGGCGGGCTCGCGGCGCTGCGGCCCTGGGCGGTGGCGGACGCCGCCGGGCCGTTCCAGATGAGCGACCTGCGCCTCGCGAGGGCCGCCATCGCCTGCGGGGCGCACTACGTGGACCTGGCCGATGGCCGCGCGTTCGTGGCGGGGTTCCCCGCGGCGCTGGACGCAGAGGCCCGCGCGGCGGGGGTGCTGGCGGTGACGGGGGCGAGCTCCACCCCGGCGCTCTCCCACGCGGCGCTCGACCGGATGACGCGGGGCTGGGCGGCGGTCGACCGCATCGCCGTGGCGATCTCGGCCGGCGCGCGGGCGCCGCGGGGGCTCGCCGTGACCCAGGCGATCCTGTCCTGGGCGGGACGGCCGGTGCGCCTGTTCGAGGCCGGCGCCTGGCGCGAGCGGCCCGGCTGGGGCGATCTGACGCCCACCGCCTTCCCGGGGCTCGGGACGCGCTGGACCTCCCTGTGCGAGACGCCGGACCTCGACCTGCTGCCGGCGCGGTTCGCGGTGCGCGGGACGGCGGTGTTCCGCGCGGGGCTGGAGCTGGCGCCGCTGCAGGTCGGGCTCTGGCTGCTCGCCTGGCCGGTGCGGCTGGGATGGGTCCGCGCCCTTACGCCGCTGGCCCGGCCGCTCCGGGACCTGGCCGGGCTGATCGGAAGGTTCGGGTCCGACCGCGGGGGCATGGTGGCGCAAGCCTGGGGCCTGGGCGCCGACGGCGCGGCGCGGGCCGCCCGCTGGGGGCTGTGGGCCGACGCGGGCGCCGGCCCCTTCACCCCGGCCGCGCCGGCGGCTGCGGTGCTGGCCGGCCTGGCCTCGGGCCGGGTCACGGCGCGGGGCGCACAGGCCTGCGTCGGGCTGGTCGGCCTCGAGCAGATCCTGGACCCACTCGCCCACCTGCCGATCCGCACCCGCCTGGACCGCAGCCAGCCGCAGAGCCGGTCGCTGCTCCGCCGCGTCCTGGGGGAGGGCGTCGAGGATCTGCCCGAGGCCGTGCGCCGCCTGCATGCCGGCCTCCAGGCCGAGACCTTCACCGGCCGGGGTCGGGCGCGCGGCTCCCGATCCTTCGTGGCGCGGCTCGGCCGGGCCCTGCTGGGGCTGCCGGCGCCGGGCGCCTATCCGGACCTTGCGGTGAGCATCGAACCGGAAGGCCGTTCGGAGCTGTGGACGCGCCGGTTCGGCCGACGCGCCTTCAACTCCCGATTGACGGCCACGGGCGCGCCCGGGCGGTTCGAGGAAACCTTCGGGCCGATCACCTTCCGCTTCGAGGCCGAGACCTTCGACGGCGGCTTCCGCTGGCGCTTCCTGGGCTGGCGCGCGCAGGGCCTGCCTTTGCCGCGGGCGCTCGCGCCGCGCATCCGCGCCACGACCTTCGCCCGCGACGGCGTCTACAGCTTCAGGGTGGCGGTGGCCCACCCGCTCGCAGGCCTTGTCTTCGCCTACGCGGGGCGCCTAGCCTCCGCCGACTGACGGGGAGGTGACACGCCATGCTGGCGCTGATGATGGATCGGCCGCTGACGCTGCCGTCGATCCTGGAGTATGCGGCGCTCCACCATCCCGACCGGGAGATCGTGACGCGGACGGTGGAGGGGCCGATCCACCGCTACGGCTACGCCGAGGCGCTGGGGCGCGCCAAGCGGATGGCCAATGGGCTGCTGGCCCTGGGCGTCAAGCCGGGCGACCGGGTGGCGACGCTGGCCTGGAGCACCTACCGGCACTTCGAGCTCTACTACGCCGTCTCCGGGATCGGGGCGGTGCTGCACACCATCAATCCGCGGCTGCATCCGGACCAGGTGGCCTGGGTGGCGAACCACGCCGAGGACGCGGCGCTGTTCTACGACGCGACCTTCGCCGACCTGGTCGCCGAGATCGCCCCGCGCCTGACCACGGTGAAGACCTTCGTGGCGATGACCGACGAGGGCGCCGTCCCGCCGGGCGCGCCGGCCGGGACGCTGGCCTATGAGGCGCTGGCGGGGGCGCACCCGCCGGCCTTCGACTGGCCGGACCTGGACGAGCGGCAGGCCTCGGCGCTCTGCTACACCTCCGGGACCACGGGCCATCCCAAGGGCGTGCTCTACAGCCACCGCTCGACGGTGCTGCACGCCATGGCGGTGATCGCGCCGGACTGCTTCGACCTGGGCGCCTGCGACGTGATCCTGCCCTGCGCCCAGATGTACCACGCCAACGCCTGGTGCACGCCCTACGCCGCGCCGCTGGTGGGGGCCAAGCTGGTGCTGCCGGGGCGGGCGCTGGACGGGCCCAGCCTCTGCCAGCTGGCGACCGACGAGGGGGCGACCTTCCTGCTGGGGGTGCCGACGATCTGGGTGGGGATGGCCGAGCACCTGGACCAGACCGGCGGCCGGATCGACTCGATCCGCACCGTGGCGGTGGGCGGATCGGCGCCCTCCACCGCGCTGATCGCTCGGATCGAGGATCGCCTCGGCGCGGTCCGGCAGATCTGGGGGATGACCGAGACCAGCCCGATGGGCGTGATCAACACCCCGCTCGCCCGCCACGCCGGCGAGGATGCGGCGGCCGCGGCGGCGCGCAAGCTGAAGCAGGGCCGCGGCCTCTGGGGCGTCGAGATGCGCATCGTCGGCGAGGCGGGCGAGATCCTGCCCCGCGACGGCCAGAGCGCCGGGCGGCTGCAGGTGCGCGGGCCATGGGTCTCATCGGCCTATTTCAAGGGGGACGGGGCGCAGGCCTTCACCGACGACGGCTGGTTCGACACCGGCGACCTGGCGACCCTGGATCCGGAGGGATTCCTGCGCCTCACCGACCGGGCCAAGGACCTGATCAAGTCCGGAGGCGAATGGATATCGAGCCTGGACCTGGAGGACGCCGCCTGCTCGCACCCGGCGGTGGCGATGGCCGCGGCGATCGGCATGCCGCATCCGAAGTGGGACGAGCGGCCGCTGCTGCTGGTGATGCTCCGCCCGGGGCATGCGACGGAGCCGGAGGCGGTCAAGGCCCACGTGGCCGAGCGGGTGGCCAAATGGTGGGTTCCGGACGAGGTGCGGATCGTCGAATCCCTGCCGATCGGGCCCACCGGCAAGGTGCTGAAGCGCGAGCTGCGTGACGCGTTGGCCACAGTGGAAACTTCTGCACAGATCTGAGGCTGCGCCGGGCGAACTCCATCCCCATTTCAGCGTTGAGCTTGTCGAGGGCGACGACGCTGGCGGAGGCTGAAGACCGTGACGCGTAAGCGGCCAAAGGGATGGCTGGCCCTGGGATGGGCGGCCGTGGAAAGTGCGGCGCTCGGGCGGACGGAGCACGCGCCGACGTCGCAGGCCTATCCCGACAGCGTGGTGCGGCGGACGTCGTTCCTGGCCGGCGGCGGCCACGGCTGGCGCATCTCGGCGCTGGAGACCCCGCGCGCGAAACCGTCGGCCTGGAAGATCGTGGTGATCACCGGCGCGCCCTCCTGGTCGGAATACTGGGCGCCAGTGATGGCCGCCCTGCCGGCCGACCGGGAGATGATCGTCGTCGACCGGCCGGGCTTCGCCAGTTCCGAGCCGCACGACCACGTCCCCGACATCCGGGTCCAGGCCCAGGCGCTGGCGCCGCTGCTGCGCGCCGCCCCGGGGCAGAAGATCGTGCTGGTGGGCCAGTCGTACGGCGCGGCCATCGCCACCCTGATGGCCTCGGCCCAGCCGCGCTCGGTGAAGAGCCTGGTGCTGTTGTCGGGCTATTTCGGCGAGGCCGGGCCCACGGCGCGCATGCTGCTGGACCTGGGCGCGCGCACGCTGAAGCTGATCCCGCGCGACCTGCGCAATGCGGTTCTGGAGGTGCGCAACCAGGCGCCTCAGCTCGACGCCGTGCGCCAGGCCCTCTCCAAGCTGCGGACCCCGGTGCATGTGGTGCACGGCGACCAGGACGACTTCGCGCCGCTGGAGATCGCCGAGCGACTGGTGGCCGAGACCCGCGGCAAGCTGCCGGTCCGCGTCGAGCGGATGGCCGGCGGCGACCACTTCATCAACGACGGGCCCGTGGAAGCCCTGCTGGTCGCGCTCGAAGCGTGCATCCCGGCGTCGCGACCCTGGGGGGCCTGGCCGCCCCTGCCCAGGCTGCGCTGGCCGAAGCTGCGCCTGGGGCCGCAGATGGCGGCCACCTAGGGAAAATCAGCGCATCGCCACGCCGACGGCGGCGGCCATGCCGAGGACCACCGCCCAGGGCGGCAGGCGCACGACGGTGAGCAACAGGAACGCCGCCGCTATCAGGGCGACGTCGCCGGCGCCCTGGACGGCGGTCTTCAGCACGGGGTCCCAGAGGGCGGCGGCCAGCACGCCCACCACGGCGGCGTTGACCCCGGCCAGGGCCGCGCGCGCGCCGGGACGGGCCTTCAGCCGGTCCCAGAACGGCAGCACGCCCAGGACCAGCAGCAGGCTGGGCAGGTAGATGGCCACCAGGGCCACCAGGCCGCCGAACCAGCCGCCGGGCGCGAACCGCTGCGCCGCGCCCACATAGGCGGCGAAGCTGAACAGCGGGCCGGGCAGGGCCTGGACCGCGCCGTAACCCGCCAGGAAGGCGTCGCGCGGGATCCAGCCGCGCTCCACCACCTCGGCCTGCAGCAGCGGCAGCACCACGTGGCCGCCGCCGAACACCAGGGCGCCGGTCCGGTAGAAGACGCTGGCCATCGCGAAGGTCGGATCGCGCAATCCCGCGGCCAGCGGCGGCAGGCCGACCAGCAGGACGACGAACAGCACCAGAGCGGCGACGGCCCAGCGCCGGCGTCCCGGCGGATGTTCGGACGGGGCGGCGGGGGCCGCCGCCTGCTTCAGGAAGGCCAGGCCGAACAGGCCGCCCGCGACCAGGGCCGCGACCGGGCCCAGCGGCCCCTGGGCGAGGATCAGGCCCGCCGCGGCGCCGAGGGCGATGCCGGCGGTGACCGGGGCTGCGGCCAGGCTGCGGGCCATGGCGATCACCGCCTGCAGCACCACCGCGGCGGCCGCGAGCTTCAGCCCGTGCAGCCAGCCGGTCCCCCAGGCCGCGACCAGGGCTGGGGCGCCATAGGCCAGGGCGATCATCGCCGCTGCGGCCGGGGCGGAGAATCCGATCCAGGCGGCCAAGGCGCCCGCCAGGCCCGCGCGGCGCAGGCCGATGGCCATGCCGAGCTGGCTGCTGGCCGGGCCGGGCAGGAACTGGCACAGCGCCAGCAGCTCGCCGAACGTCTCGGCCGAGACCCAGCCGCGGCGCTCCACGAAGGCGCGGCGGAAGTAGCCCAGATGGGCGGTGGGGCCGCCGAAGGCGGTCAGGCCCTGGAGCAGGAAGGCGACGAACACCTCGGCCACGCGGCGCGTCTGCTGCGGGGGATCGGTCATCGCTGCTCCCGGGCCTGCCCCCTCATGGGCGAGGCCGCCCATGGCGTCGACCGTTTTCACGACAGCCTCATGAAAACAGCTTGGCCCGCCGATCTGAAGGGCGATAAGGCTTGCCCCGAGAGGCCCGGGACGCGGGCCAGGATCGGGGAACGCGACGCATGAAAGCCGCCGTTTTGCGCGAAGTGGGCAAGCCGCTTCAGATCGAGGATGTGCAGATCGACAAGCCCGGCCCGCGCGAGGTGCTGATCCGCACCAAGGCCGCCGGTGTCTGCCACTCCGACCTGCACTTCATGGAAGGCTCCTACAAGCACCCGATGCCGGTGGTGCTGGGTCACGAGGCCGCCGGCGTCGTCGAGGCGGTGGGCTCGGAAGTCAGCCTGGTGAAGCCCGGCGACCATGTGATCGCCTGCCTCTCGGCCTATTGCGGTCACTGCGAGTACTGCCTGACCGACCACATGAACCTGTGCGTCAATCCCGACACCAAGCGCAGGGCCGAGGAGCCGCCGCGGCTGTCGATGGCCGGCGCGCCGCTGCCGCAATACCTCAACCTGTCGGCCTTCGCCGAGCAGATGCTGGTGCACGAGCACGCCTGCGTGGCGATCCGCAAGGACATGCCGCTCGACCGCGCCGCCCTGATCGGCTGCGGGGTGATGACCGGCGTGGGCGCGGTGATCAACGGCTCGCGCGTGCGCCCCGGCGAGACGGTGGCCGTCATCGGCCTGGGCGGCGTGGGGCTGGCGGCCGTGAACGGCGCGGCCATCGCCGGCGCCGGGCGGATCATCGCCATCGACATGGGGTCGGCCAAGGCGAACCTCGCCAAGGACTTCGGCGCCACCGACTTCCTCGACGCCTCGGAGCCGGACCTGGTCAAGCGCGTCAAGTCCATGACGGGCGGCGGCGTGCAGCACAGCTTCGAAGCGGTCGGCATGACCAAGACCGCCGAGCAAGCCTTCACCATGCTGCGCCGCGGCGGCACCGCCAACATCATCGGCATGATCCCGATGGGCGAATCGATCAACCTGCTGGGCGCCGCCTTCCTGGACGAAAAGCGCATCCAGGGCTCGCAGATGGGCTCCAACCGCTTCCCGGTGGACATGCCGCGGCTGGTGGACATGTACATGGCCGGCAAGCTGAACCTCGACCAGATGGTCTCGAGGCGCATCAAGCTGGAGGCGGTCAACGAGGCCTTCGCCGAGATGAAGACCGGTAACATCGCCCGCTCGGTGATCGTGTTCGACTGAGGCGCACGCCGGCGCGAGGGGGTGCGGTGGAGCAGCCGCGGGACTTCACCATCGCCCCGTTGCCCGGCGACGATCCCGGCGCCGTCGAGGAGCTCGCGCGGATCTACGAGACGGCGATCCCGGCCGCGGAGCGGAAGCCGCTGGCGGCCCTGCTGTCCGACCGGGCCTGTCAGGTGATCGTCGGCCGCGCCGGCGGCCGGGTCGTGGGGTTTGCGATCGTGCGCACGGGGGCTGCGGCCGACCTGCTGGAATACATGGCCGTGGCGTCCGCGGCGCGGGGGGCGGGACTGGGGACGGACCTGTACCTGGCGGCGCGCGCGCTGGCCGCCGGCGGCGCTAGGCCGCTGCTGATCGAGGTGGATTCGGACCGCGAGCCGGCTCCCGACGCGGCGATGCGGTCCCGGCGCAAGGCGTTCTACCGGCGGCTGGGCGGACGCGAGGTCCAGGGGCTCGACTATGTCCTGCCGCTGTCCGCCGGCGGCGCGCCGCCGCGCATGGACCTGATGGTCGACCGCTGGGCGGGGGCGTCCGTTCCGCGCGCCGTCCTGCAGGGCTGGCTGCGCGACATCTACAGCAACGCTTATGGACAGCGGCCGGACGACCCTCGCATTATCGCGATGGTGCGTGATCTGGCCGATCGCGTGCCGATCGTCTGACCGACGGGGAGCGCGCGATGCCCGAATACCTGCTGCTCTTCCTGGGAACGGTCACCGACGACCAGCTCGACCGGGCGACGGCCCAATGGACGGCGATCGGAATCGTCGGCGGCCTCGCGAGCTTCCTCATCGCCGTGATCGGCGTGTGGGTCTCACTGCATTCGCTGCGACGGCAACTTCGCGCGGCCCACTATACCGAGATCGACAAGCTGTATTTCGAGCTGACGGCGCTGCGGATCACCGTCGACGGCCTGCATGAGCGGTGTGAAAAGCCCGACATCATGGACCCGCTCTATGGATCCTATTGCCTGATGCTGTGGAACTTCATCGAGTCGATCTTCGATCGCTGCTGCGACGAGAACAGCCGGTTCGCGCGCGTCGCGATCGGCGACGTCCATCGTCTCGCATCCCGGAGCGCGCTGATGAAGACCTGGCTGCCGATCATCAAGCTGGACGGCGCGCGGCACCTGGAATGGTTTCTGGTCTCGGAAGAACGATTCAAATCCGACTTCAGCCGCTGGGTGAAGGCCGTCTTCCATCTCGAGATCGCCGCCGCGGCGTCCAGACGCCAGCCTGCGCCAGTCCAGGCCGCCGCCGCCGGCCAGGCAGGTTAGCGCCGCAGCCCCGCGCTCTTCACGTCGGCCTGGGCCAGTTGCGGCAGGTCGGCCGAGCCCTTGGCGAGCAGGCCGTCGATGCGCGCCACCTGCTTGCGGAAGGCGGCCAGCTCGCCGCCCGCCAGCACGGTTCCCTGCGGGACCTTGGCGCCGATCGGATTGACCCGGGCGCCGTGGAACCAGGTCTCGTAGTGCAGGTGCGGCCCCGTGGCCAGGCCGGTGGAGCCCACATAGGCCACCACCTGGCCCTGCGAGACACGCATGCCGGGCCGGATTCCCTTGGCGTAGCGGGAGATGTGGCCGTAGCCGGTGTCCCAGCCGCCCGAATGGCGGATGCGCAACCAGTTGCCATAGCCGCCCCAGTGGCGCGCCTCCAGCACCACGCCGTCGCCGGCCGCGAGGATCGGCGTGCCGGTCCCGGCCCCGAAGTCGACGCCCTGGTGGGCGCGAGTGTAGCCCAGCACCGGGTGCTTGCGGACCCCGAAGCCGGAGGTGATGCGGGCGCCGTCCACCGGCGTGCGCAGCAGGAAGCCTTTGATGTTCTTGCCGGCCTCGTCGAAGAAGTCGACGCCGCCCTGGGGGCGCTCGAAGCGGTAGAAGCGCACGCCGTGCAGTTCGGCGAACTCCAGGTCGCCCACCTCCACCGTGCGGCCGCTCTCGGTGACCTTGCGGTCGAACACCAGCTTGAAGCCGTCACCGGGCTGGATGTCGCGTTCGAAATCCAGCTTGTGGGCGAAGAGCTTGACCATCTCGGCGGTGATGGCCGGCGTGGCGCCCAGGCGCGCGGCGCTCTCGTAGAGCGAGCCCTCGATGTCGCCGACGGCGACCGCGGTCTCCTCCCGGACCTTCTCGTCCAGTTCGCGCAGGCGAAGCGCGCCGTCGAAGGTCCGCGACACGGTGATGGCGCTGGCCGGGCCGGTGCGCAGCGACAGGCCGACCAGCCGGGCCGGGCCGCGCTGGCCCCGGGGGCGGGCGACGGCGGCGTCGAAGGCCAAGCCGGCCTTGATGTGGACCGTATCCATGGCGACGGACAGCGCCTCGACCACCTGGCGGGCCTCGTCGCGGGCGACGCCGGCGCGGCCCACGGCGGATTCCAGGGTCTCGCCGGGCAGCACCTTGACCGGAACCTTTTCCGGCCGGGCGAAGCCGGGCTGGGCCTCGGATTCGGTGAAGGCGTCGTGCTGCAGCTCGGAGACCCGGGCGGCGTCGAAGGGCTTGGCGGGCGGCGCGGCGGGGCCGCTGCTCAGCACCTTCCAGCCCACCAGCAGGGCGGCCAGGGCGCCGGCGCCCAGAAGCAGCCTGGGCGTCACGCGCAAGGCCTGACGGCGCGGATCGAACTCCTGCATGGGTCCCCCGAACAACGGTGATTCTTCAATCGCGAGTAGGGTTGCGCAGGCGTTTCACAGCCCGTCGGCGCGCCTGAGAACGGTCGGCGCTTATGGTTAACAAGAGGTAGCGATCGGGGGGTTGGGCGTTATGCCGCGGCGCGGCGCCGGGTGTCAGAGCAGTCCCAGGCAGAGCTCCGGCGGGCGGCAGAGCGCCGCGCCCTTGGGCGTCTCGACGATCGGCCGGTTGACCAGGATCGGGTCCATGACCATGGCCGCGATGATCGCGGCGTCCGAGGCTCCGGGGTCGGTGAGGCCGAGCTCGTCGGCCTTGGTGCCGCGCACCCGCAGGGCCTCGCGGGCGGAGACGCCCATCCGTTCGAACAGCTTTTCCAGCTGCGGGCGCGTCCAGCCGGCCTTCAGATACTCCACGACCTTGGGCTCGAGGCCCTTCTCGCGGAGCATCGCCAGCGTGTTGCGGGAGGTGCCGCAGGCGGGGTTGTGGTAGATCACGACGTCGCTCATGGGGCGGCTTTTACCCCGCAAATCTCACCAAGTCAGCCGCTGGACGCCGGTCACGATGGTGGAATCCGACAGGCCGAAGGCCATGACGTCGGTCGGCCGCGGGGGCAGCGGCCTCGCCTGCGCCGGCCAGCCGGGCGTGACGGCCGCGTAGCGTACGGTGATCGCCCCGGGGCCCGCGGGCCGGAAGGCCAGGGTGATCGCCCCCGGGGCGCCTTGCCAGCGCAGGCGGAACGGACTGCCGGGCCCGCTGACGATCCGGCTGGGCGCGCCCTGGACCGTCATCTCGGCCAGGGCGACGGCCGGGACGATCTCCAGGTTGAGAATCGCAGCGCCCGGGGGCGGCTGGGCGGCGAGCGCGACGCGGCCGTCGGCCATGCGGGCCAGGGTGAAGACCGGCGCCGGCGCGGCCACGGGGCGGGCCGGGGCGGCGGCGACCGGCAGGCCGAACGCCAGCGGCACGGCGCGCGATCGCACGCTCCCGCCGTCAGCGGCCAGGACCGCGTCGGACCAGGCGTTGCGCTCCGGCGCGGCGCTGACCCGGAAGGCCTCGCCCGTGCTCAGATCCTGGTGGTAGGCGACCTCGCTCGCGCGCGGGTGGCGCGCGCTCCAGGGTTCGTCCCAGCGCACCAGGGCCAGGACCGCGACGCCTGACAACAGCACGGCGACGGCCACGAAGGGCGTGCCGGCCACGTCCTTGTCCGGCTGGGCCAGCGGCCAGACCACCAGCGCCGCCAGCCAGACCACCAGGGCCAGCGCCTCGGGGGCGTCCAGGCCCTGGTGGACGCCGTGGGCGACGCCGCCCAGCCAGGCCAGGCCCAAGGTCGCGCCGGCCACGGTGACGAGCCGCACCGGCCAGGAGCGCCGGGTCCACAGGCCGCTCAGCGCCGCCAGCGCTGCGCCCAGGGCGAGGGGCCAGGCGACGATCGGGGCGGCCGGCGGGGCCGCGACCTGCAGCGCCAGGGCGGCGACGAAGCCGGTGAGGAGCAGGCCGGTCCAGGCGCCGGCGGCGGCGGTGGGCCGGCGGAAGGCGATCAGCGCCAGCGCCACCGCCACGCCGCCCAGGCCCAGGCTGAGGGGTTCGAACCCGCCGAACGCCGCGCCCGCCACCCCGGCCGCCAGGGCCACGAAGGCGATGCCCCGCCGGCCGCGCGCCAGCTCCGCGGCGGCGTAGAGCAGGACGCCGACGGCCAGCAGGATCATGGCGGCCTCGAACCGCGGCGCCTGGGCCAGCAAACGGTGCTGCTCCAGGAAGCCGAAGCCTGCGCCCGAGGCGCGGCGGGCCGCATGCAGCACCGCCGCCGAGCCGATCAGCAGGAAGAGCGCCGCCCCGATCCCGCGCGCCACGTCCCGCGCGGCGACCGCGCCGGCCGCCCTGCGGACCGCGACCGCCAGCAAGGCCGCGGCGGCGGCCAGCACGCCCCAGCCGAAGATCGCCGGATAGGCCAGCAGGTAGCCGCCGGGGAGCTGGCTGAACGCCCAGTCCGGCGCCGGCCCCGGCAGGGCGGAGGCTTCCGCCGCCTCCCGCGTCACGGCCAGCACCTGGCGGCCGATGTCCTGCACCGCGCCCAGGTCGAGGGCCGCCGGCGTCGAGCTGGCGGAGTGGTAGTCGAACTGCCGGCCGATGAAGGCGAAGTTCAGCCCCGGGATCCCGGCCGCCCGGGCGACGCTGAAGTCCGTGTCGTTGGGCATCCGCTCATAGAGGTGGACCGCCAGCGAGCTGGCGCTGGGCGAGACGGCGGCGCGGCGGAAGAGGGCGATGGTCTCGCCGTTCGCCGCGCCGGTCTGGAACATCCGCGCCCGCCCGCCGCCGCCGCGGGCCTCCAGGTTGACGGCGAAGCCGATCCGCCGGGCCAGCGGATCATGGGCGAAGACGTCGCGCGCGCCCAGAAGGTCCACCTCCTCGCCGTCGGTGAATACGACCACGACGTCGCGCCGCAACGGGCCCTGGGCCTTCAGCGCGCGCACGGTCTCCAGCGCCGCGGCGACGCCGGCCGCGTCGTCGGCCGCGCCCGGCGAGGCCGGGACGCTGTCGTAATGGGCCATGATCGCCACCGCCGGCAGGCGGCGGTCACGGCCGGGCAGGACGCCGACAAGGCTCACCACCCGTCCGCCGACGTGGGTCGGATAGGGCTGGGCGCGCGGATAGTCGACGAACACGTCGGCTTCGCGGGCCTGGGGGTCCAGGCCGAGCGCGGCCATGCGTTGCAGGAGGTAGGCGCGCACGGCGGCGTTGGCGGGCGAGCCGGTGGGATGCGGGTCCCGGCCGATCACGGCGATGTCGGCGAAGGCGCGCGCGGCGGCGAAGGCCGGCGCCGGCGCCGAGGCGGGCAGAGGGCGCGGCGTGCGCTCCCCCCACCACGCAATGACCGCCGCCGCGATCAGGCAGGCGGCGAGCGCCAGCGTCCGTCCCATGAGCAAGGTTACGCCGGACCGCCGCCCGCGCCAAACCCGCGCGCGCGCCAAGCGAAAGCGCCCGCCGGAAGGTCCGGCGGGCGCTCAAGACGCTTGGGAAGGAAACATAGGCGTTACTTGAAGATGACAGCTTCGAGTGGATACCGGCTGAAGCGTTCGTCTCGCCCTAACCGGTGGAAGACAGACCCTTTTTGTCCGGTTCGGATGAGATCGTCCGAACCGGAAGGGAACTAGGCGGCGACCTGGGAATCCTGCGGGTCGCGGAGCACGTAGCCGCGGCCCCAGACGGTCTCGATGTGGTGCTTGCCTTCGGCGGCGGCCGCCAGCTTCTTGCGCAGCTTGCAGATGAAGACGTCGATGATCTTCAGCTCCGGCTCGTCCATGCCGCCGTAGAGGTGGTTCAGGAACATCTCCTTGGTGAGGGTCGTGCCCTTGCGCAGGGAGAGGAGCTCCAGCATCTGGTACTCCTTGCCCGTCAGATGGACCCGCAGGCCGTTCACTTCCACGGTCTTGGCGTCGAGGTTGACGGTGATGTCGCCGGTGCGGATGACCGACTGGGCGTGGCCCTTGGAGCGGCGGACCACGGCGTGGATGCGGGCGACCAGCTCGTCCTTGTGGAACGGCTTGGTCATGTAGTCGTCGGCGCCGCCGGAGAAGGTCTTGACCTTCGTGTCGATCTCGGCCGAGCCCGACAGGATCATGATTGGCGTGTTGACCTTCGCCACCCGCAGGGTGCGCAGGACGTCCATGCCGCTCATGTCGGGCAGATTCAGGTCCAGGAGGATGAGGTCGTAGTCGTAGATCTTGCCCAGATCGACGCCTTCCTCTCCCAGATCCGTCGTATAGACGTTAAAACCTTCGGACTTGAGCATCAGTTCGATGCTCTGCGCTGTCGCGCTGTCGTCCTCTATCAACAGTACGCGCATGCGCTCCTCCATAGACTCACGGCAGCCAAAAACACCCAGGTTGCTGGGAAGCTGGCCTAACCTTCGCCGCAATCTTGTCGGCGAGTTAATTTAAGACTGGTTAATAGTGAAAGCCCGCTGACCGAATCGTTAACCCGATGCGGATTCCGCCACAAGGCGGCGGGCAGGGGCGTCGAGTCGCACCTGCGATGAATCTTTCGTGATCGACGAAAGCCCGCGCGCCGATGGGGCGCGTTCGGTTAGACATGATGCAACCGAAGTCGAGCAATCCTGGTTACGGCAAGCCAGAGGAGGCCCAATGCCTGTCAAGCTGAAACCCTTGTCGCAACAGGTGCTTGTGGTGACCGGCGCGACGTCGGGGATCGGGCTGGCCACCGCGCGCGAGGCGGCCAAGGCCGGCGCCGCGGTGGTGCTGACCGCCGGCGACGAGCCGCTGCTGCGGCGGATCAGCGGCGAGCTGGCCGCGGCCGGCGGGCGCGTGCACCCGGTCGCCGGGGACCTTTCGCGGCCTGATGACGCAGCCAAGGTGGTGCGCACCGCCGTGGCCCGGTTCGGCGGTCTGGACGCCTGGGTGAACAGCGGCAGCGAGGGCGGGCACGCCGCGGTGGTCAATGGGTCGCAGGAGGCGGCGAATTTTCTGGCCGAGCAGCCGGGCGGCGGAGCGGTGATCAACGTGGGCGTCTCGCCCTCCGACACCAAGGGATTCACCGACAGCCTGCGGGCGACGGTGCGCCGGGCGCGCACGCCGGTCTCGGTCACCCTGGTGCGGCGGACGGGGGCGCCCCAGGCGGTGGCCCGGGCCATCCTCTACGCCGCCGAGCATCCGGTGCACGACCTGGCCGTGGGGCCGCGCGGCCGCAAGATGACCACCACCGAGTCCACCAGCCTGGCGGTGGGGATCGGGGCGCTCGCGCTCGCCGTGGCCGCCGCCTACCTCGCCCGCGGGAGCATCGCCAAGCGGGCCAGGCCGATGATCGTGCAGGCCGTGCGCCCGGTGCTGATCCGCGCGGTGAAGCGCCGGCCGGCCCAGGCCGCAAAGTTCCTCCTGCGCCGGCCGAAGACGGCGGCGAACCTGATCAAGGCGCTGCGCTAAGGGCTACGCCCTTTGGAGGACCGGCGCGAAGTCGTGAAGGGCCAGGCGGGACCCGGCAAAATCTTCACCCCAAGTTAAGGCCGTGCGGCGGACTCTGGACGCCTTCGTTTCCGGGGAAAATCCTTGCGCAACCTCGTGGCCGCCGTCGAGCGTCTCGACCCCCTGACCGTGTCCGGCCGGGTGGCGGCGGTGAACGGCCTGCTGATCGAGGCGCGCGGCGGGATGACCCGGCTGGCCATCGGCGCACGGGCCGAGGTGGCGCGGCTCGGGGATACGCCGCTGCCGGCCGAGGTGGTGGGATTCCGCGAGACCCGCGCCCTCTTGATGCCGTTCGGGCCGGTGGAGGGCGTGGCGCCCGGCGCCGAGATCCGCATCGAGCCCAGGGGCTCGGCGGTGAGGCCGACGCGCGCCTGGCTCGGCCGCATCATCGACGCCTTCGGCCAGCCGATCGACGGCAAGGGCCCTTTGCCTCAGGGCCTGGCCCCCTATCCGCTGCGCAGCCCGCCGCCGCCGGCGCACGCCCGCGGCCGGGTGGGGGCGCGGCTGGACCTGGGGGTGCGGGCCATGAACGCTTTCACCACCTGTTGCCGCGGCCAGCGCCTGGGCGTCTTCGCCGGCTCCGGCGTCGGCAAGTCGGTGCTGCTGTCGATGCTGGCCAAGGCCGCCGACTGCGACGCGGTGGTGGTGGGCCTGATCGGCGAGCGGGGCCGGGAGGTGCGCGAGTTCATCGAAGAGACCCTGGGCGAGGAGGGGCTGAAGCGCGCCGTGGTGGTGGTCGCCACCTCCGACGAGCCGGCCCTGAAGCGCCGCCAGGCGGCCTATATGACGCTGGCGGTGGCCGAGTACCTGCGCGACCAGGACCTGGAGGTCCTGTGCCTGATGGACAGCGTCACCCGCTTCGCCATGGCCCAGCGGGAGATCGGCCTGGCGGCCGGCGAGCCGCCGACCACCAAGGGCTACACCCCCACCGTGTTCACCGAGCTGCCCAAGCTGCTGGAGCGGGCCGGACCCGGGCCGATCCGGCCGGACGGGACGACGGCGGGGCCGATCACCGGCCTGTTCACCGTGCTGGTGGACGGCGACGACCACAACGAGCCGATCGCCGACGCCGTGCGCGGCATCCTGGACGGCCACATCGTCATGGAGCGGGCGATCGCCGAGCGCGGACGCTTCCCGGCGATCAACGTGCTGAAGTCGATCAGCCGCACCATGCCCGGCTGCCAGACCCTGGAGGAGCGGGCGGCGACCACCGCCGCGCGCCGGTCCCTGGCGGCCTACGCCAACATGGAGGAGCTGATCCGCATCGGCGCCTACCGGCAGGGCGCGGATCCCGAGGTGGACCGCGCCATCGCCCTCAACCCGGCGCTCGAGAGCTTCCTGTCGCAGGACAAGGACGAGGCCACCAGCCTCGACGAGGGCTTCGCCCGGCTCGCCGCCATCGTGCAGGATGACGCCGCATGAAGTGGGCCCAATCCCTGATCAAGCTCTCGTCCTACGAGGTGGAGACGATCCAGAAGCGCATGGCCGACGTCGCCGAGCGGCGCATGGCCGCCGAGATGAAGCGGCTGATGCTGGAGGCCGAGGGGGAGGCCGAGGCGGCCGGCGCCGGCGCCGATCCTACGTCGGGCTGGAGCTACCCGGCCTATGTGGGGGGCCTCAGGCTGCGCAAGGCGGCCGCCGAGGCGGAGATCGCCCGGCTGCTGGCCGAGGAGCAAGGGGTGCGCGACGCCCTGGCCCTGGCCTTCGAAACGCAGAAGAAATACGAGCACGTGGCCGAGACCGCCCGGCGCCTGGAGCGCAAGGAGGCGGACCGCCGGGAGACTTCCATGCTGGACGAGCTCGGCCTGCGCCGGGCCGCCGCGGGGCGGTGAGCGACCTGCGAGGCCTCCCCCTCGATGGGGGAGGGTCGGGTGGGGGTGTTGGCGATGAGTCGCCGAACCGGCCTCGCTCGGCGCCGACCGTCGTCCCAGCTTCCGCCGCTGCGGCCACATCCCCGTCTCCGACCCTTCCCCCATCGAGGGGGAAGGGAGCCTTCAGCCGCCGCGCCGTCGTCGCCGGCGCTTTCGGTCTTGTCGCCTGCGACCGCCAGGCGCCCGCCGCCGGCTACACCCCGCCGCTGAAGTCCGTGGCGCCGTTTCCAATCGGGACCTGCGCGCAGGTGGCGCACCTGCAGCAGCCGGCCTGGGTGGACCTGGCGATCCGGCACTGTTCCCAGATCACCCCCGAGTGGGAAATGAAGATGGAGTACATCGTCCAGCCGGACGGGAGCTTCCTCTTCGACCGCCCCGACCGCATCGCCGCCTTCGCCCGCGAGCGTTCCCTGCGGCTCTTCGGCCATGCGCTGGTCTGGTACGCCCAGAAGCCCGACGGCTTCCTGAAGCTCGACGAGACCCGCATCGGTTTCGGCCAAGCGTACGACAACTATATCGCCGCCGTGGTCGGCCGCTACCGGGGCCAGGCGGTGGGCTGGGATGTGGTCAACGAGGCGGTGGCTGAGGACGGCGACGGCTGGCGCGACAGCCTCTGGGCGCAGAAGCTGGGCGCGTTCGACCACATGCGGCGGGCCTTCGACCAGGCCCGCGCCGCCGACCCGCGCGCGGTGCTGTTTCTCAACGACTACAATCTGGAAAGCCTGCCGAAGAAGCTCGATGCGTTCCTGCGCCTGACCGAACGGCTGCTGAAGGCCGGGGCGCCGCTGAACGGCCTGGGCTGCCAGACGCACCTGGCGGCGGACCTGCCGCCAGGTTCGGTGACCCGGGCGGTGCGGGCGCTGGGGCGGTTCGGCCTGCCGGTGCACATCTCCGAGCTCGACGTGTCGCTGGCCCGAGCGCGGCGGCTGTTCGCCACGCGGGCTGACCTGGAGCGGGCGCAGGCCAGGCTCTACGCCGAGGCCGCCGAGTCGCTGGAGGCGCTGGCCCCCGCGCAGCGCTTCGCGCTGACGCTGTGGGGCCTGCGTGACCGGGATTCCTGGCTGAAGGGCGAGGATCCCCACGACACCCCCGCGCCCTTCAACGACATCGGCGATCCGAAGGCCGCCGCTTCGGCGCTCGCCGAGGCGCTGACCCGGGGCGCGCGCGTCTAGCGCGGCGGCAGGTTGCGCAGCGGCGCGACGCTGGGGGCTTCGGCCTGGCGCAGGGCGTGCAGGTCCTCGCTGATGCGGAAGATGGCCACGTAGAACTCGCAGAACGCCCGCCAGAGCAGGCCCATGACCGCGGCGGTCAGCAGGCCGCCGATCAGCATCGGGATCGCCAGCAGCAAGCCGCGGAGGTTGCCTTCGCGCAGGGCGATGCCCACCGAGGCGCCGACGGCGCCGAAGGCCACGAACGCCACCAGGCCCAGCCCCGCCCAGTAGATCCAGTGGATGACCCGGTTGGTCATCAGCCGCTCGAAGGTGAGCAGGTCCCAGACGAGGCTGTTTTCGATGCCATCGGGAATCATTGGTCGGCGCATTCGTAGTCCCAGGTTGCGGGCGCCCAGATCGCCCCCGGCGCGCAAACCGCTAGCAGCGGCGACGCCTCACGGCAACGACGCAAAGCGGCGCCCAAGGCTCAGATGGTCCCGACTGTCTTCAGCCGGGCCCGCGGATGGACCTCGTTCTGGCTCATCACCGGGGTCTGGCCACGGAAGCGCTCGATGATCGAACGGACGTAGGGGCGGATGGCGGGGCTGGTCAGCAGGACGGGCGAATCGCCAGCCAGGGCGGCCCGCTCGAAGGTGTCGCGCACGCCTCGGATGAACTCCTGCAGGCGCGAGGGGGCGAGCGCCAGCTGGCGCTCCTCGCCCGGACCCACCAGGGCTTCGGAGAACGCGTTCTCCCACTCCGATGACAGGGTGACGATGGGCAGGGCGCCGTCGTCGCCGCGATAGGCGAAGGAAAGCTGGCGGGCCAGGCGGGCGCGGACCTGCTCGACCAGCAGGGTGATGGACGAGGTGTGCGGCGCGGCCTCGCCGACGCCCTCGAGGATCGACGCCAGGTCGCGGATGGAGACGCGTTCGCGCAGCAGGGCCTGCAGCACGCGCTGGATGGTGGTGACCGTGACGATGCTGGGGACCAGGTCCTCCACCAGCTTCTTCTGCTCGAGCGGCAGGTCCTTCAGGAGCTTCTGCACCTCGGCATAGGAGAGCAGGTCCGGCATGTTCTCCTTGAGGATCTCGGTCAGGTGGGTGGTCAGCACCGTGGCCGGGTCGACGATGGTGTAGCCGCGGAAGGTCGCCTCCTCCCGCAAGGAATCGTCGATCCAGGTGGCGGGCAGGCCGAAGGCCGGCTCGCGCACATGCTCGCCCGGCAGCTCCACCTGGCCGCCGCGCGGGTCCATGGCCATCAGCGAGCCCAGGCGCACCTCGCCGGCGCCGGCCTCCAACTCCTTGATCCGCAGGCAGTAGCCCTGGCTAGGCAGGCGCATGTTGTCGAGGATGCGCACCGCCGGCATCACGAAGCCGAAATCGGCGGCCAGCGTGCGGCGCAGGGCCTTGATCTGGTCGGTGAGGCGGCGGCCCTCCAGGTCGTTGATCAGCGGCAGCAGGCCGTAGCCCAGCTCGATCTTGATCTCGTCGATGGCCAGGGTCTGGCTGATCGGCTCGTCCGCCTCGGCGACGGGGGCGGGGACGATCTCCACCGGTTCCGGCTGCATCGCCTCCTGCGAGCGGCGCCAGGCCAGCACGCCGGCGGCCAGGGAGACCAGGGCGAAGGGGATCAGCGGCATGCCCGGCACGAAGGCGATGATCCCGGCGCAGGCTGAGACCATGCCCAGGGCCACCGGGTTCATGGCCAGCTGCATCACCAGCGCCTTGTCGGCGGAGCCCTCGACCCCGGCCTTGGAGACCAGGAAGCCGGCGGCGATGGAGATCACCAGCGCCGGCACCTGGCTGACCAGGCCGTCGCCGATGGTCATGATGGTGTAGGTCGACGCCGCCTGGGCCAGCGGCACCTTGTGCTGGAGCACGCCGATCAGGATGCCGCCGATGATATTGATCGCGACGATGATCAGGCCGGCGACCGCGTCGCCGCGCACGAACTTCGAGGCGCCGTCCATGGCTCCGAAGAAGGTGCTCTCCTGCTCGAGCTCCTTGCGGCGCTTCTTGGCCTCGGCTTCTTCGATCAGGCCCGCCGAGAGGTCGGCGTCGATGGCCATCTGCTTGCCCGGCATGGAGTCCAGGGTGAAGCGGGCGGCCACCTCGGCGATCCGGCCGGAGCCCTTGGTGATGACCACGAAGTTCACGATCACCAGGATGATGAAGACGATCACCCCGATGACGTAGTTGCCGCCCATCATCAGCTTGCCGAAGGCTTCGATGATCTTGCCGGCCCCGTGCGCCCCCTCGTGGCCGTGCCCCAGGATCAGGCGGGTGGAGGCCAGGTTCAGGCCCAGGCGGAACAGGGTGGTGACCAGCAGCACCGTCGGGAAGGCGGTGAACTCCAGCGGCCGCTTGATGAGCATCGAGGTCATCAGGATCAGGACGGCGCTGGTGATGGACAGCGACAGCAGCGCGTCCAGCAGGAAGGCCGGGATCGGCAGGATCAGCAGGCAGATGATGCCGACGACGCCGATGGCCATGGCCACGTCGCCGCGCGCCAGCCAGCCCAGCACCTCACGCGGGCTGGGGGAGCTGGAACCGACGTGCGTGACCCCGACGTCCGCCATCAGGCGTGGCCCGGGGCCAGGGCTTCGAGCACGATCCGGCCGGCGTCGGCGAGCACCGCCTCGCGCGCGGCGAGGTCGGCCGTGGTTTCGGTCAGGAAGGCGCAGATCAGCACCAGGCCCCCGCCTGGCGGCTGGAAGAAGCCGATGTCGTTGGTCCCGCTTTCGCCGCTGCCGGTCTTGTCCCCCGCCCGCCAGCCCGCCGGCGCCGCGGCGCGAAGGCGGCGAAGGCCCGTGGAGGCTTGGGTCATCCAGTCCATCAGCCGGGTGCGCGAGGCCGTGCTCAGGGCGCGGCCCGCGAGCAGCAGGCGCAGGGTTTCGATCATGGCGCCGGGCGTCGTGGAGTCGCGCGGATCGCGCGGGCCGACGACGTTGAGGTCCGGCTCGAACCGATCGAGCCGGGTGGTCCGGTCGCCCAGGGCCCGCAGCCAGGCGGTGAGGCCGGCCGGGCCGCCGAGCGTCTTCAGCAGCAGGTTGGCCGCGGCGTTGTCGCTGACCGCGACGATCGCCCGGCAGAGATCCGCGACCGAGAGGCTACCGGCCGCAAGATGCGCTTCGACGACGGGCGAGTACGAGACCAGGTCGTCGCGGCTATAGGCGATCGGCCGGTCGAGCGTCTCCACCCCATCGTCGACGCGGGCGAGGACGGCGGCCGCCAGCAGCGCCTTGAACGTCGAGCACATGGGAAACCGCTCGCTGGGTCGCCAGGCGACGCGCCGGCCGCTGCCGACGTCCAGCGCGCTGACGCCGAGCCGTCCGTCCACGCGGCTCTCCAACGGCGCAAAGTCCGGAGCCGCAACCGGGGTCGGGGCGGCGCCTCCGAGCAGCAAGGCGCCGGCGCCCCCGACCAGCAGCGCGCGCCGGGACGCCGGAAAGGGCCCAGCCTCGGTCACGCTGCGCTCACGGCCCCATGCGGGGCGGGCACGGCGACGCCGGCTTCGGTGTATTCCTTGAGCTTGTTGCGCAGGGTGCGGATCGAGATGCCCAGCAGGTTGGCCGCGTGGGTGCGGTTGCCCAGGCAGTGGCTCAGCGTGTCGATGATCAGCTGCTGCTCCATGGCCGCCACCGTCTGGCCGACGAAGGCGCGGCTGACGCTCTCGGCGGCGAGGGAGGCGGCCTGGGCGGTGCGCGCGGCGGGATCGGCGGGCGACATCGGCGCGCCGTCGGGCAGGCGGACGGCGGCGTCCTCGATCTCCGGGCCGGTGGAGAGCAGAACGGCGCGGTGGATGGCGTTCTCCAGCTCGCGCACGTTGCCGGGCCAGCGGTGGCCGGCGAGACGGCGCTTGGCCTCGGCGGAGATCAGCTTGGGCGCCAGGCCGTTGGCGAGGGCGTACTTCTTGGCGAAGAACTCGGCCAGGGCCACCACGTCGCCCGGCCGCTCGCGCAGCGGCGGCAGGCGCAGGTTCACCACGTTGAGGCGGTAGAGCAGGTCCTCGCGGAAGGTCCCGTCCTTCACCGCCTGGGCGAGGTCGCGGTTGGAGGTGGCCAGCACGCGGATGTCGACCTTCACCGGCTTGGCGCCGCCCACCCGGTCGATCTCGCGTTCCTGCAGGGCCCGCAGCAGCTTGGCCTGCAGCCGCCCGTCCATCTCGGAGATTTCGTCGAGCAGCAGGGTGCCGCCGGTGGCCTCCTCGAACTTGCCGATGCGGCGCGCGACGGCGCCGGTGAAGGCGCCCTTCTCGTGGCCGAAGAGCTCGCTTTCCAGGAGGTTGTCGGGGATGGCGGCGCAGTTGACCGAGATGAACGGCCGCTGGGCCCGGCGCGACTTCTGGTGGACGTAGCGGGCGATGACCTCCTTGCCGACGCCGCTCTCGCCGGTGATCAGGATCGAGGCGTCGGAGGGGGCGATCTGGTCGGCCATCGCGATCACGCTGCGCATGCCCTCGTCGCGCACCACCATCGGCCGGTCGTCGTCCGACACCGCCGCCAGCACCGCGGCGATCAGCTTGGCGTCCGGCGGCAGGGGGATGAACTCCTTGGCGCCGGCGCGGATGGCGTCGCCGGCCCGCTGGGCGTCGGCGGCGACGCCGCAGGCCACCACCGGCACGCTGATCCGTTCAGCCTGGTTGGCGGCGATCAGGCCGGCGATGTCCAGCTCATAGTCGACCATCAGCAGGTCAGCGCCCTGGCCGGCGCGCAGGGCGTGGGTGGCCTGGGCCACAGTCTCCACGTGGCTGACCTTGGCGCCTGTGGCCATGGCCATCTTCACGGCGACAGCGAGCTGCCCGTTGAGTTTTCCGACGACCAGAAGCCGCATGTCTTGTTCTCCTTGAGGTGGCGGCGCGGTCAGGCGGCCGAGTCGCCGTCCTTGATGATTTCGGTCATGGTCACGCCCAGGCGCTCGTCGACGATGACGACCTCGCCGCGGGCCACCAGGCGGTTGTTGACGTAGATGTCGATGGCTTCGCCCACCTTGCGGTCGAGTTCGAGGATGCTGCCGGCGCCCAATTGGAGGAGCTGGGCCACCGAGAGGGAGGCGCGGCCGAGAACGGCCGAGATCGAGACCGGCACGTCGAAGACCGGCGCGAGGTCGGTGGCGTTCTTCTCCTCGCCGTCGAAGGCCGTTTCGGGGGCGGGGCCGCCGCCGGGGCCGAATTCATCGAGCTTGAGTTCGGTGTCGGACATCGCAGGTCAGCTTTCCGGCAGGGCCGTAAGGGGAACGAGGGGTTCGGCGTGCAGGCCTTCGGCGGCCAGGGCCGCGCCGAGGGCCGCGGCCACCCGGGCCGCCGCGGTTTCGGGGTCGTAGGCGGCCGCGCCGTCGCCGAAGTCCAGGGTGAAGGCGCCGCGCGGGCCGGCCATGGGGCGGACCTGGATTGCGCCGGCGAAGCCGATCGCTTGGGCGGTCTCGGCCAGCGCCGCCTGCAGGCCCTCGTGCTGCTCGGGCGCAGCGTGGACCACCAGCCGCGGCGCCGCCTCGATCTCGCGGGCCAGCGCCACCAGCGCGGCCTGCAGCGGCTCGGCCGGGAAGCGGTCGAGGGCGGCGTCGGCGATGGCGCGCGCGCAGGCCAGCGCCAGGGCCGCAGAGCCCTCGCGGTGCGCGTGGGCGACGGCGGCGAGACTCGGCAGGGCCGCGTGGCAGTCTTCGGCGATCCCCGCCAGCGCCCGGGCCTGCACGGCCGCGGCGCTCGCCAGCGCCGCGCGCTCGCCCTCGGCGTAGGCGGCGGCGCGGATCTCCTCGACCTCCTCGGCGGGGAACAGGCGCTTGGGCCGCGGACTTGAGAACACCACGTCGCCGGCGCCGTCGAACACGGTGTCGAACGCGAACTTCTCGTGGACGGAGGTCATGACCGTCTCCGCGCCCGAGGGGCTCCGTGGGGTCGCCGGGATGCGCGCATCAGTAGATCAGCTCGTCGTCGCCGCTGGCGCCGGCCAGCATGATCTCGCCCTTGGCGGCGAGGTCCTTGGCCACCTGCACCATGGCCATCTGCGCCTGGTCGACGTCCTTCAGGCGCACCGGTCCCATGCTCTCCATGTCCTCGCGCATGATCTTCGCGGCCCGTTCCGACATGTTGGAGAAGAACATCTCGCGCAGGGCGTCCGAGGAGCCCTTGAGCGCCAGGCCGAGCTGGTCCTTCTCCACCGCCCGCAACAGGGTCTGCACCCCGCCGGGGTCCAGCTTGGAGAGGTCCTCGAAGACGAACATCAGGGCGCGGATGCGCTCGGCGCTCTCGCGGTTGCGCTCCTCCAGGGCGGCGATGAA
>Ga0070668_100000284_pt1 | contig 33650 bp, 35 predicted proteins | sample KBSS43metaG_FD_64661 | JGI IMG/M metagenome (GOLD analysis project Ga0070668, IMG submission 64661) | Switchgrass rhizosphere microbial communities from Kellogg Biological Station, Michigan, USA - KBS S4-3 metaG | ecosystem: Host-associated > Plants > Roots > Rhizosphere > Soil ...
TCGGCGTCCGTCTCGCCCGGCTCGCGCTTGCCGCCCGGGAGGTAGAACACGTCCTTGCCGCGGGAGCGCGTGCTCAGGATCCGGCCGTCGACGATGTGCAGCCAGGCGATCTTGTCGATCACGCCAGGCCTGCCAGCACTTCGTCCGTCGTGACCACGGTGCCGAGCCGCGGGAAGATCTTGGTGATCGCGTTCTCGTGGGAGATTTCGGAAAGCGCGGTCATCGCGTCCGACACCGCGACGGTGTCGTAGCCGTGGTCCGCGGCCGCGCGCAGGGTCGACTCGACGCCGAACTCGGTGGCGATGCCGCCGAACACCACCGTGCGCACGCCCTTGCCGCGCAGGAACTCGTCGAGGTCCGTGTTCGCGAAGCCGCCGATCGTGTACTTCGTGACGACCTTGTCGTCCTGCGTGTCGAACACCAGCTCGTTGCCCGGCGGGTTGTCCGGCCGCGACACCTTGACGATCACCACCGGCGCGCCCGCCTTCCGGAACGCGTCCCGCAACCGCAGCGAGTTCGCGACGACCTCTTCGCCGCTGTACGGCGTGGTCGGCAACACAACGATCCGTTCCTGCAGGTCGACGAGCACGAGCGCGGCGGTCGCCGGGTCGATCTTGGTCATGTCCCGATCGTAGGCGTTATGGTCGGGGGCATGGGGCAGAACAGGGAAGTAGTAGTGACAGGAGGCGGCACCGGCATCGGGTACGCCGTCGCGGCGGCCTTCGCCGAAGCGGGCGACCTCGTGACGATCACCGGGCGCCGCGAGAAGGTGCTCACCGAGGCCGCGACGCTGGTGGGCGCGCGGCCGGTCGTGTTCGACGCCGCCGATCCCGCGGCCGTCGAAGCCGCGCTCGAGGAGTTGCCGGACCGGGTCGACGTGCTCGTCAACAACGCCGGTGGCAATACGGACTTCCTCGTCGGTGACGGCGGTGAAGGTGACGGGCTGGCCGGCTTCGCGGCCGCGTTCGAGCGGAACCTCCGGTCCAATGTGGTCAGTGCCGCGCTGGTGACGCACGCGCTGCGCGAGCGGTTCGCCGACGGCGCGCGGATCGTCACGATCGGCTCGATCGCCGCGCGCACCGGCGCCGGTTCGTACGGGGCGGCGAAGGCCGCGGTCGAGGCGTGGAACGTCGGCGTGGCCCAGGAGTTCGGGCCGCGCGGGATCACCGCGAACGTCGTCGCGCCGGGCCTGATCGGCGACACCGAGTTCTTCCACGGGCAGCTGAGCGACCGCCGCCGGGAGTGGCTCATCGGCAACACGATGAACAAGCGCCCCGGCACGCCGGACGACGTCGCCGCGGTGGTGACGTTCTTGGCGAGCCCCGCCGCCGGGCACGTCACCGGTCAGGTGGTGCACGTCAACGGCGGGGCTCACCCGGGCCGGTAGGGCTTGGAATGCCGGTCCCCGATCGTCAGGTCGGCGGTGACGATCGGGGACCGGCGCGGTGCTGCCGCGGGAACGCTTTCTTCGGACCGCGTCCAACACGCGTCGGTGGCGGGCGAAAAACCTCTGGTACCCACCATGTTCCGCGATCGCCGCGGCCCGCGACAGTGCTCCAGGCACCGGCTCGGTGTGCCTTTCGCATGATCAGGCCGGCGTGACCTTCAGCAGCTTGTCGTCGGTGCCGTCGGACGTCGTCACGTACAGGGCGCCGTCCGGGCCGCTGCGGACCGCGCGGAGGCGGCCGAACTTGTCGTCGAACTCCGGCGGCAGCGTGACGTCGAGGACCTTGCCCGCCGCGTCCAGGTGGTACAGCAGCAGCTTCTGGCCCTTGAGCGCGACCACGACGAGCGCGCCGTCGTCCCGGCCCCACCGTGCGCCGGTCAGGAAGGCGTCGCCGCTGATCGCCTCGGTGATCTTGCCGGACGTCCACAGTGGACTTACCGCGTCCGGGAACCGCTTGAGGTCGGTCATCGGCACGCTCTCGTCGTAGCTGGAGTCGGTGCCGCCCTTCGACGGGTCCCAGCCGTAGTTCGCGCCCGGCTTCAGCAGGTTGACCTCGTCGTCGAACGTCGGCCCGTGCTCGGCGGTGATCACCTGACCGCTGCCCGGCCGGATCGCCACGCCCTGGACGTTGCGGTGGCCGTAGGTGTAGATCAACCGCTCGCGCGGGTTCGAGGACTTGATGAACGGGTTGTCCGGCAACGGGTTCCCGGTCTTGGCGTCCAGCCGCAGCACCTTCCCGCCGAGGGAGCGGCGGTCCTGCGCGATCGTCGAGCGGGCGGTGTCGCCGGTGCCGACCAGCAGCGCGCCGTCCGGCGCGAACGTCGGGCGGCAGCCGGAATGCCGGCCGCTCGGGTTCACCGGCAGCCCGGTCAGCAGGTCCTTCACGCGGGTCGCGCTCGCCTCGTCCTCGGCCAGCCGCCAGGTGACCAGCCGGATGTCGACGGCCTTGCCGCCCTCCTTGTGGTCCTGGCAGGTGATGAACTCGCGGCTGGTCGCGAAGTCCGGGCTGACGACCATGCCGAGCAGCCCGCCTTCGCCCTGCACGAGGACGTCGGAGAAGTCGGCGCGCACCTCGGTCGCCCGCCCGTCGTGGACCAGCGCGAGCTTGCCTGGCCGCTGCGGCACGAGGATGTCGCCGCCGGGCAGGAAGCCGATGTCCCAGCCGTGTTCGAGCCCCGCGGTCACCGTCTCGACCTTGAACTTCCCGGTCGACGCCGCGGGGGTGGCGGCGGGCGGGATGCTCTGGACGGGCGCGCTCGCCGCCCCCGAACAGCCCGCGACCAGCAGGGACGTCACTCCGATGAGACCCAGCACGCGCCGCATACCGCCCATCGTGCCACCAAGTGGTGAAATCGCCGTTCGCTCCGGAGCAGGTGACCCGATGTGCCGGAAAGGTCAGGAACCCGGCCGCACCAGCCCGGACTCGTAGGCGAAGACCACGGCGTGCACCCGATCGCGCAGGCGGAGCTTGCCGAGGATCCGCCCGACGTGCGTTTTCACCGTGGTCTCGCCGATGTACAGCTTCGCGGCGATCTCGCCGTTCGACAGCCCGCGCGCGATGAGCCCCAGCACGTCCTTCTCGCGTTCGGTCAGCACGTCGAGCTTCGCGACGTCCACCGGATCGCGGTCGTCGGCGAGGTAGCGGTCGAGGAGCCGCCGGGTGACCGACGGCGAGACCATCGCATCGCCGCGCAGCACACCGCGGATCGCGACGAGCATCTCCTCCGACGGCGCGTCCTTCACCAGGAACCCGCTGGCGCCCGCGCGCAACGCGGCGTACGCGTACTCGTCGAGGTCGAAGGTGGTGATGATCAGGACCCGCACGTCCGGCAGTTCGGCGCAGATCCGCTCGGTCGCCGCGACGCCGTCGAGCACCGGCATCCGGACGTCCATCAGCACCAGGTCCGGCCGCAGCTCCCGCGCCATGGCGACGGCTTCCGCGCCGTTGGCGGCCTCACCCGCGACGGCGAGGTCGTCCTGGCTTTCGACGATCATGCGCAGCCCGACGCGGACCAGTTCCTGGTCGTCGCTGAGCAGGATCCGGGTGGTCACGGCTGGACCACCAGGCTGGCGTGGACGTGGTACCCGCCGTCGGGCAACGGCCCGGTGGCCAGCTCGCCGTGGTACATCTCGACGCGCTGACGCATGCCGGTCAGCCCGCGCCCGGACGACGGCAGTGCCGGCGCCGGGGCGGGGGCGGCGAGGCCGCCGGTGTTCGTCACCTCGATCCGGATCCCGGATGGCTCGAAGGCGACGGTGACGCGGCCGGTCGCGTCGGCCGGGGCGTGCTTGATCATGTTGGTCAGTGCCTCCTGGACGATCCGGTACGCCTGCAGCGCGGCGCTCGCGGGCAGGCCGCCCGGGTCGCCGGTGACGTCGAGCGTGACGGCCCGTCCGGACTGGTCGACGAGCTCACGCAGCTCGTCGAGGGTCGGTTGGGGACTGCGCGCCGCCTGGCCGGCGTGCAGGACTTCGAGGAGCCGGCGCAGCTCGGCCAGCGCGTCACGGCCCGTGCGGCCGATCGTGTCGAGCGTGCGGTCGACGGCTTCGGGGTCGCGGTGCCGGGCGAGCTTCGCGCCCTCGGCGTTCAGCACGATCACGGTCATGCTGTGCGCGAGCACGTCGTGCAGTTCGCGCGCGATCCTGGTGCGTTCCTCCGCGGCCGCCGCGCGGCCCTGGGCGTCGGCGCGTTTCTTCTCTTCGGCGGTGAGCTGATCCTGCTTGCGGAAGAACTCCCCGAGCGCCCACGCCGCGACGTGCAGCGGCAGGGTGGCGATGATCATGAAGGTCGGGTCGTCGGCGTAGCTTCCCCAGAGGGAGGCCCACTGGACGTCGAGCGTGACGATGGCGGCGCCGATCAGCGCGGCGAACCACCGGTGCCCCACCTTCACCAGGTTGAACAGCACCACCGCCATGGCCAGCTCGGTGCGGCCGCGGTCGTACGCCCAGATCTCGGTGAAGTACACCAATGCCGCCCCGGCGATGATCAGCACCGCGACGGTCCGCGGGAACCGGCGGCGGACCAGCAGCGGGAGCAGGAACAGCATCGGGATCGCGCGGACGCCCCACGAGCCGGCGTCGTTCCAGTTCGGGCTCAGGAAAACGAACACGGCGTACAGCGGCAGGTCCACCGTCCACCGGTGCCTGCGGGCCCACACCACGAGTCGTTCCATGCGATCGAACGTATCGGGGGGAGCAGGCCCTTGGCGTCATTCCTCCGGTCCGTTCGTGTCCTCCCTGGGGAGGACGAGCCCGGTCGAGCCGACGGATTCGCGGCCACCACCGCCGTTCCTAGCGTCGGGGCCATGTCGATCACCAGGGAATTCCTCCGCCACCCGATGCTGACGGGCGCGATCGCGCCGAGTTCGCCGCGGCTGGCCGAAACCATGACCGCGGGCCTCGGCCTGGAACGCGCGGCGAACGTCGCCGAGCTCGGCCCGGGCACCGGCGTGTTCACCGAAGCGATCCTCGCGCTGCTTCGCCCCGAAGCACGCCTGACCGCCGTAGAGATCAACCCGCGTTTCGCGGCCGAGCTGAGCGAACGGTTTCCGCGGGCCGACGTCGTGACGGGTTCGGCGGAACGCCTGGCTTTGGACGGAGTCGACGTCGTCGTCTCGGGTCTGCCGTGGACGGCCATGACCGCGGACCGGCAGCAGCGCATCCTCGACGCGCTCACCGCATCGCTGGCCCCGAACGGCCGGTTCACGACGTTCGCGTACGCCCACGCGGCTTGGACGCCACCTGCACGCCGCTTCGCCGCGTCGCTGCGAAGCCGGTTCGCGGTCGTGGAGCGCACTCCGGTCGTCTGGGGCAACCTGCCGCCCGCGTTCGTCTACCGCGCGGCGCTGCCGGTGGCGGTGGGGAGGACCCGCCATGGACAGCCTGCTGCGGCCACTGCTTGACGCGCCCCCGGCGGTCGTCTACCTCGTCTGCGGCCTGCTGATCGCGGCCGAGACCGCGCTGCTGCCGGGCATCGTGCTGCCGACGCTGTCGACGTTGCTGCTGATGGGATTCCTGGCCGAGCGGGGCACGCTCCACCTCGGACTCGCGTTGGCGGTGGCGGTGTCGGCGGCCGTCCTCGGCGACCAGCTCGCGTACTGGGAAGGCCGCCATTGGGGACCCCGGCTCCGGCGGACGCGGATCGCCCGCCGCATCGGCGAGCACCGGTGGGACCGCGCGGAAGCGGCGGTCGCGCGCTACGGCGTCCCGGCGGTGATCGCGGGCCGCTGCCTGGCCGGCGTCCGCACGCTGGTGCCGCGCGTCGCGGGCTCGGCGGCGATGCCGTACCGCCGGTTCGCGGCGGGCAGCGTGTGCGCGGCGGTGCTGTGGGCGAGCGCGGAACTGCTGGTGGGTCACCTGACGGCGCTGGTGGTGTGAAGGCGCTCCGCCGTTTCGGCGTCCGCGGGCAGGAACGTCTCCAGCTTCAGCTCCGACACGGTCACGTCCGCCGCCGTCGCGAACGTCGTGATCGCGGTGATCAGCCGCAGCTCACCGACCGAAGTGGACAGTCGGACCGGCACCGCGAACCCCAGGTGCTCCGGCCCGGGCGCGGACGCCGGCGGCAGATACCCCTCGAGCTCGGCGAGCTGCGCGGCCAGCCGGTCGTCCGGGGTGCGGGCCAGGTCGTTGCGGATGCGCTCGAGGATGTGCCGGGCCCAGTCGTCGAGGTTGCGCACGCGCGGCGCCATCCCCCGCGGGTGCAGCGCGAGCCGCAGCGTGTCCACCGGCTCTTCGAGCAGTTCCGGCGCGACGCCCTCGGTGAGCAGGGAAAACGCGTCGTTCGTCGCGACCAGAACGCCGTAGCGGTCGACGACGATCGCGGGGTAGGGCCGGTGGCCGTCGAGCAGCCGCCGCAGCCCGTCGAGCACCGGCTTGATCGCCGGGTCGTCGAGCCGCGTCTCGGGGTACGACGGTGCGAAACCGGCAGCGAAGAGCAGGCCGTTGCGCTCGCGCAGCGGCAGCTCCAGTGATTCGGCGACGCGCAGCACCATCCCGCGGCCGGGGAGCGAGCGCCCGCTCTCCATGAAGCTCACGTGCCGCTGCGTCGTCCCGGCCCGCAACGCCAGGTCGAGCTGGCTGAGATGCCGCCGCGTGCGCCAGTCTTTGAGCGCTGTTCCGAAGTTCACGCGTCCATCCTGCTCCGCTCGGCCATTCCCCGCGGGGAATTGAGGGCATACCCCGGTGTCGGCGAGGCTTCCGGCATGACGAACTACGGCCTGGTCGTACCGACCTACCAGCCCATCCTCGACGCCGGGCGGACCGCGCCCGAGCTGGTCGCCACCGCCGTCGAAGCCGAGCGGCTCGGGCTCGACTCGGTCTGGGTCGGCGACACCCTCGCGCGAGCGCCGTTGGACGCGCTGACGGTGCTCTCGGCGTTCGCCGCCCGGACTTCACGGGTGACGCTGGGGACGTCGGCGCTGCTCCCGGCGCTGCGGAATCCCGTTCAGACGGCAAATCAGCTGCTCAGCATCGACTTGCTCAGCGAAGGGCGGCTCACGGTGGCCGTCGGTGCCGGGTTCGCCGGGCGCAGCGAACCGGAGTTCGCGTTCGTGGACGTGCCGTGGGAGCGCCGACGGGCCCGGCTGGACGACATCGTGGCGCTGTGGCGGGACATCTGGAGCGGAGCCACCTCGTTCCACGGGTCGGTGCTGCACTACGACTCGCTGCCGTCGTTCCCGGCGCCGTCGCGGCCGGGCGGCCCGCCGGTGTGGCTGGCGGCGTACACCCCGGGGGCGCTGGAGCGAGTGGGACGGCTGTACGACGGCTGGCTGCCGTACCCGCCCGACCCGGCGGACTACGGCTCCGGGCTGGCCCGGATCCGTTCTTCCGCCGTCCGCCCGGTGACCCCGGCGCTGTTCGCGACGGTCCTGGTGGAGGACGACCCGGTGCTCGGGCGTCAGCTGCTGGAGGAGTACTGCCAGCGGAACTACGGCATGCCGGCGGACTTCGTCCAGGGCATCCAGATGCAGGTGACCGGGAGCGCTTCCGAGGTGGCGGCCCGGTTGCGGGAGTACGAGGGGGTGGAGCACTTCCTGCTGCGGATCGCGAGCACCGAGCCGAAGGTGTTCGACGAGCAGCTGCCCCGGCTGGCGGAGGTGGTGGAGCTGCTGCGCTCTTGACGGTTCTCATGCGCCCCAATGTGGCGTTGGTTGCGTTGGACGCACCGAACGCCACATTGGGTGCGTTGGACGCACCGAACGCCACATTGGGGCGCTTGGGCCGGGGCGCAACCCGCGACCGGAAATCTGTCGGGGGTGGCACGTAGGCTGGGGGCCGTGACCGACGCTCCACTGTCCGGACTCCTCACCGCCATCCTCCCCGACCCGGCCCTGCGCGGCGTGGTCGAGCGCGCCGGCGCACCGCTGCTCGAGCTGCAGGGCCCGGTCGCCGCTCGGCAGCTCGTCGCGGCCGCCCTCGCCGCGGACGCCGGGGCGGGCAAGCCCGTCCTCGCCGTCACCGCCACCGGCCGCGAGGCCGACGAGCTGACCGCGTCGCTCGGCGCCCTCCTCGGCACGGGCAAGGTCGCCGACTTCCCCTCCTGGGAGACCCTGCCGCACGAGCGGCTCTCGCCGCGCGCCGACACCGTCGGGCGACGGCTGGAAGTGCTGCACCGGCTGAAGACCGGTGACGACGACCTCCGCGTGGTCGTCGCGACCGTCCGCAGCCTGATCCAGCCCATGGCCCCCGGCCTGGGCTCCCTCGAACCGGTCGACCTGGTCGTCGGCGAGGAGCAGAGCTTCGAAGAGCTGCTCGAACGGCTCGTCGAGCTGGCCTACACCCGCGTCGACATGGTCGAGAAGCGCGGCGAGTTCGCCGTCCGCGGCGGCATCCTCGACCTGTTCGGGCCGACCGCGCAGCACCCCGTCCGGGTCGAGTTCTGGGGCGACGAGGTCAGCGAGATCCGCGCGTTCGCCGTCTCCGACCAGCGGTCGCTGCCCGGCGAGATCCCGCGGGTCAGCGCGCCGCCGTGCCGCGAGCTGCTGCTCACCCCGCCGGTCAAGGAGAAGGCCGCGGAGCTGGCGAAGACGTACGAAGCCGACGCCCACCTCGCCGAGATGCTCACCAAGCTCGCCGGCGGCATCCCGGTCGAGGGCATGGAAGCGCTCATCCCGGTGCTCTGCGAAGGCGAGCTGGAGCTGCTCACCGACGCGATGCCGGTGGGCACCCACGTCCTGCTCACCGGCCCGGAGAAGATCCGCGCCCGGGCCGCCGACCTCGTCCGCACCGGCCAGGAGTTCCTCGAAGCGTCCTGGACGACGGCCGCCGCGGGCGGTCAGGCCCCGATCGACCTCGGCGCGTCCGCCTACCGCGGGCTCGACGAGATCGCCTCCCACGCACAGGCCACCAAGCGCGCCTGGTGGACGTTCACCCAGCTGACCAGCGAAGATCCCGACGTCTACCGCGTCTCGGTCGAGGCCGCGCCGTCGTACCGCGGCGAGATCGAGCGCGCGACGACGGACCTGCGCGCGCACACCGCGGCGGGCGGCACGGCGGTGCTCGTCGTCGCCGGGCACGGCACCGCGACGCGCGCCGTCGAACAGCTGTCGGCCGCGGACGTCCCGGCGACGCAGGCCGGTGACGGCCTGAAGGGCGCTCCGGCGCCCGGCACCGTCACGGTCACCTGCGGCGCCCTCACCGACGGCTTCGTCTCGCCGGAGCGCGCACTGGTCGTGCTGAGCGAAGCCGACCTCACCGGCCGCGGGGCAGGCGCCGGAACGTCCACAAAGGACCTGAACACCAAGATGCCGTCGCGGCGGCGCAACGCCGTCGACCCGCTGGCGCTCAAGAACGGCGACTACGTCGTGCACGAGCAGCACGGCATCGGCCGGTTCGTCGAGATGGTCCAGCGGACGGTCGCCGGCGCCACCCGCGAGTACCTGCTGCTGGAGTACGGGTCGTCGAAGCGCGGCCACCCGGGTGACCGGCTGTTCGTGCCCACCGACCAGCTCGACGAGGTCTCCCGCTACGTCGGGGGTGAGCTGCCCACGCTCAACAAGCTCGGCGGCTCCGACTGGAAGAACACCAAGGCCAAGGCCAAGAAGGCGGTCAAGGAGATCGCCGCCGAGCTGGTGCAGCTGTACGCCGCGCGCCAGGCCGCGCCCGGCCACGCCTTCGGCCAGGACACGCCGTGGCAGCACGAGCTGGAGGACGCCTTCCCGTTCACCGAGACCAACGACCAGCTCGCCGCGATCGACGAGGTCAAGTCCGACATGGAACGCGGCGTCCCGATGGACCGCGTCATCTGCGGCGACGTCGGCTACGGCAAGACGGAGATCGCCGTCCGCGCCGCGTTCAAGGCGGTGCAGGACGGCAAGCAGGTCGCGGTCCTCGTCCCGACGACGCTGCTCGCCCAGCAGCACCTCAACACCTTCACCGAGCGCATGCGCTCGTTCCCGGTGAAGATCCGCGGCCTGTCCCGGTTCTCCGCCAAGAGCGAGACGGACTCGACGCTGGAGCAGCTGGCCAACGGCGAGGTCGACATCGTCATCGGCACGCACCGCCTGCTGCAGACCGGCATCCGCTACAAGGACCTCGGCCTCGTGATCGTCGACGAGGAGCAGCGGTTCGGCGTCGAGCACAAGGAGCACATCAAGGCGCTGCGCACGCACGTCGACGTGCTCACCATGTCGGCGACGCCGATCCCGCGCACGCTGGAGATGTCACTGGCCGGCATCCGCGAGATGTCGACGATCCTCACCCCGCCCGAGGACCGCCACCCGATCCTGACCTACGTCGGCTCGTACGACGACAAGCAGGTCGGCGCGGCGATCCGGCGCGAGCTGCTGCGCGACGGCCAGGTCTTCTACGTCCACAACCGCGTCTCCTCGATCGAGAAGGCCGCGCGGCACATCCGGGAGCTGGTGCCGGAGGCGCGCGTCGTCACCGCGCACGGGCAGATGAACGAGGACAAGCTCGAAAAGATCATCCAGGGCTTCTGGGAAAACGAGTACGACGTCCTGGTGTGCACCACGATCGTCGAGACCGGGCTGGACATTTCGAACGCGAACACGCTGCTGGTCGAGCGCGGTGACCTGCTGGGCCTGGCGCAGCTGCACCAGCTGCGGGGCCGCGTCGGGCGCGGGCGCGAGCGCGGCTACGCGTACTTCCTGTACCCGCCGGAAGCGCCGCTGACGGAGACGGCGCACGACCGCCTCGCGACGATCGCCCAGAACACCGAGCTCGGCGCGGGCATGGCGGTCGCGATGAAGGACCTCGAGATCCGCGGCGCGGGAAACATTCTCGGCGCGGAGCAGTCCGGGCACATCGCGGGCGTCGGGTTCGACCTGTATGTGCGGTTGGTCGGCGAAGCGGTCGACGCGTTCCGCCGGCACGCCGGTGCGGAGCCGGCGGAGGAAGAGGAGATGGCCGACGTCCGCGTCGACCTCCCGATCGACGCCCACCTCCCGCACGACTACGTCCCGGGCGAACGGCTGCGGCTGGAGGCGTACCGCAAGATCGCGGCGGCGCCGGACACCGAGGGCCTCGACGCGGTGCGCGAAGAGCTGATCGACCGCTACGGCCAGCCGCCGGCGCCGGTGAACCGGCTGCTGTCGGTGGCGAGGTTCCGGCACACCTGCCGCGAGGCGGGCGTGACGGAGGTGGCGGTGCAGGGGAACACGATCCGCTTCGCGCCGCTGCCGTTGCAGGACTCGCAGATGGTCCGGTTGAAGCGGCTGTACCCGAAGGCGATGTTCAAGGCGGTGACGAACACGGTGTCGGTGCCCAAGCCGACCGAGGGCCCGGCCGGCGGCCGGATCGGCGCGCCGACGTTGCGGGACGAAGAGCTGCTCGACTGGTGCGCCAAGCTGCTGGCGCAGCTGACGAAGAAACCGGCGACGGTTTAAGGAGAGTGGACAGCCAGGCCTCAGCCGACTTCGCTGAACGTCGGCGGCAGAGGCTCCGCCAAACCCATCTTCACCTGCTCCACCGGCACCGGAACCGCTCCGGCCCCCGCCATCGGCAGCGGCCTAGGCTTCCGCGGCATCCGCGACCCCGAACCGCCACCCCGCCCCGGGTAGACGAGCAGCCCGCGCGCCGGATCCGGCACGGCGTCCAGCGCCGCCGTCACCGCGGGCAAACCGCGGAACGCGTCGCGGCGTTCCTCCGTGCCGAACTCGATCTCCAGCACCACACCCCAGCGATGTTCGTGCCAGACCCACTGCTCGGCGCCGTTCGTCAGTGCTGCCTCGGTGAGCGCGTCACCGTGCGCAAGCCGCCACAACGTGGCCGTGGACTCGCCGTCGAACACTTCGATGGTCAGCCAGTGGTCCATGTCATCGACGTTACGCCCGGCGACATCGCCCGGGTGTTGCGTTTCGGGTGCGATGGTGTGAGAGGGTATGCGCTGTGATGCGGATCATGGGGCGCCCTCGCGCGCTGGTCGCGGTCGTTGCCGGTGCACTTCTGCTCGCCGGGTGCGGGTCGGGCCCCAGCCAGGTCGGCAGCGCGGTGATCGTCGGCGATCGCTCGGTGGGCATCGACCGGGTCCAGTCGATGATCGACCAGGCCGTCCGCGAACAGCCGTACGCGCAGAAGCTCGCCAGTGAGCACAAGCTCGACCTGCTGGGCCGCGAGATCGTCCGGCAGACGGTGCTCCACGAGCTGGTCCTGCGGGCCGCGAAGCAGGAGAACCTCGTCGCGGACCAGACGAAGATCGCGCAGAAGGCCGCCACGCAGACCAGCACGCCGGTCAAGGACACCGGGCAGGGCGACCAGGTCGCCGTCTCGCAGATGGTCGCGAACCTGCGCGACCGCACCGAGCGCGCCACCGACACCTACTTCGAGCAGGAGCTGGCGAACAAGCTCCTGCCGAAACTTTCGGTCGGCGCGGACTACGTCGGGATCAGCGCCACCAGCGAGACCGACCCCGAGGCCCGCGCTCGCGCCTTCGACCTCGCGAAGCAGTTCTCCGCCGACCCGGGCAAGATCCAGGGCACCATCCAGCAGGCGAGCCAGGAGGCGCAGCAGGCCCAGCAGACCGGGGCGCCCGGCCCCGGCGGGTTCTCCGACGCCGGGCTCACCGAGCTCTTCGGCGCCTCGCAGTACCCGTCCCTGGCGCAGACCGCGCTGTTCGGTTCGGCGGCGAACAGCGTCGTCGTGTTCCAGGCGCGGATGCCGTCGAAGCCGGACTGGTACGTCTTCGTCGTCCGCACCCGCGGCACCGACAAGGCCGTGCCGGCCGACCAGGAGGCGCAGAAGCCGACGGACGAGCTGCTGACCGCGATCGGCATCCGGCTGCTGCAGCCCTACCTCGGCCAGACCGGGCTGCGCGTCAACCCCCGCTACGGCGTGTGGGATGTTGTGAGCATGAACCTCGTGCCGAACCAGGACGCCACCAAGGGCATCGTGCTGCCCCTGCGCGGTGCCGCACCCGCACAGCAGTGACCACGGGCGTCGTCGTGGTCGTCCGCGGGGCGACCCTGCCCGGCGCGGCGCTTCCGCTTCTGCGCGAATCCCCCTCCGTGTATGCGGCCACGGACGTCGACGCGGCCGCGTTCGGCGTCCCGTCCATCACCGAGGCGGCTTCGCTGCAGGACGTCGTGCTGCTCGCCGGGTCCCGGAACGAGCCCGCGGCGTCGCTGCTCATCGCGACCGGCGCGGAGGTCATCGAGACGCCGGTGCCGCCCCTGGTCGAGGCCGCCGACGTGATGGACCGGCTCCGCTCGCCCGGCGGCTGCCCGTGGGACGCGGTCCAGACGCACGATTCGCTGCGGCAGTACCTGGTCGAGGAGACCTACGAGCTGCTCGACGCCATCGAGGACGGCGACCGCGAGGCGTTGCGCGAAGAACTCGGCGACGTTCTGCTGCAGGTGCTCTTCCACGCCCGGGTCGCGGCCGAGGACCCTGCTGATCCGTTCGGCATCGACGACGTCGCCGCCGCGCTGGTCGCGAAGCTGGTCGGGCGGCATCCGCACGTGTTCGCCGACGCCGACAAGGTGCACACGGTCGAGCACCAGAACGTCAAGTGGGAAGAGCTGAAGCAGCGCGAGAAGCAGCGCAAGTCCATTGTGGACGGCGTCGCGCTCGGTCAGCCCGCCGTCGCGCTGGCGGGCAAGCTCGGGCAGCGTTCCGGGCGCGCGGGTATCCCGCTCGACCTCTTCCCCGCGGGCTCCGGGACCGCGGCCCAGCTGTTCCGGATCGCGGCCACGGCGCGGCGAGCGGGAGTCGATCCCGAGGGGGAGCTGCGGGCGCTGGCGAAGCAGTTCGCGAAGGACGTCCAGGCCGCTGAGCAGGCGGCTCGCGACGTCGGGCTGGAGCCGACGACCCTCGAGGCGGACGGCTGGCGGAAGTTCTGGCCTTCTCGTCCACTGTGACGCAGCACACAATCGAGTGAGAACCGTTTCCGGTCATCCGGCGTCTTGCCTGGTGTGAGACAGAAGCCACTGGAGAGCGCGGACGAGGAACACCTCGTCCGGCGCACGGCCAAGGGCGACCGCGCGGCGTTCGAGGAGCTCTATCGCCGCACGTCGCCCTGGCTCGCCGTGCGCCTGCGCCGCCGGTGCGCGGACGAGCAGGTCGTCGCCGAGGTCATGCAGGAGACGTACCTGGCCGTCTGGCGCGCGGCGGGCTCGTTCGCCGGCGCCGCGACCGGTGGCAGCGCGGTCGGCTGGGTGTGGACGATCGCCGCGCGCCGGCTGGTCGACGCGTTCCGGCGCCGGGCGCACCACGCGCAGCCGCCGGTGGCGGCCGTCGACGTCGCGCCCGCGCCCGCGGCGGAAGACGAGGCACTGGCGGCGACGATGGGCGACGAGGTCGGCGACGCGCTGCGCGACCTCGCGCCCGAGCTGCGGCAGGTGCTGCAGGCGATGGTGCTCGACGGGCTGACCGTCCGCGAGACCGCCGTCCTGCTCGGGCTGCCGGAAGGCACCGTCAAGACCCGTGCCCGCCGGGCGCGGTTCGCGATGCGGGAGGCACTGTCATGACCCACGCGTCGGACCGGCTCATCACCGCGTACGTTGCGGGCGCCGACCTCCCGGGTGACCAGCTGTGGGGTCTCGAAGCGCACCTCGAGACCTGTGCGGAGTGCCGGGCGCGGCTCGCCGCGCTGGCGCCGGCCCTGCCGGAGGTGGACGTCGTCTGGGCTCGGCTCGGCGTCGAAATCGAGCTGTCGGGCGACCCGTTCCACGGGCCACCCCGGCCGCAGCCCCAGCGGGCCCGGTACCGGAGGCGACGGCGGTGGCTCGACACCTGGATCACGCCGGCGATGCCGCCGTGGCTCGGGATGATCGTGCTGGTCACGCTGCTCGCGGTGCTGTTCGACCGCGTCGGGCAGTCGGTACTGGACGTGACCGCGGTGCAGCTCTTCGCGCCGGTGCTGCCGGTGCTCGGCGTCGCCGCGTCGTGGGCGCGGGGGCTGGACCCGGCGTATGAAGTCGTCGTCGCGACGCCGCGGGCCGGGCTGTACCTGATCGCGCGGCGGACGCTGGCCGTGCTCCTCGTCGTCCTGCCGGTGCTCGGCGTCGCCGGGTGGCTGACCGGCACGGCCCTCGCGCTCTGGCTGCTGCCGAGCCTGGCCTTCACGACGGGGACGCTCGCGCTGGGCGGGTTGATCGGCGTCACCCGGGCGGCGTACGCGCTGGTCGCGGTCTGGGTCGCGGGACTGGTGCTGCCCACCCTGGCGGCGCACGAGCAAACGTTTGCGCTCAGCACCGGCGCGTTGCCGGTGTGGGCGGGGATCTTCGCGTTGACGACGGTGGTCGTCGCCCTGCACAAGGGCGCCTTCACCCGGCTCGGCGCGCGCAACTAGGGAGGAAGAACATGCGTGCTGTCGGAGCCGCCGAGGTCGCGCCAACGGCCTACGCCTGGGAAATCCAGGCCGAGGGGCTGAAGGTGCGGGTGGGGCGCCGGAAAATGGCCGTGGACGGGCTGGACCTGTCGCTCGGCAAGGGGGTGCACGGCTTGCTCGGGCCCAACGGCGCGGGCAAGACGACGCTGATCCGGGCACTGGCGACGGTGCTCCGGCCGGCGGAAGGCACGCTGTCGCTGCTCGGTGCGCCGGCCGGGGGGCACACCGGGCAGCGCGGCCTGCGCCGGCGGATCGGCTACCTGCCGCAGAACTTCGGGTTCTACAAGCGGTTCACCGTGCGGGAGTTCGTGGAGTACATCGCGTGGCTCAAGGAGATGTCCAAAGAGGACATCCCGGGTGCGGTGCAGCGCGCGATCGAGCGGGTGGGGCTCGCCGACCGCGCGGACGACCGGATGAAGACGCTGTCGGGCGGCATGGTGCGGCGGGTCGGGATCGCGCAGGCGATCGTCAACGACCCCGACATCCTGCTGCTCGACGAGCCGACCGCCGGGCTCGACCCGGCGCAGCGCGTGCGGTTCCGCGAACTGGTGCAGGAGCTCGGCCGGGACTCGTGCGTGCTGATCTCGACGCACCTGGTCGAGGACGTGGGGACGGCGTGCTCCGACGTCGTCCTGTTCGCCGAGGGCAAGCTGGTGTTCCAGGGGACGCCGGACGAGCTGGCCGCGGCCGGCACCGCGGCGCACGGGGGCGACAGCCCGATCGAGCGTGGCTACTCGGCGCTGCTGAACCACGAGCCGGGCAAGGGGGCCTGGTGATGATCCTCCGCACCGAACTGCGGCGCTCGATCGCGCCCTGGGCCGGGCTGGCGCTGCTCGTGGTCGCGCTCGGCTTCCTGTTCCTGCTGTCCGGGCCGTGGTGGAAGGTGCCCGCGCCATGGACGGGGAACACGACGACCACCGCGCTGTGGCTGCGGTTCCTGCTGGTGTTCCTGTGGCCGATCGCCGTCGGCGCCGGGGCGATCCAGGGCATGCGTGACAGCCGCTCCGGCATGGTCGAGCTGCTGTCCACGACTTCGCGGCCGGGCTGGCACCGGGCGATCAGGCTGGCGGCTGCGGTGGGGGCGTTGAGCGCGCTCGGGTTCCTGCTGGTGTTCGGCGTCGGCCTGGCCGAGGTGCTCGGGCACGGCGGTTTCGTGTCCGCGAGCTTCCTGCCGGTCGTCCTCGTCGGCCTGCTCGCCGTCGTGGCGGGGAGCTGGGTGGGCCTGGCGATCGGGCGGCTGCTGCCGCACCCGCTGACCGCACCCGCACTGGCCGTGCTGACCCTGGTGGGGTCGATAGTGGCCTGGACGTCGCTCGAAGCGGGGCTTTCGTTGTCCTACAGCCGGTTCGCGTTGCTGGCGCCGGCCCTCGGGCAGCCGCGGGGCTCGCTCGTGACGACGGCGGCTTCGATGGACCTGGGGCAGACGGTGTGGTTCGTGGGTCTCGCCGTGACGGGCTTCCTGCTGCTGGCGGCGAATTCCGCTCGGGCCAGAGTCCTCGGCCTGCTGCCGGTGGTGGCCGGGGCGGCGATCGCCCTGCCGGTCTTCCCGGCTTCCGCCGACGGGCTCCTGGCTTCGGACGGCGTCGCCGCGCAGAAGGTCTGCGACGGCCCGATCTGCGTCAGCCGGGCGCACGAGGACAGGCTGGCCGCGCTGGCCGGGCCGGGTCGCGAAGCACTGGCCATGCTGGCGAAGCTGCCCGGCGCGCCCACCCGGATCGAGGAACAGATGGCGCCGGACTCCGTCACCTCCCCGCCCGCTCGCGATCCCGGCGTCGTCTACCTGGACTTCCAGCGCAATGAGGTCCTGCTCACGGCGGACGCGAGCACCTTGCGGCTCGCGGTGCTGTCCGGTGCCGGGCTGCCCGGGTGCGTGCGACCGAGCTACGCCGAGCTGTCCGACGTGGGCGCCCGCATGATCGCGGCGTCGTACTTCACCGGCGAGCTGAAGCTGTTGCCCGAGTACGGCGGGAGCTGGGTCAAGCGGGAGTTCGGCTCGATCGAGCAAGCGTGGGAGAAGTTCCGCGCCCTCCCCGCGGCCGTGCAGTTCGGCCGGATCGTCGAGCTGCGCCACGTGCTCCTGACCTGCCAAGGCGACCCCCTCGGCACCCTCGTGCCGGGAGCCTCGCGATGAGATGGGCGACGCTCTACGCCCGGTCGCGGCAGCTTCCGGCGGCGTCGGCGGCGCTGCTGTCAGTGACGCTGGGAGTGTGGTTCCTCGGGCGTGACTCCTGGGGCGTGATCATGGTCGTGCTGACGCTGACCTCGGCGGTCGCGGTGGCGGCGATCGGGCTGAGCGGTCAGGACGCCGACCTCGACCGGACCGCGGCCCTGCCGTGGCCGGTCCGGCGGTTCGCGCACCTGCTGCTGATCGGCCTCGCGGCCGGGGCCGCGGTGCTGGGGGTGCAGGAGCTGGGCACGTCCGTTGTCGACATGTCGATCATCGTGCGTGACGCGGCGGGCCTGGCGGGCTTGGCCGGAATAGCGGCCACTGTTGCCGGCGGCCAGTACGGCTGGACGCTCCCGCTGGCCTGGTGCGCGATCAGTCCGTTCGTCCCGCACGACGACACGACCGGAAGCCGGATCGCGGCTTGGCTGCTGCAGCCGGCGGGATCAGGGGTGGCCACCTGGGTGGCGGTGATCCTGGCGGTGACGGGAGCCGTGGCCTACACCGGCTGGGGAGGGCGCCGCTGACCACGGAAACGGCGCCTGCCCAGTGCAGTGACGCCGGTCAGACGTTGCGGATGTTCGGCTCGAGTTCCAAGGGCTCCACGTCCCACTTCTCGATGCCGAGGGCGAGGATGCGCCGGGGGTGGACCCGGATCACCGCGTCGTCGAAGTGGTTGTCCGGGAGGTTGACGCCCACCAGGGCTTCCGCGCGGCCGCGGATCTCCAGGCAGCGCACCCGCCAGGGGTTCGTCGACGGGAGGTCGTCGACGACGAAGGCGACCTGGTCGTTCGTCGCGATGTTGCGGAACTTCTTGCTGTTGCGCAGGTTGTGCCCGGTGATGTCGATGGTCTTCTCGTCCGGGTTGTAGCGGAAGCCGACCGGGTTGACCTGGAGCGTGCCGTTGGGCTGGGCGGTCGCCAGCCGGCCGAGGACCTGGTCGTCGAGGTAGGCGATCTCTGCTTCGGTGAACATGCCCCGAAGCTTCCAACTTCAAGCTCCCTTGAAGTCAAGCTCCGGCGAGGACGCGTTCGGCGAACCGCTCGCCGATCCGGCGGTGGGCCGCGGGGCACGGGTGGAGGGCGTCCGGGAGCGGGAACTCGGCGAAGTCGGCTTCGCCGTACAACTCCCGGCCGTCGAGGTAGCGCAGGTTCGCGTCCTCGGCCTGCCGCTGGGCCACGATCCGGGCCAGCTCCTCCCGGATCACCTCCAGCGTCAGCTTGCCCGCGGCCCGCTCGGCGGGGTCACCGGTCGCGCGGAAGCGGACCTCGCCAAGAGCGAGGGCCTCGTGGTCGAAGTCCCCTGGCCCGGGCGTCTGCTCGTGAATCGGGCAATACAACGGCGAAACGACCAGGAGCGGCACCGAAGGCTGGCCGTCGCGGATGGTGTCGAGGAACCCGTGCACGGCCGGGCCGAACGCGCGCAGGCGCATCAGGTCGGCGTTGACCACGTTGATGCCGAGCTTGACGCTGATCAGGTCGGCCGGGGTGTCGCGCAGCGCGCGGGCGGTGAACGGGTCGAGCAGCGCGCTGCCGCTGAACCCGAGGTTCACCAGCTCGACGCCGGCCGCGGTGGCGGCGAGCGCGGGCCAGGTCGTCGCGGGGCTGGCGGCGTTCGAGCCGTGGCTGATCGAACTGCCGTGGTGCAGCCACACCCGGCGTCGCTCCGGCACGGCCGCGACGGGAGCGTCGGTGCGCAGGGCCACCAGCTCGGTGATCTCGTTGTGCGGCAACCAGATCTCGATGTCTTTCGCGTGTGCGCCCAGGCCGTCGAACCGGACGGTGCCGGTCGGGCCGTCGCGGTGCGTCCCGGCGCCGGTGCGCGGGTCGACGGTCAGCGTGCTACCGCCGCCGGCACTCGCCTGCGCGACGAGTTCGCCGTCCACGAGCAGGTCGTACACCCCGTCCGGGCGGGGCGGGGCGCCCGCGTACACCACCTTGGTGGGACGGGTCTCCAGTTCGACGACGCCGGCGCTGCTCCGGAACCGCAGCCGGACGCCCGCGGGCTGCGCCTCGGCCATGGCGAGGCGCGGGTCGGTGTTCTGCGCCCGGGCCCGCGCGGGCAGCCGGTGCGGCACCAGGCCCCGTCCGGTGGACTCCAGTTCGACTGCGCCGCGCACGAGGTCCGCGGTGATCGGGATGGTGATCATGAGGTGGGCCAATCGCGAAGAACGGTGTCGAGCACGGCGAGGATCCGGTTCCAGGACTCCTGCGACGCGGGCGGGCTGTGCTCGAACCCGCCTTGGGCCTCCAGGTCGACGTACCCGTGGAAGACGCTGCCGAGCAGGCGCACGGCGTGCGTCTCGTCCGGCCCGGCGATGTCGTAGCCGCGCAGGATCGCGCGCATCATCTGCGCGTGCCGCACGCCGGCGCTCGCGGCCGCCGTCTCCGGATCGAGCCGGAACTGCGCGGCGGCGTACCGGCCGGGGTGCTCCCGGGCGTAGTCGCGGTAGACGTCGGCGAAGGCCACGAGCGCGTCCTTGCCCGCCCGCCCGGCCAGCGCGGCGGCGGCGCGGTCGGCGAGCTCCTCCAGCGCGAGCAGGGCGATCTTCGTCCGCAGGTCGTGCGCGTTCTGGACGTGCGAGTACAGGCTCGCGACCTTGACGTCGAACCGCCGCGCCAGCTCCGACGGCGTCACGTGGTCGAAGCCGGCCTCGTCGGCCAGCTCCGCCCCGGCGCGCACGACGCGTTCCGTGGTCAACCCGGCCCGAACCATGAGCTACCCTCCCTTTGCCTAAAGAGAGGGTAGCTCAGCCTAAAAGCTTTAGGCAAACAGGGCGTCCGCCCAGCTCGACTCCCGCGTCAGGCCCGGCGGGACCGCGAAGTGCGCCGAGCCCGTGTGCTGGACGTACTCCATCATCGCGTCCTTCGACGACAGCGCCTGCTGCATCGGCACGTACTGCGTCCGGGTGTCGCGGTTGAAGGCCAGGAAGAACAGGCCCGCCTCCAGGTGCCCGACGCCGTCGGATCCGTCGACGAAGTTGTAGCCGCGGCGCAGGATCCGCACCCCGTTCAGCGCCTGGTGGGAGGCCAGCCGGACGTGCGCGTCCTCCGCGATCACCTTCTCGCCGCCCTGGCCGCCGACGTCCAGGTCCAGCTCGTCGAACTCCGCGGTCTGGCCGAGCGGGGCGCCCGATCCCTTGCTGCGGCCGATGATCTCCTGCTGGCCCGCCAGCGGCTCGCGGTCCCAGGTCTCGACGTGCATCCGGATCCGGCGCGCCACCAGGTAGCTGCCGCCGGCCATCCACGGCTGGCCGTCGCCGGCCTGCGCCCACACCTGGTCGCGCAGGAAGTCGGTGTCCTCGGACTTGATGTTGTTCGTGCCGTCCTTGAAGCCGAACAGGTTCCGCGGGGTCGGCTGCTCGCGCGAAGTCGACGAGCTGCGCCCGAAGCCGAGCTGCGACCAGCGGACCTCGGTGACGCCGAAGCCGAGCCGCACCAGGTTGCGGACCGCGTGCACCGCCACCTGCGGGTCGTTCGCGCACGCCTGGATGCACAGGTCGCCGCCGCTGCGGGCCGGGTCGAGCTTGTCCTTCGGGAACAGCGGCAGGTCGATCAGCTGCGGCGGCCGCTTGGCCGCCAGGCCGAACCGGTCGTCGAACAGCGACGGCCCGAAGCCGATGGTCAGCGTCAGCTGCGACGCCGGCAGGTCGAGCGCCTCGCCGGTGTCACCGGGCGGGGCGTGCTCGCCGCCGTCGATCGCGCCGCCGGGCACGACCTCCTGCCCGGCGGTCATCCGGCGGGCCGCCTCGGTCCACGTCTTCAGCAGCTGCCGCAGCTTCTCGCGGTCCTTGGTGGTGACGTCGAGCGCCGCGAAGTGCAGGTTGGCCTGCGCCGGCGTGACGATCCCGGCCTGGTGCTCGCCGTGGAAGTCGACGGTGTTCACCGACGCCTCGGCGTTGCCGCTGGTCGCCTTGTCGATCCCGATGCCGGCGGCGGCCCCCGCGCCGGCGAGCGCGACGCCCGCGCCCGCCATGCCGAAGAGCTTCCGCCGCGAAACGCGCGTGCCCTCTTGTGCCGTCACTTGGAGACGACCTCCGCAACCTTGCTCAGCGGTTCGCTCAGCGCGTCGACGGCCGAGGCGAACTCCTTGACCTGGTCCTGGGACAGCTCGTTGTAGAGCTTGAAGCCGTCACCGGCGCGCTGCTTGTCCAGCAGGCCCTGGACGTTCGCGAACTCCTTGTCCAAAGTGGACACGATCGCCGGGTCCTTCGCCTGCAGGATCGGCCGCAGCGCGGTGATCGCGCCCTTCGAACCGTCCAGGTTGGCCTGGAAGTCCCACAGGTCGGTGTGCGAGAAGGCCTCCTCCTCGCCGGTGATCTTGCCGGTCGCGACCTCGTCGAGGAGTTCCTTCGCGCCGTTCGCGAGGTCGAGCGCGGTCAGCTCCAGCGTCTTGGACTTCGCGACCAGGTCCTTGACGTCGGCCACCAGCTTGTCGGCGATCTGCGCGCTGTCCGGCTGCAGGCCGGTCTTGAACAGGTCCTTCTCCAGCCGGTGGAACCCGGTGAACTGCTGGTTCGGCTCGAGGTCGGCTTCGCGGACGTCGATGGCCGGGTCCAGGTCGCCGAACTTCTCGGCCACCGGCTCGATCCGCTCGTAGTAGACGCGGGTGCGCGCGTACGCGGCCTTCGCCTCGTCGACCTTGCCCGCCTTGACGAGGTCGGCGAACTTCGTCGTCTCGTCCTGCAGCGCCGCGGTGTTGTTGCCGACGTAGTCCGCGTAGCTCTTGGTGGCCTGCGATTTCTGCGCGTCCGTGTCGTTCTGCTTCGCGACCCCGCCGGTGACGGTGAAGTCGCCGCGGATGCCGTTGCCGGCCATGCCCGGCTTGCAGGCGGTCTGGTACTTGCCCGCGTCGGCGACCTCGACGATCAGCCGCCGGTTCAGGCCGGGCGCGATGTTCTCGACCTCACCCATGATCCGGTCGCCCTCGGCGTAGAGGTAGAACTCGGTGACCTTGGTGCCCTTGTTGGTGATCTCGAAGGTCACGTTGCCCGCACCGGCGGTGGTGGCCGAGACGGCGCACGCGGTGTCGGACGCCTCGACCTTGATCGGGCCACCGCCACCCGGGGCACCCGCGGTGTCGCTCTTGCTGTCGCACGCGGTCAGCGCCACCAGGGCGGTGGCGCCGGCCAGTACGGCCAGCGGGGTTCGACGGGTCTTGCGCACGGTCACTCCTTCGAGGCGGCCGCGGCGACGGGTGCCGGCGCGGTCTTCTTGCTGGGCTTGAGGAACAGGGGCAGCACGATGGCGACGTAGGCGACCCAGGCGACGGCCTGCAGCACGGTCGTCTGCTGCGAGTAGTTGAAGATGCCCTTCAGCAGCGCGCCGTACCAGGACGTCTCGGGCAGCGTCGCCGACGCGTCGAAGGCCAGGCTGTGGATGCCGGGGAGGAACGCGGCTTCCTGGAGGTCGTGCAGGCCGTAGCCGAGCACCCCGGCGGCGACGAACACCAGCAGGACGCCGGTGACCGTGAAGAACTTGGCCAGGTTGAACCGGACGGCGCCCTTGTAGAGCAGCCAGGCGAGCGCGACCGCGGCCACGATGCCGACGGCGAAGCCGATCAGCGGCTGCACGGTGTCCGACTGCGCGGCCTGGACGGCGGAGTAGAAGAACACCGCGGTCTCCAGCCCCTCGCGCCCGACGGCGAGGAACGACAGCAGCAGCACGGCCAGCGGGCCGACGTCCAGCGCTTCGTCCATCTTCCCGCGCAGTTCGGCGGCGATGCTCTTCGCGGCCTTGCGCATCCAGAAGATCATCGCGGTGACGAACACGACCGCGACGATCGACAGGCTTCCGCCGAGCAGTTCCTGGTGCTCGAACGACAGCTGGGCGGTCGTGTAGGTCAGGATCGCGCCGACGGCGACCGACAGCAGCACCGCGGCGCCGACGCCGGGCCACACCCAGCGCAGCGCGTGCCGCCGCTCGGTCTTGACGAGGAAGGCCACCAGGATGCTGACGACCAGCGCCGCTTCCAGGCCTTCGCGTAGCCCGATCAGCGCGCTCGAGAACAACACCGGTCCGCCTCCCTGAGTTTCTGGTTCAGTGATGGTTTTAGGTAAGGCTCACCTGTAAGTCCAGTGCGGGCACGCTCGACAAAATCGGATTAAACGGTCAAATAGGATCGCTCGGTGAAGTTAGGTTAGGGTAACCGCAGGTCAGGGCGCTACGCGTCGACTCGATAACAAAATTTGTGATGTCGCTGGCAGCGGAGCTGTTTTTACCCTCCGCTTGCCTGGTCAGACGGTTGGGGGACCCTCTTGAGTGCGTCCGTAACCTGATCGGGTGGCCGATACCGCTCAGCCGACCGTCACGCCTCCGGAATCCCCGCCGTCGGGGAGACCGCCGCGGCGTTATCTCGGCCGGGCGGCGCTCGCGCTGGGACTGGTGCTCACCGGCGTGATCCTGGTCGTCACCATCGGCGTCCGGAACCCCCACGCGCCGGCCGCGCCACCCCCGGTGCAACCGGCGCTGGCCATCCCGGAGCAGCGCCCGCAGCCTGGCGCCGAAGCCCCGCGCGCCGGCCTCGCCGCGCCGGTCGACCGGCCGCAGGTGTCCGACCAGGCGGAGCTGACCGCGTGGGCGACCCGCGTCGCGGACAAGACGCACGTCCCGGCGCGCGTGCTCGCCGCCTACGGCCGGGCGGAAATGTGGATGCAGCGCCAGAAGCCGACGTGCCACCTCTCGTGGGCGACGCTCGCGGGCATCGGCCGGGTCGAGACCGAGCGCGGGGACTTCGACCTCGCGGCGATCGGCGCGGACGGCCGCGTCATGAAGCCGGTCGTCGGTCCGCCGCTGGACGGAACACCGGGCGTCCCGGCGGTGCACGACACCGACGGCGGCAAGCTCGACGGCGACAAGTCGTGGGACCACGCGATCGGCCCGCTGCAGTTCCTGCCGTCGACGTGGAAGAAGTACCAGGAGCGCGCGAACGGCGACGGCGGCACGCCGGACCCGCAGAACGTGGACGACGCGGCCTTCACGGCGGCACGCTTCCTGTGTTCGGGCGGCGACGACCTGGGCACGCCGGCGGGCTGGTGGCGGGCGATCCTGTTCTACAACCAGGCCCTGCCCTACGGCCAGGACGTCTTCAGCGCGGCGGACGCCTACGCGGAGGCGAGCGTCGCGCCCTGAGTCAGAGCTCCCGGTCCGCGAACAACGGCGTGACGGCCATCAGCACCAGCAGCAGCAAGCCGGCGTAAGCACCCAGCGTGGTGAAGATCGACATTTCCGGTCCCTCCCGAGTAGGTCTGGAACCAGCTTCGCCCGCCGAGGGGGTCTCGCGGATCGGCCGAGGGGCCTGTCCGGATCAGCCGAATGGCCACTGCCGGGCGGGTCGTTCGGCCCTGGCCTCAGGACTCGCGCAGCGCGATGCGCGCCTTGACCTCGTTGATCGCCTCGAGGTACTCCGGCACCGGGTTCATCGCCGACGCCATCCGCATCTGGGCCAGCGCCTCGACGAACCGGCCGAGGCGCTGGAGGGTCCGGCCCAGGATGAACCGGGCGTAGTGGTCCGTGGGATCCAGCTCCAGCACCCGGGTGAACGCCTGTTCGGCCCGCCGGAGCTGCGCCGAGTGGAAGTACGCGCGCCCGGCCAGCAGGTGCACCGACGGCTTGTCCGGCTCGGAGTCCAGCAGGGGCTCCAACGCCTTCAGCGCGTCCAGCGGGCGACGGCGGCCGACGAGGTCTTCGGCCTGACGGAAGGCATGAAACCCCGACTGTTCGGGAGGCTGCGAAGCAGCTGCGGCGTCCGTCATGGTCACCCCTACGTTACCGCGAGAGAGGGGGTTGCACACGCCTGGAATCGGGACGTGATGGACTGTGTCGCCATGAGCAGCGGGTACCGGGGCCTGGCGCCCTACCTCTACTACGCCGACGCCACGGCGGCGCTCGCCTGGCTGACCAGGGTCTTCGGGTTCACCGAGCAGGTCAGGTTCTGCGACGCCGCGGGCGAGGTCTTCCAGGCGACGCTGTGCGCGGGCGACGCGCGGATCCAGATCGCGGGCGTCGGGCCGGACTACTGGCAGGCCAAGGGCGTCGACGGCCCGGTCGGCCAGCTCAACATCCTGTACGTCGACGACGTCGACGACCACTACGAGCGGATCGCGGCCGCGCTCGGCGACGAGACCGAGCTGGATCCGCCGCAGGACCAGCCCTACGGCGCGCGGGTGTTCACCGTCGCCGATCTCGGCGGCAACAGCTGGACGTTCTGGCAGCAGACGTCCGAGACCGTCGAGCTGCCGCCCGGCTGGCAGGCGATCCGCGCCGGGGACTGACCAGGACTACCGGCCGTGCCTCCAACGGGTGAACTGCGGTGACGGCTAGGCTGGGCACGAAACCGCAGGCACGACGCACCGAGGAGCATGGCGTGGCTCTCATCGAGCAGGTAGGCGCGCGCGAGATTCTGGACTCGCGTGGCAACCCGACCGTCGAGGTGGAGGTGGCTCTCGACGACGGCACCCTGGCGCGGGCCGCGGTCCCGTCGGGGGCGTCGACCGGTGAGCACGAGGCGGTCGAGCTGCGGGACGGCGACACCGGCCGCTACAACGGCAAGGGCGTCGAGCGCGCGGTCGCCGCGGTCCTCGACGAGATCGGCCCGGAGATGGTCGGCATCGAGGCCGTCGACCAGCGGATCGTCGACCAGAAGCTGGTCGACCTCGACGGCACGCCGGCGAAGTCCCGCCTCGGCGCGAACGCCATCCTCGGCGTCTCGCTGGCCGTCGCGAAGGCCGCCGCCGAGTCGGCCGAGCTGGAGCTGTTCCGCTACCTGGGCGGGCCGAACGCGCACGTGCTGCCGGTCCCGATGCTGAACATCCTCAACGGCGGTTCGCACGCGGACAGCAACGTCGACGTCCAGGAGTTCATGATCGCGCCGATCGGCGCGGAGACCTTCCGCGAGGCCCTGCGCTGGGGCACCGAGGTCTACCACTCGCTGAAGTCGGTGCTGAAGGGCCGCGGCCTTTCGACCGGTCTCGGCGACGAGGGCGGCTTCGCGCCGAACCTCGACAACAACCGCGAGGCGCTCGACCTGATCCTGCAGGCCATCGAGAAGGCCGGCTACACCCCGGGCCGCGACGTCGCGCTCGCGCTCGACGTCGCCGCGACGGAGTTCTTCGCCGACGGCACGTACACGTTCGAGGGCACCAAGCGCAGCGCCGAGCAGATGTCCGCCTACTACGGCGAGCTGCTGGCGAACTACCCGCTCGTGTCCATCGAAGACCCGCTGAGCGAGGACGACTGGGACGGCTGGGTCACCATGACCGCCGAGGTCGGCGACAAGGTCCAGATCGTCGGCGACGACCTGTTCGTCACCAACCCGGACCGGCTCGAGGAGGGCATCACCCGCCGCGCCGCCAACGCGCTGCTGGTGAAGGTCAACCAGATCGGCACCCTGTCCGAGACGCTCGACGCGATCTCGCTGGCCACGTCGTTCGGCTACAAGTCGATGATGAGCCACCGCTCCGGCGAGACCGAGGACACGTTCATCGCCGACCTGGCGGTCGCCACCGGCGTCGGCCAGATCAAGACCGGCGCCCCGGCCCGCGGCGAGCGGATCGCGAAGTACAACCAGCTGCTGCGCATCGAGGAGACCCTCGGTGACGCCGCCCGGTACGCCGGCGAGCTGGCCTTCCCGCGGTTCAGCGCCGAGGCCTGATCGCCCATGGCGGACCGGGGGAGGACGACGCGCAACCGCCGCGGCAGCGGCGGGGCTTCGCGGACGGGCGGGTCCGCGCGGGCCCGCCGTCCCGAAGCGGCGCGGCGCCGCACCGGCGACGCGGAAACCACCAGGGCCCGGCTGCGCCGGGGACTGGCGGCGAAGCGGGCGTCCGGCGCGGCGAAGGTGCTCGGCATGTCCACCACCCGCCGCGCGGCGGTGGTGGCGATCGTGGTGTGCGCGCTGGCGTTCACCATCGCCGTGCCCCTGCGCACGTACCTCTCCCAGCGGACCGAAGTCCGCGAACAGCAGGCGCAGCAGGCTCAGCTGCAGCAGGAGGTCGCTCAGCTCCAGGGCCGCAAGGCGGAGCTGAGCGACCCCGCGCAGATCGAGGCCGAAGCCCGGCGGCGGCTGCGGTACGTCAAGCCGGGCGAGACGCCGTACATCGTCCAGCTGCCCGAGGACAAGGCCCCGGACGCGGCACCGCACCAGGGACAGCAGCAGGCCACGGGCAGTTCCTGGTACGAGAACCTCTGGAACCAGGTCTCCGGCGGCTGAGGTCTCATACGCCCCAATGTGGCGTTGGTTGCGTCCAACGCACCCAATGTGGCGTTCGGTGCGTCAGACGCACCGAACGCCACATTGGGGCGCTTGGGGCGCGGGCCGCGTGGCGGGGCGCACGCATTAACCTTGGGCGCGTGAACAGCACGCAGCAGCACCGGTTCGAGCCCGTCACCGACGCCGACCGCGAGATCATCGCGGAGCAGCTCGGACGGCCGCCGCGGGCGTTGCGCGCCGTTGCCGCCCGGTGCCCGAGCGGGCACCCCTCCGTGGTGCAGACCAGCCCGCGGCTGGAGAACGGCACGCCGTTCCCGACCCTCTACTACCTGACGTGCCCGAAGCTGAACTCGATGATCGGCACGATCGAGGCGTCCGGGATCATGAAGGAGATGACCGAGCGGCTCTCCACCGACCCGGACCTCGCCGCGCAGTACCAGCGCACCCACGAGACCTATCTCGCCGAGCGTGACGCGATCGAGCCGCTCGGTCACCAGGTGACCGCCGGTGGCATGCCCGGGCGCGTCAAGTGCCTGCACGTCCACGTGGCCCACTCGCTCGCGGTCGGTCCCGGCGTCAACCCGTTCGGTGACGAGACCCTGGCGCTTCTTAGGGCGAACGGGTGGCCTGCCGGAGACTGCGCCGAGTAACGCTCGCGCCGCGTAGAGAGATAACTGGACTGGGTGAGCGAAAACCTCGATCCGGGAAGATCCCTACTCCCGAAGGGGTGAAACTGCGCCTCGGGTACGGCAGGCTGTCACCCGAGGGTGGTGACCGATCCGGCCAGGAGGGCTTCCAGTTATGCGCGTGCGGCGACTGCCAGACGCAGTCGGAAGCTACGCCCGAAGATTCGGGATCCGCCACCGCACCGCGTACCCGCTGGTCGCCGGCGTCTTCGCCGTGATGCCCGCGCTGCTCGCCGGCGGTGGCACGCTCGGCTGGCTCGGCGGGAGCGCCGAGCGCACCCACGACGTCGTGCTCAGCCAGGGCTACGACCCCGGCCACGCCCCGCTCCAGCAGATCGCCGTCGACGGCACCCTTCCCGGCGCCCCGATCCCGTTGCCGCTGCCGGCCTACGAACTGCCCGACGGCCCGCTCGGCATCCCGGCCACCGCGCTCGCCGCGTACAAGAACGCCGCCGACATCCTCGGCCGCGAGCAGCCCGCCTGCCACATCGACTGGGCGCTGATCGCCAGCATCGGCCGGATCGAGTCCAACCACGCCCGCGGCGGCTACGTCGACGCGCAGGGCACCACCCGCGAGCCGATCCTCGGCCCGCAGCTCAACGGCCAGGGCGGGTTCGCCGCGATCCCGGACACCGATCAGGGCGTGCTCGACACGGACGTGGTGTGGGACCGCGCGGTCGGCCCGACCCAGTTCATCCCGGCGACGTGGAAGGCCTACGCCTCCGACGGCAACGGTGACCGCAAGTCCGACCCGAACAACATCTTCGACGCGGCGCTCGCCACCGGCCGGTACCTCTGCTCCGGCGGGTTCGACCTGGCGAACCCGGACCAGCTGCGCGGCGCGCTCCACCGGTACAACAACTCCGACACGTACGTGAACACGGTGATCCTCTGGGCCGAGGCCTACCGCACCGGGATCATGCAGGTGCCGGACAGCACGGTCCCGATCGGCGCGCCGAACGCGGCGCTGGCGCCGGCGCCGCCGTCGATCCCGCCCCCACCGGTCCCGACGACGACGCCGACGAGCCCGCCGCCGACGACACCGGGCACGTCGACGCAGCCGACCACGTCGAAGCCGACGTGTGTGCCCCCGACCACGACGGTCACCACGACGACGGTGACGAGCGTGACCACGACGACGACTCCGCCGCCGACCACGACTCCGCCGCCCAGCGAAACCTCGCCGACCACCACGCCGACGACCCCGACGCCGACGTGTGGACAGGTGGTCACGTCGGTCAGCACGTCGACCACCCCGACCACGACCACCGTGGGGCAGCCCACCGGCTGAGCGTGCCGTGGCAGCTAGGGTGATCGCATGCCTCGTGTTGCCGCGATCGACTGTGGGACCAACTCCATCCGCCTGCTCGTCGCCGAGCTGACGCCGCGCCACGACGGCACGGTCGACCTGCGTGACCTGCACCGCGAGATGCGGATCGTCCGGCTCGGCCAGGGCGTCGACGCCACCGGCATGCTCGCGCCCGAAGCGCTGGAGCGGACGCAAGCCGCCCTCGCCGACTACACCGTCGCCGCGCGGCGCAAGGGCGTCGAGAAGGTGCGCATGGTCGCCACCTCCGCCACCCGCGACGCCAAGAACCGCGACGACTTCTTCCGCATGACGCGCGAAACCCTCGGCGTCGAGGCCGAGGTGATCAGCGGCGACGAAGAGGCCCGGCTCAGCTTCACCGGCGCCGTCGGGGAGCAGGACCCGGACGACGGCCCGTTCGTCGTCGTCGACGTCGGTGGCGGCTCGACCGAGCTGGTCCTCGGCACCTGGGACGGCAGGCAGGCCGAGGTGCTCGCCGCGAAGTCCGTCGACATCGGCTGCGTCCGGATCACCGAGCGCGCGCTGAAGAGCGACCCGCCGACCGCCGACGAGATCGCCGCCGCCCGCGACCTGGCCGGCAAGGTGCTCACCGACGCGTTCGACGTCGTCGACGTCGCCCGCGCTCGCACGTGGATGGGCGTGGCCGGCACGGTCACGACGCTGTCGGCGATCGCCCAGGAGCTGCCGGAATACGACCGCGACCGGGTGCACCTGTCCCGGCTGAGCCCGGCGGACATCGACCGGCTCGCCACGCGCCTGCTCGCCGAGGACCACGCCACCCGGGCGGCGAACCCGGTGATCCACCCCGGCCGGGTCGACGTCATCGGCGGTGGCGCCGTGGTGGTCCAGACCCTCGCCGAGCAGCTCGCCGCCCGCGGCGGGCCGACCGAGCTGGTGGTCAGCGAGCACGACATCCTCGACGGCATCGCCCTTTCGCTCGCCTGACCGACCGTTCGGCCACCCGAAAGGGCTTGCGCCACAAGGGAACCGTGGGTGAGCGCGTGATGACCACGCGTCCACGCTAGGCTGTCCGGTCCATCCGGATCCCTCCGTTCGTTGTACTCCAACCAGGTGGTCCTGACGGTCGTCACTGATTTGCAACACCGCAGTCCTGTGATCGGCTTCGCCGCCCCCGATAGCGTGCGTCTCACCTTTCGGACAGACGGAGATGGAGGGGCTCATGCGTCGTTCGCGCAGGCTCTGGGGACCCACGGTGGTGATGACCTCGCTGGCGCTCGTGCTGACCGCGTGCGGTGGTGGATCGGGCAGCTCCGCGGGCGCCGGCGAGACGGACCCGGACGGCACAGTCAGCGTCTACGGCACCGAACCGGAGAACGCGCTGGTCCCGACCAACATCAACGACCTGGGCGGCACCAAGGCGGTCCAGCCGATGTTCGCCACCCTGGTCGGGTTCAAGGGCGCGGATGCCAAGCCCTTCAACCTGATGGCGGAGTCGATCACCACGACCGATTCCAAGGTCTACGACATCAAGATCAAGCAGGGCTGGAAGTTCCACGACGGCACCGAGGTGAAGGCGCGCAACTTCACCGACGCCTGGAACTTCGGCGCCTACGCGCCGAACGGCCAGCTCAACACCGACTTCTTCTCGAACATCCAGGGCTACGCCGACGTCCACCCCGAAGACAAGAACGCCAAGCCGTCCACCGAGGGAATGTCCGGGCTGGTCGTGAAGGGCGACTACGAGTTCCAGGTGACGCTGAACGCGCCGTTCTCGGTGTTCGAGATCAAGATCGGTTACCAGGCCTTCGCGCCGCTGCCTGACGTGTTCTTCAAGGACCGCCCGGCCTTCGAGCAGCACCCGATCGGCAACGGCCCGCTCAAGTTCGTCTCGCGGACGCCCAACCAGGACATCAAGCTCACCCGCTTCGACGACTACAAGGGTGACGACAAGGTCAAGTTCAAGAACCTCGACATCAAGATCTACGCCAGCCAGGAGACCGCCTACCAGGACCTGCTGAGCGGGCGGCTCGACTTCATGGAGGCGCTGCCGCCGTCGGCGGTCGCCGGCGGCAAGTACAAGGCCGACCTCGGCGACCGGCTGGTGACCGGCCACCTGCTCGGGATCAGCACCATCAACATCCCGTACTACGTGCCCGGTTACAACAACCTCGACCTGCGCAAGGCCATCTCGATGGCGATCGACCGCGCGCAGATCACCAAGACCGTCATGAACGACACCTACGTGCCGGCGGACGGCTACATCTCGCAGGGCATCCCCGGTGCGCGTCCCGGCGTCTGCCAGTTCTGCAAGTTCGACCCGGCGGCGGCCAAGGAGGCCTTCCAGAAGTCCGGCTTCAAGGGCAAGCTGACCATCGCGTCCAACGCGGACGGTGGCCGCAAGGAACCGCTGGTCGCGGCGTGCAACAGCATCAAGAACACCCTCGGTGTCGAGTGCGACTTCGTGCCCGCGACCGACTTCGGCCAGTGGCGCAGCATCGTGAACGGCCACAAGCTCACCGGCATGGGCCGCTCGGACTGGTCGGCGGACTACCCGTCCATCGAGGACTTCCTCAACCCGCTCTACAAGACCGGCGGGTCCTCGAACGACTCGACGTACTCCAACCCGCAGGTGGACGCCCTCCTCGCGCAGGCGGACTCGACCGTCGACAAGGACGCCGCGGTCAAGCTGTACCAGCAGGCCGAGGACCTGATCGCGAAGGATCTGCCGACGATCCCGGTGTGGGACGAGAAGGGCACCGCGGCGAAGTCGAAGAACCTCAAGTCCGCGGCCCTGGACTTCCGGCGCATGCCGGACTACCCGTCCATCGAGGTCCTCAAGAAGTAGTGGTGACGCGCTGACCTGCCGCAACCACCACCACGCCGTCGTGAGTGGTAATTCGGGTTCTGACCCTCATTACCACTCACGACGGCCGGCGCGCACTAGGAACTCGTCATGATCCGCTATGTCCTGCGACGGCTGCTGCAGCTGGTCCCGGTGTTCTTCGGCACCACGTTCCTCATCTACGTCCTGGTCTGGGCCGTGCCCGGCGACCCGTTCTCCGGCAAGTGCGGCCAGGTCGCCTGCCCGCCGGCCTACATCGCCTCGATGACCGAGAAGTTCCACCTGGACGACAACCTCTTCGTCCAGTACTTCAAGTACCTCGGGAACCTGTTCACCGGCGACTGGGGCGAGACCTTCAACGGCACCTCGGTCGGCGAGCTGATCGCCACGTCGTACCCGATCACGCTGCGCCTGGCCGTGATCGCCGTGCTGATCGAAGCCCTCATCGGGCTGACCGCCGGCGTGCTGACCGGCCTGCGCGGCAAGGGTTTCCTCGACAACCTCGTGCTGGTCTCGACCACGTTCCTGATCTCGCTGCCGGTGTTCGTCACCGCGATCGTGCTGCAGCTCGCACTGGGCGGCAACGGCCTCGGCTGGATCGAGGCCAGCGTGTCGGACGACCCGTCCGTCGGTGAGCTGATCGTGCCCGGCATCGCGCTCGGCAGCCTGTCCATGGCGTACGTGGCCCGGCTGGCGAGGACGAGCATCGCCGAAAACCGCCGCGCCGACTACGTCCGGACGGCGATCGCGAAGGGACAGCCCCAGAGCCGGGTCGTCCTCGTCCACCTGCTCCGCAACTCGGTGATCCCGGTGCTCACCTTCCTCGGCACCGACCTCGGCGCCCTGATGGGCGGCGCGATCGTCACCGAGGGCGTGTTCAACATCAACGGCCTGGGCGGTCTCATCTTCCGCGGCATCCAGAACCGCGAGAGCGCGACCGTCGTCGGCGTCGTCGTGCTGCTGGTGCTGGTCTACCTGCTGATGAGCCTGTTCGTGGACCTGCTGTACGCCGTTCTCGACCCGAGGATCCGCTATGACTGACCCGAACCTGGTGGGCGGCGGCGGGGCCGACGCGGCCGAGCTGTCCCGCGTCGACGACTCCGCCACCGGCCCGCGGAAACCCCGCAGCCTGTGGGGCGACGCGTGGCGCCAGCTGCGGCGCAAGCCGGCGTTCGTCGCCTCCGCCGTGATCATCGCCCTGATCGTGCTGATCGCCATCGCGCCCGGC
>Ga0070668_100000286_pt1 | contig 33488 bp, 30 predicted proteins | sample KBSS43metaG_FD_64661 | JGI IMG/M metagenome (GOLD analysis project Ga0070668, IMG submission 64661) | Switchgrass rhizosphere microbial communities from Kellogg Biological Station, Michigan, USA - KBS S4-3 metaG | ecosystem: Host-associated > Plants > Roots > Rhizosphere > Soil ...
CGGTGGCCGGGCCGCAGAGCGCCGCGTGCACCCGCTCGCCGAGCTCGATCGCGGTCGCCCGGTCGGCGACGCCGGGCAGCAGCACGGCGAACTCGTCGCCGCCGAGGCGGGCCGCGGTGTCGCCCTCGCGCAGGCCGGCCCGGAGGCGGTCGGCGACGCCGGTTAGCAGCAGGTCGCCGGCGTCGTGCCCGAGCGAGTCGTTGACCACCTTGAATCGGTCGAGGTCGACGAAGACCACCGCGGCGCCGCGGCCGCCGGCGGCGAGCGACTCCTCCATGCGGGTGAGGAACAGCGCGCGGCTGGCCAGCCCGGTGAGCGAGTCGTGGAACGCCTGGGTCATCGCCTCCCGGGTGCGTGCGTCGGTGATCGCCAGGCTGACGTGTTCGGCGAACGCCTTGATCAGGTCCTGGACCGGTTTGTCGAAGCTGCGCCTGGTGCTGAAGCTACCGACGACCAGGCTGCCGATCGCCTGCCCGTTCTCGTGCACCGGCACCGCGATCACCGACTGGAGCTGCGCGGCCGTCATGCTCGGCAGGGCCATCGGCGCGGTCGCGTAGTCCTCCACCAGGACCACCTCGTCGCCGAGCACGGCGAGTCCGGCGGCGCCGCCGGCGGCCAGCGGGATGTGCTGGAGCTTCGCGAAGACCTCGGGGGGTACGCCGACGGCGGCCACCATGCTGCCGCGGGTGCGGTCGGCGGTGTCGACCAGGTTGAGCGACACCATCTCGCCGCCGGTCGCATCGCGTACGGCGGCGACGACCATCGAGTAGATCTGGTTGAGCGGCAGGCGCCGGGCGACCGCCCGCTGGACGCCGCAGAGTTCCTCGAACACCAGCCGGCCGCGATTCCGGCAGTTCCGGAGCCGGTCGTTCATCTGCAGCGACTGCAGGCTCAGTTCCAGCACGCGGGCCATCCCGCGCAGCAGGCAGACCTCCTCGGCGCTGAACGCGGGGCCGCGCCGGCCGAGCACCAGAACGCCGGTGGCGTCGCCGCCGATCGTGGCGAACGTGACGGCGTGCGGACCGGTGGCCAGGTCGAGGGTGGTGCGCCGGCCGGCGGCGACCTCGGCGAGGGCGGTCGCGGGCACCTCGCCGGCCGCCAGTCCGACGGCGGCGACCGGGACGGTGTCGATCATCAGCACGGCCACATCCGCGTCGAGGGCGCGGGCGGCGCATTCGACGGCGGCGTGCTGCGCGGCCGGACCGCCCGGGCAGTCGGCGACCACGGACAGGAACTCCGTCAGCTGCTGAGTCGCGTGCACGAAATGCCAGTCGACCGGGTGTGGCGGCACCTGAGAGGAAACGCGCGACCGCCCGAGCGCACACCCTCGGGCACGAACTGGTCATGGTTGCCCGCCAAACGGGCAAGTGTTTTGTGATCTTCACCCGATCTTGGCGGGAATTGCGCCGAACGATGGCGCCCGCAAACCGGGCAAGGACCCAACAAACTTGCCCGGTTGGTGATGCGGGACACAGGTTTCTCTGGTGTTACAACTAGTCCACGGCAAAATCGGATGGCCTTGGGTGCGGTTGAGTGCGGCGGGAGGGGCGGCATTGAATGCGGACGAGCGGCAACACCAGATCGTCGCCCTCGCGCGGCGACTGGGTGAGGTCGACGTCGCCAAGCTCGCCGCCGAACTGGACGTCTCGGCCGAGACCATTCGCCGCGATCTGCGGCTGCTGGAAAAGCACGGCCTGATCCGGCGTACGCACGGCGGCGCGTACCCGGTGGAGACCGCGAAATTCGAGACGGACCTGGCCAGCCGCACCACCCGGGGGGTGCCGGAGAAACGCCGGATAGCGGCCGCCGCGGCCGGCCTCATCGGGGACGCGGAAACCATCTTCATCGATGAGGGGTTCACGCCTCAGCTGATCGCCGAGGCGTTGCCCACGGACCGGCCGCTGACCGTCGTGACCGCCTCGCTGCACACCGCGGCCTGGCTCGCCACCTCGAGCCCGGCCACGGTTCTGCTGCTCGGCGGCCGGGTGCGCGGCCGCACGCTGGCCACGGTCGACCACTGGGCAGCCGGCATGCTCTCCGGCTTCGTGATCGACCTGGCCTTCATCGGGGCCAACGGCATCTCCCGGGAAGCCGGCCTGACCACCCCGGATCCGGCGGTGGCCGACATCAAGGCGCACGCGGTGCGGGCCGCCCGCCGGCGGATCTTCATCGGCGTGCACACCAAGTTCGGCGTACGGACGTTCTGCCGTTTCGCCGAGATCTCGGAATTTGAATTCCTGGTCACGGATACCGCGTTGCCGGTTTCCGAGGCGCATCGCTATTCGCGGCTCGGACCCCAAGTAATCCGCGCCTGAATACCTCCCCCACATCGCCGTTTTTGAATGAAACGGAGGCTGCACCATGCCCGGAAAACCCGTCTTGGCGACCGCGGTGGCCGGCCTGCTGCTGCTCACGGCCGGCTGCTCCGGCGCCGGCTCGACCGGCGGCGGCAGCGGCGACTCCGCCGATAACACCATCACCGCCCTGATGGTGGGTAACCCGCAGATGGAGGACATCCAGAAGCTGACCGCGGACAACTTCACCAAGCAGACCGGAATCACCGTGAAGTTCACGATCCTCCCGGAGAACGAGCTTCGCGACAAGGTGACCCAGGACGTCGCGAATCAGGGCGGGCAGTACGACGTGGCGACGGTCGGCGCGTACGAGGTGCCGATCTGGGCGAAGAACGGCTGGCTGCACGAACTGTCGACGCAGGCGCAGGCGGACACGAGCTACGACGCCGCCGACCTGATCAAGCCGATGGTGGATTCGGTGACCGGCGAGGACGGCAAGATGTACGCGGCGCCGTTCTACGGCGAGTCGTCGTTCCTCATGTACAACAAGCAGATGTTCGAGGCCAAGGGCCTCACCATGCCGGAGAAGCCGACCTGGGCCCAGGTGGCCGACTTCGCGGCCAAGCTCAACGACAAGGGCAAGGGCGTAGCCGGCATCTGCCTGCGTGGCCTGCCCGGCTGGGGCGAACTGTTCGCGCCGTTGACCACGGTCGTCAACACGTACGGCGGCACCTGGTTCGACAAGGATTGGACCCCGAAGGTCAACTCGCCCGAGTTCACCGCGGCCACCAAGTTCTACGTCGACCTGGTGCGCAACTACGGCGAGTCGGGTGCCCCGCAGGCCGGCTTCACCGAGTGCCTGAACACGTTCGGCCAGGGCAAGGCGGCCATGTGGTACGACGCCACCTCGGCAGCCGGCACGCTGGAGGACAAGAACGCGAGCAAGGTGGCCGGCCAGGTCGGCTACGCGTACGCCCCGGTGAACAAGACCGATTACTCCGGCTGGCTGTGGACCTGGGCGTGGACGATGCCCAAGACCACCAAGAAGGCCGACGCCGCCTGGAAGTTCATCTCGTGGGCGACCAGCAAGGATTACGAGAAGCTGGTCGGCGAGAAGCTCGGCTGGTCGCGGGTCCCGTCCGGCAAGCGCACCTCGACCTACAGCATCCCGGAGTACAAGGAGTCGGCGAAGGCGTTCGCCGACGTGACGCTCGGCTCGATCGAGCACGCCAACCCGACCAACCCCGGCGTGCAGCCGCGGCCCGCGCTCGGCGTGCAGTTCGTCGGCATCCCCGAGTTCGCCGACCTCGGCACCAAGGTCTCCCAGGAGGTCAGTGCCGCCATCGCCGGCAGCACCACGGTCGACAAGGCGCTCGCCGACGGCCAGGAGCAGGCCGAGACCGTCGCGAAGAAGTACAAGAAGTAGTGACCACCCTGGTTGCCCGGCCGGACGAGCGGACCCAGCCGCCCGTCCGGCCCACCAAGGGCGGAGCCAAGGACCGCTGGGTACGCCGGGCGCCCCTGCTGCCCGCGCTGATCTTCGCCATCGTGATCACCCAGATCCCGTTCCTGTACACCCTCTATCTGTCCACATTGAGCTGGAACGCGTTGCGCCCGGGTGATCGCCCGTTCGTCGGCGTGGACAACTACGTGACCGTGCTGACCGACTCGCGACTGCGGGCGGCGCTGCTCAACACGGTCTGGCTGACCGCCGGTGCGGTGATCTTCTCGATGATCCTGGGCCTGCTGCTGGCCCTGCTGCTGGACCGGTCGTTCGTCGGCCGCTCGATTGTCCGTACCTTGCTGATCACGCCGTTCCTGGTGATGCCGATCGCCGCCGCGCTGCTCTGGAAGCATGCGATCTTCAACCCGGCGTACGGCCTGATCAACGGCATCTTCGGCGGCTCGACCGACTGGATCTCGTCCTATCCGAAGGGTGCCGTGATCGCCACGCTGGTCTGGCAGTGGACGCCGTTCATGATGCTGATCCTGCTGGCCGGGCTGCAGTCGCAGTCGACCGAGGTGCTCGAGGCGGCCCGGGTGGACGGCGCGAACGCCTGGCAGATCTTCCGCCGGATGACCCTGCCGCACCTGCGGCAGTATCTGGAGCTCGGCGGGCTGCTCGGCTCGATCTACCTGGTCAACACGTTCGACGCGGTCTTCAGCATCACCCAGGGTGGTCCGGGCACGGCGACGACCAACCTGCCGTACGAGATCTATCTGACCACCTTCCGCAAGTTCGAGTACGGCGAGGCGTCCGCGGCCGGCGTCATCGTGGTGCTCCTGACGATCATCGTGGCGACGTTCGCGCTGCGGGTCATCTCCAGCCTGTTCCGGATGGAGGACAACCGATGAAGTCAAGGTTGCACAACACGATCTGGGGGACGGTTGCCTGGATCGCCGGGATCGTCTTCGTCTTCCCGGTGATCTGGATGGTGCTGACCAGCTTCAAGCAGGAGCAGGACGCCGCCAGCAACCCGCCCAGCTGGGTTTTCACGCCCACGCTCGCCCAGTACGAGCAGGTCTTCGACCGCAACATCACGCCGTTCCTGCTGAACTCGCTGATGGCGAGCATCTTTTCGACGCTGCTCGTGGTGGCGATGGCAACCCCCGCCGCGTACGCCCTCTCGCTGCGCCCGGTCGCGAAATGGACCGACACGCTGTTCTTCTTCATCAGCACCAAGATGATGCCCGCGGTCGCCGCGCTGCTGCCGGTCTATCTGCTCGCCAAGCACCTCGGCATGCTGGACAACATCTGGACGATGGTCATCCTCTACACCTCGATGAACCTGCCGCTCGCGGTCTGGATGATGCGGTCGTTCCTGCTGGAGGTGCCGCGATCGGTGCTGGAGGCCGGCGAGGTCGACGGCGCCGGCCTGCTCACCTCGATCCGGAAGATCATCCTTCCGATTGTTTCGCCGGGTTTGGCGGCAACTGCATTGATCTGCTTCATCTTCGCCTGGAACGAGTTCTTCCTGGCGGTTAATCTGACCGCGACGAATGCCGGCACCGCGCCGATCTTCCTGGTCGGGTTCATCTCGTCCGAGGGACTTTTCCTCGCGCGGCTCTGTGCCGCGGCGACGCTGGTCTCATTGCCCGTGCTGATCGCCGGTTGGCTGGCACAGAACAAACTCGTCCGCGGCCTGTCGATGGGAGCCGTCAAGTGAAAGCAGCCGTCGTCCTCACCCCAGGGACGATCGCCATCGAAGACGTGCCCGACCCCGTGCCGGGCCCGGTCGAGGTGGTGGTCAAACCGGCCGCAGCCGGCATCTGCGGCACCGATCTGCACATAATGGACGGTGAGTTCGCCCCGGCGTACCCGATCGTGCCGGGCCACGAGTTCGCCGGCGAGATCGTCGCGATCGGGTCCGCGGTCACCGGTTACGCGGTCGGTGACCAGGTGGCCGTCGACCCGTCGCTGTACTGCGGATACTGCTACTACTGCAAGCGGGCCCGGGGCAACCAGTGCGAGAACTGGGGTGCCATCGGGGTGACCGTCGCCGGCGGCGCGGCCGAGTTCGTCGCGGCGCCGATGGCCAACCTGTTCAAACTGCCCGAGCACGTCCCGGCCCGGGACGCGGCGCTGATCGAGCCGCTGTCCTGCGCGGTCCGCGGCTTCGACGTGCTGCCCCGGCACCTTGCCTCGGCATACCTGATCTACGGCTCCGGCACGATGGGCCTGATGATGCTCGAACTGGCCAAGCGGGCCGGTGCCGAGTCGGTGTCCATGGTGGACCTCAACCCGGAACGCCTGGCGACGGCCCGGCGGCTCGGCAGTTCCGCCGCCGTCACGTCGGCCGACGAGCTGGTCGCGCCGCGCGGCTTCGACGTGGTCATCGACTGTACGGGCGCGGAGCCGGCGATCCGGGACGGGCTGGCGCGGGTCGGGCGCGGTGGCACCTTCCTGCAGTTCGGGGTGGCGAACTACGACGCCCGGGTGGCGATCGAACCGTACGAGATCTATCGGCGCGAGATCACCATCACCGGGTCGATGGCGGTGCTGCACAGCTTCGACCGGGCCGGCGAACTCTTCGCGGCGGGTGTCCTCGATCCGTCGGTCTTCGTCAGCCACCGGTTCCCGCTGGCGTCGTACGCCGAGGCACTCGACCAGTTCCGCGCCGGAATTGGCCGCAAGATCCTCATTGAGCCATGACCCGAACTGTCGGCTATGTGACCGCTGGTGAGTGAACAGTCACTTCTCGTTGTCCAGCGCCTACCCCGTCGTGCTCAATGGATCCGTGGGTACGCCCGATGAACCACCGCACACCCTCGCTCCCGGCCGGGTCGGCGGGACCGCCGTAACCTTTTTCGCCCTCGCCGCCACCGCACCCATCGCGGTCCTGATCAACGTCGTGCCCGCCGGCTACGCGCTGGGCGGCGGGCCGCTGGTTCCGCTCGCCTTCGTCGCCCTCGGCGTCGTCCTGTTGCTCTTCTCCGCCGGGTACGCGGCGATGGCCCACCGGGCCCCGTTCGCCGGCGCGATGTACACCTACGTGACCCGGGGGCTCGGCCGGCCGTCCGGGGTGGGTGCGGCGTGGGTCGCGCTGGCCGCCTACCACGCCGTCCAGCTCGGTCTCTACGGCGTGGCCGGCGCGGCCGCGGCCCCGCTGCTCGCCAGTTGGTTCGATCTCACCGTGCCCTGGTGGGCGGCGGCCGCCGTCTGCTGGGCGATCGTCGCGCTCGCCGGCACGATCCGGGTCGAGATCGGCAGTGGCCTCATCGCGCTGCTGGTGCTCGCCGAGGTGGCGGTCGCGGCGGGCTTCACCGCGGCAAATCTGACGAAGCCGGCCGGCCGGATCGGCTTGGACTCCATCGTCCCGGCCGACCCGGCGGCGATCGACCGGCCGGCGCTGGGCCTGCTCCTGGCCGTGGGCATGCTGGCCTTCGTCGGCTTCGAGACCGCCGGGACGTACGCCGAGGAGTCGATGCGCCCGCGGCGGGACCCGGGCCGCGCCGGCTACGCGACCGTCGCGGTGATCGCCTTCCTGCTGGCCGCCGCGTCCTGGTCGATGAGTGTCGCGGCCGGCCCGGACCGGGTCGCCGCGGTGGCCGGCACCCGCGGCTCCGAGTTGCTGTTCGATCTGGCCGCCGCCCGGCTCGCCCCGTGGGCCGTCACGCTCGGCCGGCTCATGCTGGTCACCGGCCTGCTCGCGGCGATGCTCGCGCTGCACCACGCGATCTGCCGCTACCTGTTCGCGCTGGGCCGCGAACAGGTCCTGCCGGGCCGTCTCGGCCGCACCGCCCGGCGGACCCAGGCGCCGCGCGCCGCCTCGCTGGCCCAGTCGCTGCTGGCCGGCGCCTTGCTGGCCGCCGGTTACCTGGCCGGCGTCGACTCCCCGGCGGCCCTCGCGCGCGGCCTGTCCGTGGCCGGCGGCCTGGCGATCCTGGTCGTGCTGCTGGCCACCTCGGTGGCCGCGCTGCTGCACCTCAACCAGGTGCCCAACGGCGAGGGCACGTGGAGCCGCTTCGTCGCGCCCGGCCTGTCCACCGTGGCCCTCGGCTCGCTCGCCTACCTGGTGTGGCGCAACCTGCCCGCGCTGCTCGGCGTCCCGGAGGGCTCGTTCTGGCACTGGATCGTGCCGGCCGCGGTGGGTGGGGTGGCGGTGCTCGGCGTGCTGCACGCGGTGGCCTTGCGCGCGGCCCGGCCGGTGATCTATGCCGGCATCGGCCAGGGCGGCGTCCCGGTCGTGGTGACCCCGCAGCTGCCCGCCCCTCGGAAGCCGCGCGAGCCGGGCGCGCATCGCCCCGAGCGGGTGCGGCCGCTGAGCCCGGCCGTCGCCCGGGAGGGTGACGCCCGGAGTGCGGGCTTCCTCCCCGATGGTGAACCATGGGCGGATGAGCCCCGTGAGCCGCCGTCGTAAGGATGTCAAGTCCCGCCGATCGGGCCAGCGCGTCCTGCGGTCCGTGCCGCCACCGCCGGAACCGTGCGACTGCCCGGCGTGCACGGGCGAGGAGTTCGATCCGCAGGACATGATCGACACGCTGGTCGCCGGTGCCGCCGACGTGCTCACTGTGGACGATCCGCTGGAGGCGGAGTTGTTCGGCGCGACGTTCCTGGCCGCGGGCGACCTGGCCGGCGAGGGATTCGCGGAGGCGCTCACCGAGGGCATCGTCCCGGCCGTGGCCGAGGCCGGCACGGCGGAGTCGCTCGCCCTGCTCATCGCGCTCGACGCGGTGGGTGATGTGCCCGAGGCGGCGGCAGCCGCCGTGCGCCTGGCCGGCGCGGGCGTGCCGAAACCGGGCTGGGCCGACGAGTTGCGCGAGCCGATGCGTGTCGGCCCGTGCCGGCGGTTCGCCGACACCGACGAGTCCGCCTCGATGCTGGTGTGCTCGTTCGACCGAGGCGGCCGCTCGCACGGGTTCGTGCTCCAGGCCGACCACACCGACTGCGACGCGGCGGTCGACATCCTGCTCGTTCCCGGTGAGGCCCTGGACGAGGTGGTCGAGGCGATGCGAGCCGAGGGGCAGCGGGCCGGGGTGACCGTCACCGAGGAGGAACTCGACCCGGGCGAGTTCCGGTGGCAGGTGGAGCGGGCCTTGGCGGCCCGCGCGGTGCACGACCGGGAGGACGGCGCCGAACTGCCCGACGACGACGAGGACGACGACGGGCCGGGCTATCCGACGCTGGCCGCCCTGTTCCGGGCCCGGATGCGGGTCCTGCCCGAGCCGTCCCGGCCGCCGGCGCCGCACGGCGACTGACGGCCGCCGGCGCCGCACGGCGACTGACGGTCAGCCGAAAAACTCCTGGATCTGGGTCAGCGTCAGGTATCCCTGCGGTTCCAGTTCGGCCGGGACCGAGGGCAACGGCTTCGTGGTCACCGCGAAGCCGTTGATGTCCGGCAGGCCCGGCGGCAGCGTGGTGACCGGCGGGGTGGGCGGCAGCGCGGGCAGCGCCAGCGCCTCGCGGATCACCTCGAACATGGCGCGCACCTCGGCCGCCGCCCGGCCGGTGAAGTCGGCCTCGCCGCCGGTGGGCAGGGCGCAGGTGAAGTTGGCTCGTAGCCGGTCGTCGCAGCGGCGGATGTCGGCCGACGGGCGCAGGTGGTCGAGCCGGCCCTCGGCGACGATGCCGAGTTCGCAGGCGACCAGCCCGGAGTGCTGCCACCAGGCCCGCCAGGCCGGGTCGGCGCCCAGGGACAGCGCCACGTGCCGCAGGGCCGCCATGTAGTCCTGCGGTGCCCGGTCGTCGCCGGTGGCGGTGCCCATGCGCGGGTGCAGCCAGGACCGGGGCGGAGTCTGCTCCTCCATGTCCGCATAGTGGCACTCCGGGCGCCGGGCGGCGGAGGTGCGCGCTCGGCGCGTACGGGCGAATCGGCTGAGGGCTGCGTCACTCCGCGGGCCACTTTGCATAAGTACGTGATACGAATTTTATGTGCAAGATACAGCTACTTCCTCCGTCGAGGACGCGGCGATCGCGGCCGGCTTCGAGCACTTCTACGAGGTGCTCCGCCGGCTCACGCCGCGCTCGGAGCTGAGCCTGACCGCCGCGTCGACCCTGCGCCGGCTGGAGCGCTCCGGCCCGCACCGGCTCTGCGAGCTCCACCAGCCCGAGGGTGTCACCCAGCCGGCGATGACCCAGCTGATCACCCGGCTGGAGCGGGAGGGCCTGGCCACGCGCGGCGGCGACCCGGCCGACGGCCGGGCGGTGGTGGTCAGCATCACCGAGGCCGGCCGGGCGGCCGTCGCCCGCCGCCGGGCGGGACGGGCGCGAGCGCTCGCCGAGCTCCTGCGGGGACTCTCGCCGCAGGAGCACGCCGCGATCGTGGCCGCGCTGCCGGCCTTGGAGCGGTTGAACGAGCTCGCCGAGGAACGATCCGAAAAGGGGGGTCTCGCGTGATTTCCGCCGAACACCCGCACTACAAGTGGGTCGCGCTGTCCAACACGACCCTCGGCACCCTGCTCGCCACGATCAATGCGTCGATCGTGCTGATCTCGTTGCCGGCGATCTTCAAGGGCATCGGCGTCAATCCGCTGCAACCCGGCAACGTCAGCTACCTGCTCTGGATGCTGATGGGCTACATGCTGGTCACCGCGGTGCTGGTGGTCACCCTGGGCCGGCTCGGCGACATGTACGGCCGAGTGAAGATCTACAACGCGGGCTTCGCGATCTTCACGCTCACCTCGATCGTGCTCTCGCTCGATCCGTTCGACGGGGGCGCGGGCGCGCTCTGGCTGATCGGCTGGCGGGTGGTCCAGGCGGTCGGCGGCGCGATGCTGATGGCCAACTCGGCCGCGATCATCACCGATGCGTTCCCGGCCGCCCAGCGGGGCATGGCACTCGGCGTCAACATCGTCTCCGCGCTCGCCGGCTCGTTCATCGGGCTCGTGGCGGGCGGCGTGCTCGCCGAGTGGGACTGGCGCTCGATCTTCTGGGTCAACATCCCGCTGGGCGTGCTCGGCACCGTCTGGGCGTACCGCTCGCTGCACGACACCGGCGCCCGCCGGGCCGCGAAGATCGACTGGTGGGGCAACGCGACCTTCGCGGTCGGGCTCACGGCCGTGCTGGCGGCCATCACGTACGGCATCCAGCCGTACGGCGGGCACACCATGGGCTGGACGAACCCGTGGGTGGTGGCCGGCCTGCTCGGCGGCGCCCTGGTGTTGGTGATCTTCGGGGTCGTCGAGACCCGGGTGGCCGAGCCGATGTTCCCCCTCGGGCTGTTCCGGAACCTCGCCTTCACCAGCGGCAACATCGCCAACCTGCTGGCCAGCGTGGCCCGCGGCGGCCTCCAGTTCATGCTGATCATCTGGCTGCAGGGGATCTGGCTGCCGCTGCACGGGTACGACTACGAGTCGACCCCGCTGTGGGCCGGCATCTATCTGGTCCCGATGACGGTCGGCTTCCTCGCCGCCGGCCCGGTCGCCGGCTATCTGTCCGACCGGTTCGGCCCCCGGCCGTTCGCCGCCGGCGGCCTGCTGGTGATGGCGCTGTCGTTCGCCGGCCTGCTGGTCCTGCCCGGCAACTTCAGCTACCCGGTCTTCGCCGTGCTGATCTTCGTCAACGGCGTGGGCGGCGGCCTGTTCGCGGCGCCCAACACGTCGCTGGTCATGTCCAGCGTCCCGGCGAACATGCGCGGGGCCGCCTCCGGCATGCGGGCCACCTTCCAGAACGCCGGGCAGGTGCTCTCCATCGGTGTGTTCTTCTCGCTGATGGTGGCCGGCCTGGCCCGGTCGCTGCCGGCCACGCTGAGCGGGGGCCTGACCGGGCAGGGCGTGCCGGCCGGGACGGCGGACGCGATCGCCCAGTTGCCGCCGGTCGGCACGCTGTTCGCGGCGTTCCTGGGCTACAACCCGATCGGCGAGCTGCTCGGGCCGCAGGTGCTCGGCGCGCTGCCGCCGGCGAACGCCGCGAAGCTCACCGGCCTCGACTTCTTCCCGCAGCTGATCGCCGGCCCGTTCCACGACGGCTTGGTGATCGTCTTCTGGCTGGCGATCGGGATGGCGGTGGTGGGAGCGCTGGCCTCGCTGCTGCGCGCCCGGCCGGCCACCGTGGCGGGCGAGCCGCGCGTCGCCGAGCCGCGAGAAGCGGGAGAAGCGCGGGAGGTGCGGCAACTCGCCCCGGTTGCCGCCGAGGACGGGCCGCGCTGACCCGATGGCCGTCAGTCGAGGGCGGCCTCGCTGACCCGGTGGCCGTCAGTCGAGGGCCGCGTCCAGCAGGCCGGCGGCCACCGCGCGGGCGACATGGGCCGGCGCCGGGCTGTGATCCATCCGGCCGCCCACCGAGGCTCCGTCGTAGAGCACCATCAGCTGATCGGCGAGCGTGGCCGGATCGTGGGCGCCGGCGTCGCGCGCCAACTCGGTGAACAGGCCGCGGGTCCACGCCCGGTTGGCCGTGGCGACCTCCTCGACCGGGCCGCCCGGGGTGGTGGACTCGGCGGTCGCGTTGTAGAACGCGCACCCGCGATACCCCGGCGTGCCGGCCAGCGTCCCGAGCACGTCGAACACCCCGAGCAGCCGGTCACGCGGAGTGTCGAAGCGTTCGAGCGCGGTCAGCAACCGCTCGCGCCGGATCTTGTGCCGACCCTCCAGATACGCCCTGACCAGCTCCTCCTTGCTGCCGAAGGTGCTGTAGAGCGAGGCCTTGGCGACGCCCGCGCGCTCGATGATGCGGTCGATGCCGACGGTGTGCACGCCCTCGGCGTAGAACAGCTCGTCCGCGGCGGCCAGGAGACGGTCTCGGGCGGAGGGCTTGCGAGTGGTGGCGGGTGATGCGGCGGACATGCGTTTGACGATAGCAGACAGATCTGTCTAGGCTGCAGGCGAACAGACAGACCTGTCTGTCTAAACTTCGGGAGGAACCGCTCGATGACCACTGTTGCCGATACCCGGCCGGGTCTGCTCGACCGGCGGCTGTCCCGCCCGGCCGCGTTCGCGGCGATCGCCGCGATCCTGCTGACCTTCGCCGCCGCGTCCGCCGCGCCGTCCCCGATGTACGTCGTCTACCAGCGCCTCTGGGGCTTCTCCGAATCCACCCTGACGGTGATCTTCGCGGTCTACGTGGTCGGCCTGATCGGCTCGCTGCTCGTCCTGGGTGCGCTCTCCGACCACGTCGGGCGCCGCCCGGTGCTCGCCGCCGCGATCCTGCTCGAGGCAGTCTCGCTGGTGCTCTTCCTGGCCGCCGGCAACGTCGGGGTCCTGCTCGCCGCGCGCGTGCTGCAGGGCATCGCGACCGGTGCGGCGTTCACCACGCTCGGCGCCGCGCTGGTCGACCTCAACCCGCCGCACTCGCCCGGCCGGGCCGGCCTGATCAACGGGATCGCCCCGGTCAGCGGCCTGGCCGTGGGTGCGCTCGGCACCGGCGCGCTGGTCCAGTTCGCCCCGGCGCCGACGCACTTCGTCTGGGCGGTGCTGCTCGCCGCCATGCTGCTGGCCGGCCTGCTGGTCGCCCGGATCCCGGAGACCTCGGCCCGCCGCCCCGGTGCCGCCGCGTCGCTGGCGCCCCGGCTCGGCATCCCGGCCCGGCTCCGGGCCGACGTGTTCGCCCTGCTCCCGATCATCGTGGCCAGCTGGGCGATCGGCGGCCTCTACCTGTCGCTCGGCCCGTCGGTCGCGGCCGGCGTCTTCGGCCTGGAGAACCGGCTCATCGGCGGATTCGTGGTCACGCTGCTCTGCGGGACCGGCGCCGTCACGTCGTACGTGCTGCGCGCCGCACCCACCCGGCGGGTGCTCACGATCGCCGGCGCCCTGCTCACCGCCGGCGCGGTGATCGGTGTGCTCGGCGTCGAGTTCGCCAGCGTCGCCCTCGCCGCCGCCGGCACCGTCGTCTCGGGCATCGGCTTCGGCGCCTCCGCGCTGGCCTCGTTCGGCACGCTGGCCCAGATCGCCGCCCCGGCGGAGCGCGGCGAACTGTTCGCGGTCGCGCTGGTCATCGCGTATCTCGCGTTCAGCGTCCCGGCCGTGATCGCGGGCGTCTCGGCGACCTCGGCCGGCCTGCACGCCACCGCCCTCGTCTACGGCTCGGCGGTCGCCGTCCTCGGCGCCCTGGCCCTGCTCGCCCAGCGGCGGCGCCTCGGGTAGAGCCGCTTCTTTCGTGGCGCCCCGGCGTGGACGGCCCCGATGTGGCCGCCCACGCCGCAGCATAAGGGGGCGAAACGGACACAAGGGGCTGGCATGAGAAGACTTCTGGCGGCGGCCACCACGCTCGCCTTGGTGGCGTTCGGGGCCGTGGCGACCGGCGCCCGGGCGGAGACCGGCAACCGGGCCGATGACCCGGTGATCAGGTGGGTCGCCTGCACGGAACCGTCGCTGCAGATCCGCAAGGCCGAGTGCGGCTTCGTGAGCGTGCCGCAGGACTACGCGAAGCCGGCCGGACCCAGCGTCGAGCTCGCCGTCTCGCGGATCAAGAGCACCGTGCCGGCCGCCAGGTACCAGGGGATCATGCTGGTGAATCCGGGCGGGCCGGGCGGCAAGGGGCAGGGGCTGTCGGCGCTGGGCGCGCTGGTGCCGAAGGGTGCCGGGGCGGCGTACGACTGGATCGGTTTCGACCCGCGTGGAGTGGGAGCCAGCAAGCCGTCGCTGAGCTGCGACAGCGACTACACCGGCTATCACCGGCCGCCGTATGTGCCGACCACCGTGCAGATCGAGAAGACCTGGCTGGTGCGCGCCAAGGGGTACGCCCAGGCGTGCGCCAAGGCCGGCGGCACCCTGCTCGACCACCTGCGGACGCTCGACACGGTCCGGGACATGGAGAGCATCCGGATCGCGCTCGGCGCCCGCCAGATCAACTACTACGGCTTCTCGTACGGCACCTACCTCGGCCAGGTCTACGCCACCCGTTACCCCGACCGGGTCCGCCGGATGGTGCTCGACGGCAACGTCAACCCGTCCCGGGTCTGGTACGACTCGAACCTCGACCAGGACATCGCCTTCGAGAAGACCATCAACGTCTATTTCGCCTGGATCGCGCGGCACCACAAGGTCTTCCGGCTCGGTAGGACCGGCCGGGACGTGCGGCGCCGGTTCGACGCCGAGCAGGCCAGGCTGACCGCCAAGCCGGCCGGCGGGGTGATCGGCCCGTCCGAGCTCACCGACGTGTTCCTGCAGGCCGGCTACTACGTGTTCGGCTGGGCGGAGATCGCCCGGGCGTTCAGCGCCTGGGTACACAAGCACGACCCGGCACCGTTGAAGAAGCTCTACGACGACAACAACCCGCAGACCGCGGGCGCCGACAACGGGTACGCGATCTACCTCGCCGTACAGTGCACCGACGCGCCCTGGCCGGTCAGTTGGACGACGTGGACCTCGGACAACTGGGAGGTGCACCGCCGGGCACCGTTCGAGACCTGGGGCAACGCCTGGTACAACGCCCCGTGCCGGGACTGGGCCGCCCGGTCCGGCGTCCCGCCGACCGTCTCCGGCGAGACCGTCCCGCCGATCCTGCTGATCAGCGAGTCGCTGGACGCCGCGACGCCGTTCAGCGGCAGCCTCGAGGTCCGCAAGCGGTTCCCGCGCGCGTCGCTGATCGAGGGCGTCGGCGGCACCACCCACTCCGGCTCGCTGTTCGGCAACCGGTGCGTGGACGACACGATCGCCGACTACCTGGCCTCCGGCGTCCTGCCCAAGCGGCTGAAGGGCGAGCGTTCGGACAAGCGCTGCGCCCCCATCGAGCCGCCGGACCCGGACAAGCCCGTACCCGCCGCGAAGCGCACCGGCATCCCGGCCGTCCGCCTCGAACTGGCCCGGCAGGCTCGGTGATTCCACTCACGCTGCCTGCCGGACCGGCGGGCAGCGTGAGCTAGCCTGGGAACCGCGAAGGGGAGTAGCTCCCAACGTCGCGGTCGACATGCTGACGCCTGCACCTCGGTGTCCGGCCGCGCGGCCTTGCCAAGAGGCGAGCGAGACCTTCGACTTGGCTGTTTCGTGACGGCCGGGTCGAGGCCGCCCTGCGCACCTTCTGCCCGGTCCTGGGATACCGGGAGAACTCTCGTGGATGGTTTCCTCGCCGCGCTGGCGCTCAGTTTCGCGGTCATCTTCGTGGCCGAGTTGGGCGACAAGTCCCAGCTCATGGCCCTGACCTTCGCCACCCGCTTCAAACCATGGCCGGTGCTGATCGGCATCACGGCGGCCACCGCGGTGGTGCACGCCGTGTCGGTCGGCATCGGCTTCGGCCTCGGCGCCACGCTGCCGACCGGCTGGATCTCGCTGGTCGCCGGGCTGGCGTTCCTCGCCTTCGGGGCCTGGACGCTGCGCGGCGACACCCTCACCGAGCAGGAGCGCGGCAAGGCCGAGCGCAGCACCGGCTCGGCGGTGCTCGCCGTCGGCGGCGCCTTCTTCCTGGCCGAACTCGGTGACAAGACCATGCTCGCGACGGTCACCCTGGCCACCCAGCACGGCTGGTTCGGCACCTGGCTGGGCTCGACGATCGGCATGGTGGCGGCCGACGCGCTCGCCATCCTGGTCGGCCGGATGCTGGGGCGGCGCCTTCCGGAGAGAATCATCAAGTATGGCGCGGCCGCACTCTTCGCTATCTTCGGCATCTGGCTGATCATCGAAGCGATCATCGAGCTGCACTAGGCGAGGGGGAGCGAGGCCGTGTTGCGGTACCGGGCGGAGTTCGACGCCGCCGTCACGTTCACCACGGGCGGCGGGTTGCAGGCGCGGGGCTTCCAGGTGGAGGTGCCGCACGCCGACGTGACCCGGGCGGAGATCACCGCCTGCTTCGTCGCCTCGCTCGGCCTCGCCATCGTCGAGCGGGCCGAGCTCAGCGCGATCCGGGTCTTTGCCGAACCGCAGCCGAACGTCCCGCCCGGTCCGCCGCCGCGCACCCGGTTCGTCGAGCTCAGCCACGTGATCAGCGGCGGCATGACGACCTACCCGGGCTTGCCGGCGCCGGTCATCGAGCCCTATCTGACCTGGGCCGAGTCCCGCCCGCGGTACGCCGAGGGCACCGAGTTCAGCATGGACCGGATCACCATGCTCGGCCAGACCGGCACCTACCTGGACAGCCCTCGGCACCGCTACGAGGGCGGCACCGACCTGGCCGGTCTGCCCCTGGAACGGCTCGCCGAACTGCCCGCCGTGGTGGTCCGGCTGGCCGGCAGCGGGCGCCGGGAGGTCGGCGTCGCCGACCTGGAGCCGCTCGTCGTGGCCGGCCGGGCGGTGCTGCTGCACACCGGCGGCGACCGGCACTGGGGCACCCCGGAGTATGCGACCGGCGCGCCCTATCTGGCCGGTGCGGCCGCGGCCTGGCTGGTCGAGCGCGGCGCCGCGCTGGTCGGCATCGACGCGATCAACATCGACGACACCTCGCCGGCCGCGGCGGGCGAGCGCCCGGCGCACACCGCGCTGCTGGCGGCCGGCATCCCGATCGTCGAACACCTGACCAACCTCGCCGAGCTGCCGCCGGCCGGGGCCCGGTTCACCGCGGCGCCACCGCGGATCACCGCGTTCGGCACGTTCCCGGTGCGCGCGTACGCCACGGTGCCGCACCACGAACCGCACGACCACACCCGGTCCGCGGGCTGGCAGCCGACCCGGTGATGAACGAGACGGCGACGACCGTCGCGATGGCGGCGGCGCAGTTCCAGCGCGGCGACGCGGCGGCCGCGGCCGGGCTGCTCGCACCGGTCCTGGCCGCCGAGCCGGACAACGTACGCGCGCTGGTGTTGATGACCCACGCGCAACTCGCCATGAAGCAGCCGGAACTCGCCCACCAGGCCGCGCACCAGGCCGTACAGGTCGCGCCGGAGTCGGCCGAGGCGCTCAGCGCGCTCAGCCGGGCGCTGACCGGCCTGGACCGGCACAGCGACGCGGTCCGGCTCGCGACCGAGGCGATGCGGCTGGAACCGGCCAACGCCTACCGGCACAACCGGCTGGCCTGGGCGCTGCTCGGCGACGGGGACCGGCCGGTGGAGGCCGAACACGCCGCCCGGCAGGCGGTGCACCTCGATCCCAACGAGGCCGACTTCCGGATCACGTACGCCATGGTGATGAAGCAGCTCGACTACACCGACCGGGCCCGGCAGGCGCTGCGCGACGCGCTCGCCCTGGAACCGGACAACGCGGTCGCCCGGCACGAGCTGGCCACCCTGGACGTCACCCACCGCAACCCGTTCGCGCTGGGCCGGCTCGCCCGCGGCGCCAGCGGGCTGGCCGGTGCGCTGCGCGCCGACCCCAGCCAGCAGGCGAGCAAGTTCATGCTGGACGTGGCGCTGCGCCGGTTCCTGGTCTACGCCGCGATCGTGCTGGCGCTGCTCGCCTACGTCGGCTGGCGGGTGCTGGAGTTCTCGGTGCCGGCGGCGCGGCTGCTCGCCGGCGCGGCCGCGCTGGCGCCGGCCGGGTTCGCCGCCTATTTCGTGCTCCGCCTCGACCGGTCGCTGCGGGCCTACCTGATCACCGTGCTCACCCAGGGCCGGCAACGGGTCGCCGCCGTCCTCGCCGCGACCAGCATCGCGCTGCTGCTGACCGCGACCGTCGCGCCCGCACCGTGGCTGTCCTGGCTGCTCGGGTTCGCCGCGGGCGGCGGCTTCGCGGCCCGGCTGCTCACCGTCTCGGCCACCAACGCACACGTCCGTTCGGCCGGCATCGACGTGCCCCGGCTCAGCACGGTCACCCTCTGGATCATCGCCTGGGGCGGCGGGGTGACCGGCCTGCTCTGCCTGATCGGCGGGCTCGGCGACGAGAGTCTCATGCTGCTCGGGCTGGCCGTCGTCCTGCTCGGCGCCGCGGCTGCCGCCTTCGCCGCCATCGTCCGACGGCGCCGCCGGGCGGTTTCTGGCCGAAACGCCTCATTGCCGGGGTGATCCGGCCGAAGATGACCATGTGACCGCCAAGCCCGGGACCCGCATGCGATGACGGATCAGGCCTCGTCCACGACCCCGGCCGACTCGGCGAAGGCGTTTTCCGGCCCGACCGAGCTGGGGATCGCCCGTGCCGCGGCGTTGTTCGAGCAGCTTGACCCGGAGCAGGCCACGGCCACCCTGGCCAAGGTGCTCGCCGCCGACCCCGGCTCGGTGGACGGCTGGCTGCTGATGGGCCGGCTGCGGCTGGCGCTCGACGAGGTCCCGGCCGCGCTGGACGCCGCCGACAAGGCGATCGAACTGGCCCCCGAGGACCCCCGGCCGCTCGGCCTGTCCAGCCGCGCGCTGACCCTGCTCGGCCGGCACGAAGAGGCGGTCACCATGGCCTACCGGGCGGTCATCGCCGAGCCGCGCAACCCGCTCTGGCACGACCGGGTCGCCTGGGCGCTGCTCGTCGCCGACCGCTACCTCGCCGACGCCGAACAGGCCGCCCGGACCGCGGTCGGCCTGGACCCGAACGAGGCCCATTACTACTTCACACACGGCGTGACGCTGGACGCGCTCGGCCACGTCGACCAGGCCCGGCAGGCGCTGCTCATCTCGCTGCGGATGGAGCCCGACAACCCGGTCGCCCAGCACCGGCTGGCCGTGCTGAACGGCGAGACCGAGCGCGAGCCGGCGAAGAAGAAGCGCGGCTGGCGGCTGTTCGGCCGTTAGGCCGGGTGCCGGGCCCGGATCCCGAGCCAGACGAGCCAGCCCAGGCCGATGATGAAGCCGAAGCTGATCAGCCGGTAGAGCACCACCGCGGCCACCGCGTGCGAGCTGGCGAGGCCGCCCGCGACCAGGCCGAGCACCAGCGCCCCGTCCACCACGCCGAGACCGCCGGGCACGATCGGCACGCTGGCCGCAGCCATGCCGGCGCAGTACGCGATCACCAGGTTGACCGGGTTGATGTTGGTGCCGGCCCCGACCGCGACGCAGCACAGCCACAGGCAGAGCGCGTCGAAGAGCCAGTTCAGCAACGCCAGCACCACGGCGATCACGAAGTTCGCCGGATGCACCCGGATCTCGCGCAGCTGGGCCACGAAGCCCACCAGCCGGTCGTGGCCATGCCCCGGCGGGCGCCGGCGGACCCGGTTCACCCCGCCGAGCAGGGCCCGGACCGGGCGGTCCAGCCACTGCGGGTGTTCCGCCAGCAGGCGTACGCCGAACGCGATGACCAGCGCGCCCACCGCGTACGCCACCAGGGTGTGCCAGCTGCCGGCGTGGCGCGCCAGGATGCCGCCGGCCGCGCCGATCACCACGAGCGCGCCGGTGGACAGCGTGCCGCTGAGCGCGATGCACCAGGACGCCACCGCCGGCGAGGCGCCGAAGCGGCGCATCTGCTGAAAATTGAAGGTGGTGGAGAAGACCGGGCCGCCGGGCAGGGTCGCGCTGAGCGAGTGTGCCGCGTACGCCGTGGCGACGTGCTTGACGACGCTCACCTTGGTGCCCGCGCCGCGCAGCAGCGCACGCTGCATCCGGGCGTACGCGCCCATCGAGACCAGCTCCGCGAGCAGCGCCGCGGCCACCCAGTTCCACTTCGGCGCACGCAGCTCGGCGAGCGCCTGGGTCAGCGCCGGCCAGCCCACGGCCAGCTCGACGCCGAGGATGAGCACGACGATCCCGGCCACGACCGGTCCACGCCGCCACCACGGCGTCGACCCGGTCGCGGCCGGTGCGGTCTGCTGCACGGCCATCCGAATCATGCTCGCACCGTGGGCGCCATCGCGCTGGGGATCGGTCCGCCGGCGTTCAGCCGGTGTAGGCGAGCAACTCCAGATCGCGGACCGCGGCCGGCTCGACCGCCTGCACCAGCAGCGTGTTGTCCGGCGCGATCAGCGACAGCGTGGTGGTGTCCTGCCGCAGCGTGCGCACCAGCAGATTGCCCTCCGGGTCGAAGACCGCGCCGAGCACCCGCCCGGTCACCGGCAGCGCCATCAGGTCGCCGGTCGTCGTGTCCACCACGGCGTCGGCGGTCTCCGGGGTGGCCTCCCCGCCGGCGGTGCTCAGCGGCACCGCGACCCGCCGGCCGGTGGCATCGACGCTGCCCGCCCGGCAGGCGGCGAGGCCGTCCGGGTTGTCCACCGGCAGCGGATCGCCCACCACCGGCACCGCGGTGCCCTCGGTGGCCTCGGCGCGGGCCACCTCGAGTCCGCAGGACTCGGTCGCATACACCAGCCTGCTGCCGTCGCCGGACCAGCGGAAATGCCGGCCGGCGCCGAGATCGCCGGGCAGCGGGGTGATGGTGCCGGTGTCGACCTCGACCACGGCCGGCTGGTCGGCGTCGACCAGCAGCCGGTCGCCGCCGGGCGACCAGGTGGGCGCCTGCTCGGCGGTGCCGACGCCCTCGGCCACCGGCTCGGGTTCGCCGCCGGAGACACCGCCGATCAGCAGGGTGCCGTCCGCCACATACGCGATCCGGTTGCCGTCCGGCGAGATCCCGACCGGGGAGGGCGCGTCGGCCAGCACCCGGTGGGTGCGCCCGTCGCCGGGGCGCAGGCGCACGATGTCCGGCTTGCCGCCGCGCTCCCGGTAGAAGACGTGGCCGGGCAGGTCGGTGAGCGACCGGGACCGAGGTTTCGCGGGGGCCTCGTCGATCCGCGGCTGGCTGCGGTGACGCCGGGGGAGCACCTGCGTCGTCGTGCCCGGCCCGGACGAGTGGGTGGGCGCCGGCTGGTAGGCGTAGACCGCCGCGGACGGGGCCGGGCTCGCGGAGGCCCGCGCGACGGGACCGCTCACCGACCGCGGCTCGTCCGCCCGGTCTCCGGCCGGCAGCCGCCACAGCCCGCTGGCCAGCGCGCCGATCACGAGCAACGCCGCGACGGTGCCGATGGCGGCCTCCCGGCGGGCGATCCGGCCGGACCGGCGCACGGCCCGGTCGTACAGGTCGGCGTCCTCGACCACGTCGGCCAGGTCGGCCAGCGACTCACGGAGCCCGTCGGGCTGCGGGGTGGTCATCGGCCCCGCTCCGAGATCTCGGTGAGCACCCGCAGGTCGGGCAGCAGGTCACGCAGCCGGTCCAGCGCGCGACCGGTCTGGGTCTTGACCGTGCTGACCGAGACGCCCAGCGCCTGGGCCGCCTCGGCCTCGGTGCGATCCTCGAAGTAGCGCAGCACGATCACGGCGCGTTGCTTGGCGGTCAGCGCGAGCAGGGCGCGGCGCAGCGTGATCCGCTGCACCGCGGCGTCGGCCGGATCGTCGGCGGCGGCCCGGTCCGGGTCGAACTCGCCGGGCAGCACCTCGGCGACCCGTGGCCGGCGCCAGAACGAGACCTGCGCGTGATACATCACCTTGCGCGCGTACGCCTCGGCGTTTTCCGGACGCTCCAGCCGCGGCCAGGCCCGGTGGGTGCGCGCCAGGGCCTCCTGCACGAGATCCTCGGCCAGATGCTGATCTCCGGTCAGCAGGTACGCCGAGCGCAACAATGCGTGTGTCCGGGTGCGGACGAAATGCGCATAGTCGGCTTCACGGGCATCCATTCGTAGGTGTCCGATCGAGGGGTCGAGGGAGACGTGAGCGTACCCAGGCGGCTCAAGAACCGCACTGCCGGTCACGTCTGCCCCCTCTCCACCCGCCGGTCGATGCCTCCCCGTGTGGGCACCGCCCAGCACCAGGAAAGACGCGCGGAAGGCGGTGGGCGGGCGACGTACGTTCGGCGGATTCGGCGGCTCCCCCGAACGGCTCTTTTCGGTACACGCAGTGTTCCCTCCGTCACTTTTCTGTCGCCATGTTTTCGCTAGCGTGGGGTGCGCCCCGAGACGGAAGGACCCGGCATGGCTCGTCCCCGGATCGTGATCGTCGGCGCCGGCTTCGCCGGTTACACGGCGGCCCGCAAGCTCGCCCGGCTTTCCCGCGGCGGCGCCGAGATCGTCCTCATCAACCCGACCGACTACTTCCTGTATCTGCCGCTGTTGCCCGAGGTGGCGACCGGCATCCTGGAGCCGCGCCGGGTCACCGTGTCGCTGGCGGCGACGTTGCCCGGCGTGCGGATGATCCTCGGCCACGTCGACGGCTTCGATCTGGACGGCCGCATGGTGACCTACCGCGACCCGGAGGGCCGGCTGGCCACGCTCGGTTATCACCGCCTGGTGATCGCCGCGGGCAGCGTCAACAAGCTGCTCCCGGTGCCGGGCGTGACCGAGTACGCGCATGGCTTCCGCGGCATCCCCGAGGCCCTGTACCTGCGCGATCACATCACCCGGCAGATCGAGATGGCGGCCGGCACGGCGGACGAGGTGGAACGCCAGGCGCGCTGCACCTTTGTCGTGGCGGGGGCCGGCTACACCGGTACGGAGGTGGCGGCGCAGGGCGTGCTCTACACCCGCGACCTGGTGCGGCATCGGCCCGAGCTGCACGGGCTGCCGCGCTGGCTGCTCCTCGACACCGCCGACCGGGTGCTGCCGTCGCTCGATCGGCGGCTCGCCGACGCCGCCGACCGGGTGCTGCGCGAGCGCGGCGTGGAACTGCTGATGCGGACCAGCATCGAGCAGGCCACCGCGGCCGGGGTGCACCTGTCCACCGGGGTGTACCTGCCCACCAGGTCGCTGATCTGGTGCGTCGGGGTGCGCCCGGACCCGCTGGTGGCGGGCCTCGGGCTGCCGATCAAGGAGGGCCGGCTGGTGGTCGACGAGTTTCTCGCGGTGCCCGGCTATCCCGACGTCTACGCGATCGGCGACGCGGCGGCGGTGCCCGACCTGACCCGGCCCGGCGAGATCACCGGGATGACGGCCCAGCACGCGGTACGGCAGGGTGCGGTCGTCGCAAGAAACATCGCAGCCTCGTACGGCCGGGGCCGCCGCCGCCCGTACAAGCATCACGATCTTGGCTTTGTGGTCGATCTGGGCGGCTTGGACTCGGCGGCCAACCCGCTCGGCGTGCCGATCAAGGGCTTCCCCGCCAAGGTGGTCACCCGCGGCTATCACCTGCTGTCGATGCCCGGCAACCGGGTGCGGGTGGCCGCCGACTGGTTGCTCGACGCGCTGCTCGCGCCGCAGGGCGTCCAGCTCGGCCTGGTGCCGGGCGAGGCGGTGCCGCTGGACAGCGCGATCCCCGAGGCGATGCCGGACACCGGGATGACCGCGGAGAAGCAGCCGTCCTAGACGGGGCCTCGTCCGTTCGGCCGGGCATGATCGGCCGGTTTGCGGGGCGGTCGGCTGACGGGATATTAACGACACAAGTAATAATTCGGGCATGCGATCAAGTTGGTTCGGCGTTTTCCTCGTCGCCGTCTCCACCGTTGCCGGTGCGGTGCCGGCGCCGGCGCTCGCCGGGGCGGCCGCCGGTCCGCCCGCCACGATCATCGCTCGGTATGCCTTCAACCGGTCGTCGACCTCGATCCTCGACGAGTCGGGCCACGGGCACACGCTCCGGGTGATCTCCGGCCATGGCGGTGCGGTGCGTCAGGTCGTGCACGGCCAGGGCTCGGCGCTCGCCTTCCCGCCCCGGTGCAGCAAGGAGGTCTGCCCGCACGTCGCGCTGCAGACGCCAAGCTCGGCGGATCTCAACCCGGGCAGCCGCAACTTCGCGTACGGCGCCGACGTGCTGCTCACCCCGGAACAGACCAGCACGGGCCAGAACGTCGTGCAGAAGGGCTACTCCACCACGAGCAGCCAGTGGAAGCTGCAGATCGACGGCACCGCCGGCCGGCCCAGTTGCGTGCTGGTCGATCACAAACGGTCGGCGATCCGCATCGCCACCAGTTCGGTGTCCGTCGCCGACGGCCGGTGGCACTCGGTGCAATGCCAGCGGGCGGAAACCACGCTGACGGTCCTCATCGACGGCCTGTTGCGCGGCAGCACCGCGGTCCCGGCCGGGCTCTCGGTCCGCAACGACCGCCCGCTCAGCATCGGCGGCAAGGGTGCCTTCGCCAACAACGACCAGTTCAACGGCGCCTTGGACAACGTCTGGATGCGAGTCGGCTGAGTTCCGGGTCAACGGGATGCCAGGCCGTCGGCCATGGCGGTCAGCAGGTCGGCCGTCGGCGTGTCGCCGGACAACTCCCAGGCGAAGGCGCCGGCCAATGATCTGCTCCGGGCGTACGCCATCTTTGCTCTGATCGTCGGCGGCGTGTCGTAGGACCACCACTCGGAGCCGCAATGGGCGTACGCCGTCCCGCCGGCCGTGCCGGTCGGCGGGCAGCGCGCGGCCAGCACCGCGTAGTCCTCGATGCCCTTCTCGTGGCGGCCCGGCGCCGGGCCGGTCGCCGTTCCGCCCGGCGCCGCCGCGCTGACGCCGGCCCACCCGCGGCCGTAGAAACCCACGCCGAGCAGGATCTTGCCGGCTGGAACCCCGAGCCGCAGCAGCTCGTCGACGGTCGCCGAGGCGGTGGCCGCCGCGCGCGGGATGCCGGGGTAGGCGGTGAGCGGCGAGTGCGCGGCGGTCTGCCGGGCCTCCTCGCCGCCCGCCGCGGCGCCGAAGTAGTCGTACGTCATCGCGCTCAGCCAATCCGCCGACCGTGCCGCCGCCGGGTAGTCCGCGGCGGCGAGCTTGTCGGCGTCGGCCGGCACCGCCGCCGTCAGCAGGGCCGCCGGCCCGAACGCGGTACGCAGCGCGCCGAGCACCTCGGCCAGCCCGTCCGCGCCGCTCCGGTCGCAGGTCAGGCCGCAGGCGTTCGGATATTCCCAGTCCACGTCGACGCCGTCGAACACGCCGGCCCAGCGCCGGTCGCCGACCAGCGCCCGGCAGGACGCGGCGAACGCGGCCGGATCGCGGGCCGCGTCGGCGAAGCCGGCCGAGCCGGTCCAGCCGCCGAACGACCAGATCACCTTGAGGCCGGGGTGCTTGGCCTTGAGCTTGCGCAGCTGCCCGAAGTTGCCGCGCAGCGGATCGTCCGGGCGATCGGCGACCCCGTCCACACTGTCCGGTCGGCCGATCGGCTTCTGGTAGTCGGCCCAGCCGTCCGCCGCGGTACACCGGCCGCCGGTGAGCTTGCCGAAGGCGTACACCAGATGGGTGAGCCGCCCGGCAGCCCCGCTGGCGTCTAGATCTTTCACCGAGAAGTCGCCCCAATTGGTGAAATAACCGACCACCTTCGCGGCCGGCGCCGCGGGCTCGTCACCGCAGGCGGCGACGACCAGCGAGAGCAGGGCGATCAGGACGGTACGGGCGCGCACCGGGCCGAACCTATCCGGACGTTCCGCCCATCGAGTCGTCGCCTCCCCCGAACGGGTGCGAGTTCCATGGCGAGGTGATTCCCGGCACGGTCGGCCCGGCAAACCGCTACCTGTGCAATCGTTTTTCAGTGGCCATCAGTCCCCTGGAGACTCCGCCCGGCCCGGCCGTCCGGGACTGGCGCGGCGAGCTGCGCGCCCTGCTGAGCTGGCGGCGGATCCGCAACCGGCTGCGCGCCGTGCTGCGCAGCGCGCTGGTCACCTTTGTCGTGCTCACCGCCACGCTCTGGCTGATGCCCGGGGTGGCCAGCGCGGACATTGTCGACACCCTCGGCCTGGTCGTGCTGGTCGCCGGCGTCGGCGCGGTGCTGCGCCCGCTGCTGCTCGTCGGCGTCGTCGCGCTGGGCGGTTGGGGCGCCATGCTGCTCGGCGTCGTCGCGCAGATCGTGGTCTTCGTGGTGGCCCTGGAGATCGATCCGGCCAACCGGATCAGCGGCCTGCCGGCACTGGTGATCACCGCGATCCTCGCGGTGGTCTTCGCCGCGATCGTGGACTGGATGGTGGACAGCGGCACCGACGACACGTTCGTCCGGGAGGCCAAGCGGCTCATGCGCGGGGTCCGCCGCCGGCAGGTCCGGCAGGCCGGCGGCCCGTTGATCACGCTGCGCCGGCCGTTGCCCGGCACCGAGCCGGGCCTGCTCATGGTGCAGCTCGACGGCCTGTCCGAGCCGGTGCTGCGGTGGGCGGTCCGGGCCGGCAATCTGCCCACCATCGGCCATTGGCTGCGGTCCGGCAGCTACGCGATGCGCGGCTGGCACACCGGGCTGCCGTCCACCACGCCGGCGTCGCAGGCCGGCATCCTGCACGGCGCGACCCGGCAGATCCCGGCCTTCCGCTGGTACGAGAAGGGCACCGGCCGGCTGATGGTCACCAACCGCCCGCGCGACGCCGCGGTGCTCGAACCGCGGCTCAGCGACGGGCGGGGCCTGCTGCGCGACGGCGGGGTGAGCATCGGCAACGCGTTCGGCGGCGACGCGGCGGTCAACCTGCTCACGGTCAGCCACGCCGCGCTGCCCGGGCGGTCGGCGCGCGGCTGGGCGGCGTTCATGGCCTCGCCGTACGGCTTCACCCGGGCGCTCGTCCTCGGCGTCGGCGAGGTGTTCACCGAGCTGCACCAGGCCCGCCTGCAGCGCCGCCGCAACCTGCAGCCGCGGGTCAGCCGCTCCGGCGCGTTCCTGGCCCTGCGCCCGGCCGCGATGCTGCTGCGCGACGTGAACGTGTCGCTGGTCGCCGAGCAGATGGCCCGCGGTGCCCCGGCGATCTACTGCGACCTGGTCGACTACGACGAGGTGGCGCACCACGCCGGCCCGGCCCGGCCGGAGTCGATGCGGCAGCTGGAGAGCCTGGACCGGATGCTCGGCGTGCTGCAACGCCTGGCCCCCGAGGCGGCCCGGCGCTATCACCTGGTGGTGCTCTCCGACCACGGGCAGAGCCAGGGCGCCACCTTCCGCCAGCGCTACGGCGAGACCCTCGACCAGGTGGTGGAGCGGTTCACCGGCCCGGGCACCGCGGAGGCGCCCGCCGCGCCGGCCGAGACCGAGGCGTCGGCCGATCCGGAGTTCCCGTCCCGGCCGGTGGCCCCGCTGCTGGTGGTCTCGTCCGGCAACCTTTCGCTGCTCTACCTGACCAGGATCGCGGGCCGGGCCGACCGGGCCCAGATCGACGAGGCGTACCCGCGGCTGATCCAGGGCCTGGCCACCCATCCGGGCATCGGCGTCGTGGTGGTCCAGGACGCCGACGGGCCGGTGGCGCTGGGCACGTCGGGCAGCCACCGGCTGCGCGACGGCCGGGTCGACGGGATCGACCCGCTGCTGCCGTACGGGCCGCGGGCCCGCGCCGACCTGCTCCGCCACCAGGAGTCCGCGCACGTCGGCGACCTGGTGCTGATCAGCTGCGTGGATCCGGTCACCGAGGAGGTGGCGGCGTTCGAGGAACTGGTCGGTTCGCACGGCGGGCTGGGTGGCTGGCAGACCGAGGCGGTGCTGGTGCACCCGGCCCGGTGGCCGATCACGCAGCACGAGCTGGACGGCCCGGACGCGGTGCACCGGCAGCTGGTCGAGTGGCTCTCGATGCTGGGGCTGCGCAACCGCCCGTTGCGCGAGGTCGAGCCGGCGGCGCGGGCACTCGACCGGGATGTCGACGAGGAGACTCTTGACGACGGCGTGCCGCCGAGACTTTCCCGGGCGCGCGACGGTTAATCGTTTGTGCCTTTTCTCCCCATTGCTCGGCGCTCGCTTCGGCGGGTGGCGGCCGCACTAGTCCTCGTCGCCGCCCTTCTGGTCATCGCCGGAGCGCCGGCGACGGCGGTCAGTTCCCGGGCACGCACGGCGCCCACGTTCAACGGCGCCGTCCATGCGATCGCGCACCGCGGCCCGATCGTCTATGTGGGCGGCGAGTTCACCGCCGCCACCGTGGGCGAGCGCACCTACCGCCGGCTGCGGCTGGCCGCGTTCGACTCGCGCACCGGCGCCCTGCTGAACTGGGCGCCCCCGGCGGACGACACGGTCCGGGCGCTCGCCGCCACCGGCGACAGCGTCTACGCGGCCGGTGACTTCCACCGCGTCGACGGCCGGGACCGGGACAGCCTGGCCCGCCTGCATCCGTCCACCGGCGCGGTCCGCTCGTTCCGGCACACCCTCGGCGGCACCGCGTACGCCCTGGCCACCGGCCACGGCCGCCTCTATCTGGGCGGCAGCTTCACCGATGTGGACGGCCACCGGCGGCCCAACGCGGCCGCGTTCTCGCTGGTCACCGGCGAGTTGGACGCACGCTGGCGCCCGGCGGCCGACGACACCGTGCACGCGCTCGCGGTGCAGGGCCACCGGGTCTATCTCGGCGGCGGCTTCCACACCGTCGACGCGGTCCGGGGCACCTTGCGGCTGGCCGCGGTCGACGGCGTCAGCGGGGCGGTCGATCCGGTGTTCCGGCCGCGGGTCCCGGCCGAGGTGCGGGCCATCGCGGTCGACCCGGCCGGCGTCTATGTGGCGACGGCCGGGGTGGGTGGGCGGGCGGTCGCCTACTCACCCACGGGCGTCCTGCGCTGGCAGCGGGTCTTCGACGGCGACGCGGCCGCGATCGCCACCGACAACGGCGTCACCTACGTCGGCGGGCACTTCGACAGCGCGTGCCTTACCAGCCGGAACGGCGCGCATGGCGCGTGCACCGACGGATCCGAGCCGCGTCGCAAGCTGGCCGCGGTGACCAGCAGCGGCCGGCTCGACCCGTGGGCGCCGCAGGCCAATGGGGTCATCGGGGTGCGCGTGCTGAGCGTCAACCGGGCGGCCGGCTCGATCGAGGCCGGCGGCGACTTCACCATGATCGGCGACCGCGACCGCCGCCGCTTCGCCGCCTTCTAGCGGGGATCAGGCGGCGGCCGGCTCGGCCGGCGATCTGGCGGGCCGGCGGGCCGGCTCGATCCGGCGGCCGGCGGGCCGGCTCGGCGTCGCGGCCGGCGGGCCCGGGCGCCTCGATCGGCCGGTGGGTGGACCGTATGCTGCGGCCCATGACCGCGCCCCGCCCCGTCGGCCCGATCGTCGCCCCGCAGGCGGTGCTCGCCCCGCTCACCGATGCCGCGATCTTCCTGGTGCTGACGGTCCGTCCCGGCGGCGAACCGGTCGTCCGCGAGCTCCTCGAAGACCTCGGCGGGCTGCAGCGCTCCGTCGGCTTCCGGCTGCCGGCCGGTCAGCTGTCCTGCGTCACCGGCATCGGCTCGGACCTGTGGGACCGGCTCTTCGACGGCCCGCGCCCGGCCGGGCTGCACCGGTTCCGCTCCTGGAAGGGCCCCCGGCACACCGCCCCGGCCACCGCCGGCGACCTGCTCTTCCACCTGCGGGCCGGCCAGATGGATCTCTGCTTCGAACTGGCCGGCAAGATCGCCGAGCGGCTGCGCGAGGTGGCCGACGTGGTCGACGAGACGCACGGCTTCAAGTATTTCGACGAGCGCGACCTGCTCGGCTTCGTGGACGGCACGGAGAACCCGGTGGGCGACGAGGCGGCCCGGCACGTGCTGATCGGCGACGAGGACCCGGAATTCGCCGGCGGCAGCTATGTCCTGGTGCAGAAATACGTCCACGACCTGGCCGCCTGGAACGCGCTGAAGGTCGAGGACCAGGAGGCCGCGGTCGGCCGGACCAAGCTCGACAACATCGAGATCAAGGACAAGGCCCCGAACTCGCACGTCGCGTTGAACACGGTCGAGGACCCGGACGGCGCGGAACTCAAGATCCTGCGGGACAACATGCCGTTCGGTTCCATCAAGGACGGTACGTTCGGGACGTATTACATCGCGTACGCGGCCACCCCGGACGTACCGGAACTGATGTTGCGCCGGATGTTTCTGGGCGAGCCGTACGGGACGTACGACCGCATCCTGGATTTCTCCACCGCCGTGACCGGATCGCTGTTCTTCGTCCCGACGGCCGGCTTTCTCGACGAACTACCTGATCGGCGACGGACCGTGCCCGGTTCGGAGTGAGTTGTCAGGATGCGGATTCCTCGACCGCCGGCCCCGCGGCGGCTGTGCCGGCCCGCCGCCGTTTGATGTGCCGGACGTGCAGCGTCACGTAGGTGGCGACGGCGACGGCCGCCAGGCTGATGGCCCACCACCGGTAGGGGTGGACTTTTTCCATCAGTTCGACGAGGTGCGTGCCCAGCAGGTACGCGACCGTCGTCCACCAGCCCACCCAGATCGCCGCGCCGAGCGTGTTGTAGAGCAGGAACTTGCGCCAGGGCATGCTGGTGAGCCCGGCGATCACGCCGTTGAACTGGCGCAGGCCGTCGATGAAGCGGGCGGCCAGGACGATCCGGCCGCCCCGCCGGGCGAAGAAATCCTCGGCGCGGGCCAGCCGTTCCGGGGTGAGAAAGACATACCGGCCCCAGCGGTGTACGGCCTTGCGACCACCGCGTACGCCGATCCAGTAGCCGACGTTGTCGCCGAGCACGGCCGCGACGAAGGCGATCGCGGCGACCCCGTAGATATTGAGCCGCCCCGCACCGGCGTAGATCGCCGCCGCCACCATGATCGTTTGTCCCGGGGCGGGGACCCCGAAGCTCTCGACGCCGATGCTGCCGGCGACGGCCAGGTAGCCCCAGCGGTCGAGGACGGGGGCGACTCCATGCAGGAATCCGGGGAGGTCGGCGTGAGGTGGCATCGCCTATCACCGTAGCCGGAGCCGTGGCGGCTGAACGGACAGATCAGATCGGCGGTTGGTCCTTGGTGCGGTGCAGCAGCCAGTTCTCCCCGCCGGTGTGAATGAGCGCATACCGATCCGACCCGTTGCGCCCATGCAGCGTGAAGACGAGCCGTTTGTCGTTTCTGTCCTCTTCCTCCCACCAGCCGATGTCTGCGATCGATTTGTCCGAGTCGGTGTAGGTGAGGTGGTCGAGGGCGTGGTCGGGCACGGCGACGGCCAGTCGGTTGCGGCCCGGATCGGTCGGCATGCCGCGCGGCACGGCCCACGACCGCAGCACGCCGCCCTCCTCCAGCCGCAGGTCGAAATGCGGCCGCGGCTTGCGGTGATCATGCAGGACGAACGCGGGCTCGGTCATCCCCGCGACCGTACCCAGCGCGGCCGATGGTTGCCGGACAGTGACCATGGGTATCACTGCGCCAGCGGAAGAATCCCCCCGCTGAATGGAGCAAAGTCATGTTGATCGTGGGCCTTGTCCTGCTGTTGATCGGCATCTTCGCGAGCATTCCGATCCTCACCACGATCGGGATCATCCTGATCATCGTCGGTGCCGTCTTCTGGATCCTGGGCTCGGTCGGCCGGCCGATCGGCGGCCGACGTTATTGGTACTAGCTCGACAGTTGGCGCATCCCGGGCGGCGCGGTGACTCCACTGAGTCAGCGCGCCGCTCCATTGACGGGCATAACCGCCGAGCGGCCCCTTTAGATCGTCCGTTCGGCTCTGGTTCTCCCCATGATCACTTGCTTAGCTCGGGGGTCGTTTGCCGCCGAGAAGGGCAGTCATGGGGGTCCTCACACCAGCGCGTCGCAAGTACGGGATCATCGCGCTGATTTGCGCCGTGGTCCTAGGGATGTCGTCGATCGCGCTGATGCGCGCCGATGGTGCGACAACATTCAGCACGGTGCAGCCGGGCAACTTCACCGGCTCCGCGTTCGACGCGTGCACCGCCCCGCCGAGCGCGTCCATGAAGGCGTGGAAGAAAGAATCGCCGTACCGGGCCATCGGCATCTACATCGGTGGCGTCAATCGGGGCTGCGCTCAGCCGCAGTTGACCGCGGACTGGGTCAAGGAGCAGGTCCAGGCCGGCTGGAAGTTGATCCCGCTCTACGTCGGTCTGCAGGCGAGCTGCACGACGGTGACGGCGAAACGCAATCTGATCGACAACACCCAGGCCGCGGCCCAGGGGCGCGCGGCCGCCGCCGACGCCGTCACCCAGGCCGGCAAGCTCGGCCTGGCCAAGCAGAGCGTGATCATCTATGACATGGAGGCCTACCGCACCGACGACGCGACCTGCCGCGCCGGGGTGCTCGCCTTCATGAACGGCTGGACCGCCGGGCTGCACGACAACAGCTACTTCTCGGGCTACTACAGCAGCGTCACCTCCGGCATCGCCGACCAGGTCGCGAGCTACTCGGCGGCCGGCTACGCCCGCCCCGACTACGTCGACTTCGCCCGCTGGGACCAGACGATCACGGTCGCCGACCCGCTCATCCCGGCCACCGCGTGGCCCGGCAAGCGCCGGATGAAGCAGTACCGCGGCGGCCACAAGGAAACCTTCGGCGGCGTCACGATCAACATCGACAACGACTACGTCGACTTCGCCCTGCCGCCGTCGGCCCGGTCCGCCGACTACACCGGCAACGGCTGGCCGGACGTGCTCGCCCGGTCGTCCTCGGGTGCCCTCTCGGTCTTCCCGGGCAACGGCGGCTTCGTCGACAACGCCGCCCGCCGGTCGGTGAACGGCAGCTGGAGCGGGCTGAGCGGGATCGTCCGGATCGGCGACCTCAACCGGGACGGTCGCGAGGACATCGTGGCCCGCCAGCTCAATGATCTGTACTTCTATCCCGGCACCGCGACCGGCGTGGGCCCGCGCAAAAAGATCGCCGCGGGCATGTTCGCGATGAAGGAGCTCACCGCGATCGGCGACCTCACCGGTGACGGCTACCCCGATCTGCTCGCCGTCTCGCCGGGCAAAAACCTCTACCTGTACGCCGGCCGGCCCGGCGCAAAGCTGGCCGCACCCAAACTGGTCGGCAACGGCTGGGGCAACAAGTCCGAACTGGCCGGTGCCGGCGACTTCAACCGCGACGGCGTCCCCGACCTGGCCGCCCGGCTCAACGACGACGGCGGGCTCTACCTGTGGACCGGCCGCAAGGGCGGCTTCACCGGCACCCGCTTGCGGCTCGCCACCTCGGTCACCGACCTGCGCGACCTTGTCGGCATCGGCGACTTCGACCGCGACGGTTATCCGGACCTCATGGCGGTCAACAAGTCGAACGGCGGCCTGATGCTCCTGCGCGGCGCCGGCACGACGGTACGGGCGGGAGTGCGGGTCGCCTCCGGCTACGGCGGCATGTCCCCGATCCTCTAAGCACGCAGCCCTCGCGCAACAGACCCGGGTAGGACCGGGAAATGACGAGGCCGGCCCGAACCGGGCCGGCCTCGTGGCGTGTGGCGCGCGCGACTCAGAGGTGGTCGGTGGCGAGTTGGGTGCGCAGTTTGGTGAGGGCTTTGGTGAGTAGGCGGGAGACGTGCATCTGGGAGATGCCGATGTGG